>ERZ1023658.327-NODE-327-length-14427-cov-19.569093_pt1 | contig 14427 bp, 13 predicted proteins | sample MGYA00380339_ERZ1023658 | MGnify/ENA primary metagenome ERZ1023658 (study PRJEB33179, sample SAMN07448981) | human gut metagenome | biome: Human-gut; feature: Human associated habitat; material: Faeces | host: Homo sapiens | place: India: Bhopal | collected... | reverse complement strand
GTATTAAGGATAAGAGTATTTTATATTTAGATTTGTCTTTAACAATGGATGAAAGTATTAAGGGGAGTATTAGTAATACGATGATGATTTATATTAATGATGAGTTATATAGTGATAATTATCCTACTAAGACTAGTAATGGTATTTATGATTTAGGTGTTTATGAGAATCAAGATATTAATATTAAAGTTAAATTAATTAAACCGATTGATATTGAGAAATTAAGTATTGCTAGTATGGATGTTAGTAAGTATGAAGAGTTTATTTTAAATAATAAAACTGATTTAGGTATTAAGTTTGATAAAAATAAGATTACTATTGATAGTAATGTTAATACTGATGGTTACTTAGTTTTACCAATATCTTATAGTGATAATTATAGTGTGGTAGTTAATGGAGATAGTACTGATACAATTAAGATGTATGGAGGGCTATTAGGTGTTAAAGTAGATAAAGGACATAATCAAATTACTTATACATATAGAAATAGAGATTTAGAAAAGAGTCTGGTTGTTTCTTTGATTGCAACTATTGTATTTACTATAATATCAGTATTTTATAGTAAGATTAGTACTAATAAAATTTTAAGAGAAGTTGCTTATGGTACTTATAGTTTATTATTTTATGTAGCAGGGGTTTTATATGTAGGTATTATTTTGGTTTGGTTAGTTAAATTTGTAATATAAGAAGGTGTATTTACTTGGATTTAAATTTTTACTTAGCACAGATTACAGCGGTACTTGCTTGGTTATTTTTGATAATTAGTTATTGGAAGAATAAGAATGATAATTTACTTGTTTTACAGGTTGTATCGGGAGTTTTCTTCTTGCTTAACTATATATTTTTAGGGGCTTATACAGGACTTTTTGTAATATGTTTTGAGATAGTTAGAGATTATTTATATATTAAGTTTAGGGATGATAAAAAGACTTTTCTTTATACTTTGCCAGTGTATGCAGTAATTGGAATATTTAGTTATGATGGGATTTGGTCTTTATTTTCAATACTAGCATCGGTTAATGATGGGTTTGCTTTAACATATCATGGGAAGAAAGTCGTGTTTTTAGGGGTTGTAACTTATATTTTATGGATTGTTTACGATTTGTATTGTGCAAGTTTTGCGAATGTTTTAGCAGAAAGTATTGTAGTTATATCTAATTTAGTAATATTACTGAAGACAGGAAACAGTAAAAATAAAAAGATAATTTTAAGTAGAAGATAATTTTTTAATTATTTTCTTTTATTTTTTTTGAAATTATTTTATACTTATTCTAGAATAGGGTGATTATAGTGAAGAAGGTAATTGTTAGATTAGAAAACTTTTGCAAGAGTTATGAAAATAAGGAAGTAATTAAAGATATTAATTTAGAAGTTTATGAAGGAGAATTTTTAACATTACTGGGATCATCTGGGTGTGGAAAGACAACAATTTTAAGAGCAATATCAGGACTTGATTCAGTTACGTCAGGAAAGATTTATATAAATGATGTAGATGTTACTAATTTAGATCCACAAGAAAGAGAAGTTAATACAATATTTCAGAATTATGCACTTTTTCCATTAATGACAATTGAAGATAATATTGGGTTTGGGTTAAAGATGAAGAAAGTTCCTAAAGAAGAGATAAAAAAAGCAGTAAAGGAAATGATGGAATTAGTACATTTAGAAGGCTATGAAAAAAGATTTCCTAGTGAATTATCTGGAGGTGAACAACAGCGAGTTTCTATTGTTCGGGGACTTATTAATAATCCAAAAGTATTACTTTTAGATGAGCCATTATCAGCTTTGGATATGAAATTAAGAAAACAGATGCAGATAGAGTTAAAGCAATTACAAAGAAAGTTTGGTATAACCTTTATATATGTTACACATAGTCAAGATGAAGCTTTATCGATGAGTGATCGAATAGTTGTACTTAATGAAGGTAAAATAGAACAGATAGGTACTCCTACACAGGTTTATGAGAAGCCTAAGAATTTATTTGTGGCTAACTTTTTAGGAGATTCTAATATATTTAAAGGAAAAGTTATAGATGATGGGGAAGCTATTTTAACAGAAGAGGGAGATGTCTTTAAAATTGATAAGACTCCTCGAGGAACATTAGAAGAAATTTATATAATGGTTAGACCAGAGAATATAAGAGTTTCATTTGAGAAACCTAAGGGTAATCACGTTTTGGGGAAAGTATATGAAAAGTCTTATAATGGATCAATGACTAAGATATTAACTAAAGTAGGTAAAAAGGTAATGACTGTAATGGTATTTGGTAATGACTGTCCTTTTAAAAGAGGAGATGAAGTATATTTATCTTGGGATGTAGAAGATCAAATATATGTAAATGGTGATAGTGATGAAGAATAAAATAGTAAAGATATTATTTACCTTACCAGTTATTGTTTATACATTAGTTTTAATTGCTCTACCTTTATTATATATATTTGGAATTAGTTTTTTTAAGAGTGATTCTTATGGAGGTATTGTTAATACTTTTACATTAGTTAATTATATTGAGTTGTTTGATGCCGTATATATTAAGATTTTTATAAAGTCTGTACTTATTGCGATTGTGACAACAATTATTTGTATTTTGATTGCTTATCCTTTTGTTTTAGCAGTTTCTCATAAGAGTAAATTTAAACAGAAAGTCTTAATGACTGTAGTTATGGTACCATTTTTAACTAATTCATTAATTAGAATGTATGCTTGGATTGTTCTTCTTAGAAAGAATGGAGTTATTAATAATGTTTTAACTTCAATGCATATAATTTCTGAACCATTAAATTTAATGTATAACAACTTGGGTATTATTATTGGAATGGTTTATACATTGTTACCATTTATGTTGTTGCCTTTATATAGTAGTGTTTCAGCAATACCTAAATCATTGTTGGAAGCGGGATCTGATCTTGGGGCTAGTAAATGGAAGATATTTACGAAGATAATATATCCAGCTACTATTTCAGGACTTTTTAATGGGGCTTTAATGGTCTTTACTCCAGCTCTTGGGTACTTCTTTATTGTAGATGTACTTGGTGGTGGTAAGATTATGATTTTAGGAAATTTAATAAAGAATCAGTTCTTAACGGCACGTAACTGGCCATTTGGGGCGGCTATTGCGGTAGCACTTTTAGTTATTACATCGATAATTATTTATGTTTATAAAAAATTAGGTGGTAAAATGGATGATTTGGGTGGTGCTTAATGAGAAATAATAAAATATTAGATAATATAATTATTGGGATTGTATTAGTATTTTTGTTCTTACCAATATTTGTTTTAATACTATTTTCATTTAATACATCACAGTTAAATATAACATTCGAAGGATTTACTTTGAAATGGTATGGAGAGTTATTTAAAAATACAACGTTACTTTTAGCACTTAAAAATACTTTAATTGTAGCGATTGTTAGTACAGTAGTTTCAACTGTTATTGGAACTATTTCAGCTTATGGATTATATAAGTATGATTTTCCATTAAAAAAAATTGTTAATAGACTTTTATATATACCGGTTGTTATACCGGAGATTGTTTTAGGTATATCATTGCTTGCTATATATACAGTTTTTAAATTAGAACTTGGAATGACTACTTTGATTTTGGCACATATATCTTTTTCTATACCTTTTGTAATTATAAATGTTAGAAATATATTAGAACAGATGGATGGAAACTTAATTTTAGCGGCTAATGATTTAGGAGCTAGTAAGTTAAAAACATTTTTATATGTAACTATTCCTTCTTTAATGCCTGGTATTTTAAGTGGAGCAGAATTAGCATTTACTTTGTCTTTGGATGATGTTGTTATTAGTTATTTTACAGCTGGGCCTGGTAGTAATACATTACCATTACAAATATATTCAATTATAAAGACAGGTGTTACTCCGGATGTTAATGCTTTAATTACTTTGATGTTGTTAGTTATATTTATTGTTTTAACTGTATCAGTTCTTATTAATTTAAGAAAGATGAAGAAGGTGAGTAATTAATGAAAAGAAAACTTTTTGTTGTACTTTGTTTTTTGTGTTTAGTATTATCTGGATGTAGTAAGAAAGATGAGGGAAGGGTACTTAATGTTTTAAACTGGTCTTCTTATATTCCAGATGAGGTGGTTAGAGATTTTGAAAAGGAGACTGGTATTAGAGTTAATTATGGAACTTATTCATCGAATGAGGAACTTTTAGCGAAGATTGCCAACTCTAAAGAAGGAACATATGACTTGATCTTTCCTAGTGATTATATGATAGAAATTATGAAGAGTAGAGGGTTACTTCAAGAACTTGATAAGAGTAAGTTAGATAATTATAAAAATATTGATAGTAATTATTTAAATTTAAGCTATGATAGTAATAATCGATATAGTTTACCTTTTGTTTTAGCAACAGCACTTATTGCGGTTAATAGAGATGTTATTAGTGATGAAGTTAGTTCATATAGTGATCTTTTGGATAGTAAATTTAAAAATGAGATAGTACTTTTAGATGATCAAAGAATTGTAATTGGAATGGGCCTACTTGCTTTAGGATATGATATGAATTCTACTAATACTAAGGAAATTGATGAGGCAAGAGAGTTTTTACTTGAATTAAAGAAAAATGTAAAGGCATTTGATAGTGATAGTCCTAAGAACTTTTTAATTACAGGGGAAGCTTCTATTGCGGTTATTTGGAATGCTGAGGCAGCTCTTGCGAAGAAAGCGAATCCTAATATAGAAATAATTTATCCAGATGAGGGAATGGCTCTTAGTGTTGATAATTTTGCAATACTTAAAGGGAGTAAAAATACAAGTGAAGCATATCAATTTATTGACTATATTTTAGATGGTAAAGTTATGAGTAAAATAATAGAGGCATATCCATATAAAAATGTAAATAAGGATGCTTCTAAGTACTTATCTTCTTGGTATTTAGATAATCCTGCAGCTAATATTTCTAGTGGTATTATTAGGAATGGTTTCTTTGTAAAAAACATTGGAAATAAGATAAAATTATATGATAAAACTTGGGCTTTAATTAAGTAAAAAGTTTTTTAAAAAAAAAACTTTTTATTTTTTTTTAGGTGTGCTATTATTTTATTATAGGAGGTGTAAAGATGAAGAGAGATTTTATTGATACTAGTGATTTTTCTAAAGAAGAGTTACTTGAAATAGCAAATTTAGGTATTCTTATTAAGAAAAACTTAAAAGCTGGGTATCCACTTAATGTACTATATCATAAGACATTAGGTATGATTTTTGAACAAAAGTCTACAAGAACTCGTGTTTCTTTTGAAACTGCGATGACTCAACTTGGTGGACATGCTCAATATTTAGCACCTGGACAAATTCAACTTGGTGCTCATGAATCTTATCATGACACTGCGAAGACTTTGTCTAGATTGACTGATATTTTGATGGCTCGAGTTCAAAAGCATGAAACAATCGTTAATCTAGGAAAATATGCGGATGTTCCTGTTATTAATGGCATGAGTGATTACAACCATCCAACACAAGAAATGGGTGATTTAATAACTATGTTAGAACATCTTCCTGCTGGAAAAAGATTTGAAGATTGTAAAGTTGTCTTTGTTGGTGATTGTACTCAAGTTTGTGCTTCACTAATGATGATCGTTACAAAACTTGGTGGACACTTTGTTCATTTTGGACCTAAGGGATTCCAATTGAATGAACATTTCCAAAACATTGCTTTAGAAAATTGCAAGGTTAGTGGTGGTTCTTTCTTAGTTACTGACAATGTTGAAGATATTGTTGGGGCTGATTTCGTATATACTGACGTTTGGTATGGTTTATATGAATCAGAATTATCTGAAGAAGAACGTATGGGTATTTTCTATCCAAAGTATCAAGTAAGTATGGATTTATTAAACAAAGCTTCAAGTACTGCTATGTTCATGCATTGTTTACCTGCTACTAGAGGTGAAGAAGTAACTGATGAAGTTATGGATTGTGAACGTTCTATAGTATTTGATGAAGCTGAAAACCGTTTAACTGCTATGCGTGCATTACTTGTTTACTTCATGGGTAAAAAAGATGAAACAATTGAAATTTGTCGTAAAAATCTAAATATTTAGAGGAGTATTTAAAATGGCTAAAAAGAAAAAATTTAGGTTGTTAGATGCCGTTTTAGCAACAGTATGTATTACATTAGTTGTTGAATCAGTAGCTCCTACAGCCGCTATTGGTAACTCACAATATTTTTGGTGGTTACTACTTATTGCTGGGTTCTGTGTTCCATATGGAATGATAACAGCAGAACTTGGTACTACATATCCATCTGAAGGTGGAATGTATGATTGGGTGAAGAAAGCATTTGGTGAGAAATGGGCTTCTCGTGTTGCTTGGAATTATTGGATTAATTTCCCATTATGGATCGCTTCTTTAGCCGTTGCAGTAACAGATGTTGTTGCTGGTATATTTGGAGTTGAATTATCTCTAATTTGGCTTTTAGTACTACAACTTGGATATACTTGGTTAGTATGTTTCTTAGGTACTAGAAGAGTTACTGATACTAAGTATCTAGTTAATTTAGGTACAGTATTTAAAGTAGTATTCGTACTTGCTTTAGGTGCTTTAGGCATCTATACATTTATTAAGACTGGTGAAAGTGCAAATCCAATCAAGAGTGTATCTGATTTATTACCTAGTTTGGATTTAGCAGGATTATCATTTGTTTCAATAATTATATTTAACTTCTTAGGATTTGAAGTTGTTGGAACTTTCGTTGATGATATGGAAAATCCTAAGAAAGATATTCCTAAGGCTTTAGTAGTTGGTGGAATATTAATGGCATTGTTCTACATTTTACCTGCTACAGGTGTTAATGTATCTATGAGTTTGGAAGATGCAGAAGTTGCTAGTATAACTGAAAGTTTTGCTATTTTACTTACTAATTTAGGAGTATCTAGTGATATTGTTAGAGTTGTTGTTATTGTAGCAGGACTTATGTTTATTTATACAATGGTTGCTAATATTACATCTTGGTCATTTGGTGTTAACTCAGTTGCTAAATATGCTGCTGATGATGGCGGAATGCCTAAGATTTTCTCTAAAACTAATAAGGATGGTGTTCCAAGTTGGGCTTCTTACATGAATGGTATAGTAGCATCAATCATTTGTATTGTTGGTATTATATTAGGATATGTAAGTGAGACAGCAAGTAACTTATTCTGGACATTCTTCTCATTAAGTTTAGTTACATTATTAATTAGTTATATACCATTATTTGCCGCTTTCTTAAAATTACGTAAGACTGATAAGACTAAGAGAGTTTATAAAATGCCTGGATCTGATGGCATGGTTAAATTCTTAACTTATTTACCTTTAGTATTATTAGTTTTAGGTGTAATATTTACTATATTTGGTGACTTTACTAAAGATTATATTGTTGGTAATTTACCATTAATTATAGGTGTTATTGTTTCATTTATAATTCAAGAAATTTTAGCATCTAGAGTAAAAGTTAAAAAAGTTGAAAAAGCTGAGAAATAATAAAAAGAAGAAAGAAGGGATATAGTGAAGAGATTAACTACATCACCTAGACATGATGGTTTCAGAATGCCTGGTGAATTTGAAAAACATAGAGGTACTTATATTATTTGGCCTGAGAGACCAGATAACTGGAGATTAGGTGCAAAGCCAGCACAAGAAGTATTTGTAAAAGTTGCTTCTGTTATTGGTAAATATGAGCCTTGTACTATGGTTGTTAGTCGTAGTCAATATTCTAATGCAAGAGGAATGTTACCAGACTATGTAAGAGTAGTTGAAATGAGTAATGATGATGCTTGGATTAGAGATTGTGGAGCAACATTTGTTATTAATAAGAAAGGTGTTATCCGTGGTGTTGATTGGACTTTCAATGCTTGGGGAGGATTAGTTGATGGTTTATACTTCCCATGGGATCAAGATGACAAAATTGCTCAAAAGATGTGTGAACTAGAAGATGCTGATAGTTATCGTTTAGATGATTTCATTTTAGAGGGTGGATCTATTCATACAGATGGTGAAGGTACTTTAATGGTTACAGAGGAGTGCTTATTATCTGAAGGAAGAAACTCTAACATGACTAAAAAGCAAATTGAGAAAAAGTTATGTGAATATTTAAATGTTTCTAAAGTTTTATGGATTCCTAGAGGAATTTATAATGATGAAACTAATGGACATGTTGATAATATGTGTAACTTTGTTAAACCTGGAGTTGTTGTACTTGCTTGGACTGAAGATAAAAATGATCCTCAATATGAAAGAAGTGTTGAGGCATATGAATACTTAAGTAAGCAAAAAGATGCTAAAGGTAGAAAGTTAGAAATACATAAATTATTAACTCCTGCACCTATTTTAATTACTAAAGAGGAATCTTTAGGAGTAGATGCAGTTGAAGGTACATTACCTAGACAAGAAGGAGATAGAATGGCTGCTTCTTATGTAAACTACTATACTGGAAATGGATTTATTGCTTTGCCAGTATTTGGAGATCCACATGATGAGCTTGCTATTAAGACTTTACAAGAGTTATATCCTGATAGAGTAATTGAACCAATCTATGCAAGAGAAATCTTACTAGGTGGAGGAAATATTCATTGTATTACTCAACAAGTACCTGCTAAAAAGTAGAAAATATGGTTAAGAGATCATCTCGTTTGAGATGGTCTTTTAGTTTGACTTCAATATTTATTCATGCTATTATTAGTGAGACGATATTGTTTAGAAGGATGGGTTTATGGAGAAGAGTGAAGTAAATAAGGGTGCATTTGTTGATTATAGTGATTTTGTACAAAAAAATGGAAGAATTTTGGCTAAGAGAAAAGCTGGATTTCATAGTAATGAAGTACTTGAAATGATGATAGAAGAGTATGTTTTAATGATTCGGTCTGCGGTTAGACATTTAGATTATTTAGATACAGCTTTTATGAGTTCTACTAGACAGATTGCTATTTATATGGCGGAGTTGGCAGAATGTATAACTGGACGTTATTTTAAGGGAAGATATATGGAATTATCTGATGCAATGATTGATTTATTGATTAGAGATTTTAGAACAGCTTTGAAAAGAGATGGAGACAGGGATGTTTTGATAAAAATGATACCAGCTATTGGTGTTAGTGAAAAGAATGGACTTATTTCTAGTGTTAAGAGTTTTACATTTTATGTTGGTAATGAAGCTGTCTTAGGTATTAGAACTTTTGAGGATGATAGGTTTAATAATGAAGCAATGGTTAGTTGTGATCAGTCTAGAAAAAATGGTTTTTATAAAGCTTGTAGAGTTGTTTCTAAAAATTATATTTTTGGAGAAAATGGAGTTTTTGTTAATGCTAGTGAAAAAAGTTTTTTAGATACTTTTAGAGATACTGGTAAGGATGACTTTTTATTTAATCCAGATTTGGAGTATTATTATTTTCCTTATTTAGGATTTGTTGATGTTGTAGGAAAATATGTATATATTGATAGAAGTGAAGGTATTAGAAAAGTTGTTTCTGATGAAGGAGAAAAAGTATACAGATTTAAACCTGTATTGTTAGATTGTGCTTTTGTAGGTGGACCATTAAAAGATAATGATGAGATTTTTTCTCAGGCATTTAAGTGTGAGGTTGAGTCTTTTAAGCCTAAACAATTGGTTAAGTCTAAACAAGATGAATAGGAGTGATAGTGTGTCATTTGATAGAGCAAAGAGAGATTTAGTTAAACATAATTTAGAAAGTCATATATTAGTATTTGAAGAGTCTTCAGCTACTGTAAGTGAAGCTGCTTTAGCTGTTGGTGTTAGTGAAGGAGAAATTGCTAAAACATTGTCTTTTTATGTTGATGATAAACCGATTTTAATTGTAGCTGCGGGAGATGTAAAAATAGATAATGCTAAATATAGGCATTTTTTTGGTAAAAAGGCTAAAATGATTCCATTTGAAGAAGTTGAAGAAGTTATTGGGCATAAAGTAGGTGGGGTTTGTCCTTTTGGTGTAAATCCTGGAGTGGATGTTTTTTTAGATATTTCTTTGAAGGTATATGAACATGTTTATCCGGCTTGTGGTACGGGAAATAGTGCTGTTAAACTTAGTATAAAAGAGTTGGAGGACAGTTCTAATTATAAAGAATGGATAGATGTATGTAAAAAATAGCTTTTGCTATTTTTTTCTTGCTATTTTTCAAGAAATAGTATATTATATATGCAAATTTTAAGTGGGTGGTATTGTGAGTGAAAAAGTAGTTGTTACATTGATGAAGAAAAGAAAAATTACTGATGAATGTTCAATTTTTACGGTTTCTTCTACTAGAGTTGGTTATTATGATCCTAGAGTTAATCTTTTTTATGATAGTAAAACTAAAGGATGTTATCCAAATATTAGGAATGTTGCTAGTTATAGGAAAGATAATACTTTAGCTTTTGATAACTTGGTAAGATATGATGATTTAGAGCAAGCTATGGTTGATGGTGGTACTTTTAATGAGGCATTGAAAAGATATACAGACGAATGCAAGAGACATTTTTATGTGGTTATTTCTAAGAATGAAAAAAATAGTTCGGTTATTACTTTGAATGTTGATGATTTTGAGGATACTACTAAAAAGATAAAAGACATTTCAGCTTTACTTTGTGGTATAGGTAAAGATGAGCATAATAAGCGGTTATTGGATATGGATGTTGATGAGGCTTTACTTAGTCTTCGTGATATGATTACTGATGGTGGTAGAAGTAAAGAGGACTTGGAACTTTTAAAGAATGAGCTTTTATATTATCGCTGTATTGTTAATGAACTTTTAAAACTTGTGTCTTTTGAAATGGATGATCAAGCTGTTGATACGAAAAAAGATAATATGCTTGCTAAAGATAATATGCTTGCTAAAGATAATGTTTCTACTGATAGTTCTGAAAAGTTACTACTTAATGATATAAATATTGATGAATTAGTTGACTCAATAACAAAGATAGTTGTTCATCAAGATGATGCTGTAAATAGACTTGTACTTGAGATTGAACGTAATCTAGCAACTGTTGGGGAAAAAGATGGTATTTTAATAACTGGTTCTACTGGTGTGGGTAAGACATTGACTATTAATTTAATTGCTAAATACTTAGATAGACCAGTTAAAATAATTGATTCAACACAACTTACAGTTCCTGGTTATGTTGGAAAAGATATAGAAGACTATTTGTATGAACTTTTATGTGATTGTAATGGAGATATTAAAAAAGCTGAACAAGCTATTATTTTCTTTGATGAAATAGACAAGAAAGGATCGGAAAAAAAGTCTGATATTTCAGGACAAGGGGTTTTAAATGTATTATTAAAGTTTTTAGATGGTACAGTATATGATGTAACGTCTGATAGGCGTATTCCTGGTTCTGCTCAAAAGATATCTACAAAGAATATGTTAGTACTTGCTGGTGGTAGCTTTTTCGATGTTTATAAGAATAGTGGTCCTAAACAAATAGGTTTTTTAGATAAAAAAGATGAAAAATATATACCTAGTGCAAATGATTTTGTAGAAAAAGGTATGATGACAAAAGATTTTATAGGAAGATTTCCTATCATTATACATTATGATGATTTAGATACTGAGGCTTTAGTTGATGTTTTGATTAATTCGGAATCATCTCCTTTAAGGAGAGAAGAGGATGTATTTTCAAAGGCCGGTGTTAAGTTAACGGTAACAGAAGATTATATGAATGCTGTTGCTAGAGCCGCTGCTGATATGGAAACTGGTGCCAGAGGATTAAAAGGCATTGTTAAAAATACTACTTGGCCAAGTTATGCTAAAGTTAAGTCAGAACCTGGTATATATAGAGAAGTTATTTTGGATGAGAAGACTGTTAGTGATAATAAAGTATATACATTAAGAAAAAAAGACGATTAATTATCGTCTTTTTAATTGTTATGTCTTTCTTTGTAAGCTTTCTTTAACTGTTTTACCTGTTCTTTAGTTATATCTTCTGCTGGTGTTAGTCTTTCTGGGTCTACGAATTGACAAGCTTCACCAATACCATTTCCTGCGTTTTCTGTAATGTGTGTTAGGTAATCGTAAGCTTCTTCTTTACGAATAGGTGCTTCTCCATTTTCGGCATTTATTAATACGCCAAATCTGTTTTTATAAAAGATTGCATCTTTTCTTATAGTAGTACGTCTTGTAACTAAAGTTTTGATTCCTTTATAGATTTTTATTCTTTCAACAGTCATTCTTTCAATATTTCCTCTATAATATTTTGCCATTTTTCATCACCTGGGTCTTATTATACTATATTTTTCTTTTTATAGCAAACTTTTCTTCATTTTAAGTATATGCACTAGGTTTTGAAAAAAGTTAAAAAAAGTATTGAAAAACAAAAATCATTTTGTTATAATTAGTTTGTTACTTGCAAATGGCGATGTAGCTCAGCTGGCTAGAGCGTCCGGTTCATACCCGGAAGGTCGGGGGTTCGATTCCCTCCGTCGCTACCAATTATGATGTTAACTCGGAATGCTTTTTTCGAGTTTTTATTTTTGCTTTTATTTTTCTTTATTTTTTTATGATAATGTTGTAAAATTGAATTGTTAAGTTTATTGCCCTATAGCCAAGTGGTAAGGCAGTGCGCTCTGACCGCACCATTTCGTTAGTTCGAATCTAACTAGGGCAGCCAATATGGATATTAATACAGAGAGGTGTATTTATGAATAAAGAAGAAAGATATGAGTTAGCAGAGATTTTATTTCCTAATATTACAAAAACTAGAGAATATTATGAAGAATTATATCCGGAAAGAGATTTACCTGAGGGAGCGATGGTAACAAGATATGGACCTTCTCCAACTGGTAGTGTTCATTTAGGTAACTTATATTCAGCTTTTTGTGATATGGTTTATGCTAGACAAAGTAAAGGTGTTTTCTTTTTAAGAATTGAAGATACAGATCAAAAACGTATGGTTGAGGGTGGAATTGAAAATATCGTTAGTGTTTTACATGGATTTGATATTTTACCTACAGAGGGTTATAGCTTTGGAGGTAAATATGGATCTTATCAACAAAGTGAACGTGCAGAGATTTATCAAACTTATGTAAAAGATTTAATTAAACAAGGACTTGCTTATCCATGTTTTATGACTGAAGAAGAACTTAATAATATAAGAGAAGAACAAGAAATAAATAAAGTAAGAACTGGTGTTTATGGTATTTATGCAGTTGATAGAGATTTATCACTTGAAGAGATAAAAGAAAAACTTGCTAGAGGAGAAGAATATGTTATTAGATTAAAATCTCCTGGAGATGCTAATAAAACAATAGAAGTAGTTGATTGTATTAAAGGAAAAATGAAGTTTCCGGAACATGATACGGATACAGTGCTTTTAAAGAAAAATGGTATTCCTACTTATCACTTTGCTCATGCAATTGATGATCACTTAATGCATACAACTCATGTTATTCGTGGAGATGAATGGGTTTCTAGTTTACCTTTACATATTCAGTTATTTGAAATTCTTGGTTTTGATAAAGTTCAATATGCTCATATTGCACCTATTACAATTAAAGATCAAGAAACAGGCACAATTCGTAAGATTAGTAAGAGAAAAGATCCTTGGGCAGGAGTTAAATACTATGAAGAGGGCGGAATTCCAATAGAAGCTTTACATCTTTATCTAGCAACAATTACGAATACAAACTTTGAAGAATGGTATTTAGCTAATCAAGATAAAACTATTAATGACTTTACTTTTAGTTTTGATAAACAAGCTATTGGTGGTACTAGTTTTGATGAAGCTAAATTTAAAAATATTTGTAAAACTTATTTTTCTAGAAAGTCTGGAAAAGAAGTTTATGATGAAACATTAAACTGGGCTAAAAAATATGATGAAGAATATGCTAAAGTTTTAGAAGAGAATAAAGAGAGAATGATCAAATTCTTAGGTATTGAAAAAGACGGACCTAGACCTAGAAAAGACATCTCTAAATATAGTGATGTTAAAGAAGAATTTTCTTATGCAATAGACTCTATGTTTAAAAAGGAAAACTATTCAAAGTACGACGGAGATAAGACATATGATGTTTTATTAGTAAGCGAATATTTAGATAATCTTAATTTAGATGTTACTAATGAAGAATGGTTTAATATGACTAAAGAGTTTGCTAGTAGTCATGGATATGCTGCTAGTCCAAAAAACTATAAGAAAAATCCAGATGAATATAAGGGTCATGTTGGAGATATATGTGAAGCTATTAGAGTTATGATAACAGGAAGAAGACAATCTCCTGATTTATTCTCAATTATGAAAATACTTGGAAAAGATAATATAAGAAATAGAGTAGAACTATATAAGAGAAGTATAGAGAAGTAAAATATTACTTCTTTTCTTTTTAGTTAAGATTGATTATTTTTAATTTTTATGATATTATATAGACAAATTCTTAAATGGGGGGATTATTATGTGAAATCAAGATATTAAACATAATTTAAGACGTTTGTTAAA
>ERZ1023658.324-NODE-324-length-14458-cov-16.898493_pt1 | contig 14458 bp, 21 predicted proteins | sample MGYA00380339_ERZ1023658 | MGnify/ENA primary metagenome ERZ1023658 (study PRJEB33179, sample SAMN07448981) | human gut metagenome | biome: Human-gut; feature: Human associated habitat; material: Faeces | host: Homo sapiens | place: India: Bhopal | collected... | reverse complement strand
AGCCCCCCGAAAAAATAATAAACCCTAAAAAGCTTTCCGGTGTGACCGGTTCAAATGTCGGCCGCAGCTTCTCCCTCGGCAATATCCTCTGTGGCTTCATCTTCTCCGGTGCCCTTGATCTCGGCTCCCATGCGGAACGGCCACAGGGGGCATTTGGTGGCGGGGCACTTGCGTACCTCTGCCCGGGCTCCGCCGCAGCAGTCAATACACTTGTTTCTGACGGCCTGTTTCCGGCTCCGGCTCTTCTTCTCTGTTGGCATCACAGATCCTCCAGGGGCAAGCTGTTCAGTAGATCCCGCAGGGCTCGAATCTGTTCGCCGGTCATGGTGACTCCCTTACCCATGGTTTTCTCGCCGTCCTTGTTCACCCACCGGCGCAAATCGTATTTTGCCTCTGCATCGTTGAAGGATACAAGATTGAGTTCCAGGGTGCGGTAGCTCTTTTCCTCGGCCACTACGCCGAAGTGCTGTTTGATCTCGTACTTGAATTCTCGTGCCATGATTATTCCTCCTTATGGCTCATGGGCTGTCTTGTGGTAACAAAAAAGGCCACAGCTGCCCGCAAATTACTCTTCGGGGCGCTCTGGCTCATAGCTCTGGCGATATTCAATAACGGTCTCCTCCTTGCACCATGTGCACCACAGGGGCAGACCGAAATTAGGTTTGCTTTCGTTTTGGTCTTTCGTCCACATAGGGAACAGAGAAAGAAACCTTGTTCGTTGGTGTGGGCTTTGGTCATGCGGCGGCGTTGTCCTCCTTCGTATCTGTGGCGGCTCTCCGGCAATCGCAGATCTCGGCCGGGTCAAGGTGTGCGCCGCATTCTGGGCAGGTTCTGTACAATAGCTGTCACCTCCTGCCGGTGGTTAGTCTTCGGTTTCGTCATCGTCTGTGGCGGCGGGGGTGTCGGGAATCATCTGTGATTTCTTCTCCCAGTATCGCCGGTTCGACTCTGCAACCTTGTCTTTGTTCCTGGCTCTCCATTCACGCAGGTACTCCTTGCGCGCCTGCTTTGCCTCTTCGCTCAATTCCATGTAATCACCGTGCCTTTCTGCACTTCTTGTGCATAGCGATATTGTTTAGACTTCCTGTACTTATTATAGCAAATACACAACAAAAGTCAATAGTAAAACGAATGAGAAAGAGGACGGCCAGAGTAACAGGCAGTGCATGGATTTACCCTGGCCGTCCGCCTGGCCTCCACAGGGAGAAAAGCAGACCACAGACAATCGGGAGCCTGCCTTGTATTATCTTCGCTCTGCGGGGCTTCTGCGGGCTCACAACAACTGCATTTTGCATCTGTGGCGGGTCTTTGGTATACAGTTTTTGTGCCCCCTGCTATTCAAAACAGGCTGTAGGACTTGGGCGGTTCGTCCTTATCGAAGGGAACAGGGGTGCTATACGGCAACATGCGGAAGGAGGTTCCGTCTTCGTTGGCTTCTGGGGTGAATGTACTGGTTGCACCATCGAACTGAAGTAGCAGCTTTTTACCGGCTTCAGACATTCGGTTTTTCATCAGCTTCAGAGTCACCCGGCGGGGAGATTCCTGCTGGAGCTCGTCCAGGTTCTTGATATCCTTGGAGCCATCTTCCAGACCGGTGTAATTCAGACCCAGGAGAGTGTCTGCGCTGTACTCGATAGCGGAAGTATCACGGCCGGACTCAAGGGTTACTTTGCCCGCTGCGTTGCTGCTCCGGTTGAATGCCAGGATTGCACAAGCTACGGTGTGCCCCTCAATGGCATAGTCCTTCAGAGCCTTTACCGCCGCTTTGATTGCCTCCTGCGGGTCTTGCCGTTCCTTTGCCTGTACCAGCTGAAGATAGTCCAGGACAACCACAGGGGCGGGCGTATCACGGCGGCGGGCTGCATCCAGGGCATTGTTGAGAGTTTCAATGATAGAGTCCACGCCTGCGCCGGTACCGTCTGGGTTGTAGGACATGCGGGGAGCAATGGTGCTCCGGTACTTCTGGGCGGCTGCATAGACCGCTTTCTTCTGCTGTTCGCTCCAGGAGTAACCACGCATGACCTGGGAAGGATTGACGTTTGTACCGGCCTTTGCGGCGGCACGGCTTATGGATCTTGCAAGCAGCTGTTCACGGCTCATTTCCAGGTTCAAGAAAATAATCTCGTGGCCGTTGGTTGCCATGGTCTCGAAGATCTGCTGACAGAGAGTTGTTTTGCCCATGCCGGGGGCGGCACCGATCATCACAAGGGACTGGGGAGAGAAACCACCCCCCAGGATGGAATCGAAAGACTGCATACCGGTCTGAATGGGCTTGTAAGCTTCGGTCTGGATCTTGTCCAGGAAACTGTCGAATAACTCCACCGAAGACCGTTTCGGGGCGGGAGCGGGTGTAGCTTCTTCGGCCTGACCTTCTGTGGCGGGTGCATCCTGGATAACTTCCACAGGGGCAGAGGCTGTCTGCTGCCGGATCTGCGGAGGATCCCAGGGTTTTGGCTCGAAGAACTTACCGTGGCAGCTGTCGATTGCCTTTTGAATCGTGTCTTCACGGTATCTGTCCCGCTGCTCCCACTTGTCCCGCATCAAGCCAGACTGCCGGAACAGATAATCAATGCGGTCTGGGTTCGGACCGGTGTAGAATGCAAGCATATTGCAGAGGGCAAGATCCGCTTCGCTATGGGATGGATTACCAGCAAAACCACCACCCCACAATTCATCGAAGGTGGAGCCAGAGCGGGACTTTCTGGCAATGCGGATAATGTCATCATCACTCAGATCTGAGCTGGTCAGAGGGCGGGATGGAACAGTTGTGGCGGGCTGCTGCTTCTCCGGCCGTCTCATGTACTTCTTTACCACGTCCAGGCACTCGGCCTTGCGGGGCTCTATGTCGCAGCTGTTCAGCCGTTCACCGGTAACCGTGACGTATCTGTGATCGGAACCGGCAATGTATACCTCCAGACCAATGGCGGGATTTTTGGTGTAGTATAGGTTCTTATCGAAGCTCAAGTCGGGAGCAAGGAACAGGATACGGATACCTTCACCGCTGGGGCTGACTTCCGCATAACTGCCCATCTTTGATACGATATCAGCGGCCATGGAGGACAGCTGACCGTTTTCGATGCAATGGTCAATGTCGATGGCTGCCAGGTTTCCGAACATACCCACACCCAGACCGGAGTAATCCCCGCCGGCGGTCATGGCATCCGTAAACGTTCCGAAGGTCTGCGGGTCATTTGCTTTTGCTCTGCTGTGGGTGGCGGGGTTGTACGGGATCTTGCTGTTTTCACGGCCGCCTACGTTCTCATACCTCCACAGGCAGAAGCGGGCGTTTTGCTTCAGCTGGGCGGGGAGATTGTCCGGGTTCTTACATTTGGGGAAATTGGCCATTGATTTCATACCTCCTGCGGTGTTATACTGGCAGGGCGGGGGATTGCCCTGCATTGCTTTGAGCTGCACACTTGCCTTTGGTCGGGATCTGGTGTGCGGCTCTTTTCTTTTTCTTGAATGACTTCCTTTTTGGTTTCATCTGGAATCTTCATTTCGTCCCCTGTGGAAATCATTCTGTAGCCGTTTTAGCATAGCTGGGCGGCAACCGTCAAGGGTGCCGCCACAGCGTTCTATAAAGCTTATAAAGCTTATAAAGCTTATACATGATTTTTCCGGTTTTCGGAAATGTTTGGAATTTGAGTAAATCCCCGCAGGAAGCATCGCTTCTCGCACCGAAAACATTGCAAAATGCGGGATTTTTGAAGAGCAAAAAACGGCGGCTAAAGGACAAGAGATTTAGCCCTTGGGACAAGATATTTAGCCCTAAAGGACAAGAGATTTAGCCCTTGGGACAAGATATTTAGCCCCCTATTTCCTTTCTCTTTCGTCTTCTGGAAATAGTAATGCTCACCGGTGTGCGGCCTTTCCTGTTCTCTGTCCAGCCGATCAGAGGGGAATCCGGGCAAGTAGCCCAGTAGTCTAGCATCTTTTTGATACTGCCCCTCAGACTTTTTTCCTTTCTGACTCTCTGGTCTGCGGTCAGATTGGCTTTGTCCAGGTATGCGAAAAGATAGTCATACCGGATTGTGTCTGGCAGATCCTCCGTGTGGATTCTGTCCAGGAGCAGATTTCTGACATGGCGAATGTCTGCCGTCTTATTGATGGGAGCATCCAGGAGCTTTATAGAGAATCTGTTTATCTGGCTGAGCGACTGTGCGTATTCCATGAGAATGGGAACGCCGGTGACCTTGTATACCTTTGTCCGGTATTCGCCGTGCTGATTTGATATTGTGATTTCTCGGGACACGCCCTCAATCATGTGTGCCCTGTCAGATGTTGTGACGGTTGTTCCAGGGTAGGCGGCACTTACTGCGGCCGTGTCGATCTCCACCCATGTGGAAGTGAAACGAATCCAGCTCTCGTCTATTTCTCGTTTCGTTTCCTCTGTGGCTATCGCATTCGGGTTGCCAGTCATGGCTTTGTAGATCATGTCGGCCGTGAAGACTTCCGTACCATCGTAAATCAGAGTGTTCATGCCGCGGTAAATATCATCATCGATGGCGGTAAACGCTCTGCTGATTGATACTCCAGGGGGCAAGCTATCCTGTGTGATATTCACCTTTGGGAGCGGGGTTTTTCTTCCCTTGGCGGGGGGTGCAGTTCTTCCCAGGAGGGTATTGGTAACCACGTCCTTTGCATATGCGGCCTCCACAGGGAACCGACTTGTCATAAGTCTGCGTTCGATGCCCTCACGATCAATGGCCGCAGGCAGGGACGTTTCCTGGATATCCTCAACGATGACCGGGGCGGGATCTTCTGCCGGAGATTCTTTCCTCTGTATGCTGCGCTCTACGGCATAGCTCCACCATGTACCGGTGTATTCCTCAACGGTGGCGGGGGCGAACAGGTCAGCTCCCGGGACGTTCCAATACTGGGGGTCTTCCAGTTCTTCCACAATGGTCGGGATCAGATTCATGTTTTCCACCACTGTGGTTGTCATCATCTGTTCCAGAATTTCGATTCCTTTTTCTGCGATCTCCATTGTCTCCGGCTTTATCAGATCCAGAACGTCGGAGATCTTCGGCATCAGCTGTGCCCTCATGCAGACCGCATAGTAAGTCAGTCGGGCAAGGTTCTGGAGTGATTGCCATTCTCTGATTTTTGCCAGCCAGGGCACAAGGGTTTTGTTGGGGTCTTCTGGGTCAAGGTGCGGGCTCTCTTCGGTTTCCGTCTTCAGCTGCTTGGCTCTCTTCTGGCTCTCTTCTGCTGCATCCAGCATCTCCCTTGCACCGGCACCGTCAAGCCATTCAATCAGCTGCACTCCCTCTCCGGGGATATTCTCCAGAAGTCCGGCCGCCTGCAGCTTGATTGCCACACTGTAGGAGAATGATATGGGTACAGATAAACAGGCAAGAGCTCTTTTCAGAAGAACATTATTGATGATTTCTTGTGCATCTTGTGCTGTGTATGCGTGGTTATCGGGCATCAGATCACGCCTCCTTCTTCTGTGGTCTTCTGGAGAACAACGTCACGGATGGCTTTTGCCTGCTGGAACAACTCCGGGTGTTCCTCACGGTACTGCTTGATAATGATGTTTGTGAACTCGGTCATTGTGTGTCCGGTGATCTTGGCCATGACTGCAATGAACTCATGGTTATCGGGAGTAAATGCCATGTTGATACGAACGGCCTTGCATCCCTTCCGCCCCTGTGTGCGGAGCTGCTGTGCCCGCTCGGTTGCTTCTTCGGTGCTGGCCTCGGTCTGCATTCCCTTTTCGTGGGTGGCCTGCTGTAATGTTCTATAGACCTTGCCGGTGTTGATTCCATCGAACTTCTTTGCCATTGGTTATTCCTCCATAATCATCTTGTAGAGCTTCATGTAATCGGTAGCGGGCTTGCTGTGGCGGGCATAGGAATACAGATCCTCCTGCATTGCCTGCGCCTCTCTCACCGCAACGCCGGTGCGGATCGTGGCCAGAAGGGGAGCCCCTGCCTCTTTGCCTATCTGGGAAATTACTCCCATGAGATACTTATTGATATTCGGGCGGGGGTCATATCTGGTAATGACTGTGCCCAGGATTTTCATCTGCGGATTGGTCTGCTGCACCTGTGCGGCGATATCAAGAATCTGGTACAGACCTTGCAGGCTGTTGTTGTCGGTCTCCAGCGGGACGATCAGACCGGTGGCGGCCTGTAGCGCATTGAACGTCAATTCTCCCATCTGTGGCGGGGTATCAATCAGAACAATGTCATAGGCATCTGCCACAGTGGCCAGAGCCTTGCTCAGCCGCTTTGCGCTGCCGGGGGTGGTCTTGATGGTGGCCAGGTTCGGGCTTGCTGCTACGCAATCAATGCCCTGCTTCGTGGTCTGAATCAGATCCCGGAGGGGCTCTCCGTTGAACATCTGATAAGCACCGGCCTTGTTCTGGTCTGCTCCAATAGAGAAAGAGAAGTTTGCCTGCGGGTCAAGGTCTACGGCAAGCACTCTCTTTCCGTCCCTGTGTGCTGCCTGGGCAAGTGCTGCCGCTGTGGTTGTCTTGCCTGTGCCGCCTTTTATGACGGCTGCCGTGATGATTTTCATTGTGGGTGGCTCCCTTCATATAATGGTGGGTGACTTCTTGTGCATCCTGTCCGCTTAGTGCATTGATTTCTAATTAAGCTTATCGAAATTAGTTCAATTAGAATTTTACTGGGGGTGTCATATAATGGGGGGGCTATGAAAAACGGTCATTCCAGACGATAGAAAAATATCGAATGATGTTTGTATCGCCTGGAAAATTTCTGTCCGTTCCTACAGTATGGTTTTCACGCCCCCTGCGGGGCTCTGCCGGTCAAACTGCTTTGGATGCTGCCAGGGACAATAACTGTTGCAACTGTTCCGGGGTCAGCAGAGCGGCCACAGAGGAAACGTCAGCGGGGGAGGCCTGATCTCCGTGGAGCTTCTGCCAGAGCTTCCGGGCAATGTCTGCATTCTGGGCGGTGGTATCGTTCTCCAAATAGATCTCCGTTGTCTTTGGGCTGCTGTGTCTCATGTACATCTGGGTTTGGTAGATGTTGCGGCCGGTGATCTCCATGACGGCCTGACCTGTGGTGTGCCGGAGGCTGTGGGCGGTCAGCCGGTCGCTGTCATATCCAGCCTCAACCATTGCCGCCTTTAGCATGGTGCTGATTGTTGTGGTGGCAATCCGCTTTCCGTGGCTCCGGTTGCCGGTGCTGACAAACAGAGGGCTACTGCCGGTCGGGCTGTCAGATCTGGAGCGCAGATAATCGTCAATGGCTGCCTTTACTTCTGGAGCAATTGGCTTCTTCTGGTCTGGTTCGCTGCGGCCTTTGCCCCAAATATACAGGTAGGTGTTGCCGCCTTTGGTTTCCAGATCCCGGACGTTGGCTCTGCTGATCTCGATGGTTCGCAGACCGGCATTGACTGCCAGAAGGTACATAGCATAGAGCCGTTTGCCCTGTTCTGTACTGCGCTGGATCTTGCCGGTGCTGTCCTTGCGGGCTTCCTCTGCGGCTCCGGTCTTGATGGCAGCTCGTGCCTTTATACTGTTCTCGATTGCCTGCACCTCTGTGGCGGTCAAGCTGTCTTTCTTGTGGCTCTCCGTGACCTTTGGTGCATGGATATTCTGGGCAATGTTCGTGGGCATATAACCACTTGCCGCAGCCCAGGAGAAAAACTGTTTCACGGACTGGAGGTAGGCTCTTACTGTGGCGGGCTTGCAAATGACCTTCACAGGATCTCCTGCTCTGGTCGTCCGATAGCTCCAGCCGGTGGGGCTGCCGTTGTCCAGCTGGATGGCATCATGCTCCACCGAAATCCAGTTCCTGTAATTGATAATGTCCTTCCTTTCCGGCCGGGAAACATCGGCATACCGGCACCATGCGGCAAACTGCCGGAGGTTGGCAAGGTATCCTCTGGTTGTCCTCTCGTTCCGGTCAATGTATGCGGTGAACTCCTGGAACAAATCTGTAAACCCGCAGCCGGTCTGGATGGCTCCGGGGCTCTGATAGACGGCAATGGTGTTCATGCTGTTCCCTCCTGTTGTTCTCTTGCTCTTTCTCTTTCTCTTATTATACCTCAATAGTTGCGAAAGTCAATAACTTTATATACTTCTTGTGTAGATTGTGCGAAATGTACAGGCCGGAAGCAAAGAAAAGCGGGGCGGCCGGTGCTTCCGGTCAACCCCGCTGCGTGGTTTACTTGGGCTCCCACCTCTGCCCGATCTCGCTGTAGTAGTCCATCAGAGCGGAGGCAACCCGCTGTGCCAGGATCTTTTGCTCTGGTGTGTTTCCCAGGTTGTAGAGGTTCTGTGCCTCCTTGGTGACTATCTGCCACTCCAGCTCCGTGCCGGTGTTCAGTATGTCCCTATGGTTCTTTATAATACTCCATGCTTTGGTGAAGATCTCATACTCCACCATGACGGCTTGCGTGCTGCCCTGCTGTGGCTGTTTACTCATAAATCCTCCTTTTTTTATAGCGGCTCTGCTGCGTGGCCGCCTAGGCGTGTCTGGGGCTTTCTGGGGTGTCCCCTGGTGTTGTACGTGGTACGCCACGTGCCCTGCTTGCCGGTTTTGTTGTAGCTTCTCCGTGTCTTTCTGTGGTGGATATAAGAAACGGTGCAAGCAATGCAAGTGTATACACACTCGCTCTTTTTGTGCTTGTTAGGGGGATACCCTAAAACCCTTGTATTTCCTCCGGCTCCCACATGGGGAGACCCTCAGAAAGCGGCACCCTGATTGCCCAAAAATTTTTACAGCAGCTTTGCGGTACCGTTAGAGTGCAGGCATAGGGAAGGCCGCAGCCCTCCCTATGTGGTTTTTGCTTTACTTCTGGTTTGCTTCCTCGGCTGCCAATGCAGACTTTACGCCCAAGCGGGTCATCTCTGCCAGGTAGTCGGAAGCTTTGCGGCCGGTCTTGGCCTCATAGTCAGCGATACTTACAGCAGCATCGAAATATTTGTTTTCCATTCATTTACGCCTCCAGTTGCTCAAGTTCTCTGATTTTTTCCGGGGATGCGCCGTAGCTTGCGGCTATGCTTGCTGCGCTCTCTCCGTCCTTCAGCCGAATGCAAATATCAATGGCAATCTCCATAGCCCGCTCCGGGTCTTTGCTTTTCCGGATGATCGAAACGGCATCATAGAACGTCTCTCGTTTATTCATGCCCGCACCCCCTTTCGTATCAGCTCCAGATCCTCATGGTACAGGGATTCCAGGCTCTCCAGCGGCTCCCATGCGCTGATCCGGGCTATCAGATCCCGGACAACCTCGTGCGCTCTGTCCTGGTTTGGGTGGTTCCTTATCTTCTGGATGATGGCCATGCAGATTCGATCATTCATCCTGCGCCGCCTCCTCTCTGGTTGTGGCGGTCTGCTTAGCCTTGCGGCTTGTTTCTCTCGTAGCCTTGCGTTCTGCCCGCTTGCGCTCTTCCTCGGTCTCTCTGGCCTCTATGGCTTTCGCTCTGGCCTGCCACAGGGCATCGACTACACGCCCCGCCTCGCTACTTCTGTGGTTGTTCATGGCAATGCGGTAGTTGTGTTCACTCACGATCTTAAACAGGCCAGGTCTGTACAGATAGTGCAGCATCGGTTTTTCGGGGGAGCAATTCCCCCATGCGTTGTAATCGGTACCGCCGATCATGTAGCCGTTGCAGTGCACGTGCTTTTCAAAGAAAGCCCCTGCCCATTCTCCGAACAGCTCCACGATTCGATATTCCGGTATGCCGTTCCGGTCTCCAAAAAGAATTGCTTCAGCGGTAAAAAGATCCTCGGCCTGCTGCCGGGTCAATGCGTAATCAATCATTGTATTTCCTCCTGTGGTTGTGGTGGCGGCTCTTATGCTGCCATGCAAACGGTGAACATCAGACCGGCGAACATGGCCAGCAATGCCAGACCGCAAAGGGCATTTTCTACAGCATCATAAAGATGCTGTTTCGGGGGGTTCCAGGCATCCATGTTTTGCTCCCTTCTTCTGGTGGCGGGGGGGATTGCTCCCCCGCTCTGGGTCTTATGCTGCCGTGCCAGCGATAAGCTCGAAAGCCTTTGCAGCTGCGCCGGATGCGCTGACAACCATCTTCTTATCGTTCCGTAGGGCTCTCAACCAGGACTGAATGTAGGCGGTGGAGTTGCGGAAGCTTCCGGCGGTCTCAATGCCGCAATGGTTCAGAAGGGCGGCGGCGCCGATCTCTGCCACGAGTTCTTCCCGGCTGTATTCTTCATTGCCGAAAAAAGCTTTGCGGGTAATGCGATCCAGGCGGCTGCTGTGGCCGGTGCTGTGGGTCAGCTCATGGAATGCGGTGCTGTAATACTCGGCCATGTCCTGGAACTGCTCCCGGAGGGGAAGCACAACCATGTCCACAGAAGGTCTATAATAGGCCTCGTCTCCCTGCCGGTGCTCCAGCTTCACGCCGGATCTCTGGAGGTAATCTGTAATAATGGCATCCGCTGCGCTATCCGTGGCGGGGTCGATTGCTTCTGGGTTAATAACCTTCCGCTCGATACCTTCGGTCTGGTCGAAGTGAAACACATTGAAGTATTTCAGCATGGGGATCATCCGCTCCACCTTTTCACCGGTGGCGGGGTCTTCCTCTTTGATGGGCATCTGCTTCCAGAAAACCACCATAGAGGACTTCTCACCCTTTCGGATCTTGCCGCCCAGCTTCTGGATCTGGTTGAAGGTGTACCACTCGCCGGGCTTGCCCAGGAGCATCTGATTCAAAAGGCTGTAGGGCTTGCCAGTAGTACCGGAGATTGCGCCGCCCTGGATACCTGTCCAGGGCTTACGCCAGGGGATCACGCCCTGCTCAAGCTGGGCAATGATACGATCTGTGACCGCTGTGTAAATGTCGAATGCCATTGTGTTTTCCTCCTGTTATGTAGGGCGGGTTGCCCCGCCCGGGGATTTTGCATTTATGCGATTTCAAACCAATCAGCGAACTTAGCAGTAAAGTGGTTCACGCTATGCGGCTGCTCCCGTGCAGCCCATTTTGTGGAACGCTTTTCCATGAATGCCTTGTAAGCCTGAACCTTAACACCGCCCCCGACTTTTTCAACCTTTCCGGTTTTCTCCATGATTTGGATAAGATACATTGTTTCAGGATCGTGGATTGCATCTGCCTCGATGATCGCTTCGGCGCTGGTCTTCGCATTCATCGGACGGTACTCGCTGTACATGGGTTTGTAGGATGCACGGTAATCGATGTAGAGAACGTATTTCATTTCTATTTCCTCCTTGATTTTTCGGTGGAGGCCGTGCTATAATCAGCTTACCTCCCCTTGTGGGTTGGTGTAGGGCTCTTGCATCCTGTCTTGGCGGGCTGGTGCAAGGGTCTTTTCTTATGCCCCTATGGGCTGTACCTGGGAACGGCCGAAGTAGCAAGTCACCCGGCTGCCGCTCTTTGTGGTGGGGTCTGCCATGATAGCCTTGTACAGAGCCTTGCTCTCGTGGATCACCTCATAGCCCAGCTCTTTCCAGCCGCTCCAAGTGTGGGTTTCCTCATTGATCCCGGCCGCTTCCTTGGCTGCGTTGTGAGCCTTTGCGTTAGCCCAGGCCATCCGCAGAGCCACGGAAAAGCTCTGAATACCCTTGCGGAAGATCCGCCATGCTGCCGCCATAATACGGCTAAGATTGTACTTTTTCATTGTTGCCGTGCAGAACGGCGTTTTCTTCAAAGATAGTCACGGCCTCGGCCTTGTTCAGCTGGTTAATAATGATAGGGTTCATGGTTAATACCTCTTTCGTTATAGTTCCGGGGGATTGCTCCCCCGGTTTGGTGGCTTCCCTTATCGGGAAAGAATGTCGTAAACCTCTTGCGTTTCATACCGCAGGCCGTCCCCGTCCCACATGGGGGAAAGATAACCGTCTACAAGAGGTTGATTCCAGAGTTCCGGGCGGGGGGTGATTCTTCCGGCCTCACGCTCCTTGTGCCAGCTGTGGGAGAATTTGCCGTTCCAATGTCCGGCAATGTACATTTCATCTGTGGTCATGGTCTGACCGTTCAGAGCACCGCCCACAAAGACAACTTTCATTGCCTCCCGGTGGTTTTCCTCGTTCTTCTGCTTTGCCAGCAGGCCAGCAGCAAACCGGGTGATTTCCTCTTGCTGCTCGGTGGTCAGGCGTTTCAATGCTTCCTTGATTTCCATTTGTATTTCCTCCTATTGCTTTTCAGTGATGGAGGGGGTATACTCTTTATATCCCCCTCCGTTTGCTTGTTGGTGGCGGGTTGCCCTTGTCATTGTTTGCGGCTTTGACAAGGGCTTTTCTTTACGCCAGAGTGAAACGGGTTGTGCTGCTGGTCTTGCTGAACGCTGCCACGATTTCAGGGTGGGCGGCTTTTAATGCCTTGCTGTCCAGCCGGGAGGAAGTGACGGTGTGCCATGTTGCCCGCCAGCCGTTGCCCTCCAACACTTCCGTTCCCTCGTCTACCATTTTCATCTTGATAGAATCCTTGATAGCTTCAATCTGTGCGGTGGCTTCTTCAACCATTGCTTGCAGCTCCCGCAGCTCCATTACCTTAATGTCGATTTCCTGAATACTCATAATTGATACCCCTTTATTATTTATTGGTTGCCGTCTCTCCGGCTGCCTCCGCCTCTTTGTGTTTGGTATAGGACTTACAACAAGCGGTGTTGAAATTGGGCTGTCCTCTGTTTCATGTCTACATTATACACCAGCTTGCGTGAATACGCAATGCACAATATACACAATCTTTCGGGTTTATTCTTGTGTGTTTTGTACACTTGCTTGCGTGTACATCCTGTGATATAATAGCTATGCTGGGAGAGGTGGATTTGTATGAGATCCGCCACCAGACAACAGAAAAGGAGGCTGTATTCATGCCCTTCAAGTATGACAAGCTGTTTGCTCTCCTCAAAGAGAGAGGGATCTCCACCTATAAGATCAGACAGAAGAACATCATCTCACAGGCAGCTCTCAGCAAGATGAAGAATGGCGAAGGGAATATTGACACACGGACTCTGGAGAGGCTGTGTGCTTATCTACACTGCCAGCCCGGTGATATCATGGAATACCAGGAGACAGCAGAAGAATGAGAAAAGAGTGGAGAGCTTTTATACTCCCCACTCTTTTTCTTTATCGGTACAATTCTGGCAAGCATCGCCGTTTGACGGCAAGCAACGGATCTGTACGCCCAGACCCCGACCACCACAGAAGAAAAAGAAGAATAATAAAAGCCCCCGCTCAGATCCTCGTTGACCTGTGGCGGGGGTTCTTCTGTTCTCCTGGTGTTGTGGCCTCTTGTATATATTGTGTAGCCTATGGCCTACTGTACTTCCATGTTCCGCTGTGGGTTCTTGTGCGTCTGGTGTTTGTCCTGGCTGCTTTTCGCAGTTGTGGCAGCTCATCCCCCTTCTGGATCTGGAGCGCACCGCACCGCAGGCCGTGGGCAGTTTGTGACAAATTGTAAGCAACTGCTGTCATGTATCGGCACCGGCTCGCAGATGATGGGCTGTGTGTCCTGGTATCCTATCATAGAAGGGTGGCCGCCTGCCTGCTGCCTGGGCAATAACTCCCCCGGCCTTGTGGTGCTGGTCTATAAGGGCAGCTCAGATTTTTTTGTGGGGTACATTGATAGGGGCTTTATAATCAATACCCACCCCCCGGGGAAGCGGAAAAACGGGCGGGTGCGCTTATGTATGTATAGATATATACGACACATCCACTCTGGCTATTTCTGAGTTTCAGACCTCCACAGAGTTGCAATTCTCCTTCTCCAGCAGCTCACGTATTGCCTGTGTAATCAGACCTGACATGGAACGTCCTGTGCTGTATGCGTATTCCTTCAGCTTCTCTCTCTGTCCTGCTGGAAGTCTGATTGCTGTGTAGTCATAATGCCTCATACGATACCTCATGTTTGCATACCTTTGTGCCGGTGTTGTCACTCTGAATCCCTCCTTCTGTGGTTGGCATACCTCCATGTTCCCTCCTGTCTTTCTCCCATTGTTACCAGTATATACCTCCTGTTATCCTCGGATAAAAAGCCTTTTAGAGTATGCCTGTCAGCTTAGAAAGACAGCATTTTACAGGGGTTTTCTCCGGTATGTTTGGTAGGGAATATCAGTTGTCAGCATATAATGGAGAACCGAAAAACTATGCTTTATGATAGGGAATTGAAGGACATGGGATAGGGGGGGGGATACATAATACACGCCTGTTCATCCCTAAAAAAGATTCATCTGCCCTGTTTCTGTGCTTCCATCTCCTTTTGTGCGGTGGTAAGGACTGCGCTCAGACCCTTCATGTCAAGCCGCTCCAGCTTCTAGGTGATGCAGCGGATGACCGTGCGGCGCAGATCCTCCGTCCTGTTCTGCCGTGGTGTTGCCATGTTTCCTCCTTCTGTGGGGGGAGGGGGTGCCGGAAAAAAGGGTGTGGGTACTCTGAAAAAGAGCCCCCCGAAAAAATAATAAACCCTAAAAAGCTTTCCGGTGTGACCGGTTCAATTGTCGGCCGCAGCTTGTCCCTCGGCAATATCCACTGGGGCTTCATCTTCTCCGGTGCC
>ERZ1023658.321-NODE-321-length-14545-cov-15.585645_pt1 | contig 14545 bp, 13 predicted proteins | sample MGYA00380339_ERZ1023658 | MGnify/ENA primary metagenome ERZ1023658 (study PRJEB33179, sample SAMN07448981) | human gut metagenome | biome: Human-gut; feature: Human associated habitat; material: Faeces | host: Homo sapiens | place: India: Bhopal | collected... | reverse complement strand
CTGTGACTATAGTTTTTTTTTACCCCATATTTGAAATAATATTTTATCTATCAATTATTCATAATGTTATATTTTTTTTAAAATCTGACCGTTTTGTTGTAACGTATTTATCTAATTTAATAGTTTTTGGAATTTTTATATTTATAATTGTTATGATTATTACAACTATAAATATTAGATAATATAATTTATCATGTAGTAATATAGTCCTTAATTTGAGCAAAGATGTTTTCTCCAATTCCTGGTACTTGTTTTATATCTTCTATTGTTTTGAATGGACCATTTTGAGTACGATACTCAATTATTTGTTTAGCTTTTGCATCACCTATTCCTGATAACTTTGATAGTTCCTCTATTGTTGCGTTATTTATAGAAATTAGTGATGTATTATTTTTATTTTCAGTTGTTATGCACGCATCATTTTTTAGAGAAGTTTCATCTTTTTGACGACATTTTTCTTGAACTTGTTCTTCTTGTTTTTTAGTTTCTTTGAAGTTAGCAACCTCAGCTTGACTATAAATAATTATAACCATCTCATCAGTTATTTTTTTACTTAGATTAATTACTGTAGTATTAGCATTTTCTGTTAGTCCACCGGCCTTTTCGATACAATCGATTATACGTGATGAACTTTTCATGGTATAGATACCAGGATTAATTACTTCTCCCTTAATATCTATTTTGTACTCTACTGTTGTTTCTTCAGTTGATGAACTTTTTTTGATACTCGAAGATTTCTTAACTATAGTGGGCTCTTTTTTTACTTTTGATTGTGGTCTATTTGTTACAAAGTAAATAGTAATAAGTGAGATAATTAATGCTATTACGGCCGCTATAATTAATTGTTTTCGATAGCGATAATGGAATGTTATTATTATCACCTCCTATTATATTATTCGAAAAAAAATAGAAAGGTCTTAAAAAAACTTTTCTATTTTTTTACTTTTTTGATATTGAGGGGGGATTATCGATAATGATTTAGGTGGTAACTTTTGACTTATTTTGCTTCCCACAACTCTTTTTAAATCTTCTTCTAAAGAATTTATATCAGTAGTTTCAACTTTACAAGCGGCACTTTGATCATTACCTCCACCAGTAAATTCTTCCATTATTTCACCAACATTTATATCACTTTTACTTCTGGCACTTATTGATACTAAGCCTTCTTTTACATAACCTATTACAAAAGAAGCATCTACTGGGTATTCTAGTAATTTGTCAGCAGCTTTAGCTAAATCTTCTTTTTTATAGATTGTTGTTGGAGCTGTTCTATTTAGTGTAAAAGAAACTTGCCTATATTGAAAGATTGAACGTTCATATCTTTCAAAAATACTACCATTATAAACTAAATTATTTATACGACAGTCTGTTTCAAACTCGGCTAAAAACAATCTATTAACAAAGTCTGGACTTGCACCTTTATCTATTAATTTTTCAGCTACATCGTGAGTTATTGAAGTAGTATTCTTTTTATATCTATTTGTATCTAGTTCAATACCTGCTAAAAGATAGTTAGCAACATCTTCAGTATATGGAACCTTAAAACAGTTTAAAAGTCTGGCGACTATTTCAGCTGATGATGAGATAGTTGGTTCAATATAACTATATGTAGATGCTATAGTGTGTTGATCTGGATTATGATGATCTATTACAATTATATTTTCAAATAAATCAAGATATTCAGATATAGATAATTGATATTTTTTATTAGCATCAACGACTATTAATGAACAGTTATCTCCTATTAAAGTTAAAAAGTCCGGTAATTTAATTATATTATACTTGTTCTTACTATTTTCTATTATCCTTTTAACGCTTGGTTCTAGATCTTGTTCAGAATCATTTACGATTATATATGATTCACAGCCAATAGTAGTACAAAGATTTTGAATTCCAATCGCACTAGAAATTGAATCAAAATCAGGTTCATTATGTCCTACTATAAATACTTTAGAAGAACTATTAATACTTTCAAGTAGTTGGTGTTTGAGATTATTACATATCTCAGCCATTTTTCATCTTCTCCTTGCTATTGGTGTATTATAGCATTATTATATCAAGAAGTCAAAAGCATTTAGTTATAGTATATAAAACAATACAAATAAAAAGGAGTTAAATTAACTCCATGCACTTATACTTGTTAATGATTCATTTAAATCATAGAATGAGCCATCGGCTTTTTGGGCTAGTACAGTAGTATAGCCACTAGCACCATTGCCTCCAGCAGATACTTGGTATAGTTTAATTATTCCTTCAACTCCAGGTATTTTTCCAAATGATTTAACTTTATCTGGACTAATTCCTGTATATCCTTTTTTGATAGGAATATATTCAATAGTTCCATCTTTCATTAAGAATAACATTGTATCATGAGATTGTTCTTGGCCAAAGCCACCAATTCTGAAGTCTGATACTTCTTGACTAAATGATATTTCTCCTCTTTTTTCATACTGTTTCTCACCTTCTGCAGCACAAGTTTCTTCATTCATTGTCACCCAGCCAATACCGTATGTAAAATTAAATCTGCAGGCTGCTATATAAACCTCCATTTTTTTCCTTGTAGAATCAAAGCTTAGATTCAATCCACTATTGGTATAGCCTCCAACCAAAGTATATGTTTTACCACTAGTATTTAGAGATTTACTAGTATTAAAACCATTTTCAACAACTAGTTTTTCTGAATTTTTATTCTTATTTTCTTTATCAGTAACAATTGTTGTTTTATTGTTACCTCCTTCTGTACTATTTCTGTTTGCTTTAAAATAAAAATATGCTGTACTGCAAAGTGTTGCTACTAATAATATTGATAGAACTACAACTACAGTTGTTAAACTATTTTTGGATTTTTTTTCATTTTCCATAATTTCTCCTCCTTATATATTTTTATTATATAATACTAATTATTCATTTACACGTTTTTTTCTATTAAACATAATCATTTTACGTAAATAATAGTTTTTAAGTTCTAGATGCATATAATAATTATTTATTTAGATACTTTTACTTTACTTTTTCATATTCATCTATTACTTTAGATGTTAATTTAGTTATTAATTCATCATCAATATATTTATTTTCTATTTTAGTAGTGATTTGTTCATTTAACTTTTTTTCAGTCCAACTTTTTAGTTCTTCTTTAGTAATATTTAAAATGTCATAATATGTTGGATTTTTTAGTTTTTCTTTTATTTCTAGGAAGAAATTTGACTCTATATTTTCTTTAGCATATTCGTCCATGCATTTTAAAAAGTAAGGATGTGGGTCGTTTAAGTTATTATCACTTTTCATTTTACTTGTTACATCTAGGTAGAAATAATCATCAAATACTATATCAGTTAGGATGTGTATTAAATAACCTGTTAGAAAACATTTATTATAATTATTTTGCTCTTTCTTATAAAAGTTTATGATGTTTAAACGCCATTTATTTAAATCTTTATCTCTTAAGTGAGATGTCCATCTTTCTTCTTTTGAAGCAAAGCCATTTACATTTACGGCATCTGGTGATAAAGCTCCTAAGTAAAACTCTTTATTATCTAGCTCTTTAATTTTTTTGGCTATATTATAAGCTACTTTTTCATGAATCATTATATTAGGCATTTTTTAGGCTCCTCTCTTTAGCTAAACCATTTTCTATACTTATTCTTTGAACTATAGATAAAGCGGCAATTAGACTAATAGTAAAACTTCCACCATAACTTATAAATGGTAGTGGTACACCAGTTAGTGGCATTAGGCCTAAAATTCCCATTAAGTTAACAGCAATATGTAAGAAAATATAAATTGCTACTCCGTAACAGATAGCACTACCTTTATTGGTGGGACTTTTTCTACCGATTACTAGAATTCGACATAAGACAATCAAATAAGCAACAAGCAAAATAAGACCTGCAACTAAACCTAGTTCTTCTATAACAATAGCAAAAATAAAATCAGTATATGGTTCTGGCAAGTACAAATACTTTTGTGTTGAATTACCTAGACCAGTACCAGTTAAGCCTCCGTTATTTATAGCAATATAACAGTTACATACTTGGTTACCAGAGGAAAGAAGATTAGCACAAGGATTAGAAAAGTCTAAACGTGCTTTTTGACGTTCTTGTAAAAGAGTTTTGCCAGAGCCCATAAAGGCAACTATAGCAAAGAATATTAGACCTATTACCCCGAATGTGGTTTTAAACTTTATTTCTTTACTGATTGGTACAGAGAAAAATATAGCAGCAATAATACTTACAAAGATTATCATAGTACCTAGGTCAGGTTGTAAAAAAATTAAAAAAGCTATAGCGGCACAAATACATAGTGGAAAAAGACTTGTACTATATTTATTTAAATTATTTTTATGTTTGTCATAGAAACTCGAGAGCCAAACAATAGTAATTACCTTAATAAATTCACTAGGTTGCAAAGTAAATGGTCCTATTTTAAACCAACTTTGTGCTTGATTTTTTGGTTTTATAAACATTAATAATAAAACTAGTCCAATTGAAAAGATTATTAATAAAAACCAAGATATTGGTCCATAAGTTTTTGTATCTACGCCAGCAATTACTAAAAATAAGAAAAAACCTGCTAATAAGAATAAGGCTTGTCTTATGAAATAATAATAGGCACTTACATGATGTGACATATAAGCAATAACGTTAGATGCTGAAAATACCATGATTAAGCCAAATATAAATAATAGTATAGAGACAATTAATAATGGTTTATCTATATATTTGAATATCTTCTTCATATTTTCTATATCACTCCAGTTTATTATAATATAACACAATTTCTATAAATATTTGTAATTAAATTTATTATAGGTCAGTTTTATTAACATATTTTGTCAATTTACATATTCTATATTAGATAAAGAAAAGGAGGCTTTAGTTATGTATTATTACGGTGGAGGATCAGGCTGCTGCTCTGGCCAATCATATCAAGTACCATACTATCCAACTTGTTCAACAGGAAATAATAATTCAACTTACGCTATCATTTTAGTATTATTTATCTTATTAGTAATAGTTATTGGTACTAGATGGGCTGCTTAAATATTGACGTATAAGTAAAAGCTTATACGTTTTTTAATTTTAGCTTTATTTTTTTGAGGTTTTTTGGTAAAATATATGCAGTGTGAGGTGGTACTAGATGTTAAAGACAAAAGAAATATTAGATGAAAAGGATAAAAGATTAAGATTAGTTAGTAAAGAAGTTAGTTTCCCATTAACACAAAAAGATAAAGATTTAATTAATACAATGATTGAGTATTTACGTAATAGTCAAATTGAAGAGTTAGCAGAAAAGTATGATTTACGACCTGGTATGGGAATGGCTGCTATACAACTTGGGGTTGCAAAGAGATATTTCGTAGTAGTTGATGAAGTTTCTGAAGGTGTTTTTGAAGATTACATTTTAATTAATCCAAAAATTATAAGTAATTCCGTTGAAAAAATATATGTTGAGCTTGGTGAAGGCTGTCTTAGTGTTAATAGACCGGTAGAAGGAATTGTACCGAGATATGCTAGAGTTACTGTTGAGGCATACGACCTAGAAGGAAGAAAGATTCATGTTAGAGCAAGAGAAGAACTTGCAATTGCGATGCAACATGAACTTGATCATTTAAATGGAATTATGTTTACTGATCATATAGATAAAAATAATCCTTATAAGGGAAAAGACCAGATGCGTGCTATCTAGTCTTTTTTATTAAAAAAAAGAAGATCTATACGACTTCCATATGATCTTCTAACTTTACACTTACTAATTTTGATACACCTGACTCTTGCATTGTAATTCCATATAAAGTATTAGCATATTCCATAGTTTTCTTTTTGTGTGTTATTATTAAGAATTGAGTTTTATCTCTATAATGATTTAAGTAAGTGCCAAAGCCAGCAACGTTAGCTTCATCTAGAGCGGCTTCTACTTCATCAAATAAACAGAATGGTACACTTCTAACATTTAAAATAGCAAATAATAAAGAAATTGCAGTTAGAGTTTTTTCTCCGCCTGATAAAAGAGAAATAGTTGTTAGTTTTTTACCAGGAGGAGAAGCTACTATTTCAACTCCTGTTGTTAGCATGTTAGATGGGTCTGTTAGTTTTAGACTAGCTTGTCCACCATTAAATAGCTCTTTAAAGACTTTTTGGAACTCTATTTGAATAGCCATAAAAGTATTTTTAAATTCTTCTTCCATGACTTCGTCCATTTCGTTCATTATTTCGAGTAAAGTACTTTCAGCCTTGTATAAATCTTCTCTTTGATTAGTTAAGAAACTGTATCTTGTATTTACTCTTTCATATTCTTCAATAGCACCTAAGTTTACCATACCAATACGTTTAATATTGTTACGATAAGTATTTACTTTTACTCTAGCCTCTTCTGGTTCTATATCTAGAGAATAGTCTTTTTTAGCACGTTCAAAAGTTAGTTCATAGTCTTCAGATAAGATGTTTAACATATTATCTATTTTTACATCCAAACGATTTATAGAAATTTCTAGTTCACGTGAGGACTTTTCTAAGTTTCTTAGAGTAGAATTTTTTAATTTGTAAGTAGCTTGAGCTTCTTCTATTTTTACTTTTAACTCATCTATTTCTTTGGTTAGACTTTTTAGCCTTAGTTGAAGTTTTTCTTTTAAAGAGCTTTTTTCATGGAATAGTTTTATTAACTCTTGTTCTTTTTCTGAAACAGAATTATTACTTATTGTTTCTAAGTTCTCCCACTCTTTCTTTACTGTTTCGTATTCTTGTTTTACTCTTAATAAATCAATATTTTTACTATTTAAAAGTTCTGATATAGATATTTTTTCTTTCTCTTTTTGGTAGCGTTCTTCTTCTATTTTAGAAATAACATTATTAATTTCTACTAGTTCATCTTTTAATGAGAAAATCTCGGTTTTTAAAGTATGTTCTTTTTCTTCTTGATATTTTAGTTCTTGTTTTATAGTAATAATACTCTTTGTTTTATTTAGAGACCCTCCGGTCATAGAACCACCAACATTAATTACATCACCATCTAAAGTAATTATTTTATATCTATTTCTGATTAATTTACTTAGACGATTAGCTGAGTCTAAATCTTTAGAAATAATTGTTGTACCAAATTGATTTTCAATAATATTTTGATACTTTTTATTATATGTTAACAAGTCACTTAATACAGCAATAAAATCTGAATTGTTCCTTATTTGGTTTAGAGTTTCTGAGTCAACAGTTCTTGATTTTATAATTGTTAATGGGAAGAAAGTTGCTCTTCCTAGATGGTTATCTTTTAAGTAATTAATAGCTTTCTTAGCAGAATCTTCATCTGATGTTATTACAAAGTTTTTATTAGAAGCTATAGCAATATTTAGAGCTTTTAGATAAGTATCTTCTGTTGTTATGATATTACCAATAGTATTATGAATACCTTGGAGAGAGGTATCCTTTAAAACACTTCGTACACTATTTGGTAAGTCTGATGACTGTTCTATTTCCATTTTTAAAGAAGATATTTTATGGCCTAGAGAAATTAAGTCTTGATCCATTTTAGAATAATTACTCATTAAATAATTTCTTTTGTTTTTGGCAGTGGTAATTTGTTTTTCTAATTCAGCATATTTTTCTTCTTTAGATTTTTTATCTTGATTAATACTATTTATTTCTTCGGTTAAGAGAAAAATATTTTTTTCCATTTGACTTTTTTTCTCTAAGGTAGTACGGATAGTTTCTTTTAAGACTTCTTCCTCTTTATTTGTTTTACTACGTTCTTTTAAAAGATTTTTTTCACCATTTATTTTTTCTACTTCTTCAGTTACTTTTAGAAGATTATTATTTACAGAAGTTCTTTCTTGCTCTAGTTTTTCTAATTTCGTATTGTCTTCTAAAACAGAGATATCGGCAGATGAAGACTCATTAGAAAGAGTTACTATCTCTTTATCGATCTTTTCTTTTTTCTGTTTAGCTTGTTCGAGTTGTTGATTATAGTTTTCTATGTCATAAGCAAGCAAAGCAACTTCGTAGTTATCTAGACCTTTTTTATTTTCTAAGTACTCAGTTGCTTTTTCGCTTTGTTCTTTTAAAGGACCAACTTGAAGTTCTAGCTCAGTAATAATATCATTTACACGATCAAGATTATTGTGAGTTCTATCTAGTTTTCTTAAAGCTTCTTCTTTTCTTCTTTTATATTTTAAAATACCGGCTGCCTCTTCAAAAATAACACGTCTATCGCTAGGAGAATTGCTTAGAATTTTTTCTACTTCACCTTGAGAAATAATGTTGAATGATTCTTTTCCCATACCTGTATCTAGTAGAAGATTAGTTACATCTTTTAAACGACATTTTTCGCCATTTAAGTAATACTCATTTTCACCAGTTCGATATACTTTTCTTTTAATGGATATTTCAGTATAAGGAACATTTATATAGTGATCAGTATTATCAAAAACTAATTCAACTGATGCTACATTTAAGGGATTACGACTTTTACTTCCAGAGAAGATTACATCACTCATAGAGCCTTCTCCACGAAGAGATTTTACAGATTGTTCTCCTAATACCCATCTAACGGCATCTACAACATTACTTTTACCAGAACCATTTGGTCCAACAATACAAGTAATCTTATCATCTAATTTTATATCTAGTTTATCAGCAAATGATTTAAAACCAGTCGTTAATATTTCCTTTAAGTACATACTACTCACCCTATCTATAAGTATACAATAAAAGATGAGTTTAGACAAATGATTTCTTGATATATAAAGAAAAAGTAGTACTTTCATGGAAAAACTAGTGATTTAGTATGTGTTTTTTAGAAATGTATTTTTAGGCATTAGACTTTTATTATCTGTATTTAATGCTTAAGTGTAATTATTTAACTACTTTTCGGTACTTTCACTAAGTAGTGTTGAGAGTGTTTCAAAAGAATAGCCTTTTTGAGTTATATAGTCAATAATACTTGGAAGTTGTTTAATAGTAATATCTGAAAGAGGTAGTGAAATGATTGCTGAATTATGAAGAGAGTTTTTTATTTCTTTGAATGGTTCTTTAGTGGTTTTTATAGTTGGGATAATGGTATGCATTTTTAGAGATGAACAAAGTTCTATTACTTCTTTTTGATCATACTCGGCATAACAGTATTTAGGAGAAGTTTTTGTTAGGGAATTTAAGTAATTAATGGCACTTTCAAAATATATTTGATCATATTTATTATCATAACTTAAAAGTTCTAGTTCATGATTAGTCATAGTTTCAAAAAGACTGGTATTATTTTCTAGAAGAAGACCATCAACAAAAAAAGTACCTGGTATATTTTTAGAGTTTAAAATATTTACAACATCTTGAAGATTTGTTGTGGTATTTGTTTTAAATACTAGAGAAAGAGCTTTATTTTCACTATTACCTTGTACAATGTATTTATCATAATAATCATCTATAGAGATAGTTGGAGTTACTTCTTTAAATGTCGTTAGGACTTCGTTATAGGAACCATATTGAATCATTTTAGTATAACTTTTTTGATAGTCTATTTCTTTACCTGTTTTACCCGGAATTATTTTGTTACCAATTATTTTGGCATCTATGGCAGCTACTTTGTATTTTTCAGTAGTAGCTTTTATTTTTTTCATTAATGGATCGTTTTCTCTTACTAGTTCGATTGATTTATTAGTATAGAAAAAGCTAAAGAGCATTAGAATTAAAACTGTTAAAACTTGGATAATTTTCTTTTTAGTCATAACATCACCTAATTCAGTATATGAAAAAAAAGTTCAAATTGAACTTTTTTAGTTTTATTTAGCTTCTTCTTTTTTAGTTTTCTTAACAGCAGGTTTTGGAAGAGCATCTTTTCTTGAGAAGTTTTGACGTCCTTTCTTATCTGGGCCTAAGGCTTTAACAATTATTTCATCACCTAATTTTACAACGTCTTCTACTTTATCTACTCTTTCATTTGCTAGTTGTGAAACATGTACTAATCCTTCACATCCTGGCCATAATTGTACGAAACAACCAAAGTCTTCTATTTTTACAACTTTTGCTTCATAGATTTTACCAACTTCTACTTCGCGAACAATTTCTTCAATCATTTGCTTTGTTTTATTAATGATATCACGATCTGTATGATAGATTACTACACGGCCATCATCTTCTAAGTCTACCTTAACAGCATTTACGTTAGTAACTTCTGTAACATTTGAGGCTTCACAAATAATCTTAGTGATTGTTTCACCACCACGACCAATAACATCTTTTATCTTAGCAGGATTAATCATAAATGTTTCCATCTTTGGTGCATACTTAGATACTTCTTTTCTTGGCTCTTTTATTTGTTTAGCGATTACTTTTAAGATTTCTAAACGAGCTTTTTTAGCTTGGGCTAGAGCTTCTTTTAAGATTTCTTCAGTAATACCTTTTATTTTAATATCCATTTGTAAAGCAGTAATACCATCTTTTGTACCTGCTACTTTAAAGTCCATATCACCTAAATGATCTTCCATACCTTGGATATCGGTTAGGATGGTATATTCATCTTCATGAGTAATTAATCCCATAGCGATACCTGCAACTGGTGCTTTTATTGGTACACCTGCTGCCATTAGTGACATACATCCAGCACAAATTGATGCTTGTGATGATGAACCATTAGATTCTAGAATTTCTGATACTACACGAATTGTATATGGGAATTCTTCTTCTGATGGGATAACTTGAGCTAAGGCTTTTTCTCCTAGGGCTCCATGGCCAATTTCTCTTCTTCCTGGTGCTCCATATCTTCCTGTTTCTCCTACTGAGAATTGTGGGAAGTTGTAATGTAACATAAATCTTTTTTGATCTTCTAGACCTAGTCCATCAATAATTTGATGTTCTCCTAGAGCACCTAGAGTTGTTACAGATAAAGCTTGAGTCTCACCTCTTGTAAATAAAGCAGAGCCATGAGTTCTTGGTAATAAATCAATATCAGTTGATAATGGTCTTATTTCATCCATCTTACGACCATCAGCACGCTTTTTCTCTTTTACAACGATACTTCTAAATAATTTGTATTCAATATCTGATAAAACCATATTTACTTTAGCAAGTAATTCTTTTAATTCTTGGTCTTTTAATACTTCTTCATTTTCTTTAGTATAAATTTCTATAATCTCTTCTTTTACTTCGTCGATAGCAGCATATTTTTTAAGTTTATCTTTAATACGTAAAGCCTTATCCATTTTTTTGGTTGCTAGAGAAGTAATTCTTTCAATCATTTCTTCATCTGGTGTTAGAGTTTCATATTCCATTTTCTCTTCGCCAATTTCTTTAATGATCTTTTCTTCAAACTTAATCAATTCTTTGACTGCTTTATGACCAAGCATTAGAGCTTCTAACATAATATCTTCTGATACTTGTTTAGCACTTGATTCTACCATGTTGATAGCATCTTTAGTACCAGCAACTGTTAAGTCTAACTCTGATCTTTCTAATTGTTCTGGAGTTGGGTTGATTACAAATTTACCATCTACACGACCTACTTTTACTCCAGCAATTGGACCATTAAATGGAATTTTTGAAATACTTACAGCAAGGGAAGATGCTAGCATAGCAGTTAGTTCTGGAGAACAGTCTTGATCTACTGATAAAACTGTTGAAATAACTTGTACTTCATTTTTAAAGTCTTCTGGGAATAATGGTCTCATTGGTCTATCAATCATTCTAGCAGCTAATGTTGCTGCTTCTGATGGACGACCTTCTCTTTTAATAAATCCACCAGGTATTTTTCCTACTGAATATAGTTTTTCTTGGTAATTTACAGTTAATGGGAAGAAATCAGATAATAGGTTAACGTTTTTACTTACTACTGCAGCAGTTAAAACTACTGTGTCATTATATCTAACTAAAACTGCACCGTCAGCTTGTTTAGCTAATTCACCATGCTCTACGACGATTTTTCGTCCGTGAAAATCTAATTCAAATACTTTTTTCTTCATTTCTACACCTCAAATCTTTCTAAAAAAAAGACACTGAAAACAAGTGTCTACTTTCTTAATCCTAATTTTTTAATTACTTCACGATAACTTTGAATATCTTTCTTAGCTAAGTATTGTAACATATTTCTACGTTGACCAACTTTCTTTAAAAGACCTCTACGTGAATGATAGTCATGAGTATGTACTTTTAAATGCTCTGTTAAATCGTTAATTTCTTTAGTAAGAATAGCGATTTGTACTTCTGCAGAACCAGTATCTTTCTCATTTTTAGCAAATTCTTTAACAATCTTTGCTTTTTCATCTTTTGTTAATGCCATTATTAACACTTCCTTTCTTATATATTGACCGAAACTAAGTAAAAAGTCGGAAATTCTTTAAACTGAGTACCGGTAAGTAATTGTATTATACACTTAAAAATAGTAGTTTGCAAGTGTTTTTCAACTCTTTTGACGTTGCTTTTTACTATATAAGAACAATTAAATAATGATTTGATAGTTATTAGTGTAAATTATAAAACTTTAAGTCTTAGTTTCTTTTATTTTTTATTATTTTGTGATATGTTAAATGTGGTGATATTAATGAAGGATAAGAAGAATTATATTGTACAAATATTAAAAGGTGTTTTTGCATTTGTATTATTTTATTATAGTGCTTATATACAACTGATACCAATCTCAATATTAAATATTGACATACATAATATTTCAGATTCACTTAATGTTTTACTTAGTTGTTTTTCTAATATTGTGGTTCTTATTATACTGTGGTTTTTATATCGTAAAGAGTTAAAAAAAGAATGGAAGATATTTAAGGATAAGTTAGCAATTAATCTTGATACTATGGTTAAGTACTGGATTGTTGGTCTGGGACTTATGATGGCTAGTAACATTATGATTAATATGATATTTAGAACGGGTCAAGCGGAAAATGAGCAAGCCGTTCAAAATATGATTTCTGCGCTTCCTTGGGCTATGCTTATAGATGCTGGATTACTTGCTCCATTCATTGAAGAAATTATTTTTAGAAAATGTTTTAGAAATATAATTAGGAATGATACAATATTTGTAATTGCCTCTGGTTTGGTGTTTGGAGGCATGCATGTAATTAATTCATCAAACCCTATTGGTTATCTTTTTATAATTCCATACGGATGTTTAGGAGTTGCCTTTGCATTAATGTATAAAAAGACCAATTCTGTTTATACTTCAATATTTGCACATATGTTACATAACTCTATATTAACACTACTTTCTATATTATAAAAATTATAAATAAAACTTGGAAGTTATTCTCTTCCAAGTTTTATTTTTTTGTCTAAATAAGCTAGGCCTATACACATTATAGTTTGTATTACTAGAGTTATAAAATAACCTAACCAGTAATTATCTAGAATAATCATATTCAAATAGATTAAAGTATAAAATGCATAGAATGTTACTAAAGCAAACATATAATTTAATAATACTAATAAGAATGGAGCCTCAGTATTACTATTTAGAAAACGATATATTAATAAGTTAACTAAATGTGATACTACTAAAGCACAGAAACTACCAGTAAATATACTAATACTAGTTGACTTTCCCATTGCAAAGTTCATTATTAAAGTAAATATTACAATTGAAATACTTGAAATTACTATAGCTAGCACAGCCTTTTCACAACAATATTTTTTGGTTATGTAGTTTGCTATTAGATATAAGACTGGTAATAAGAATATTGAGTATGTTAAACTTACTCCAGCTATTTTAAATGTATATGTACTTAAGGAATATGCAAGTATGGTAATTGTTGTTAAGAGTAATATATACATCCAACTATCATCATAACTATCTTTTTTACTTTTTTTTGACATAATTAAAACCTTCCTATCCTATTAAAATTATAACATATAGTTTTGATAGTTAAAAGATAGAAATTAAAAAAATTTTTCTTCTATTAGTGAGTATAATCTTCCACCTACTGTATTACCTAAAAATACTATTAATAAGACTATAAATGCTTTAGATGTATAGTTACCTGCTACCGCAAAGTAAAACATATCAGCTACTACGTGTTCTGTTCCAGTTATAACAAAGCCTATTACTCCAAAGAATAATGATAGATACTTAGAAACATTATCTTTAGCTTTTTTATAACCATCTACCGCTACATATATAAATACGTTACAGATTATTGCTAGAATAAAGAGACTAAGTAGATTATCTGATAGTTTTATATCAATAATACTAGTAGCCTTTGTAGATAAAGCTTGAACATATCTTGTACCTCTTAGTAATAATCCTGTTATATTAGTACCAATAAAATTACCAAGAATTATTATTAATAAATTCTTGATATCCTGTTTTGTTTTACAGTAGCAAACTTTTCCAGTATAAAGATTATAAGACCTTGTACAAACAAGAAATAATCCTAATGTAAATAGTACTGAACCTAAATATTTATTATCTACAGATAAGAAGATAAAACCAGCTAGTGAAATAGATATTCCTGCTAGAATACTTGGAATAAATAATTTAAAAATTTTATTGATATTATCTTTTTGTTTATTTTTTTTATTTATCTTTTTCATTTTTGTTAATCTTCCCTTCCTAATATATCCCAAGC
>ERZ1023658.318-NODE-318-length-14715-cov-12.178922_pt1 | contig 14715 bp, 12 predicted proteins | sample MGYA00380339_ERZ1023658 | MGnify/ENA primary metagenome ERZ1023658 (study PRJEB33179, sample SAMN07448981) | human gut metagenome | biome: Human-gut; feature: Human associated habitat; material: Faeces | host: Homo sapiens | place: India: Bhopal | collected... | reverse complement strand
GCAGTGAAGAAAGAGTTTCAGAAAAAAGCGCGGGGCGCCCATTTTCGCGCCCACGACCCGCGCTTTAAGGGGGAAATACACCTTTTCGATAATCAAAAAAAGTCCAAATACAGAAATTTTTATTGCAATTTTTTTACGCCATTTAATTTTCAATTCTTGTCAACTTTCAAAAAAATGATTTGTGCTATAGGGTTCGGGGCTGGCAAAAATTTTTTTTAAAATGGATTAAATCATCCGCAAAATCTCCCAGAGCCAGCGCGAGCGCGCGAAGATTTTCGCGCTGGCTCTTATGGGAAAATGCGATATATGAGTATAGAAAACGAAACACGCAATCTCAATCATTCCAAACTTCAATTTCAAAAAAATGATTTTTGGTATAGAGTTCGTGGGACAACAAAAATCATCGCGCGCTGATACTGGTTTTTAAGGTTAGAAAATGAATTTTAATTAAAAGAATCAAAATTAGATAGAAGTGCGTTTCAATACCACATTTTCCAAGTGCGGACGCGTTTTTCTTAAATCTTCATACACCAGTCTTTAACAATTTGTTTGACAGAATTGGTGCAAATCGCAACATTCAAAAAAAACAGCGGAGTGTCAGAAGCAAAATTTCCTGACACTCCGTATTGTAAACCTGCCTAACAGCAGAGGCTTTATCGATTAACGACCATGAGTCGCAGACTTTGCTTGACGCAACTGTTCAGCGGTCGCCAATTTAGCCGCTTTATTTGTGTAAAGTATGCGGTAATCGTCCAAATCCGCAGGGCGCATATTCATCCCCTCTTTCTGGTAGGTTGCAATCATATCCTTAGAAGTTTGCAAAATGACCTTGTGCATTTCGGGATTCGTTTCGCGGATGTGCTTACCGACCTTTTGCATTTCCAAAGCAATCGTATCTTTGCGCGGATCTTTAGCATTCGCCATATCATAAGAAATCCATCTGTTTGTCAATTGAATCATATAAACGCCACGCTCTACCGCGTCTTTGTAGGACGCAGGCAGCTGATCATACGTATTTCTCGAATTGAGCACAGGCGTAGCATTTGTTTGCTCGGTTTCGGCTTCTTTAGAAGCAATGCCGTTTTGCATCGCAGCTACTTTTGTTTGATAATCCTTGACAATTAGGCCACCAACCAATTTTAAATCGAATTGAACATCAGGCTGGCGCTTACCCATTGAAACCAACAAACGGCCAACGTTTTGCATAGCGTCCCAAACCACAGGATCTTTGGCTTTCATCGGCGCCTTCAAGGCTCTCATATCATAGCTGGCAGCAAGCTCAGCCGTTCTGTTCTTTTGGTGACGCGCAGTCAGCACAGCTTGATAAGCCTGTACATAATCCATCGCGAGCAAAAATGCTTCCTGAGTTGCTGGCGCCATATCTTTTGTTTGTGCCTCCAGCTCAGGTTTCCAACTCTCTACTGCTTGCGTCTTAGCCGATACCAAAGTATTTTCCAACGCTTCTTGAGCCGCAGAAGCTTCTTCAGTACTTTGCGCTCTTATGCTTGGAACTTGTTTCGTTTCTGCAACAGGTTGCTTTGCCGCACTCGCCTTATTCAACGTTGCGGTCAAACTTCCCTTTGTCGGCTTGGTCACCTTCTTAACCGCGACAGGCTTATCTTTTTCATCATCGTCTACAAGATGATAAATTGTTGCAGAACCTGCAATCGTCACAGCTGTAAGCAAGCTAAGAACACCAAATGTCGCAATGCGTGCATGGCGTGTTGAACGGCGTGAGTTTTCTTTATCCAACTTTTCTTGCACGACAGATTGTTGCCATTCTTGTTCACGGCGTTTATCTTCCAATTCAAGATATTTTACCAAATGATTCGACATTTCTTCGTTTTTGGTAATTGCTCGAACGATGTGAGAAAACTCATCAAAATTAGCCTTTTCTCTTTTTTCTTCATTGTCACGGCCAGGATCCCCTGCTCCCATTTGTGCTAAATTGCCACGGTGCTTAACAATTTTTTCTTTTAACGTAATCAATCGTTCAATGGGGCGCGTATTATCGTCCACCCCTTCGATATCTTTCGAATATACTTGAGATTCAGCGCGCTCTGCTTTGCGTGTTGCTGCCAACATTGTATCTAAATCGGCCGATACTTTTTCCAAATCCGCACGCTTCATTTTTTTGACGCGATCTGTAAAGCTTGTACGGAATGCCTCATCAATTTCTTGCTCAGGTGTTTGCCCGTTGAATTGCTGGCGACCATACACGCTGGTCGGATCTAAATAAACGCGATCCAAGATTTTGTTGATATCATCAATAGTGAAGTTTTTGCTATCTGACATTTTTCCCCTCTTTCATTTGCTCTTTAACGACTGTTGTCCTTTGATTTATTTAAAATGAGATTTCTTTTTGCACTATAATCTCGCACTAACTTCAAGCTGAGTTTTTGAATATCCAATACGGCGTTTGGATCTTTGTTATAGGCAGCCGACATACCTGCCGTTGCATCATTCAAGAAAGAATAAACCGCACGAGATTTATCCAAAATGCTACCCTCCATATCCACGATGGCATCACGCGCCTTACGTTCAACATCACCTTGTTCAGCGCTCAAAGATTTGTAGAAAATCTGGTACACACCCAAATACGTTGCTGACATTTCCAACGCTTCACGCTCGTTCTTTGAAAAGGAAGCAATCGAATGAGAAAAAGCTGCGCGCCATGGCTCTTTTCTTGCCATCACATCCTCAAATGACGCCATTTGAATAGCTTGATTTTGCTTTTGTTCCTCTTCAAGCGCTTGCGCTTGAGCCTCACGCTCTGCTACAACAGCTTTTTGCTCCATAGCCGTTTTCTGTTCTTGAATACGCTCAACGCTCTTGTCATAATTTTCTGTCGCCGTACGAACAAACATACCTAAAATGCACAAAAAGCCGCACACAGCAAGAGCCTTGCCCGCAAAGCTCAAACACCCATTAGCCACTTGTAAATCTCTTTGCATTTCGCGCCTGCACTCATCTTGTTCTGCTATTTTATCAAAACCCCTTCCAAGAATTTCATTTGTCTTTTCTAATTTTTTAATTGTGTTTTCTCGATCTGTCACCGAGCGCAGATTACCTAACTCACATTTAAAATCATCGTTATTTTTTTTTATCATATTTTCCTCATTTTTAACGTTCCGCAGATTGACCACCACGTGCATAGCCTGCAGTCGAAAGCTCGTACTTATGGACAAGCTCTTTGCTCAACTGCTTCATCTCAAAGCGGTACTCTGGATTAACTTTATAAGTTTGCCCCATTGTCGCGACCATTTTATTGAGCACGCGGAAAACAGGGCGTGATTTTGATTTAATTTTACCCTCCAAATCCAACACGGCCATTTTTGCAGCATCCCGCGCTGACACATTGCCGTTTCGGTGCGCCTCCATAAAGTTTTGGAAAGCGCCCAAATAAGTCACGCCCATTTTCAGTGCTTCTTGTTCGGCAGGAGTATAATTTTTAATGGATGCGTTAAACTCCGAGCGCCACGATTCCTTGGCTTGTAAAGTTTTTTGCAAGCCTTCAGTTTCGGCATTGTTTTGTGTTGCCTTTGGTGTCATCTTTTTAACGGCAACAGGTGGCACACTAACGCGCGAGTTTTTACGAATGCAGCTTTTTGCATACGACATACCCAACATAAGCAAACACACAATCGCAGCAAGTTGTCCCATACGCTTTAAGCAACCAGGTCTTCTGGGCTTTGTCAGCTCGTTATGCTCTTTCCATCGCTGGGGGTCTTTTGCCTCATCTTCACGAATTTTCTGAAGCAAGCTTGGATGATGCGCTTCATAGCACGATTGAGCCTGTGCTGCTCGGGCCTCGGCTTCAGCTATTTGGCTCTGTGCATTTGTCGCAGCAGCACGCGCTGTTTGCGCCTCAGCCTCTGCCTTTCTGGCTTCCGCTTCAGCCAAGCGAACCTGCAACTTCAGGCGTTCAATCTCCTCCGAAGAGGTTATCGTTTGCGCTTGCTCGGCCGCAGTTGCTTGCGTCTGCTCTGTTGCCTGCTCAGCTGGTTTTACGGCTTGTTCCGTTGGTTTTGTTTGTTGTGTTGCCGATGCTGTCATTATATGCTCCTTTTTTATATATAGTCTATTATACCAAAAAGGAAATGTTTTGTCAATGTTTTTTAATAATAAATAAAGCCCCTTGTTTTCAAGAGGCTTTATATTCGCTTAAATATCTAAGTTTACCACATTCAGCGCGTTTTGTTGAATGAACTCTCGGCGCGGTTCGACGACATCACCCATCAACGTTGCAAAAGCGCTTTCTGCTGCGTCTTGGCGTGTCACCTTGACTTGCAGCAAGCGGCGTGAGTTTGGATCCAACGTTGTTTCCCAAAGTTGCTCTGGGTTCATTTCCCCCAAACCTTTATAGCGGTTAATTGCAATACCTTTCTTGCCGATTTTGTAAATCGTTTCAATCAATGAAACAGGGCCTGTAATCTTGAATTCAGCGTCCTTTGTCTTGAAAGTCGCAGGCTTGTCATACGTATCGAGCAGCTCGGTGCGCATATCGTTCAGCATTCTGGCTTCTGCACAGCCGATTAAGGCAGCATCGACTTCGAAAGTTTCCGTCACGCCACGCAAAGTGCGCGCAAAGACAATTTTGCTGTCCTTTTTCTCAACGTGCCAACCGCGTTCGTATTCGGCCTCCATCGTATCCAAGCGCGTTGAAAAGCCCGCGTCCACAGTCGCGTTTTCGTCAAACAAGCCCTCGATTGCCATTTGCTCGAGCAATTTTGCAGGAATACGCGAGGCGATTTTATCAATTAACTGGCGTGCAATACGGGCTTTTTCAGCCATAGCAACCAAATCCCTACCCGCGACCTGCGATCCGCTTGCCAACGTCAGAACGGCGTCTGTCGTGCCTACGTTAATTAAGTAATCTTCCATTTCCTTATCGTCTTTTAAGTAAATCTCCGAATTACCACGCTTTGCACGGTACAAAGGCGGTTGCGCGATGTAAATATATCCGCGCTCGATCAACTCGGGCATTTGACGGAAGAAGAATGTTAAGAGCAATGTTCTGATGTGCGCACCATCAACATCCGCATCGGTCATAATAATAATTTTGTGATAGCGGCATTTGTCGGCGTTAAAGTCGTCTCGGCCAATGCCCGTGCCAAATGCAGTCACCATTGTGCCGACTTCCGCGGAAGACAACATACGGTCGAATCTGGCGCGCTCAACGTTCAAAATCTTACCGCGCAAAGGCAAAATCGCTTGCGTTGTTCTGTTGCGGCCTTGCTTTGCCGAACCACCAGCAGAGTCTCCCTCAACGATAAAGATTTCGGACTCGGCAGGATCTTTACTTTGGCAATCGGCCAATTTCCCTGGCAAGGACGCCATATCCAGCGCCCCTTTGCGGCGCGTCAGCTCGCGCGCTTTTCGAGCCGCTTCACGTGCAGCCGCAGCTTCCACCACTTTGCCAATAATTTGCTTGGCGTCTGTTGGGTGCTCTTCCAACCATTGTGCCAATTTGTCCGAAACGATTTGTTCGACAACTGGGCGCACTTCCGAGGACACCAATTTGTCCTTCGTTTGGGACGAGAACTTTGGATCAGGCACTTTAACAGACAAAACGCAAGTCAAGCCTTCGCGCATATCCTCGCCGTTCAGTTCGACTTTTTCTTTCTTGGTCAACCCTGACTCAGCCGCATAGTTGTTAATCGTACGCGTCAGCGCCGCACGCAAGCCCGCTAAGTGCGTACCGCCATCACGTTGCGGAATGTTGTTCGTAAAGCACAAGCAGTTTTCGTGATAGCTGTCTGTCCATTCCATCGCGATATCTACGGTCATACCGTCTTTTTCGCCCGTTGCAGCAAACGTTTCGGATTGCAGAGTGTTTTTCGATGTATTTAAGAACTTGACAAACTCTTTAATACCACCCGCATAGCACAGATCCACTTCTTTTGGTTCGACACCGCGGTTGTCTTTGAGCACCAAGCGCACGCCCGAGTTCAAAAATGCCAGCTCGCGCATACGGTGTTCCAATGTTTCGAAACTATAAACAACGTTTTTAAATGTTTCTTTGGAGGCTAAGAACGTCACGGAAGTACCACGCTTGCCATTCGCATCGCCAACGACTTTTAATGGCGCAACAGGCACGCCCTGACGGAATTGCATATAATGTTCTTTACCGTCACGCCAAATGCGCAAATCCAACACATCGGAAAGTGCGTTTACCACCGACACGCCTACGCCGTGCAAACCACCCGAAACTTTATAGCTGTTTTGGTCGAACTTGCCGCCCGCGTGCAATTCGGTCATAATCACTTCGGCCGCCGAAACGCCCTCTGTTTTATGAATGTCGGTAGGAATACCACGCCCGTTGTCGATGACGGTGACGGAATTGTCTGGATTTAAGATAACTTCTGTTTTATCGCAATAGCCAGCCAAAGCTTCATCAATCGCGTTATCCAACACTTCGTACACCATGTGGTGCAAGCCCGTACCATCGTCTGTATCACCGATGTACATACCTGGGCGCTTACGCACAGCGTCCAAGCCTTTTAAAACCTTAATAGACTCTGCGTCATAGGCATTATCGTTAGCATTGCCTTGCTTACCTGCTCCTAAGTTTTCATTCAAGTTATCTTCCATTTTTCACTCCTATTTTACAGTCTTTTACATATAATATATTCATCATGCCATTCGTTGTTTATTAAGGCCGTTTCTTTGACTAAGCCGCAAATCTCGAAACCGTACTTTAAATAAAGACTTATAGCACGGCGGTTTTTAGCTCTGACGCGCCCTTCAATCAAGTGCATTCCTTTTTGATACGCCCAATCAATCATCTTTTCCATCATTACCGAGCCGATGCCTTGCCCATAGTAATCCTTTAACATCGAAATGCCGAATACTGCATTTTTATTGTACCAAATGTGGTCGGGCTTGGCTATTGTAATCGTGCAAGAGCCAACCACTTTGCCCGAGGGCTCAAACACGCCCAAAAATAAATTGTTCTCGTCCGCGTAAAGGCGCAAGCTTTTTTCCTTGTCCATTTTGCGACCGACATATTGATTGGTAAAAATAGTCTCAGTTGCCAGCTGTGCCAAATAATCGGCCATAGGATCAAAGTCGGCGGCGACTAGCTCGCGCAAAATCAGCTCTCTTCCATCTTTTGTTTTGATTTTTTCGTTAAGCATTTTACGCCACTTTCAGCAAGTTCACACTTGCATTTTCAATGTTGAAAAACTCTGCTCTACCATAAAGCGCCACAAACGGTTCTGCGTCCGTTCCTGTCAGCCACACCTGAGCAGGCAAAGCCGCCAAACGTTCAAGCAATGCATTGCGTCTTTTTGAATCAAAGTGCGCCGCAAGCTCGTCTAACAGCAAAATTGGACATTGGCCTTTTTCTTGCGTTGCCGCCTTGGTCTGCGCCAGCACAATCGAGTACAGCAAAGCTTTTTGCTCGCCCGTCGAACACAACGCAGCGTCCATATTCTTTTGACCATGCAGCACGGAAAAGTCGGACGTATGCACGCCCGCCACCGAGCCACCGTCTGCCACTAAGTGACGCGATTGCTTTAATTTTTCCTTAAAGCGGTCTTCCACGTCCACCGCCGCCAAACCGTCAAGCCATTGTTCTACAATCCCGCTTAGATGAATCTCTGCTGTTGGGAAACCGTCCACATCACTGACGCTTAAAAACTGCGCTAGGCGCGCCACAATGTCACGCCGAGCGGCCGCTATTGCCACACCATTGGCGGCAATTTGTTCTTCCAAAGCCGACAGCCACGCATCATCGCGTCTGCCCTCGTGCAGCAAGTTATTCCATTGCTTGAGCGCATAAGAATAATCCGCACAAATGTTCGCATGCCCTGCGTCAAAAGCCTGTACAAGCCGATCTAAAAAACGGCGTCTGGCCGCTGGATCACCACAAAACAAGCGGTCTTGCGCGGGCGTCACCCAAATAGCGCTCAACACATTGCCAAGCTCGCTTTGCGTTTTGGCATTTTCGCCATCGATTTTAATTTGCCGCCGCTCAGAGGAGCCGTCCTTGCCCGTACCAACTTGCACCATTCCGTCCAGCGTTTGCACGCGCGCACTGACTGCCCAACCAGACGCAGCCCAATCTGCTGCAGTGCCCTGCTCGTTTTGTCCCACTTGCACAGCACAACCACTGATGCCAAACGCCCCCAAAGTGCCGTTTGAAGCAAAAAGAGCATCATCAGGTTTGCGTGTTGCTATGTCGGACAAGCGTGCCCCGCGCAAGCCTCTACCTGGAGTTAAAAACGAAATTGCTTCCAAAATATTCGTCTTGCCTGCCCCATTTGCGCCCGTCAGCACCACAGGCGCTAACGCCTCGCCCAAGGACAGGCGAAGCGTTTCGTACGAGCGAAAATGAGTTAAGCAAAGTTGACGAATACCTAAACGCATCAAGCACCCACTTTTATTACACGCGCATAGGCATCAAAACGTAAAGCGCCGATTCATCATTTGCGTCTTGCACAACCACAGGCGCCATACCGTCTTGCATTGAAAAGCGTGCAGTGCCGCCTTTGACTTGTGCCAAAATATCGAGCAAATAGCGATAGTTAAAGCCGATTTCCAAATCGTCACCGTCATAACCCGCTTCCATTTCGTCTTCTGCCATACCTTCTTCCGTATTGGCTGCCATAACACGCAGAGAGCCTTTTTTCAAAATCATCTTAATGCCACGCGATTTTTCGAAAATCACCGCAACACGATCAACCAAAGTCGTCAAAGCGGCGCTATCGACTTCCAAAAACTTGTCATTGCCAGACGGAATGACTTTCTCATAATCTGGATAATTGCCGTCAATTAAGCGAGACGCCAAAATCACATCGCCAAACGAAAAACGAATCTGATTTTGCGACACAGCGATTTGCACATCACCCTCTGTTTCCGCCAAAAGCTTTGTCACTTCGCCGATTGTCTTGCGTGGAATAATCACGGCAGGCATATCTTGCGCACCCTGAGGCAGTTCCATTTGCGCCGTTGCCAAACGGTGACCGTCCGTTGCCGCGACTTTCAGCATAGGCTTGTCGCCCTTTTTCTCGTGCATATAAATACCGTTCAAGTTATAGTGTGTCTCTTCGGTCGAAACTGCAAATTGCGTCTTATCAATCAAACTTGCCAACGATTTGGCGGGCAGCGTAAATGTCGATGCCGCTTGCTCCATTTGCATACTTGGGAAACCTTCGGCAGGAATTGTCGACAACGCGAAACGAGAACGCCCTGAGGAGACTTGCAGCTGAGACGAATCCGCCAAATAAGTAAAATTGACTTGCGCGCCATCCGACAGCTTTTTCACGATGTCATAAAGCTTGTGCGCCGAAACCGTCAACGCACCTGCTTCTTCGACCGATGCAGAAACTTTGTCCGAAACTTCAATCTCGTTATCCGTTGCACGCAACAGCAATGTGCCACCGTTTTCCATATTCGTTTCCAGCAAGACATTCGCCAAAATAGGAATAGTTTGTCTGCGTTCGACCACGCTTTGCACGTGAGACAACGATTTGAGCAAAACATCGCGTTCTATAGTCATTTTCATCATTTTCGTTTTCCTTCTTTTAAAGTTTCAGTGCGTTAAAGAGCGTTGGCTCTTCTTTATTCTTCGCATAGTATAACAAATTTATAAAAAAAGGGTAGTAAAAAAAACAAAAAAAAGCATTTTTTTTGCTTGACAATTTGATTTTTTTCGCACTCTTCAAATAAATCAACTGGTTAAATCGATGGAATTGCCACGACAGGCTGAGTTTCTCAATCTAAGGCTTTGCCGAGCGAGTGAGCAAAATCATCGTGCCGGCAGAGCAAATGCGTTGCCTATCTTTCATTAGCCTCGTTCGCAATCGAGCGCATACGTGCCATTTTAAGAGCTTCTCTGACCTTCAAGCGTTCGACTTGGACAGCGGCGTTATAGCGTTCTTTTTCGTCTTGATAACGCAGTTTCAACTCATCAAGGCGCGCCCTGACTTCAGTTTTGCGCACCATTTCAGTTGCATAGTCCAGCATATAGTTTTGCAAAGTTTTATCGATGCCTCGACTGAGCTGTTTAAACGTTTTTCCCATAGCCCTATCTTGCGCTCCAAAAAGCCTTTGCCGAAAGCGCCCATACAAAATCATCGATTGTGAGTTTTTGGGATTTAACTCCATGGCGCGCTGGAATGCTTTTTCCGAAAGGTTTACATCATAAACTCCCAAAATCAACGCCAGATGCAACGCCAGTTGGGACGCTTCTTTTCGCGCATATTGTTGCAACAGTCGGTCTTTTAAATCAAACAAAGATTTTTGTGCAATCATCAATTCTTTTTTCATCAACTGCGCGGCGCGGTATGGGTTGCCGTTTTGCAGGTCTTGCAAAGCTTTGGCATACTCACGTTTAATACGGTTGCGCGGTTGCAAAATCTGGCGCGCAGCAAGGTCACGAAACGAACGCAAAGCCTCAATCATCGGCACAACATCAATCAAGCTAAATTGCGAGGGCAGAATCTTGACAATCTCGCCGTCTGAATAGCCTTGCGTCATCGCTCTCATAATTTGATAGAACAAATCAAAACCAACCGGCAAACTCTTGGCCTCAATCTTTTTTAAAGTATATTTTTTCGACTCGGCAATCACGTCTTGAATGCTCGATAAGGCTTGCTTTTCCTCAGCCATAGCATAACGTTCCCAATAGCGCATTCGAGCGCCATCTGCGTAATCGAAAAGCGCAGCACGATGCCAATTTATAATCTTTTTAAAAATAATTTTGAGAAAAAGATAGGAAATTGTAAACGCAAACAACAACAAAATATAGCGAAAATAAATGCCGTAATTGTCCCACCACAGACTTATTTGCTGCGTTGTTTGATTGAGTCCTTCTTCAATTTTGTCCAACCAACTTAACGGCTTTTGCATAAACGAAAAATCGCTCAACCACAAGCGCGCTTTCTGGTAGAAACTCAAATTTTCAAGCATTGCTTCCCCTATCTGTTTTAAAACAGTATAGCGCACTTTTTTCATAATTTCTACAAAAAAATAATTTTTCTTAAATATTTATTAACATAAAAACGCGACAATAGTGTCAAAATCATTATTTTAAAGGGGAAAACTATGATTAAATACGAGCTGTCATATAAAGATTTATACACACCGTGTTCTTTAAAATCGCTGGCCTTCACGACAACAAAAGAGGTTGAAAACAACTCGGAAGTAATCGGACAAGAAAAAGCCATCGAGGCGATTTTATTTGCGATGAATATGCCTGATGACGGCTATAATGTTTTTTGTTTGGGCGCTGAGGGCAACGGCAAGAAAAGTTTGGCCTTGCAGCTGCTCAAAAAAGAAGCCGAGCGCAAAAAAGCGCCCGATGATTGGTGCTATGTCAACAACTTCGAGTTTGCCCACAAGCCAAAGGCCGTACGCTTACCCACAGGTAAAGGCAAAACTTTTGCCAAAGACATTGAAGCATTTATCACTGAGGCGCTCAACATTTTGCCTTCAATCTTTGAGGATAACAATTATAACAAACAAGTCAATATGATCCGCGAACGGTTTAAAAATCAACGTGAAGAGTATTTTACGACCTTGCAAAATCTTGCAAAAGGCAAGAAAAATGTGGCGATTTTGCGTATGCCAACAGGACTTGTCGTTGCGCCTGTCAAAGACGGCGATGTCTTGTCGCCAGAGGCTTTTGATAAGCTCCCCAAAGCAACCCGCAAGCGCGTGCTGGATCAAATGAACGAAACGCAAGCCCAGCTGCAAGATGCGATTAAAGAAGTGCCTAAATGGGAAAAGGAAGAAAAAGAGCAAATCAACACGCTTAACGAGCAAATGACGTATGACGCGGTGCAAGGCTTGCTGCACGACTTGATTAAAAAATATTCGGATATTCCAGACGCGAAAGCCTATGTTGAGGCGATGCAAAAAGACATTGTCGAAAATGTGACAATCTTTTTGGACGAACAAACGGAAGAAGAGGACGCGCTGGCAACCTTTATTAAAAAGTCCAAGAAAAACTCACTGATTATGGATCGCTACAAGGTCAACCTTTTTGTGCACCACAGCCCGCGCCAAAACGCGCCTGTCGTGTTTTTGGAGCATCCGAACTTGCCAAACTTGGTCGGCCGTATGGAGCGTATGCAACACTTTGGAACACTGACAACGGATTTCAGCTTAATTAAAGCAGGCGCTTTACATCTGGCAAATGGCGGTTTTTTGATTATCGATGCCAAGGATATTTGTTCGCACCCTGCTGCGTGGGAAAGTTTAAAGCGGGCGCTTAAAAGCAAAAAAATTCGCATCGAGTCCGCCGATGAAGAAGCTGGCGTTATCAGTACAACCACGCTTGAGCCCGAAGCAATTCCTTTGGACATCAAGGTCGTTTTAATTGGCGAAAGTGAACTTTATTATGCGCTATCTGACCAAGACATTGACTTTCAAAAGCTCTTTAAAGTCGAAGCGAACTTTTATCCCAAAATCGAGCGTAACGAAGAAAACATCGAAAAATATGTAGCACTGCTGGCGATGTTAGTGCAAAAGTATCGCTTAAAAGCGTGCTCTAAAAGCGCGCTGGAGCGGTTGATTGAATATGCGTCCCGTATGTGTGATGATGCATATAAGTTGACTACACGCTTATCAAAAGTGTCGGATTTGATGAAAGAGTCCGATTATTTTGCGCGACTTGACAAAAACCCGTTGATTGAACGTCGCCACGTTGATCAAGCTATTCAAGCGCAAAAGGAGCGTTCGAACAACCTGTATCAAAGCGGTCTCGAGCACATTAAAAACGGGACGTTGATGATTAAAACAAGCGGATTGGAAGTGGGGCAAATCAACATTCTAGCGGTGCAAGAATTTGGACAAATTCGCTTTGGTAAGCCCAGCCGCTTAACCTGCCAAATCTGTTTAGGAGACGGCAAAATTATCGATATCGAACGCGAGGTTGAGCTGGGCGGACCGCTTCATTCCAAAGGGATTCTGATTTTGTCGTCATTTCTGTCGTCCTTATTCGGGCAAGCCGAGCCTCTGTCATTTAACGCAAGCATTGCAATCGAGCAATCCTATGGACCTATTGACGGAGACTCCGCATCGTCGGCAGAATTGTACGCACTTTTGTCGGCGCTGAGCAAGCAACCGATTAAGCAAGGCATTGCTGTGACGGGTTCGGTCAACCAGCTGGGTCAAGTTCAAGCTATCGGCGCTGTCAACGAAAAAATCGAAGGCTTTTTTGACGTGTGCAAGATGCAAGGTTTGACAGGTGAACAAGGCGTTATCATTCCCAAAACGAACGTGCGCAATTTGATGCTTAAAGATGAGGTCGTGGCGGCCGTGCAAAAAGGAATGTTCCATCTTTATGCGGTCAGCTCTATTTCCGAGGGAATTGAGATTTTAACGGGCGTACCTGCGGGCTTAAAAAATAAAAATGGCGTTTATCCAAAAACATCGATTTATGGGCGCATTCAAGCCGAATTACATCGTCTGTTCAAAGCTTCAGCTAAGCGCCGTATCCGCGCCGAATAAGATGTTTTTATAAAGTTGATTTAAGCTTTATTCACTGAGATTGCCCGAATAAGTTGGTTTTAAAAAGACTGACAGATAATTTTAAGCCATTATCGCTTTTCAAAAAACTATTTTGCCGCCCTCATACGAGCCAGCGCGCCAAAATACGCGCGCCCGCGCTGGCTCTTGGAATAAGCAAAAAAACAACTGTTATCCACAATAAAAAAAGCCTGCACAAAAATGTTCGCTGGATTGCCCTGGCTCAAAAGAGAAAAATTTTTCTTTTCATTAAACCTTTATCAGGAAATAAAGCGCGGGGCGCCTTTTGTCGCGCCACGCCACGCGCTTTAGTGTGTTATTTTTTCAAGGATATAAAACTGTTTTTCATCATTTTCAATCTTTTTTGCGCCATTTAATTTTGCAGGCGCGGCGCGCGAAGATTTTCGCGCCTGCAAAATGAAAACAAGAAATCCATAAGAGCGGCCACGGCGGCTCTTTAAAATGCAAAAGGCTCTTTTATTTAATTACATTTCGCACCCACGCCCTTGCCCGCCGCAAAAGCCCAATCGACTATTCCACCGCCAGCTGAGTTTGCAAAATATAAAGCCTGTTCAGCCAATCTTGAAAAGCAGGCATATCCTTAAGCGGACAGCGCTTTAATTCTTCGATAAGTTCAGGTGCGGGGGCTGGAAACGGTGGACTCATCGCCTCCTTGGCTTTTAAGCCACAGCAACAAGTCAGACCAAGACAAACTGCGCCGAGCAGCAATTTGCAACCTTTTTTGTAAAATGTCGTTTTCATATTTTAACCTTTCTGTTTCGCTTAACTGTTTTCCGATTTTCAAAGCGCTTACAAATAATGCAAGCGACTGCCCTGCGCTTTTTAAAGTTTGTCCGATCGTCATTTTGAGCCTGCCTTATTTTATGAAGCCTTTGTTTTCGCTTGCCCAACATTCAGCGCAAGCACATCCAAAACTTGCCGCACGCGGGCGATAATTTTATCGTCCGTCTGAGAGGGCGTCAGAGCACACACGGCGCTTGCTGCTGTCACAACAGACGTTAAAGCCACCAAAATATCGTCCCACCGATTGATAATAAAGTCTAACATTTCTAACCTCCTTTTTATTAAAACAATTTGTTAAAAAGCAATTCTGAAAGATTCAGGCAAATCGCGCTTAAAGTCGCCGCCGCCACCAAGGACAGCACGGCTTTGATTGGTGCTATTTCCGTCCGTAAGACAAATTTTTTCTCCATTTTATCCATAATCGCTCCTTAA
>ERZ1023658.308-NODE-308-length-15094-cov-7.750116_pt1 | contig 15094 bp, 5 predicted proteins | sample MGYA00380339_ERZ1023658 | MGnify/ENA primary metagenome ERZ1023658 (study PRJEB33179, sample SAMN07448981) | human gut metagenome | biome: Human-gut; feature: Human associated habitat; material: Faeces | host: Homo sapiens | place: India: Bhopal | collected... | reverse complement strand
CTTGCGCACGATTGTACGTCAATGCTTGTTTATTAGTGTTTTGTAACGTGTGAGTCTGATTCAATGTCTCAAGACGATTCTCATAACCTTGATTGTTGATCATCTGCTGAGTCTGGCAAGTGCTTTGGTTGATCAAAGAACTCAAATTGCAGCAGCAAGAGCTAATTTGATTACCGATCTCACAACCTTGTTGCTGTACGGCGTTAATAACAGCCTGAGAGGTCATACCTACCTGACCAGCTACCTTATCGATAGCGCCTTGTACGTTACAGATAGCGCTTTGCAATTGAGTGGTAGTACAGTTCAAGGCGTTAGCGATCTGCTCGATAGCGCTTCTATTACCTTGGATGGCCTGCATCAACAACTCACGACCATAGTCGTTATTCAATTGAGCGGGAAGACCATTAGCGCAACACTCATTACCATTGCCAAAACCATTGCCAAAGCCACGGCCGCCCCATAACCAGAACAGGACGATGATCCACAACCACCAACCGTTAGCCCCGCCGAAACCGTCTTGGTTGTTACGACCGTTCATCAAAGCCGCTACCAAGTTCGGATCCATCTTATTTCCGCCTATTAAGTTGGCGAACATCCCCGGAATCATAGATAATAAACCGTTAGTGGCGCTTCCACTACCGGAACCCATACCGTCTAACAAAACGATTTTGTCTCCACTTGTACCCATGTCTATTTATTTTTGAATTAATAATAACCCCACCTGATGGCGGGCGTTACAAAGTTCAAAAATTAACAGCCCTAAAATCGTGATATGTGTCATCATCAAAGTACGTCATGTCTTGTAAATGGGATTAATAAGAACCGATACAAGACAAAAAAAATCCGGAGCGTATCACTACGACCCGGATTCATCGCAAATCTATAAAATCCAATGTTTCAATGCTCGAAAGAAAACGTCTCACGACGTCAAAGAGAGATTAACTACACGAAAAATCTCGCATCAACTTATTTGTATTAGCAGTGTATTCATTAACTATCTTACTGGATGAGGGATTATCCTCTATCCTTGACAGGCGGTTATCGTCACTCCTTACCGTAACATCACCCATCCTTCGTACCATATTTTCTTGATATGATGATGGATCGGAGTATATAAGATCATCAACGAACCTGTATATCGCACCATCAACCGTCTCACCTACCTTCTCATATAAACCGGATTGGAATGACACGAAATCATCATACCTCCCACGAGCCAAGAACGAACCGTCCGGTCTCGCCTCGACGCCGCCGTTGACCTCCCGGAGCAGGCCCGGATTCCTTTGGTACAGATACCTGTAAAACCCGACATCCATCATCCTATCCTGTCTATCCAGATAGAAAAGGTTTCTCATGCTACTGTCACCGGACTCGATAGCCACGTCAAACAGAAGATCCCTTACCTGACCTTCCGGCAACGACATCTCCATGCTTTTTAACGTACTTCTGTCATGGTGGTTCAAAGATACATTATAAAATCCATTAAAATCAAGGAAACGTAAGACATTATTATATAAATCCGATTTTTTTAACCTTTCCTTAATCTGGATCTTCCTCAACGAGGTACAGGATTTGATAAAATCCCGATCCTTTCCCTGCCTAGCCTCGTATCTCCTGAACTCCCGATCAATATCGACATCATCCATCTTAGGGGTTACGGGATGCTGGTATATCAATCTGGTAAGGATCATGTTCTCGGTATTCGAGGATGAGATGTTGGACATAACTAGCTTCTTTATGTTATCCTTGATCACGTCAATATCGGATCGAGAAGCCCCGGCAGGAACCACGCCAGCCGGCAAGTACGAGGGCCGCTCTATCCCGATATCGGCCAACATCTCATAGGCCTGATCGGTGTCGGTTATCGGGGCTGTGTTGTGGTACGTATTCCTACCCATATACAACATGCTCCTATCATACATATCGGAAGGGGATGTATTCCCGGACCTTACATACACCATCCTATCACTGGTAGAATAAGTATCCTGAACCTCGTATATCGGATTCCCTTTTCCTGTTATCCTATCAAGATCGGAGATAAAGCTATCGTATACCGAATTGCCGGCCTGTATGGAAGATAACATGACATCCAGCGACGCCATAAGATCACGGATATCCTCCGGTCTGGATATAACCATCTCATCGCTGATCGCCTCGCTTATATCCACGCCCATGTCGGCAAGATCCATGGCTATGTCATGCAGACGTCCGGCAACGTCCTTGATGTCCTTAAAATCATCCATATCGATTATCTCCCCAACCTTATCCCTTAGACCCTTCATATCCTTAGGCATACTGATATACGGTGTGGTACTATTGAAGTACGAGTCGGTAATCGTATTTCCGTCCTGACTCCGAACCTCCATACGGGTCATATTACGATACGTGTCATACATCCGATCTGCGTAATCCTGATCCTCCTGATACCGGAGTGCCAAGGAAGGGTATGGGATGGAGGCGAAAGCCTGATCGAACTCCCGGCGGTCACTGATACCGCCTACCGCCCTCATGATCGTATCCCTTACCTCCATTGGATTCAAGCCCCTTCTCTTTCCTAACGAGTCATATGTATCCTCATATATCATATAATCATCACCAAGGCCTGACTCGGAGGATAGGAAATACATATCCTTCTCATTAAGATCCCCGTCAGACATAAAATCGACAACCCTCCTCATCATATCCCTTACCCGCTCATACGCCGATCTGTTGGTCATGATATTATCAATCTCATCGGCGTCATACATCCCGGATCGCTCAAGATTGTACCTATTGAGAAATATATCACCACCGGAGAGGAAATTGGATATGATCATATCATTAAGATCGTTGATATTATCGACTCCCAAGGAAGTAAGGGTGTTATTGATATCCTGAACCTCATCGGCCATGAAATTGCCAGCGAAATAGTTCTTCCGCTTGATAAAGGACATGACATCATCATACCTAGGTTCCCCATTACTATCCAGATCATATTCTGATGACATGGACATCCAGTCGCCAAAGAAGGACACGAAGTCGGGGGAGTAGGCCGTACCCCAGACCGATAAGGCCTGCTTCTGGTCGCCCAGCACCTCCATCGCCCTTTGGTATAATCCGGATGGTTGGTTGTTAGGGGCAAGGACATTATCTACCCCACCCTCCTTATTTTTTATCACATAACAAGATCTTCCCATTGCTAAATCGTTTTGACACAAAGATATAAAAAATCCCGCCTACTCTCACGAGCGGACGGGAGCCAAATAACAATAATAACAAACCTTATGTTTCTCCGAAAAGTACAAATATTTTTGCCGATCCTCACGGACAGGCAAAAACTCAATCCTAAATAACAAAAAAAATGGAATTTATCGTTTAGCGAAAATATCATCTATATTATCAAAATATTTGGCATTTGATTTTATAATACTAAAATTATATTTTTTTATAATTTCATTAATTTGTTTTCTATTTAAATGAAACCACTCTCTATCAACATTATAAACACTGTATTTATTATGCAACTCACGTTCTACATCCATATCAACATATGCAATCATATGAAAATAAATATTACTCACCTTCAAATTATTCTCTCTGGTGTATAAATCCTTAGATCTACCAATTTTTATAAGACCGTTGCTAGTATCTACCCCTATATAAGTACGCAATAATTCACTGTTTTTTAAACCGTAACTCTTTTCTCTTTTTAAAAAATAAGTATATCCTATTATAGAATCGTACAAACCTTCAAAATCATACTTCGTTGACCATGGTCTTATCTTAGACATCAACCTAGGTATAGCGTCATTTACTTTTAATTTATTAGATATAGTAAATTTGATATCATCTATATCCTTATTTGTATTTGATATGGTAATATTATAAACAACACCATTGAAGACATGATCTAAACACATTCTATCAATTATATACTCACCATAACCTGCGTCATATAGCTCATCTTGTCGTTTAATAGCTGCCAATATAAAATAATCATACAGCTTCAAAGTATAATCAAGATTAAAATCACTTCTACCAAATAATGTTATTAGTGACATATAAAGGAAATTACTATAATCGTTATCATTTGATGTTATCCTACAATCATCAACAATAAACAAATCATCCTTTTTTGAACGATCGCAATCTTTCAAAAATCTTTTAACAATAACATCCAGCTCTATAGAACATGCTGAACAATCAGCATATTTAAATTTCCCTGTATGACAAAAATGACTTAAATCATCATACGATCTCAAGATATAATCTTTATCCATGATATAAAAAACAACAAGGACCATTGGCGTCCGTTATTCCACCAATAGCCCTCATCTATCGCCTACGCCTAGGCGAGTTAATATCTTCTTATGGCCCAATAACGGATGGACACCGCAAATATAAGACCTTATTTTGAAACTACAAACAAATAGGAGATATTTTTACAAAAATTGTAATCTATCATATTCTCTCACCATACAAAGCGATTATACCTATCCTCCATCATCATCACCACCTTCTTGATATCAGATAAAGTTAGTTTCTTTATCTCCATATTCCTGCTATCCATTCTGACAAAAGAGTTCTTGAACTCCTGCTCGGTTATAGCCTCCAACCTAAATAGATTGTATTTTATAAGCAACTGGCTTACGTCAAATATCAGGATATTAAGATCAATATCATCCTTCAACTCATCAAGAAGATCACGCATCATGGCTTCGATAGCATCAGTATCAAGCTCCAGTTTCTCGGCTTCCTTCATCAACTTCTTGATAATACCATTGTGCTCGATTATGATGTTAGCATTATCATCATCGGTAGGTAAAAGGATATCCATCGTACATTTTATACCAACCTTATCACTAAGCCTTTTGTTGAACTCAGTCATATAATCAAAAGCCTGATCCCTGCTTAATGAGTATGTATGATCAAGCAACTGCTTTTGTCTGACCTTGACAAAATAGTTACTGGTGTATAACATCATCAAGACCTTCACTCGCTGGATGCGTAGGTCCTGCATGATCTTCCGATGTAAAAAAGAATCTAGTTGCATAATATAAAGAGTCCCCACCGGGGCCATCACACACCCGACAGGGACCAACTTTTAAATATCTTACTCGTCAGGTGATGGACTGACGCCGCAAAGATAAGTCAAGATATTTTATCTAGCAAGGATCCTCCGCCTCTTTTTCTCCAGATACGACATTTCCGTCGGAAACCAAAGACTTGTCCTCGGCAGCCTTCGTAGGCGAAGCGGAACCCGATTGGGAGCCGGACGGGTTGACGAACGGGGTCTCTGTCTCCTCGAAGAACGTCTCATCTCTCCTAATACTCATCCTGAACTTAGGAGCTATGAAAGGATCGTTATTAAGATCTATGTTGATCGTAACGTCATTCATCAAAATATCCTCCTTAGTTCTGGAATCACCTATCCATCCTCTTACGTCAGCGGTCATAGGCATCCTGCTAGCCGCCTCCTTAACAGCTTTAAGCCGGTTCTTGATAACACCCACGTCCCCAGCCAGCGGGATCATATACGTCTTATTATCCACCCCGGATCTGGCTATAGCGTTATTAAGATCCATTATATCATCAATACTTACGCCTCCGCCTAGACCCTCCGTAATCCTATCAGCCATCGATTCGATCATGGATGAAAATGACGATATATCCTGATTTTTCAATCTTACGGGGTACAGGTAATTTCTTCCATTTCCTGTCTTTATAGCTACGACCGGGATACGTGAATTTTTATAATCACCATACTTGTCCCTGACGATAGCCGTACAGAACGGGAATATATTATACTTAATATTATCCCTCATCGTAACCTCCCCATTCTCTATATATCCTACGCTCTCAACCTTACCAACCGTCTCGTTGGTAAAGTCATTCTCGGATACCATCAACGTACCATTATCATCACTTACGCTAAAATTAGGTCTTCCCGGCAAAACACTGGTAACTGTACCTACAAACGGTATATCAATCTCGCCAGCGACAGATCCCACATTATCCCTATACAACTCAAAGGCCATACTCCTTAAATCAGCGTTACTCCCTTTTGAGTCTGGGTCATTGGCTTTCAGTACCGAGACGAAATTGCCGTCGCTATCCACGATCTTAATAACCATATTATCAACCAGCTCTCGGTAAGCCGACTTAGTCTCATCAGAATTAGGGTCAACGGCGTTAAGGCTATTGTATTTATCATACAATTCCTTGGTATATGGATCTGACATATCCATCTTAAACCTTACGATATTATCCTTACGGAGATTAGCTACGGCTTCCTGATTCACCGACTCGTTGTTAGATCCAAACGTATCACCCGTATAATAAGGGACAATAGATCCATCCTGCCCCTTGCGATACACCATGAACCAGTTGGAGGTCGACAAGGCGGTTTGCCGCCCCAATATGACACCGGTAGCGTTCTCGAAAGCCTGAGCGTCATCCTCGCTAATCATCCATCTTGAGTGGTTATTCGACTCTATAACAGTAAATATGTCGGTTCCGTTGGTGAAATCCATCACCCTTCCATTATCAGTATCAGTGGCATCAGATCTTTTAAGCCCAAGACTGTCCATAAACCTATCAAGTCTCATTCCGCCAACTTCATAATACATAACCCCACCGATCTCTCTCTTCTGAGCCATCAACACCACCGGATTCTGGGCGGCGTTAACTTCCGTCCTGCCGGTGGATGTCCCGGGTTCGCTCTCCGTGAGAACATCACCCATAGGTATAGACTTATCGTAATCCTTGACAACCATACTTCCATTATCATACAGCCTCATCCATTCCACGAATTGAAGAAGAGGATCATCAGAATAATTATTGATAATATCAATAGCCTCATTAAGTTTATTCTGATCAACTTCATTCCCGTTGTCAATATCATTCATAAGATCATTGTAAGTCTGTATAGCCCCCTTAACCTGATCCTGATCAAGACCATTAATGTTCATATCTATGATATCATCAATAGTATCCCTGATGTTATTTAAGACGTTATCGTTGGTATTTAACCTATCTATCATTGACCTAATCTTATTAAGCCTAGCTATAGGATTATCGCCAAACCCATTTACAAGATCATTGATACGATCCTTATTATTATCATATATCTGCCTCTCCCTAGGAGATAAGATATCCTCATTACCGTTCCATATCTTTATAGCTATATTATTGATTCTATCATCAGAAGGATTTATGATATCCTCATTATCAGGTACATTCTCAACGATACCTCCCTCATCAGCCTTGATGTCATTCTCCATAGATCTGGCGATCATATGATTATAGGTCTTGAACATAAATGCCTCGTCCTCTCCTATAAGACCATCTTGATAAGCCTTATCTATGGCCTGATCATTGGCATAAAGGGAATTAGCATCAGGATCATCGGTATTCCTGAAATCATACTTGCTGTCATCCTCCTCATAAGTCTTCCCCCATGCGTTCGATAATATCTTCATGAACCCGCGTTCCTGCGCCCGGATGAATCTTCTGTCACGCATACGACGAAGTGACTCGTTTATGTTCTTATAAGCCACAAGATTATGACGATACTCGCTAAGCAACGCCATAGCCTCCTTATGATTATCAACCCCACGGATAGATACGGCATTCTCAAAACCAACTATAGTCTCATAAGCTGCCATAAGATCGGCGGCGCTGATCCTTGATTCATCCCTGTTTAATAACAGCTTAGATATATCTGTCTCTGAGTTAACTAACGTAGCTAATCTCCTCTCCAAAGCAATCCTATCCTCCGTCAATTTAAGAAGTCTATCATTCTCCTTGGCTAACTTGACCTTATCAGACTCAAGAGCTTCCTTAGATGTGACACTCTGCTGAAGCTTCAAAACATTCTTCTCCATTTTCTGTATATCATCTGTAAGCTTCCTGAGTTTCTCAAGATCCCTACTCGAATCAGGATTAAGACGAGAATATATATCTAAAGCAGGTCCTATATCCGTATTGTATATCCTTCCTAACTGATTAGCGATATCATCCAAGTTATCCTTAGCCTCAAGACCGTTATAAGCCATGTTGGAGATATAGGTGTTAAATGATCTATTGGATATACCATCGGTAAGGGAGTCGGCAAATCTGCTGGCCATAGTAAAATTATCAACCTTCTTATTGAACTCACTGATAAGGTTTGACTTATACTCATTTACCTGCTCATCTGTCATATTCATATCGGAGGCTATATCGCTATTAGGTATAGACTCGATGACTGTCTTGAAATTCTCCTTAGTATCATCTAACATCCCCATTTCCTGATCATAACGAAGACGATTGAATACAGCGTCACTAAAAGTCTTATCTACGATTCTAGAATTAGGTATATCGTCAGCGTTATTATCCGTTTTCAAGCCTGATAATTGAGCGTTCAGAGCCATGCTGCCACGAATAGCTTGGACGGCCGCCGAGGTCAAGGCGCCGGCATTAGTGTTGTAGGCCTCCACCATCCCCTTGTTACGGGACATGTCTTGGCTCCATTCCTTTATACCTCCAAGACTTTTTCCTCCCATAACCGATCCAATAATCATACCGATGCCGATCTCCTTCCAGCCCTCATTAGATCCGTAAGTCTCCTTGAATCCGTTCTTTATAGCTTCCATATAACCTATATTCTGACGGATGGCCATAGGATTATATCTTGATTCCACCCAATCCTCCGCAGACTTACTGGAAACACCTTGAAGACCTTCCTCGAACAAACCCTCAGATACCGGTCGCTTAATGATATTAAACGTATTACCAGCTATTTTCTGCCATTTCTTTGGTGTTATAGCCCTTAGTGCACCGTTGTCCATTCTCTCGGCTCCTACGCCAAATATATTGCGTTTTATGAACTTATCCACGCCCAGATCCATGCCAAACATATCACCAAACATAGCTATATTGGATAACGTAAGGATACCGATATTGGCAGCGAATATAGCGTTAGCGGCATCAGCATTATCAGCTCTGAACTTCATGAGTTCCTCATATGAGGCTTCTCTGCCGTAAGCGTTCCTGTAAGCTTGCTTGAAGTTTTCCTCAGACTCCATCAGCCCGCTCCTTGATTCCACGGAAGCTTCCCAAAGCGTAGAAGTACTCATAAAAGTCAGGTTATCCAACCCCTTGCCTATACCACGACCTATACGAGCAGCTCTTAGCATAGCATTAAACCCGGTCTTTGTAGCAGAAGCAGCCTTCCCCATACCGGCAATCGTAGCACCTATCCTAGCCCCCATACGAGCGGCATTCATAAGACCAGCTCCAGCGAAGGCGTAAGATGACAAAACGGCTCCAGCCGTAAATGCCGCACCTGATAGAAGATCATTCGTCCAGAAATTTGTAGTGAGCATGCTTTTAAGGAACCCGGCATCTCTCTCCTCCTTGCTGTAATAATGATTAAGCGTATAATCACCTCGCTTATCCATATCATCTAACCAATCGGCAAAGCCGTTATCAGATATGGCGGATAACGTCCCTTTTGTAACAAGTTCCTTTAATCCGTATATAGACTGACCTACGCCCCCTATACCATACAATGTGGACTTATAGATGAATTTACCCAATCCTCTATAAGTCTTCTCCCAACCGCTTTGGCTCTTTGACAGACGATCATCATTATCCACGTTATTGATATAACTCTCGTATTTTGGAATCCATTCACCTGTTGACAGCCTATACCTTGAATCACGAAGGTTGATCCTACTTCCAGTTATATCATAATTACCCTTAGGGATACCTGTCTCGTTTATCATCTGAAAAAGCGGATTCCTTGCTTTTACATCATCATGATAAGATGTCTCTACGGAATTTTTTATACCCTCTACTAATGATGGAATACTTCTGCTTCCCTCTCTAGACAAAACATCATTATCCATATCCGATGAACTGCGCATGCCAACAGGTATAGGGATAGAAGAAATATTATCCTTAGAAGGCATGGGAGATGGAATTGATGGAGTAGGGACATAGTATCCCTGACTCTTCATCACATTCCCTATATCGTTATTATTATTGCTCATTTTTTCCATCTATTTTATCCATAGTCTCTTTATCCAACACCGAAAGAATATTGCTAAGATCAGAGTGCTGCTCATTAATATCTCTACCCTTAACAATAACGTCTTTATTGATAGCCTCAACCACGGCTTGGGTAAGATACATCTGAGGACACATATTTATAATCTTCATGATATTATCAGCATAATCAGTATTATATTCCAACACCTTTAGAGGTGTCCCGGTCCTAGCCTGCCCGTGAAAATAAACGCCAACCTCAACACCTCCAGGAAAGCCCTTGGCTTTAATATCATACGATTTGTAATTTCTTAAAACCGTATTAATAATCCTAATAGCTCTTTTATTAAGCTCTGATGTAGCTAGTTCATTGTTCTGAATATTGTACTTATCAACCATCCTAGAAGCCTCCTCAGCCGCATTCTCGATAGTAGCGAAAGCGCCAAGTGAATTAGCTTGCGCCCATTTCTGATAAGGCCTATTGGTCGTGGCAGAAAAAGATACAGGGATGATCTTAGATTCGTAATCTTCAGATCTTACATTCCTTTCCCTTTCGTACAAACTATACCCCATACTATCTAATTCCTCTTTAGTAACTTGAACCGTAGCGATATTTTTTCCGCCAGCCATAGCTACCAAATCAAATGTATTGGGATTATCCGTAGGACGAGCATACAATATGTAATTATTAAGTCTGCTATCTTTATCCTTATTCAAGAAACCAGCTCTTGACAAAAGCAGACTCTCTAATTTAGCATGCATACGCCTATCTTCTTTAGAGGCATTGGTAGAATTAGAGAACGACCATGATCTTGGAGCAAACTCGTCATATCTTCTTTCATAGACCATTTTAGAATCCTGAATAGCCTTAGCTATATTACGACCTATATTAGATGAAGACCATTCTCTTCTAAGCGTAGGACCGTCAGCTCTAGACATATTCTTACCTAAGATCTTGATCATTTTATCCCTACTAGTCATATCGACATTATCGCTATTCATTACCGGATTGTCTACACGACTATAAGTTTTAGCTATATCATTTATATCCTCCAGAGTGAAATTTTCTCCTGAATATCTATTTAACAAATTTATATAAGATCTCATCAGCTCCGTATTAGCTATAGATCTATCCGCATAGTTGATGTTCTCGCTTATCAATCCAGCTATAGCGGAAACCTTTAAAGCATCTTCTGGTGAATACTCTTTCCCTCCAATAATAGCTCCATTCTTACCAACATCCCTCGCATTAACCATACCATTGTCAGTATATGTATCAATACCTCCAGTAACATAGTCCTGATCCCTTACAGCATCATTAAGGATATTTTCCGTAGCGACATCAAAGGCATTTGTAAGATAATCAACTTCCTCATCCATGATCTTACCATACCTATTCCTATTATCATTCGCTGCCATAAGAGCCTCATATTTATTCACCATATTTGGGGTTGATGATAATACAGAACTTGACGCACCGCCATTATTAGTGATCCATGCCATAATATTCTCGCTATTAACACCACCATGATATATAGAAGGATTGTTTTGTATATCGTTCTCTATGCCTCGTAGATCAACAGGATTTATGGATGATATTAAATCCTTCTCACCTGTCGATATATTATTCTCATTCTGAATATATTGATTGTCAAATATATTCTCAGGAGTAACATTAGGCTGAACCTTTTCCAGCTCAATCATAACACCTGTAGGGATATTAGAGCTATTACCAGCTTCCTTGGACATTACTTCCCTAAGCTTAAGATTCTGATCTATCTCCTTTGATTTCTGCCTCCACGAGAACTCTCTCTCCTTGAAATCAAGATCTCTCATCTTAAAGTAATAATCATCAGCGATGTAGTTCTCAGATGAGTTGTTATACGACCATCTAGCGGATACACCATCAAGAAACTCGTTACGGACAATAAACTCCCCTGCCCTAGCGGGATTCATGTTGTTGCCAATAAAGGATGTAGCTTCCTCCACTAACGCACGGCGCTGTTCCCGGACCTCCTGTAGTGACGCCTCAATAGCCGCCTTAGCGGAAGGGCTGGCCTCGGCCCCTTTGAGTTTGGCTAAGAGTGCGCTCTCCTCAGCGTCAAAACCGGAAACATATTTATTAACGAACTGATCAGTAGTCATGCCACTAAACATACCGGGATTAGTGGCAGCCAAATACTGACCCTCTATCTGCATCTGAGCCTTAGCGTTCTGGGATATAGATCTAGCGGCTATCGCTCTAATCTGAGATCGACTCATCTCATCAACAGTAATATCTCTCATCCTACCAGTAGGCTTGCCATCCACTACCTCAGGAACAGAAAACTTCTTTCCCTTATTAAGACTGACGAAATCCTTCATCATCTTATTCATCTCCTCATTGTAATCCGTATAAGGAGTGTAATGAATAGGATTCATCCTTGTACCAACCTGACCATCATTAACCCATTCATAAAACGGCATTAAGGCCACAGCCTCATTTATGGCACTATATTGCTTAGGATTATTAAGCTTCATATCTTCGATCTTCTGAGAGAAAGACCTATACTCCCTAGTACCGGCGATAGCGTTCAATACACGGGTATCTAAAGCCTCTCCAAGACGGGCTTGTATGCTTCTAGCTATACCATCAGAAGCTAGATTGGATTTACGATACACGTTATTCACATCCTGTATCAATCCATTTAACCTATTCTGAAGATATTCCCTATCCTGAAGTTTTATAATGTCAGAATTGATAATATAATCAGCATACTCATTTATAGCCTGCCGATTGGTATCTATCTTCTGCTGCATGTATCCCATACCCTGCATCATGACATCCATGTTGTAGGGTGATACGTACTTGCCGTAATTCCTTAATATACTATATTGTGAAGCCATCCTTTATCCTTTCTTGCCTTTAGTTACTTCCTGAGCGGGATATAATCTCCTATAACTCAATATATCTCCTTGAGGATCAGCGATCAGCTGCCCATTAGGACCGATCTTTACATCCCCGAATATAGATCTTAATGTATTCATGGTCGTAGCCGTATTCCACTTCTGCTGAATCTCATCATTGACGCTATCGAAATACCTAGCCCAGTTCTCGTCATTTATAGCCAATCCTTGTAGTATCCGTTGCTGGTAAGCTTGGCGTTGAGCTATATTCTTATCATAAGTATTAGCCCATGACTGAGCATTGACATTATCAGCCCAAGTCCTTTGAGCCACATTTCCTTGTTCTGCCTCATTTATATACTTACCTATATTGGAACTCATGATAGCCTGTAAATTGGAAGATAAAGCCCCTCTCTGGGAATCCGGGACATTACCCATCTGATCCAATTGTGATTGGAAAGCACGATTAGCCTCAACCATATACTGATCAGCCGATCTCAACACCGGGTTCACGGTAGGAGCGTAATGTCTTTCTAGACCTTCCGTTGTCACGGCTCCCGGAGTCATCCTGAACACCTCAGGAAAGTCAAGACCACCACCTACTATATTCCTGCCTCCATTGCCGCCGTTCGACTTACCGGCATTTGTGTTGGTTTTAGGAAGTGTATTAGAATCAATCAGCTCAGGCATATCCAGCTTAACATCAGGATCCTCCACATCACCTATATCCATAGGACCGGGAGCCACCTTATGAGGGTCAAGTATAAAATCAAGACCTTCCATTCCCTTCATGGATCTCAATGCCTGCATCTTAAGCATATCCTCGCCAAGTATCTTATTAACGACATCCTTGTTCTTATCAGAGAACAGTTGGCTAAAATGGGTGATACCGGCATCGTTAAGAGCCTTATGTTGTTCCTCTGTAACAACGTCTAGACCGATCATAGGGCGAGATGTGGTAAACAAACCTAATTTATTGTCTCTCATCCTATCATGATATGCGGCTTTCTTGTCTTCCGGGTAATTACCTTGACTATCCTCACCGCCAAAGGAAACGAGCGTCGTGTAATCCCGAAGCGCCTCGGCGTTGGCGATGATCGGGTTCTCAGCCGTAGCCAAGCCCATCCAGCTACTTGTCTGACCGTAGATAGCGTCTTGCAATGCCCTAGCCCTAGCGCCCTCTGAAGCTCCCATATAAGCATCGTAAGCGACCGGATTGAATGTCTTATAATAATTCAACCTCTCATCCGTATTAATACCTCCATAAGAGCCATCAGTTCCTTGGCGCTGATAACCGAAATAGTTAGGATCATTGTTGAACCTATTCTCGATCGGGCGGAAAGTTAATTTACGACCGAACAAAGACGTGCCTCCTATCTCCATCTTCTGGCGAATACCAGCCACTTTCTTAAGCAGCTCTTTCTTAGCCTCAGCTATATCCTCCTCCGTAAGACCGTATTCTTTCATGGATCTGGATATGATGTTATCTATCTCACCTCCCTTGGCGAAATACGTATCCTCATCCTTCTTCATCTTCCGGTCTTCCTGCTCCTTGTATATGACATTAGCGAAGTCCGTAAATCTTCCCTCTAAGCCATTAACGGTATCGTTGCTATCATTTATAGCCTTAGATAATACGGAGGCGTTTAAACGCCTTGTATTCTCATCATCTATCTTATCGTTTTTCTTCAGCTTCTCCAACGCCTTCTTCTGGTCATCGTAAGCCGATTTAAGACCGATCTTAACCTTATACCTATCCATTAACGTAGCGTACGTATCCTTTGGTGTAGCCTTAATCCCATACGTATCTCTAATGTATTTGGCGAAGTCCGGCTCTATGGTGGTATCATCGGTAATAACCTTCGTACCCTGCTCCAAAGAAACAGGCGTTCCCCCATCGGCGTGCTTCTGCCCCATAGCCTCCATCGGCGCCTCTCCGGGCTGCGTCACGTACTCGCCCTTCTCGACCTCCACGTTGGCTTGATCTTCCATCGACTTAGGTAACGGATACAGATACTCACCGGTAAGGCTTCCGCTATCGAACCTATTATTAGGCCCTAGATAAACACCCCCACCATCCTTGTACTGCATCTGGGATTGCCATCTTTGTCTGGCCTCACGCTCCTGAGCCAACCAGATATTGGTTCGAGTACCTTTCTCAGCCGCTATCCCAGAAACCACGGTACGAGCCATCCCC
>ERZ1023658.306-NODE-306-length-15205-cov-11.609637_pt1 | contig 15205 bp, 12 predicted proteins | sample MGYA00380339_ERZ1023658 | MGnify/ENA primary metagenome ERZ1023658 (study PRJEB33179, sample SAMN07448981) | human gut metagenome | biome: Human-gut; feature: Human associated habitat; material: Faeces | host: Homo sapiens | place: India: Bhopal | collected... | reverse complement strand
ATTGATTACCCGACCAAAACTCGTAAGTCGAACCTTTGATTGCGGAGCAGCAGCTGGCAGAAGCGTTTTCGCTTGCACAACACCCGACACCCTCGTAATAAGTCGAGCCCGCAGCACAGCATTGTCCGTTGCTGACGGCTTGACCAGACGCGCAACAAATCGAACCGCTCCAAGCACGACCCGCGGCTTCACAACACGCTTTTGTGTTTGTCACAGCCACACAAGCGCCCGAGCTGTTTCTGACTTGGCAAGCGGCGCACTTTTTCACACACGCACCATTATAAAGTTCGTAATCATCGCCCTGAGTGGCGCTACAACAAGCGGCGGATTGAGTAGCCGATTGACAACACGTGCTCCCATCCCAAACATATCCGTCCGTTTTTTCACAACAATTCTTGCTTTTATTCGGATTGTATACGCACTCTCCGCTAGCTTTTTTGTCCTCGCACGCATCGCACGTCACAGGCACAGACGAAACGCAAGAGCCGTTTTGCCAAACCAAGCCCGCGCGCTCGCAACAGGCTTGCGTATCTGTCTTAGACTTGATTGTATCATTTTCGCATACTTCACAATCGCCCACCGCACTGACGCATTGGCCATTTTCAAACTTTTCGCATCCGCCGCAAGTTGGCGTACCAATCATCGGCAGCAAGAATGAAATGCTATTTCCGTCTTCGGCGCATTCGCTAGCGCCAACCAAAAACACGTCCTCAAACATTCCTTTGTCTTGCGTCAGCATTTTTTCACACACGCCTTTTCGAATGTTATTCGCAGTAATCACGATTTTATTGTTATCATCGTTCAAACGGCGTGTATAGGCATATTTTTCTGTCAGGCTGTCTGCATACGCATAAACGACTTTTTTGGCATCTGTTTTATCCATTTTGACACGGCGCGTCATAATATCTTCGGCTTGAGCCACGACTTCTTTAGTCACCTTGTTGGCTTCGTTTTGCTCGAACCAAACGCGAATAGAGCCCACCGCAATCAACGACAACGCAGCCATAATCACCAGCACGCCTAGCATTTCTTCCATCGTGCGGCCAAAGCTTCTTTTTTTTGAACAACCTGAATTTTTCATTTTTATCCCTAAATCAAAACGATTTCATTTCTATATGATATATGATCAAATTTGCTTCGTCAAGAGAAGTCTTATTTAAACTTATTGCTCCGCGGGAAACCGACAGGAGGAATCTTACCGACCTGAGCGCGTTTACCAATCCAACCAATCAAGTCGCGTTCGATACGCGTACCGTTTCCAAAAGCAAAAGGCATACCCTCTTGCTCGTTAAAGAACTCGATATCACTGACAGCAGCACCTTGGTACTTTTGCAAAATCACGCCCGCACCACGTGTCATTGTCGGAATCTCGTCCGTCTTGAACAACAACAGCTTGCGATTTTGCCCAATAATCGCCACCATATCACCCGTCACAGGCAAACAGAACGCCGCCTTATCATCATCGGCCACATTCAAAATAATCTTGCCCGCTTTCGTTTGCGCAACCACGTCTTTTGCCGCCACTACAAAGCCCTTGCCTTTGTGCGATGCCACTAAGAGCTTTTCATCGGCATTATAAACAAACATCGCGACAATTGTTTCGTTTTCAGGCAAGTCGAATGACAAGCGAATAGGTTCGCCAAAGCCGCGTCCGCCCACGATTTTATCGCCCATAACGGTATAGAATCTGCCCCCCGTTGAGAAGAACAAAATCCGATCAGTGGTTTGCGCTTTGATTGCGAATTGCAAAGCATCACCTTCCTTGAACTTCGCCTCGGAAACATCAACGTGACCTTTCAGCGCGCGAATCCAGCCTTTTTTGGACAGCACAACTGTGATAGGCTCTTTTTCAATCATCGCTTCAATAGGCACTTCTACCGCTGTTGGTGCATCGGCAATAACCGTTTTGCGCGCACCCAGCTTTGTCTTTTGCCCAAAGCGTTTTTTAATTTCTGCCACTTGCTCGGCAATCTTTTGCCAGCGCAAAGGCTCTTGAGCCAGCAAATCCTCCAGCCCTTGACGCTCGGCATCCAAAGTATCGTACTCGGTTTTGATTTGCATTTCTTCCAATTTTCTGAGCGAACGCAATTTCATATTTAAAATCGCCTCAACCTGAACATCGGATAAGTTAAACTCTTTCATCAAAAGGGGTTTAGGCTCGTCCTCACCGCGAATAATTTCAATCACGCGATCCAAATTCAGATACGTAATCAAAAAGCCTTTCAGCACTTCCATACGATGCAAAATCTTGTCCAAGCGATGTTGGCTGCAACGCGTTAAAACAACCATTCGGTGCGCCAAGAAAGCTTGCAAAACTTGCTTAATGCTCATCACCTTTGGCGTGCTGTCCGCATCCAAAACGTTCATATTCAAGTGGAATGTTGTTTGCAAGTCCGTGTGTTGGAACAAGTATTCCATTAAATAGTTTGCCTCAACCGTCCGATTTTTAGGCTCTAATACCACGCGAATTTCTTCGGCCGACTCATCGCGAATATCGGCGAGCATCGGCAACTTTTTATCGCCCAGCATCTTGGCAATTTTGGCAATCAAGTCCGACTTTTGCACGCCGTACGGAATCTCGGTAATCACGATTTGATATTGACCATGCGATAAGTCCTCTTTTTCCCACTTAGCACGTACACGCAATGCGCCACGGCCTTTTTCATACGCTTTGACAATCGTGGCATGACTTTCCATCAAAAGCCCACCTGTAGGGAAATCAGGTCCTTGCACGAAATCCATTAAGCGCGCACATTCGCAATCGGGGTGCTTGATTAAATAATTCAGCGCATCACACAGCTCGCCCACATTATGAGATGGAATATTAGTCGCCATACCGACTGCGATACCGCTCGAGCCATTTGCCAACAAATTTGGAAAAGCCGCAGGCATCACAACGGGCTCTTCTTCAGAGCCGTCATAAGTTGGCGCAAAGTCCACAGCGCCTTCGTCCAACCCGTCCATGAGCGACATCGCCATTTCGGTTAAGCGAGCCTCTGTATAACGCATTGCGGCGGCACTGTCGCCATCGATATTACCAAAATTGCCTTGACCTTCCACAAGCGGATAACGCACTGCAAAATCTTGTGCCAAACGCACCATTGCATCATAAACAGCCGTATCGCCGTGCGGGTGATATTTACCAATGACATCGCCGACCACACGTGCACACTTTTTAAAGCCCGAATTCGGATCCAGCTTTAAATGGCGCATTGCAAACAGTAAGCGTCTGTGCACAGGTTTAAGCCCGTCCCGCACATCAGGCAGCGAGCGCGACACAATGGTCGACATTGCATAGGCTAAATACCGCTCAGAAAGCGCATCTGCTAATTTTGCGTGTTCGATTTTTTCTTCCTTTTGTTCGAGTGTTTTATCTTCTGTAGTCATATCAATATCCTCTTGTTTTCAATGAATAATAGCCGCTTTTTATCCAAAATGCAAATAAAAAATTTTTTAATATTATTTGCTTGCAAGTTTTCCTAAACGCGCTATAGTGAAAGAGTCGAGTAGCAGAATAACCTGCCAGACAAATATGTTTAACGAGTAAGGAGAAGACTATGACAGTCGGAAAAGTAAAATGGTTTAATTTCAAAAAAGGATATGGTTTTATCACGCCAGAGGGCAGCGATAAAGATGTTTTTGTGCACATTACAGCATTGCACGAATCGGGCTTGCGCGGTTTGCACGAAAACGATGTTGTCGAATTTGAAATGAACACCGATGAAAATGGCAGATGCTCGGCGTCCAAAATTGCTTTAAAAGCTTAAAAAATTGCGACAAGCTGAACAGCTAAAGAAAAGCGCCCTTTTTTCAAAGAGCGCTTTTTTGTTGTACTTTATTTAAGTAGTTCGATACCGAGCCTTAATTTCCCAACGTTGTACCTGACGTTCCGATTGTTTCGCCCGAAGCGCCCATCGTTGTACCTGACGCGCCCATCGTTGTACCTGACGCGCCCATCGTTGTACCCGAAGCACCCATCGTTGTACCCGAAGCACCCAACGTTTCACCCGAAGCGCCACGCGGCTGAGAAACACCAACAGATGAACTTCCGCCAGCCCCTTTAGAAGCGCCTGATCCCTTTGAGTTTGTTCCACCTGAAAGGTAATCGCCCAGCGAGCTGATCAAATCCATTGTGTCGTTTGCGACCCCGCGGAGCGAGAAAGTTGGTGCTTTCTTGGCCGACGAGCCTTGCGACTTGCTCTCGGAGCTTTTATTTGTTCCCGCGTCCTTATCCGCCGAGCCCTTGTTGCCACCTTGTGGTGCAGCCTTATCTACCGCAGCTTGGCGTTCTGGTGCTTTTACTTCAGGCGCTGGGTCATTTTCGTCTCTTGCTGTTTTGACAAGGAAGTCATCGCGCGCCGTTTCAAAGTCTTGTCTTGCCTCTTCCTCAGCTGCACGTGCGTTTGTTAAGTTGTCTCCCGCTTGCTTAACAATCTCGGCCGCTTGATTAGCACCTTTTGTGTAAACTTCAGCAGCCTTATTTGCAGCAGCAACCTTATCCCCTTCTTGCTCAGCAATTTTGGACTGCTCTGCCGCCTTTGCTCGATATTCGGCAGCCATTTCAGCATCGCCGTTATTTTCAGCCGATTTAGCACGTTTTAAGTAATCGTCAGCCGAATCTAAAGCGGCCGTTTGAGCTTTAGAAGCTTCTTGCGCATCCTTGGCGGCAGCATCGGCATTTTGACGATATTTTGCCTCAGTTTCCATCGCTTTTTCGTACTGATTTTGTGCCAGTTCGGTCTTCTTTTGTTGTTCGGCGTATTTTGTTTCTGCTTTTGTCACGCCTGTTGCTTCATCAGCAATCGTAGCGTTTTCGCGATCGACAGCATCGCTGTAGCGTTGAGCCGCTTTATCTGCCGCTAATCTGCTGGCAGCGGCGTCTTTATCATATATGCCAGCTTCCATATCTTTTGCGGCGACCTCGCGCTCAGCAGCCTCTTTTTGAGTTTTAAAGTTGGAAGCGTCTTTATAGGCCTGCTCTTTTTCAGCTTTAGCGGCAGCAGCAGCCTCAGCATCTCCATCTGCAAGAGCTTGTTTTTCACGCGCGGCGGCGTCAGCAGCTTTAGCTTCAGCTTCAGCAATTTGCGAATCCAATCCGTCAATAGCCCCTTGTGCAAGCGCGGCTTGATCTCGAGCCTCTTGTGCACGAGCTTCAGCCTCTTCAGCGCTGTCCATCGCCTCATTATATTCATCGGTGGCTTCTTGTTGTTCGCGGCGTGCTTGACTTAACCGCAACGAGCCATAGCTGTCCATCGCGCGGGAAACGTCATTATAAATGCTTGATCCTACCCCAACCAGTCCTGACAACACACCCATAGCAGGTCCAATTCCGTTGTAAGCCAAGTTATAAATGCCCTCGGCCGCGGACAGGCCGCCCATTGTGTCGCCCAATGCGTGGTGATATGACAAATAACCGAACGACCACGGCGTCAGCATATACTCGCGCGCCCAACCGTAATCCATCACCCAGAAGTGATAGCCGTACCAGCTGTTGAGCAAAACTTGATAATCCAATGCCAACATAACGTCTTGCGCAGCAGTATCGTATTGATCCAAACGCCAGTTGCGGGCAGTCGGAACATAGCCCGATTGTCTACCAACGTTAACATACCCTGATTGTCTGCCAACCTTCACATAACCAGACTGCTTGCCGACATTGACATAGCCCGATTGTGTACCAACATTGACATAGCCTCTGTTGCGCACAACTTTATCTAATTCTTTATCTTTTTGAACAAGGCCTTTTCTCAAGCATTCGAACAAATTACTTGCGCCCGAGCAATCCACGCCCGTAATCTCGCCCGCTTTCCATGCATCCACGCCTCCGCCCTCCAAAATATCAACAGGAACTTCGCCATCTTCACCTTGATTGATACGAGTTTCTGCTGGCTCGAGTTGCGAATCAATCATTTGTTTTTGGCTGCTTAAAGCATTTCTTTCTTCGGTCAGCCTTTTTTCTTCAGCTTCAGCTTTATCGTATGCGTCTTTATCACCTGCATTTTTAGCATTTTCTTTATCTTGCTGTGCTTTAGCAATCGCATTATCTTTTGCCTCAATATCTATCGCTAACTTTTCTTGTTGAGGTTTCAAACTGTTGTACCTTTCTGTTGCCTCTTGAAAGGTCATTCCCGTATTGCTCTCGCCAGCGGTGGGGATTTCGCCATTTTCAGCACCCGCCATAAAGTCACTGGCCGATGACGTATCATCATCAGAAATATCATCTTCCATTGTGTCGGAATCGCCAGCCGTGTTTTGTTCCATCGTTTCGGATCCCGTATTGGTTTCCATATTATCATATGCAGCGGATTGATCCATTGGGTCGGCGGCAAAAGCTACGAAAGGAGCTCCCGACAAAATCGTTGTCAAACTTAAAAGTGCGATAATTTTTTTCATCTGTTTTCCCCTTAATATATCCTTGTATAATCTATATTATACATCGTTTTTCTTTTGCCGTCAACAATTAAAAATAGCTATTTGCTCGTCAATGGAACAATCAGCATACCGAGCGTCTTGCCCTCGAGTTTTGGCTCTTGGTCCACTTTGCCGAGCTCGCTCAAATCCTCGCGCAGACGATTCAAAACGTCCATACCTTGGTTTTGATAAGCCATTTCACGACCGCGGAACTTTAACGTAAACTTCACTTTGTTGCCGTCCGTCAAAAAGCGTTTAGCGCTCTTTAACTTGACTTCATAATCGTGCACATCAATCATTGGCGTCAACTTTAACTCTTTGACTTCAACGACTTTTTGTTTTTTCTTGGCTTCGTTTTTGCGCTTTTGCAATTCGTATTTATACTTACCAAAGTCCAAAATCTTGCACACAGGCGGCACAGCACCTGGCGAGATTTCAACCAAGTCTAAACCAGCATTTTGAGCTTTCGCAAGCGCTTCTTTGATGCTAACCACACCTACATTTTCACCATCAGCAAGGATTAAACGCACCTCTTTTACTCTGATAGCCTCATTGGCTCTGGGACCGAGCGCATCGCCCGATACTTGAGTCTTTTCTTTTTCGATAACTATTATAGCCTCCATTGACTTATTGATACAAAAAATGATATTCGAAAATATCAACTCTTCTTAAGAATACAGATTTTTTTTGACAGAATCAACATTTTTTATATATACTTTATCTTATGAGAAAGTTATTTTTGATTTTTTTGAGCCTTTGTTTGTTCACTTTGCAAGCAATTCCGCCCGTTTTGGCGCAATCTGTGGAAAGCGCAGACAAGACTGCCGCCTTGCGCGAGCCCGAGCATTTTAGCGCTCTGACGGGCACAAAAGGCATAGGCCGCTGGCAAGCGACTCCTTTTGGGCGGATTCGCCTTGTCAGTGCACATTCAGGCACAAACAATCTGACCCAAATGTGGTTTGCTGTGCAAATCGAACCAGCCGCGGGGGCTGTGATACACACGCCAACCGTCAAATTAAGCAAAGCCTCCAACCTGCAGCACTTTCAATTTTATTATCCGTTAATGGAAGAAAAGCCTATGCAAGGCTTTGCCTATGATCGCTTGATGTTTTTGCCTTTTTCGGCAAATGTTATCTCGCCCGCATCCGCCGCCAGAGTGACGGTTCTGTTTACATCGGATTATTGTGTGGATACAAAATGCGCGGCGTACGAGACGCCTTTGTCTTTAGATATATTGGCGGGGTATGATTACTTTACGCCCCTGACAAATTACATTCACGCGATGCTGGCGGCCGTTCCCGATGAAGATGAAGCAGGCAAGCTGGACTTTGCGCTGATTCAAGACGGTGTTTTATGGGCGCGCATCCATAATACTGATTGTCAGGATTTACAAGTTCTGCTTTTAAACACCGAGCGCCACATTATCAGCGCGGCGCAAGAACAGGCATTTTGCCAAAAAGGTGAAGCACTTTTCATTTTCCGTGCGCCTCAATTAAAGGCGGGAGACTTGTTGAGGCTCATCGCCATTACGCCACGCCACGTAATTGAGGCCAAGCAAAACATCATTCAAAAGCCCCTACCCTCGATGTCGTTTATGGCGGATCCGCAGAAAAGCGCAGGCGTGCTTGCGTATTTGTTTTTCTTGCTGATCAGTGGCGTTTGGTTTGTTATTTTAAACACGCACTATGTCAATGAAAAGCACGCAAAAGAGCTTTTGAACAAGCAAATCGCAGGTGTGTTTTGTGGCGTTTTGCTGGGCTGGCTTTTGTGTGTTTTCTTTCCATTTGAGCGCGTGTTTCAAAGCTTGCTATGGCTTTTATTTGGGTTTGGCTTATTTTTATATTTGGCGCTCAGCCAATACAAACTCTCCAGCCTTACTGTCGGGCTTTTAACGGCGATTTTGCCGTATTCGATTTTGTTGGACGCGTTTGGCTTGTCGCCGATTACGGGCGCTTTGGCGTGGTTTTCATTTTACTCGAAATTGGCGTTTGTTGTGGCTTTACCGCTGATTATCTTGCGCATTTTTCCATATGCGGCCGTCAAGTTTTCGCGCCATAGCACGAGTCTGCCTCAGCAAATCTTGCGCGTGCCGATGTGGTTTGGCTTTTTTCTTTATTTCTATGCGTTGATGCTTTTGATGCTATAGCAGGCAAAGCCGCCAAACAGGTCACCCAAGCGGCCGCTTTATCACGCCGTTTGTTGCTTTAATTGTTCGATTGCGCCGCGCGCCAGCTCGTCACAACGCTCGTTTTCGGCATGCCCATTATGACCTTTGACCCACACCCATTTGATTTTATGGCGGGCAGATTGCGCCAGCAATTCTTGCCACAGCTCTTTATTCGCTACGGGCTTTTTGTTGGCGGTTTTCCAACCTTTTGCCTGCCACGCGGGCAGCCATTCCGTAAAGCCTTTCATCACGTACTGACTGTCGGTGCAAAGCGTGACCCTGCACGGTTCTTTGAGCGATTTGAGCGCCTCCAGCACGGCCGTCATTTCCATTTGATTATTGGTGGTTTGCATCGCACCGCCTGAGAGCTCTTTTTCGGCCTTACCATAGCGCAAAATCACGCCCCAACCACCAACGCCTGGATTACCGCTACAAGCGCCGTCCGTAAAAATTTCAATTTCTTTCAAATCAAACTATCCTTTGTATCTGTCCTTAAGCCACGCGAAACACAATTGCTTGTGGTTCGGGATGGGCGTCTATTTTACTTTCCCTAAAATATTGACGCTCAGCGTACTCGCTCTTTTTGCCCGCATTGAACTGGCTGACGGGGCGAAAATAGCCCATTACACGAGTCCACACTTCACATGGCTGACGTTCCTCGTCACTTAAAATCATTTCCTTTATTTGCATATTAACCTCCTTTTTTCCCTCGCCTTTCATTTTAAGCACAGTTTCAAAAGGTTGTCAAATGTTTATTTTCATCAAATCTGGCTTTATTTTTTCGGTAAATGGCGCAAGATTGGGTGAATAATGCACGCAGGCAAAGCGCTTATCAACCACGTTGCAAAAGCCATCGGCCACGGGAAAGCAATAATAGCTTTGTTCTTTGCAATGCCTTTGGCAATGATTCGGGCGGCTTTAGGCGGTTGCATTAAAAATGGCATTTTGAACACATTGACGTCCGTCAGCGGTGTTTTGATAAAGCCTGGGCAAATCACGTTGACCTTGATGTTTGACGCACACAGCCAACCGCGCAGAGCCTCGCCCCACGCTTTAACGCATGCTTTGCTGGCCGAATAAGCAGGTGCGCTGGGCAATCCGCGATAACCCGCAATAGAGGCGACAATCGCAACTTGACCCGACTTGCGCTGGCGCATCCGCTCGAGCACGGGCAGAACCGTATTAGCGACTCCGAAAATGTTTGTATTAAAGACTTGGCGCGTTTGTGTTGACCCTTCGGCTTCGCCCAGCACGCCACCCGAGATTCCTGCGTTGGCAATCAACAAATCAATCGGGCATGTCGATTCGGCATTTAAGACAGCTTCTTGTGCCGCGAACGCGTCCGTCACGTCAAAAATATAAGTGACAACCTCGGCGCCTTTTTCTTTACAAACTGCCGCCGTCTGATAAAGCCTTTCTTTATTACGACCACACAAAAACAAGATATTCTGCGGTTTTGCGTACTCGATTGCCAACGCTTGGCCCAATCCGCTGGAGGCACCTGTAATAAAAATGGCTGTCTTTTTTTTCATTATTTTTCCTTTTTTAAAAAATTTTTTATTTTTTTCTTGACAAGCGATAATATATCTCTATAATACGTTCTTGTCTACAAAAAAGTACAGATGCCTCTGTGGCGGAATTGGTAGACGCGATAGACTCAAAATCTGTTTCTCGCAAGAGAGTGCTGGTTCAAGTCCGGCCAGGGGTACCAAGTCTTACAACCCTTCGAAAAAAGCAATTTATCGAAGGGTTTTGTTATTGAAAACATTAGATTTTTTCCATCGACCACCGAGTTCGATAAAATCAGTTTTAAAATTTTGTGTTTTTCGGAATTTATCGAACTTTTGAAGATTTCTTTTGCTTTTAAAGCAATATCCGATATTTTTTCCAACTTTTTATCTAAGTCATTGTCGTAATTATCATATTTATCAGCTAATTCTTTGGATTTTTCTATATCTTTGTCCAATTCCGTCACCATTTCATTATAAATTGACTCATTTATCTTCCCGTCCAGCCAAGCATGAATCAACTTCTTTTTCTTATCCTCTAATTCTTGAATCCGAAGCGTGATATTTTTCTTGTTAGCTGCATTCAATTTGGCATCTTCTTTAAATCCTTCTTTAACGGCTTTTTGAATGTTTTTAATCAAAGTTGGTGTCAAATGGATTGGTTGAAAGACCTTTTCTTCAATCTGTCTTAAAATTTCCTCTTCCGGTATTGGTTTTTGAGGACAATCTTTATCAAGATGATTACACCTTAAATAAGTAAAAATCTTTCCACTTTTCTTTTTATGTCGTTCTGAACACATTAAACCACCACAATGTGAACAACGAATTAAACCACGTAAAATAAAATCTTTCTCACCATACCATGCTTTTGAGGTCACAGTTGTTTCATTTTTGTTTCTTCCACTTAGAATTTCCTGTACCCGATTAAATAAATCATCATCAATCAAATGTGGATATTTATGAGGGTAAGAAATAGGCTTTCGATTCCGATTTTGCTTACGATTTTTTCGCATTAAAATCATAGTACCAATATAAAACGGATTTGTCAGCATTTCATGAATTTGGACGCGAGAGAGTGTATGAGTACAATTCTTTCTTGCTGATTTTAACCCCATCTGATACGCCATTGTTTCCAAACTTGTTAATGAATGTTGACCGGTTGCATATTCCTGAAACAGCTTTTGAACCATAGGTGCACGAACTGGATCAACAATAATATCAGCTTTGCCTTTTTCATCTTCAACATTTAGATAGCCGATAGGAGCAAAAGACTGCCACTGACCTTGTTGCCATTTGTATAGCTGACTTCTTCTTACATTATCACGCAAAGCACCAACATACATTTTAGCGCCCAAAATACCAAAATCCCATCTAGCTATATCAGATGAAGGACTATCCCTGTGAATAATCAATCCCTCTTTATAAAAATGTAATTCAATACGCCCTTCTGTCCTGAGTGTATCCAATTCATTATATTCTTTATACGTCCTTTGGAGGCGATCAATACAATGACTTACAATAGCTGTCTTATGTTTTTGAGTCTTTACAAAGTCAAGCATTTCATAAAACTTTTTACGTTCACCATTTGTACTTGATTCCGGTATTTCAAATGGTTCTCTAATCACTTTTAAATTATGATTTTTACAGTAATCTTTTAATAAAGTGACTTGTGCTGGTATAGAATCACCATTTTTAAACTGATCATCGGTACTCACTCTGGCAAAGATTACCGCTTGTTTACATTCCTCATCTGGGTCATAACTAAGAATTCTCATATTTTTCCTTTCATAAGTATTTGTTTCTTCAATATTATTATGTCGTAAATTAAATCAAAAGTAAGCGATTTTTTTGCGTTTTTTGACTTTTTTTCACTTTTGGGGTTTCCATACAAGAGAAGTTGTTTTTTTATCAAGAGATCTTACCCCAATTTCAAAGAATTCAACTAAATTTTGAGCCATTTGAGTTAATTCTTCATCAGTTAAATTTTCATTGGGATACAGCGCTTTTAGTTCCTTTTTAATTTCATCCATTGCTTTTGACATTTTGATATCCTTTCATTTTATTTTTGGATATTGTTTAGAATGTGTAAAGCAATGAATTTCTACTAAATTATTTTGAAAATTTTTTGTGTGATTGTATAAACTGCCCCAGGGGCCAGTTATAAAAACAATAGCAATCACTTGATTTTATACCTTTTTATGCCTATATATACTTTGGTTTTAATTTGCTTTAAGGATAAAAGGTTTATGAAAGTGATTTCTCAATATCCTATAAACCCTAAGGATTACAGTTACTCTTGTAGCTGTAAGGTATATTATATCCATGTAAAAATAGAGGATATCACAGAACAAGCCAAAATTCTGAAGAATGATTTTTTAGATAAAAGTTGGATTAACAGTTTAGATATTGCAACTCAAAAAGCTTATGAAACAAGAGCTAATGCTACAATATCCAAATTAATAAAAAATGTTTTAGATAAAGTTGATAATAAGATTACTGAAGAATTTGGTGAAATTTTAGTATCTACTTCAGCAAAAGATGTATTATGCACCAACTATAACCATAAAAAAATACCTCTTGCAGAATTATGGAAAGAAAAAGCTTCTGGAAATCCAGGCTTTGATTTTCACACAGAAACACCAACAGAGCTTATTGCTTTTGGAGAAGCAAAATATAGAAATGCTACAAATGCTTACTCTTTAGCTTTACAGCAAATTAAAGATTTTATACAAAACGAAAAGGATTTAATGGAATTATCTGATTTAAAAAATTTTGTAGGAGAAAAAGCATTATCTAATATTACAAATCTTAATTTAAAAGCCTTTATTGCTGCGTTTTCACTACATATCAATGATGATGTATCAATTATAAATCATATTATGAAAAATCCACATATTAGAGATTTACTACGACATCCTGAACTGTATATCATTGGAGTGGAAGCATGAATATCTCAAGCATACTACACAAAAAGGATATTAATACAGAATTAGCTTCAATCCTTGATGATATCCATAAAAATGGGCCAGTTAATCCAGCCCATTTTGAAACTTTAGCACTAATAAAAAAACATGCACCAGATATTTTTTCCCAGTATGAGAAAAAATTAATGTACTTATTGGGACTATTTTACAAAATTTCAGAACCTAAATCACTAATAGAGGAATTATATAAGGTATATGCAGACTTAATAAAAGACACTTATAAAGAGAATTTCACCCCAATCCAAGCCAATGCTTATAATCAAATTGAAAAAAACAATGTTTTTTCCTTTTCTGCCCCAACAAGCATTGGAAAATCATATTTATTTAGATTTTTAATAAAAAATTATACTAAAGATATTGTTATTATCGTTCCCTCAAGAGCTTTGATATCTGAGTATATTTTTGAAACATTAAATAACGTTGATAATTCTGTTCTCGTTTTACAATTTGTCGAAAATATCAATATAGAATATACCAAAAGACGAATTTTTGTATTAACACCAGAGAGAGCCATTGAGCTATTTAAATATAAGAATTGTTTTGATATTGGTTTATTTTTATTTGATGAAGCCCAAATCTCAGAAGAAAATATAAGGGGCATGCGATTTGATGCTCTTGTTAATCGTATTGAAAATAATTTTCCAAATGCAAAAAAAGTTTTTACTCATCCCTTTATATTAAATCCAGAAGCACAATTAAGCAAACACCATTTCACTTGCAATGCCTCATCACAATGCTATTCTCAACAATCTGTGGGTAAGATTTATATTACTATAGATAAAAATAATTTCTCTTACTTTTCTCCTTTTCAAGAAGGGAAAAAGGAAATGCTTGTTGTCAGTAACGATCCAGTTGAAGAAATCTTAAAAAATAATGGGACATTGTTAGTTTATACATCAAAAAATAGCTTATACACAGAAAAATACCTTTCTGCATTTTCTAAATATATTAATTTATGTCATCCTATTGATGATCCCGAAGCGTTGAAAATCATTAAAGAATTAGAGGAATTTATAGGCGTTTCTTCAGAAAAAAACTCGTTAATGATCAATATGATGAAGAAAGGGATAGTTGTACACCACGGCTCTATCCCATTGCATGGACGGTTATTAATAGAAAAATTTGTCAATAAAAAATTTGCCAAGATATGTTTTTCTACTTCTACTTTAGCTCAAGGTGTTAATATGCCTTTTGATGTTGTTTGGCTTGATAATTTTAGATTTGAGGGATCAGAAGACACTAAAAATCTAAGTTTGAAAAATCTTATTGGGAGGGCTGGTAGAAGTTCTCAAACTAAAGATTCCTTTGATTATGGATATGTGATTATTAAAAGTACAAATATTCAAAAATTTTGCAATCGAATAAAATCTCACTCATCACTGAAAACAACTTCACAATTATCAGAACCACTATCTAACATACCAGAAGATTTACAAGATTTAGCTGAAGCAATAAAAACAAATTCTTTTGATGATGAAAATCAATTACCAAAATCTCAACTAGAAAGAATTAATAAAGCAGAAATTCAAGACGATATTTCATATATTTTGGAACATCTTTTTAATCAAAATATACTATTGACAGGGAATAAATATTATAGTTTAGAAAAAAATGTGAGAGATAGAATCAAGAACTGTTTTATCAATATTTATAAAAGTCATCTAAGAAGAACTGAAATATCATCAGGAGAAAAAAGTGTCCTAAGTACAGCTATACCTATTCTCTTGTGGAGAGTTCAGGGTAGATCTTTTAGTGCCATAGTAAATTCTAGATATGCTTATATAACCAGAGCTGAGGATAGGAGATTCGTATCTAAAATATTAGATTTACCAATAATTTCTAAAGATCACAAAAACTATATTTTATCTCTTGCAAAAAATGAGGAAAATAAAAAAAGGTTAAATGAATTACTGATGGTTTCAAATCAACTTTCAAATGTTAAAGATGAAATCTTATCTTTAATAAAATTGAAATTTACTCAAATTGCATCACCTATCCCAAATAAATTAGTTAAAAAAATTTCTTTATTTTCAAATTCTTCCACATACAAAGATTTTCAATATGATATCCTAGTTTTTGACACATATGATTATCTGGATTAATTTATATGATTTTCCATTGTATCACCTTTATGT
>ERZ1023658.305-NODE-305-length-15251-cov-8.719400_pt1 | contig 15251 bp, 13 predicted proteins | sample MGYA00380339_ERZ1023658 | MGnify/ENA primary metagenome ERZ1023658 (study PRJEB33179, sample SAMN07448981) | human gut metagenome | biome: Human-gut; feature: Human associated habitat; material: Faeces | host: Homo sapiens | place: India: Bhopal | collected... | reverse complement strand
CCTACAAATAATAATTCAAATGCTCCCACGTTTACTCCACCGACAGAAAATAAATCGGCACCGACATTTACACCACCAGCACAAACATTTACACCACCGCAGCATAGACACAATGGACCTTGTTGTTATTATCATAGCGATGATGCTGCCGTTGCGAGATGTGCGAGATGTGGAAAGAACTTATGTAAAGACTGCTTTGATTCATACGGTGTTTCAAGCGGACAGTACGCTGGTAAAGCTCTGTGTTATGATTGTACTCAGGATCTTGTTGCAGATAATGTTGCCCAGTTAACTAAAAACAAGAGTAAGATAAAATTGCAATTTATTATTTCTCTTATTGGCATAGGGTTTGGATTGATATTTGGTATTTGTGCCGGATCTAGTGGCGGTTTTGGCGCAGCTGTTGTAACAGGTATTATTGGTGCAGCTATTGGCGGAGTATTCCTTAGTGCGATGAAGATATTCTTCTCAATGGTATGGGAAGTTATTAAAATTGCATTTTCAGGTCGATTTGGTATATTAACTATCTTTTCGATAATATTTAATATTATTGCACTTATTTTTAAATGTTTATTTACGACAATATCTAACACAATTTATTATATAAGCTATTTAAGAAAAACTTCCGGATTTATTGAATCCGATCAGGCTGCCCTACAGCAAATGAAAGATTATATGGCATACACTATGGTTCGTAATCAGAACAAGGGTGTTGATATTGAAACGCTTTTACAGCAAAACAGTCAGCTTGCGGATAACTCAGTTGCTCAGATGGCAAGAACACAAACTGAAGAACAAATTGAAGCTACAATGAGAAATTGTGTAGCTACAATTAATGAAAATGGTGAAATCATTAGAAGCTTCAGAAATGCAGCTTAAATTTATTAACTAAGGGAGGAAAAAACTATGGATAACAATGATGCAGTTGCAGCAAGAAGAAGAGCATTAGCAGAAGCACTTCGTACAGGTGAACCTGTTGTTGTTACAGCAACAGGAGAAGTAGAAAAGAAAGATGATGCCACAGAGCAGGGATTATCAGGTATTCAGGTCCCTGATGGCAAGTTAGCATAGGGAGGAATAAAAATGGCTTATTATTGGTACCAAAGCGATCCACAGCTCTATCAAATGGAAGTAGCAGCTATGAAAAAATTCTTTCCTTCTTTTACCATTAATCAGCTTCAAGACGGTTCCGGACGTCTGTATTGGCGTGGAAAAGTTCAACCTACAGGTCAAGGTGGAATGGTTTGGGATTTAATGCTCGTTTATAAGAATTCGCATCCGAAGGCAGAAGGTTATGGCGGTTCAATTCAGATTCTTCCGCTTTCACCTAGACTCAAAGATGTGGCAGAAAAAATGATGCCATTGGTTATGCAGACTTACGGTACATACGACAATGCAGTTAATCACGGATTTGGACTCGGATTGCCTCATATATACCGAGATCAGTTTGGTAGAAACGAGGAATATTTTATTTGTAGCGCAGATCCTAAATATTTTAAAGCTGGGCAAAACCAATCTACATCTGCTGCTTCGGCACTAAGTTGGGCGTGCAAATGGATAATATTGTGCGAGATGTGGTTAAACGGTGAAATCAGCGACGATGTCGCTATGGAAGGCAATTATTAATTCTGTCTGTCTCATCCAAACTCTCTTGCTAATCTAAGAGAGTTTGGATGTTTTTTAATTTGGAGGTTAAAGCATTATGAAAGTGTTTTTTTCAAATAGAGCTTTTGCTTCTGTATTAGCAGAAACTACAGAAAAAATAAAAACAGAAACAGGCGGACTTTTTCTTGGAAAAGTTAAAGATGATTCCTGGTACATAGTTGAAGCAATTGATCCCGGCCCAAAATCTGTTTTTGAAGTAGCTTATTTTGAATATGATAAAAAATATACTCAACATTTAATCAATAAGATTGCTAATATATACGAAGAAAAGTTAGAGCTAATTGGATTATGGCACAGACATCCAGGCTCTTTTGACCAATTTTCATCTACTGATGATGGTACAAATGCGAAATATGCTGCGATGCGTAAGGAAGGAGCAATTTCAGGATTAGTTAATATTGATCCTAATTTCCGTTTCACGATGTATCATGTTGCATCTCCTTGTATGTATCGAAAAATCCCTTATGAGGTTGGGGACAATTTTATTCCTGATGAATTACTGCAATTTAAAACACCTAACAGGTTTTATGAATTAATGCAAGCTCGTCTTACAGGAACATCACAGCGTAGAAATTCAGGTGCTGATTATAAAGTATCTGTAAGTCTTGAATCGTTTATGAAGTTTATTTTGCCGTATATAGATACTGAATGCGACAAAGTGACTACAGATAACAGAATATGCGATGAAGCAGCACAAACACGATTAACTGAAAGTATTATTGAGGATTTATCTTTTATGGTAGACAAAATTGGAATTCAGGTTTCTATTTCAATAAAAGATCAGTTTTTGATTGTATTTCAGGATGCTGTTGATAAGATGACGAAGATATACTTCACCTATTCAGACAAAACTGAGCAAGTGATTTTTTCCTATAGCGATAAATGTTATATATATACAAACGGATTGTTTAAACAGGCTAGTCTGAAAGCAACAGCAGACAAAGATAAACAGGAACCCCAAAAAGAAGAAACAAGAAAGCAATCAGGAATTTTTAATTCCGTTAAAAAGATAATACCTTTTATAAAGAATGAGGAATGATTATGAACATAAAAATACCAAAGAACTTTTTTGGAGAAGAAATTGAATTAACTGTTTTTATTTCTGAAGCACAGCTTCAAAATAAAAACGCTGGTAAAGTCTACGGTAAATATTTTGAAGATACAGGTATATTCAATATATATCCGGATGAATTGGCAATGAAAGGCGATTTACTTGGAGAAATTTTACCGGAAGGAAGCGAGCCTGTAAAAGACGGTTTTTGCGGCATAATGACAGATAAAGGCATTGATTTTTACTGGAAAGCTAAGAAAGTAAACACCGAATCATACAGCTTATATCAAAATATTTTTTCAAGGAACAAGGGAATCCTCGAAACAGATATAATGAGCAAAAAATGTGCTGTTATTCTCGGGTGCGGATCAGTTGGAAGCTTAGTTGCTATGGAATTGGCTAGAACAGGCGTTGGACACTTTGTCCTTGTTGACGCCGATACTTTGGAATATCACAATTTATGTCGCCATCAGTGCGGAATAGAAGATGTAGGCGACTTGAAGGTAAATGCACTTAAGCGCAAATTGATAAATATTAACCCAAGCGTTGATGTAAGAGTATTCGGCGGAATTATTCAGAATATTCCTAAAGAGATACTTGATGAAATGTGTGTTCCAAAAGAAACTATTTTTGTGGGCTGTGCCGATAACCGAATAGCAGATGTATATTCAAATAAAATTGCCATTTATTATGACGCTGCATTTCTCTCTATTGGTTTTTGGGAAAGAGCTTATGCAGGTGAGATATTTTATCATATTCCCAATAAAGGTATGCCTTGTTATCATTGTGCACTAGGCGATGGTGGAAATTTGTCGGGAAGAGTAGAAGCAAACCATCATGTTTATTCCAATCAGGAAAATATAGAGGGCATTAAGTTTGAACCTGGTATTTCTGTGGATATAAATTTCATAACAAGTATCGGTATAAAACTTATCTTAGATATTCTCAACTCCACAAATGAAAGTTATACTCCTCGATTACTGAATAATCTCAAACAATATACATTAGTTTGTAATACTAACAATCCCGAGATCGGCGGAGAAATGGTAGAAATATTTAGCTATCCGTTACAGGTAACAACTTCTTTGGTTGTCGGCTTTAGTAAGGAGTGCAATGGACAATGCAAATATGAATTAGAGGATAAGTAAGAGAACATATTTCTGGAGAAAGGAAAATTCAAATGAAAGCTATTGCACAAAATGAGATAATTGCATTGATTTCAGATATAAATGCTTTTGCTGATACAGCAGAGAATCTTATAAATTCCACTCAAGCTAAATATGAGAAGGATAAGAGAATTATTCTCAATACTCATAATTCAACTCTCTCGAATTTGGATAAATCCTATAAGGATAATTGTGCAGCGGTAAATAATAAATCTAATAAAACAATCCGTGATGCGAGAAAAATCTTAACAGAGATTGATAAATTAGATGAAAAGTTATCGGGTGTAGACAAATATTATGTAAAAACAAAAAAGAAGAAACTGGAATTGCTTTCTGATACAACAAGTGATACTTATGCAGAAGCAACGGATTATTTTGGTACACTAGATAAAATTAAGCAAGATTTCAAAGCTTTGTATAAGAAGTATTCAGAAGATATTTTGCCAGGACTTATTAATGGGCTTAGTTATCTTTTCTCCAGCAAACGAAAGAAAGATTATGAAGAACTAATTATATTAAAAAATACGGTAGCTGCTTTTGTAAAAGAGATTGAGGAGGCATTGCCTTCTATTACAAAAGAAAATCTTGCTGCCCTAAAAGAGGAATACTTTACACAAAAAGGAGCAATAACCGAAAGGCAAAATCGGGAGTTTGCAGATTTTGAAACCAAGCACAATGCCACATTAGATATGATTGCGGATAAAATCTGTTCTGATCTTGATGAAATTCTTCCGGATGAGTTTGTTGAATATCTTTATGCAATTATGCGAAATTACTCTGTAAATGTATTTAAGGTTAATCCTACAACTGAATTGCAGGACGAAGTTCTTAATATGACTTATTTGGATTACCCTGTTGATTTTCTTGTGGAATCCAGAATAGTTGCTTCTATAATAAAAGAGAAGTGTTCATCCCTGCTTGTTGATGGCAATATAAGATTTCCTGTTATTATGTCAACCACTGATGCTCCGGTATGGCTTATTGAAACTGATAACAGCAATGCTACAGCAGTACAGGAGTTCATCCATTCAATTATGTTTGGAATTTTATCCGCTTGCCCTGTAGCACGATTAACATACAAGGTTGTTGATCCTGAAAATCGTGGCAACAGTATTTCTCCGTTTTTTGACGCCAAGAAAAAATTACCCGATTTGTTCGGAGAAAAAATAATTATCAATAGAGATGATGTTGCCGCTGAGATTAGTAAGCTCAATGAAAAAATAGAAAACATATTGCAAAACAAGCTTGGAAATCAATACGACAGTATTTTTGACTACGCAAAAGATAATTCCGAATATTTTGTTAACGCCGAGCTACTGCTATTGTTTGATTTTCCTAAAGGCTTTGATGAAAGAACGGTTGCTGAACTAAGGAACATCATAAGAAACGGTAGTAAGTGTGGAATATATACTATTATTTCTTATGTATCAAACAGAGAATCAACTATATCGCAAGAGTATCAACAAAATTTACAGTCTATATTAAGCCTTTCTACTGTTATTCAGCAGAACAATACCAGTTTCAATTATAGAGGACTTCCGCTTGTTTATTATCAAATGCCTGAGAAAAATGAATTTGCAAAATTCTTTAGTAAATATATGTTGATTTTTGAAGGCATTAAAAATCGTGGCATCGCTTTTTCTCCGTTAATTAAGAAGCTGGTTGATGCTGAGGATTCTCTTGAACTCGACGAACACATTAATTATATTGTTTCAATGATGAAAAACTACGAACGAGATTATGCAAGTGTCCCTGAAACTACGGCGGTATTTCCGTCACTTGTGACTTTAGGCAATGTATTATACCCTGCTGATATTTTTTCTGACAGTATCGGATTTCAGCGGATAACAGAAACATTTGGTGTTAAGCATAACTGTGGAACAGAAAGCAACGAATATGTTGAATTGCCTTTAACGTTTGATTTGGGTAGTTCTTTCAATCTACTGTTAAACTGTCCTGAGTCTACTAATAAAAATATTTTAAGGTTTACTCACCATGTTATATGGAGTTTCCTGTCGTTTATGCCTGTAACAAAGGTAAATGTTTGTGTTTTTGACAGTGAACAAAGAGGAAACAGTATTATTCCTTTCCTTGAATTTAGAAAGAAATCCCCAGATACATTTGACCAGAAAATTTATACTAACCAAGAAGCTATGTGTGACAAATTAAGAAAAATTAACTCACAGATAGATGAATTTATACAGGATAAGCTCGGAAACAGATACTCGGATATTCTTGACTATAATTTAAATACACCTAATCGGGCAGAACCTGTTACGCTTTTAGTATTATATGACTTCCCGAGTGGTATGGACGGCAGAAACATTGACTTGCTAACTAATATTCTGCGCAACGGAAATAAATGCGGTGTGTACACAATCATTTGCTATAATCCTAACATTAATTTTTCAAGATACGAGAGTATTGATGAAAGGATTGAGCAAATATCTAAGTATTGTGCGACTATAGAGTTTAAAGAAAACAATTACTGCTTACTTCCTTACAATTTACAAATCAGCATTCCTGACGAATTATCCATATCTGATACGGATAATTTCATTTCAGAATATGTTGAAAAAAGCGAGATAATTAAAAAGAAAGGCTTATCATTCAAAGATATTATTTCTAAGGATTTATTCTCGTTTGACTCATCTAAGTCTATGAAAATACCTGTTGGTATCGGCGACGGTGACAGTATAGTAAGCATCACTATTGGTGAAGGCTCATCTCATCATGGATTAATTGCCGGTGCAACAGGCTCAGGTAAATCAACGCTTTTACATACTTTGATAATGAGTAGTATGCTCCATTATAGTCCCGATCAACTGCATTTGTATTTGATGGACTTTAAGAGTGGTACAGAGTTTAAAATATATGAATCCGTAAAGCTCCCGCATATCCAACTGTTGGCTCTCGATGCAATGCAGGAATTCGGAGAAAGCATATTAGAAAACCTTGTCGCTGAGATGGAACATCGAGGCTCATTATTTAAGGAAGCCGGACAGACAAGTTTAAAAGGATATAAAGCTGCCACAGGTAAACCTTTGCCAAGAATTCTTGTTATTATGGATGAATTCCAAATTCTGTTTAACGATTCTTCAAACAGAAAAGTTGCGATGAACTGTGCTGAATTAACAAAACGAATCGTAACTGAAGGTCGTGCATTCGGAATTCACTTGCTTATGGCAACGCAGTCTACAAAGGTTATATCTGATTTAACTTTGTCACACGGTACGATTGAGCAAATGCGTATTCGTATAGGTTTGAAATGCGGTGAGAATGATGCAAGGTATTTGTTCTCTGACCAAAATGATACAAAAGCCCTGGCTATGATGAAGGGACCAATAGGAACTGCTGTTATGAATCTGGACTATACCGAACAGCCTAACATTGGTTTTAGAGCAGCATACTGTGATGAAAATACTCAGAAAGAATACTTAAACCTTATAAGTGAAACGTATGCTGACAGACCATCTACGCTTCAAACATTTGAAGGCAGCAGGACAACAAATCTTCTTGATTATTTTAGAAGCAAAAATATTAGTAAAACAGACACGCTGCCTGTTCAGATCCATTTGGGAACCCTTATTAAAGTTGCTCCGCCGTTTGCAATTAGCATTGATAAGAAGAAAAAACATAATCTTCTTATTTGTGGTTCTAACGAAAGAATGGCAAATACGGTTTCAAACGATTACATCATTTCAGCATTACTTAACACAAATTCAATGGTTTATTGTATTGATGGAGATAAACTTGTTGGAGATGATGAATCCTCTGACTTTTACAGTGTAATGAGTAGTGCAACCTCAAGATTTAAGGTTGCCGAAGACAGATCTGATATCATCAAGTTTATTAACGAGATATTTAAGAGTTATCAGCTGTGGAAAAAGCACAACGTGGATCAGGTCATATTTGTAGTAATAAAAAATTTACAGTTTCTTGACATTGTCAAATCAATGCTAAAAGGAGAATTTGTGGACGAAAATGAGTTTTTAGATGAAGAACAGGACGAGCCACCTGTGACAGATTCAGCTAATCCGTTTGCAGCAGTAACGAGTTTCTTTGAGAATAAAGAAAGCGGTGGAGATAATTCAAATGTAGGAGAAAAGCTATTAAAGTTAATCTCTGATGGTTCAGGTTTTGGCATTCATTTTGTCGTAACATCACTTGAATATCAGACAGTCAGAGAGTGTATGTATTACGGCGAAAATGTACTTACCAAATTTCCTGAAAGAGTTATCTTCTCTCTCGGCTCAAATGATGCGGATAATCTGATAGAAAATGTTTCTGTTTCAGGATTAAGAGATAATACAGTTTACTTCACGGACGGTGTTAAAAACACCTTCCAAATGAAACCTTATGTTCTCCCCGATAACGAACAGCTCAGACTTTATTTTAATCAGATAAACAACTAAAATGCATTTAAAGGAGACGGTAACTTGAGCTATGTAAATGCAGATTCTTATGCTGTATTAAAGGTATGGCAGAATATAAAAGATGCTGTCTCTAGCATCGAAAATACAAAATCCTCAATAAACCGAAAATACCAACAATTAGGTGCGGACTGGACGGATAAAAAACATAAAGAGCTTGGTGAAATAATCCAGGAATGTAACAGGGCACTCAATAGTATTTTAAAAACTTTGCTTCAAGGGGGGAAATATTTAGCTTTGCTTGTTAAAAGTCTTCAGGAATATGAGAATACAAATTTTAGTGCTAATGGTATCAGTGCTAATAATGGAACAAGCGATTCTAATTATAGTTCAACAGGACTAAACCATACTAATCAAACTAGTGAGAACTATGTTCTAAATGGTAGAAATGTCACGGTCTTTGATCATCCGTTTGCTGAAAATTCAGGCAGAATTTGTAATCAGGGAAGTGCATATCCAACAGGACCACAGCAAACTTGTGGCTGTTGTGCGTGCGCCACCATTATAAACAAGGCTGGTGGAACAGCAAATGAGCATAATATGGTAGCGTATGCTTGGAATAATCAATACTGTGATAATGAGGGACGTACGACACCCCAGAATTGGGCGAGTATCTTAAATGGAAATAATGTTAGTGCTTCTGTTACAAATGGAACGTCTTTACCAAACTTAGCGTCATATGTCGAACATGGACGAGGTGTAATTATTGGAGTTGATGCAAGAGCGTATGCTCCTGATATGTATCAAAGTCACGGAGGACACGCTATGGTACTTGAAAGCGTAATACGGGATAGTGATAATGGTGAAATATTAGAATATGTAGTAGCTGATTCAAATGGAACAAATTCACAAAATGCATCCCGGCGAGTATCAGCTTCTCGTTTGGAAAGAGCGTTTGAGAGATTTGGAAGTATGTCCGTTTGTACAGATAGGATTATTTGGTGAGGTGGGTTTATGAGTTTTAATAATAGATTTAGCAATTTGTTTACTACAATTGAAATAGAATTAGCGCATTCTTTACCTATTACCAACGGAAGTAAGGAAATAATGTTTTTTTATGAAGAAAATGAAAGTGACAACGGAAAAGCTGTATTGGGCGAAGTAAAATATGTAGCATATCGGGATATAAAAAACGGAGAATTATCAAAGGTGTTGGCAAATGAAGTGATACCAAGCAACATTTTAGAGAATATAAATGGCATTGTTATATCTAGAAATGTCCCTATTGAAGAAGAATTGGATAAAGAAGATAGATATTTTGAAATATACGAGAAAGTATTTGCTGATATATCTCAGGGAAAAAAAGATAAGCGCACAATTACCGAACTATATCAGGTGTTAAAAGATTTGATAAATTGTCAGGAAATTATGAGTATATACAATTATTTGTTTGATGGATTCTTATTTCAGGAAGGAGTATAAAATGGAGAATAATATAATATCTGACTTCAGTTTTCCTCTTAAGACTAATGTTAGGAGATGTCCTAATTGTGGCATATAAGTTGGTGATTGGGATTTCTGTAATAAATGCGGTACCAATCTAAAGGCTGCTAATGTACCTGAATTTGTGCCGCCTAATCTCACCATCCCTAAACCAATATCGAATGAGAATCTTCAAGATGATAACATAGTTGTTTTAACTGATGAGGAAGGTAATGAAGTTGCGTTTGAATTTCTTGATTTGATACAGTACAGAGGTAAAGAATATGTAGTTTCATTGCCAAATACAGATGAAGCCGATGAGGTTGTTATACTACAGCTGGAATATGCTGATGATGAAACAGAAAGTTATCTTAACGTGGATAACGAATATACTTTGCAGGCTGTATTTGAAATGTTTAAACAAAGAGCAAAAGATGATTTTGATTTCGTAGACTGAACCAATATAGACAGGAGGATTCTATGGATATATGGCATCGTTTAGGGAGAGTTTTTCGTATTTCTAATTTGGGAACAATTATTTTTTTCTTGCTGAATATTAGCCTGCTTTTACTTGTTTTTTGCCCATATGGGGTTACAATCGAAAATGCGACACCGTTAGTAGTTATATATGTTTTTACAGTTCTACTTAGTCTTTCGCCAGTTGGAGAATGGTTTTTAGCGATTATAGCTGGTGCAAGGGAAATAAAGCGCAAAGATATAAAAATAAGATTAATTCCTTTATTAGAAGTGGTTTTTGAAGAAGCAAAAATAAAAGTTCCTTCGATGGTGAGTTCCATACATCTGAAAATTATACACGACCAATCACCTAATGCTTTTGTAATGGGAAGAAGAACAGTTTGTGTTACTGATGGTTTATTAAATTTGAGCGATGAAGAAATAATGGCGGTGTTTGCTCACGAATTAGGACATTTGGCTTACCACCATAGTTCTATTCAGTTGCTAATTGGAGGAGGAAATCTTTTTATATCTGGTTGCTTGCTTTTAATAAAGCTCATCTGTTGGATGATTACTGCCATCTTTACTTTATTTGCTATAGGAACTCGTAGAATAGGACGTGGACTTTTAATTACGGCTATTGGAAGTTTATCAAGTATATCAATATGGCTGTGGACTAGATTTTGTATGCTTTTTTTAATGTGGTCAATGCGACAAAATGAATATGTTGCGGACGAGTTTGCTTATAAGTTGGGTTATGGCAATATTTTGGCAAGTGTTCTTGACCGACAAATGTGTTTGGCTCCTAAGAATGGTTTATTAAAAGCTCTATATTCTACACATCCGCATAGCGATGATAGAATAGCAAGATTGCAAAATTTAGGAGCTACTTACTCACGATATTAAGAGATTATTTATTAATTATGGGAGAGTGATTTCAATGAGGATGTGTCCGAAATGTGGAAATGAAGTAATTGGAGATTGGACATTCTGCAATAAATGCGGAACAAAGTTAGAGGATACACCAGTGCCTGCTCATATAGTAGAAAACGCCAATCAGAATGATATATCGGAAACTGAGCAAGCGTCCATTGGAGATATTTCAAATAATGATGTTATTAAAAAGTGTCTAAAGTGCGGAAGTGAAATAGTTGGAGATTGGACTTTTTGTAACAAATGCGGTGCAAATATCGAAGAAAATGCAACCGTTAAAACACCTATGTCATTTGTTAATTCAGCACATGACGGAAAAAATATACTTGAACAGATAAATAATAACTCATTTGACCCCGAGATAACGATTGATGAGTCTTCCACTAAATTAGAGCAACCGTATTCTTATAATACTCCAAATAATTTTAATGAACCTAATTATTCCACCTCATCTGCTGTAATAAAAAATAATGCTGAGAACAAGAAAAGCAAGTCTGCAAAGCCTATTGTTATTATGTCGTCTATACTTGGAGTTTTGCTAATCTCTGTTATTATTTTAGTTGTCGCTGTATCAAATAATAAGCCTAAAAACATAGAGTATATTCCGAGTGCAGGAAATGAAGTGCAGCATTATGACGATGAATATGGTTCAAATTCAGATGTTGTTATTGATAAAATTTCAATGCCAGCTTGTGAAAACAAGAGCCTTTCAGTTGTAAAAGCACAATTGGAAGAATTAGGTATTTCAGTAACGGAGGAATACGAATTTAACAACGATGTTGCCAAGAACTATATTATTTCTCAAAGTATATCCATAGGGTCAGAAATCTCAGTTGGATCAAGTGTGCTGTTAGTTGTATCGAAAGGCTCCGATGAGTGCCCATATGATTATGAGCAAAAATTAACTGTAACTGCTTCTAAAGATTCATCATATGGAGATGCAGTGTTGTATGAGTGGAAAAATGGCGACTGGTCAATAATAGCTTCTTACGATGCAACCGTAGGATCAAATGGAATAGGAACGGCACGTGAGGACGTTTCAAATTCACCGGAAGGGATACATAAACTTGGCGTAGTTCTCAGTGCTTATGATGTTTCTACTAATTTAGATGTATATAAGGCAACAAGCAAAACAGGAGTTGTATATGATCCAAACTCTCAATATTATAATCAAATAATGGAACAAAGCAAAGTTCCCCCTGATGTGAAATTTGATCGTATAGGACAGAGATTAACCGATGGAACTACATACGCTACCATATACATAGAACATAACGGCAATGGATTTTCCTCTGATAATGTAAGACCTGGATATGGTTCTGCAATCGGACTAAGAGGACAAAACGGTTCGTTATCTCCCACATACGGAGATGTTGATATATCTGCAAACGATATGAAAGACTTACTTTCAAAATTAGATGTAGATAAAAAACCAGTCATTGAAATAAAGCTGAAGTAATAGATATGAAAAAGAGAAGTTTTATAAAAGGTATATCAATAGTAGTCTGCCTGATAATTGTAACCGTTCTAGTGATTTTTGCTATACCTGGTATTTCTAATTTAACACATAAAGAAGTACCTACTAGAAAAGAAACAAGAGAACCAACCCCTACGGAGAATAGTGCTTCCGATAGTTCTGAAATGAGAGTGAAGTTAAAAAACAAAGTAACAGAAACTGAAGTGCAAACTGAATCTGAAACGATATATGAAACTATTCCTGAAATCAACGCCCCTGTAACTATGTTGAATTTACTTATGAAGAATAGTAATACCATTGATGAACTAAGCGGTCTTGGTTGCAGTCAGTTGATTACTGTTTCTTCAAGCGGTTCAAACGCACAAATTGATTTTTATAAGTTTGAGAATTATGAATGGACTATTGATGAGAATATGTCTTGTTCAGGATTTGTTGGAGTAAACGGTATTACCGAAGATATGCACGAAGGTAGCAATGCTTCTCCGAAGGGATTATATCCCATTGGTGATGCTTTCTATATAGATAATGCGCCAAGTACAGGTTTGACTACATTTGAGGTAACAAATGATACATATTGGGTAGATGATCCTAATTCAGTTTATTACAATATGCGTGTGGAAGGTACAGAAAACAAGGATTGGAATTCAGCAGAGCATATGATTGATTATTCAACGGCATATGAGTATGGATTTGTAATTGATTACAATACTGATGCTGTATATAACGCTGGATCTGCTATTTTCTTTCATATTAGCTATACCCCAACAGCTGGATGTATAGGAACGGATAGAGATAGTGTGCTTAAGTATTTATATAAATTAAAATACTCTTCGAATCCATACATTCTAATTGTTTAATATATTTAATGAGGGGTTTAACAGTGAATAAAAAACATATTCGCAGATTGTAAAATGAAGATGAAACAATAAAAAAGAATATCCATAGAAACGATTTCGTAGTAGAATTAAGTTACCACAACAAAAATCCGAAAGGAAACCGTCACTATGGATACGCTTAATTTTACACCAACACACAAGAAAGGTCAACACTTAACAAGAGAGGAACGATATTATATATCAGTCAGGCTTAATATAGACCATTGGTCGATTTACAAAATAGCTAAGGAACTTCATCGTCCGTACAACACAATCAATAAAGAGGTACAGTGTGGAACTGTGTATTTGTATAACGGCAAAGTCAAAAGGTATAAGCCTGATATAGCTGAACAGAAATACAAAGACATAAGAGTAAATAGTAAAAGGAATTACCGTTGCCTTGAATGTGTTGAATTTCTCAATTATGTAGTCGAAATGTTTACCAAAAAAGGTTGGTTGTTAGATGCCAGTGTAGGATATGCCAAAGAAAACAATCTGTTTTCACCTGATGAAATGGTATGCACCAAAACTCTTTACAACTATGTGAATTTGGGCTTACTGCCAATCAAAAATATAGATTTACCGGAAAAGCCTAAGTGAAACACTAAATCTTCTAACGCACGAAAAAACAGGAGAATACAGGGTAAAAGCATTGAAGAACGTCCTGAAACAGTAAATTCAAGAGAAGAATTCGGTCACTGGGAAATAGACAGTGTACTTGGCAAAAAGAAAGATACAGAACCGGCTATAATGACAATAGTCGAAAGACAAACACGAATGTCATTGTGGATAAAGGTGAAGGATCACTCTTCGTTGGCTATTGATGAAGCCTTACAGAATTTAATGAATCAATTTGGGAATAAGAAGTCAAAAGTGTTTAAAAGTATCACAGGCGACAATGGTTCTGAGTTTGCCAATCTATCTAAAATAGAGAATAACGGAACATCTGTGTACTTTACCCATTCATACACATCATGTGAAAAAGGAACTAATGAATATCATAATAAAATGTTAAGACGATTTATTCCTAAAGGAAAGAGCATGAGTGATTATAAGGCGGAAGACATACTGTTCTTTTCCGATGTAATCAATGGACTGCCAAGAAAAATTCTTAACTATCACACGCCTGAGGAGCTATTTGAAACTCAGTTAGATAGAATATACGCTACTTAAATGTTTGTTACAACATTACTTGATGCGGTGACTTACAAATATCTACTTCAATGAACATGATATTCTTAAAAAATTGTTTCAACTTGCTATTGCAATTTACAATTAAAATTATTTTTTGAATTTTATAGGATGTATCGTGAAATAACTTTTCAAAGTTTGTGTATTTTGACATAATAAAAAAGCAGCCTAGCATAATGTTAAACTGCTTTTTAACGATAATATTTTGCGTTGATGCAATGCGCTTGTTATTTATAAAACAATCGAGAAAATTCAAGTTAAACCATTACATTTTCAATCAAAATGTAATGCCAATTTATATTGTTGCTAAATTGAATGTCGCTTCGTCCAATTTGTAATAATGGCCTCATCACTCTTTTCATCTTGTGGGTTATCAGAGTAGCAAAAACTTAAAGTATTATCTCTGTACAATTTTTGTACAAAAAAATAAGCTAGAGAAATCATTTCCCTAGCTTAAAATTTGCTTACAACCTAATTGTTATGGAAAAACCACCAACAAAATAAAAAGGTTTTGTGTAAGTCTTGCTTGGCAGGGGCAGAAGGATGCTGACTGCTCATAAGGATAATTTGGGGATATAAATG
>ERZ1023658.300-NODE-300-length-15408-cov-27.842075_pt1 | contig 15408 bp, 15 predicted proteins | sample MGYA00380339_ERZ1023658 | MGnify/ENA primary metagenome ERZ1023658 (study PRJEB33179, sample SAMN07448981) | human gut metagenome | biome: Human-gut; feature: Human associated habitat; material: Faeces | host: Homo sapiens | place: India: Bhopal | collected... | reverse complement strand
GTTGATTTTGATGCGGCGGTTGCTCTTATGGATGATGATATTCGTGAAGAGCTTGCCGCGGAACTGGCTCCGTGTTCCGATCAGCGTTTCTTCAATGCGTATCTTGAACAGCATTACGCGGACTATGGTGAAGAATTTACGATCTGAAATAAAAAATATAGCCCGGTAATATTACCGGGCTATATTGTTATCCAACCACCTTAGTAGTGCCGAAATATATTTTGTTGGTATCGGTTTCGATTACGTTATCGGCTATCTCCATGCCGCGTGTGTTGCCGCATGCGATCAGGTTTAGCACACATCCGCCGTTACGATATTTTACTATGTCGTTCGGGGCGAGTGATGGCGTAACCATGTATGTGAAGGATGCACAACGGTCTGAGCATTCGATCTGTGTGCCGGGGTTGGTTATGGTTATTTTCCCGGTGCCGGGTACTCGGAGGCCACCGAAACCGGTCGGCATTAGTTTGAAACATGTGTAGTCGCCTGCGATTACTAAGTATCCAGTTAGTCGCAATTGTCCGTGATCGGCATCGTTTAGTGTTGTGGATATTTTTATCGTGTTGGGTTTGGTTATCATTGTAGCGACTTCGAAGACACTGCATATCTGGTTTATTGTTGTGAACTTTGGTTTAAGCGAGTCGGCGACTATTTCTATGGTTTGCGCGATTTTTGCGGTGTGTCCGCCGATTGTGTGCGGGGTTGCGTTACTTGGGAACGATACCCAACCGCCCCAATTGAGATATGATGTCGCGTCGTCATTGCAGATCGAACGGGCGCACGCCCATAGATTGCCCTCGTTATCGAATTCGCCGGCCTCGTATTCGCCGATGCGTCTTGACATGAGTAGATCGGTAGCCATACAATTGTACCATTGCAATGTTTTGGTGCGTACGTCGTAGAGGTAAGCAAACATGCGTGTCGTGTAGCCGAAGATCTTGTTATTGTATGCGCTGATACCCTGTCCCATGAAGTCATTACCCATTGGGCGGGTGCCTACGATAGTGGTGCTGTAGTCGGTCGTGTTTATTTCGTAGATGTTTGGTGTGTTGCGACATATGCAATATACTTTGTTGGTGATCGGGTCTCTTGTGACGCCGGCTATGGCGCGTAGCGGTATGGGTATGTTGACGCTGTTGTTGAAATTGTTATCGTACGCCAGTATACCAGTATAGTCGTTTGTCCCGTCTAGCGTGATGGGTGCGACCCATATAGGCGTGCTGGGGGTTGCGTCGATATATGCCATATCGTTGAGGTGACCCGCGTTGATTGTTTTGTCGGTGGTTATCGCGTTGCTGTTCATATCAACGATTACGATCTTTGGTTGCCCGCCGGCTGCGGTAATGTTATTGCAGCCGAAATACACGGTGTCATCATGTTTAAGGGTTGACTGTGCGCCGTAATTGTGTGTGATAAATCGTGCTTGTATGGTCATGCCTGTAACTGTGGATATATCGCCGGTGCTTGCGTCATAGACGTTGTGCAAGAGTTTTTTCGCGTCCGTCGGGTTACTTGCGTTAAGCGCGGCTAGTGTTTGATTGGTGTTGTTTATCCAGTTTTGCGCTTTTTCGGTTGTATCCCAGCCGATTGCGTCGAAGCGGTTAAGTGCGTTATTCGCTTTTTCGGTTGTAACGGCAAGCTCGCTTGCGGTGGTGTCTATTTTGTTTTTTAGGGCACTTGCGGTGTTGCTGTCGGTTACGCCTAGCGCTGTGAGATTGCTGGTTATGGTTTGTGTTTCCGTTATCGCTTGTTTGGCGGTGTTGAGTGCGGTGGCTGCATTGCCGTTGATTGTCAAAAGTGTATTATCGATCGTGCGTATTGCGCTGTTGTATTGGTCGGTCAACGAGGCGGGGTCGCCGGTATTGTATAGATCGAGATTGAAATTATCGGTCGTGCTTGCCATGTTTAGGCCTCCTTGCGGGTGTCGGTTGTGTGGTGTATTTGTATTTGTATGTCGAGCTGGTGCAGTTTTTTGTCTATGAGTTGTATACTGCGGTTATATGCGTCGCGTAGGTCGGCGACTGAACCGGTGTCGTATAGTGGCAGATGGTTGAATGTTGTTTCGGTCATGTTGATCCTCCTTTACTGTATGGGCGGGTAGGGGTCGCCGTTTTGCGGGTCGGTCACGCGCGGTGTCGCGTCGTTGAATATGGTGAGATTGCCGATTGCGGCGGTTTCGTCGGTTCGGTGTTTTGCTATGTCGTCTACGGTCTTGGTGGCGACCTGATTGACGCGTGCGCCGAACACCGCGAGTTCGCGGTACATGTTGCGCATGGCTATCTTGCTGTCTACGTAGGTGCCTTGTGTAGGGTCGTAGATCACCATTTTATCACCAACATGCTCAAGATTGTCCAGCAATGCCGCCAATGTTTTTTCCATCGCGCTGACACGTGCTTCGACGCGGTTTTCAAACGTTTGCATGTCCGCACTCAGTTTGTTGATCGCGGTTGCGAGCGTGTCGAAATATGCCGTGATATGATCGTATTCGCTCGCCAGATGCTTTATGATTTCCTCGGTGCTTTTTGCATCCCAGTAGAACGCCGGTATTACGGGCGTGTACGGCCATACGCTGTACAAGGGCAGTGGAAACATGTGTGTTTTGCCTCCTAATAGTTGTTTATGTTGACAGTCCAAAGGGGACTGAAACATGCGTTTATGTGCTCCAATAGTAGCACGTCGATATCCACGTAATCGCCTTGACGTATCGCCTTGACCTTATCCATGTAGTTGCCGTTGGTCACGGTCTCATACTCCATGTCTGTGGCATTGCTTGCGTAATCCTGACCGGTCGCGAGCTGTGTCGCGGGAAAATCCGAGAACACGGTACGCGTCTTGTGCCACGTGTCGGCATCCGCCATGAATATTCCGGGGTTTCCGGCTGCAAGCTCGTAGAGCGGTTTGAGTACGGGCATTATTTCGGCGATGAGGCGCAACAGGTGCCGCCGCCATCTGCCCGGCGGCATTACGCCTAGCTCGCGGTCATAATACCGGTTCTCGATCTTTGCGCAGCATCGCGTGTATTGTGTGTCGTCGTATGCGTCATCACGCCACGACCATGTCGGTGTTGTCCAGTCAATGCCGCCGGGTACGAGCAGTTCCCCTAGGGTTATCGTTGTCACGGCGTGATAATCGGGTACGGTTTCGCCCGGAACAAACGGCGATATCATGTCAGATGTCTCCATTGTCGTTGTCCTCCAGTGCTTTGATGTTGGTCATGTAATTATAGTTTTGGCTTATGTTGTCCTGATTCCATACCACCTCGATGGGTGCGTCCAGATATCGCGCGAAACGCGTGTTTAGTATGTCGCACGCCGCTCGGCGCTCCTCAAGCTCGGACAGTGCACGGAGGTCGGTGGGTTCACCGTAATCGTTTATCTCATCCGCCGTCTGCCGTTCCATCTTCATGGGTAGGTTCTTGATACCAAGCGACTGGTAAAAAGCGTTCCACGTGTTTTGTATGTCGTTCTGTATTTCCATGCCGATATAGTCAACACCGGTTTTGAGCACCTGCGCCTTCATCGAGTCCGTGAAACCGGGCGTAGCCATGATAGCCATCTCCCCGCCTGATATTTGCTTGATGACGTTAACCCCCGCTGTCTGCTGACCCGCCGGGACTTCTAGGATGAATGGTGTTTTCTGGTGAAAACGGTTCTGACGGCGCGTCATGTACAGATCTTCGATTTCATGCGCGAAAAACTCAAGCGTTGGCACCAATGGCGTACGTGCCTTATTGCTATAGATAAAGACACCGTTGGAGTTGTTTACGTTGAAATGCCACCCGTTTATTCCGTAGGATGTCCATCTCTTCGGTCGATAGTACACGTTAAAGCCGGAATTGACAACAGCCTGTGTGGAAAAAAACACGCCGGGCTTGCTATGCGGGTATGCGATCGTGGCATATCCGTAGTACAGCAGATTATATTCCAAAAACCATGCGTTGCACGTTTTGGGCAGATTGACCCATTTGAAACGTGACAGTGCAATATTGAGCATCTGCGAATAAGCCATATAATACGCCTGTGTGTTGAGTTGCTGTGACTGCTGCCATACCGGCAGCCCTTTTTCGCCGAGGGCAGCGCGGTTCGGCGGGCACTTATGCGTGCGTTTACGTCCCATATATAACACCTTTTTTCGCTAGTTGATGTTCGCGGTGAGATAATCATCGCCTATTTCGGTGGGGTCATTCCAGATTGTAACACCCGCCGCGAATCGGTCGCGTATCGCGTCCAGTGCGTCGTTGGGGGCGATGTCGTTGGTGAGCCACACATCGCCCGCCCGCCAATACGTGTAATGTCTGCATGGCGTGAGGTCAGGTCTGTTATAGAGTTTGTTGCTTGCTATGCCGTATCGCAACATATACAGGCCAGCTTGTATTAGTGCGCTTTTGGATTGCGTGCGAACCTTGACGACATACGCCCTTTGCGCCATTTCGTCCGCCCACGGGTCACCCGTGTACGCGCCGATTGGACTCGGCGGCTGATTGTACATGTCACGGTACGTGTTCGTGGTGCTGTCACGTGTTGTGAGCATACTGCGTTTGGCGTTGCCGATCGTCTGGGCACGGGTCGAACCGGCGTTGGCGTTGCCGGTGTCCGTCGTCGCGGCCGCGTTGGCGTTGGATGCAGCCGTGTTGTTCGCCGTCACGTCTGTGTTGGCGTTGTTGTTTTTCGTCGTGGTGTCCGTCGCCAGTTTCTGCTGTCGGCCGGTTTGCAGTGCGGCGAATAGTTTGGCATGGTCTCTTACTTCACGGTTCGCCGTTCGGGCAAGTTCCGCTTTATTGAACATCGCGGTGTTCGAAGCGTCGAATATCGTTTTCTGGTTGGTGATGGCGATGGCGGAATTATAGCCGGATAATCCTACGTGCGTGCCTGTGGTGGCAACGGTTGCCGCTGCGCTTATGGCAAACGGGGCGGCCGCGCCGCCTGTGGCCAATGTGGCCGCGCCGCCCGCCGCGATACCCACGATTGCGGTTCCGATGCTCCCCGCCGAAGATGATACATTGGATATCGCACTTTGTTGTATGCCCGTGTTAAACGCCGCTTGCGCAACCGCCTGATCTTCGATCGCGTCTGAAAGTATCTTACCATTGGTGCTCGTCAAGTCGTCATCCATTTGTGTTTGTGCGTATTTAAGCATGTCATCAGCCGACGCGTTGCCGAGATTTGTCACGTCGGTGCGTAGCGTGTTGGCTCGGACGGCGTTGTTCGTCGCGGCGGTGTTGCTGCGTCGCGTGTTCGACAACATCGTGAGGTTGCTGCGTTGCGCGTTCGCCTGTGCGGTGTTGGCTGCTTGCGCGGTGTTTTCATACGCGGTTATCGCGTTCTCGCGGTTTTGTCTGATCGTGCGATTGTAGTTCGCTCCGCGATATGCGTCGATATTACGTCTTTGTAGCGCATACGTGGGGATATCGTACGATATGAGCGTCGCGAGCGCGTCCGCATTAGGCAGATGTCCGCTTATGGTCTCGCCTGTGAGGTTGCTCACGGCGATGGCGGTGCTGCCGTCCGCACCGTATCCATCCAGATACGCGACCTGCCGCACGAGCGGATACGCAACGGATACCAACGTTCGCACGCTGAGCCGCCCGCAATCCTCGATATTGATCGTGGTTGCCTTACCCCACGTGTCCGTGATCTCCAATACGCTGTATGGAGACACGTACAGTTTGGCCACGTCGGCGACTTCAGACGGCATGTCGAAATCCTCCGGGGTCAACGTGATGTCGCTTAATGTGCGCTCCGTGTCTATGATGGTCATCCATGCGACACCGTTGACCGTGACGGGCGCACTGGTGCCGCGAACGCACATGTCTTCGGACACCACGAAGCACGCGCCTATGCCCGAAGTGATATGCGGGTAGTAGGCGAACAGATCGTTAATGTATTCGCCGGTTACGTCGCTTGCACGTAGCGAAAACACAGTCCAGTTGTTCGGGGTGCGTCCGCGCTGTGACGCATAGGGCGTGCCGAGCGTACGGCACCCGCTCACGTCTATGCCAGCGGTGCCCCACGTCCATGATGACACGGTGCCGTCGTTCGCTCCGTAGACGGGTTCGGTGGCGGCTATGTCGGCACCGCGCGTGCGTGCCATCTCCTCCAACCTGATCGCGCCGAACGCGCACGCGAAACATATATATTTATCGCCGCCGGTCAATCCGGTGGCCTTGATATCGGTGATGCGGTTGGCCGCGCCGCCATAGTTGACATCCGGCGCAAGTAGATCTTCACTGTTTTCTCGTGGGTTCTCCAGCAATTTTTCCGGTGTGGTCTCAACCAGTGGCGCGTGTCCTCGTTCGAGCATTAGCCCGTTGATCGTGGTTGTATTGATATAGTCAGTCCATACGTCACGTTGCAATACGACGGTGGTGGTGTTGGGTGCCTCCGCCGTGACATCCGTGATGTAATAGTGATATCTTGTCTGGCAGTCCGATTGCTGTAGCGGTGATTGCAGTATATCCGGCGTAAAATCCACCACGATGTAGTTATAACGTTGCGCGGTCATGTACGGCACTGGTATTTTAATGCCGTCCGTGTCGGCGCGGGCGATATACATGCTGGTGTCAAGATGCACGGTCTCGCCGTCCAGTGTGTCGAACCACGCATCACGTGCGGCATCGTCGCGGAACTTGACGGCATCGTGGCCGTCGTTACGCCATTTCACGTGGCATAGTTTTATCTTGGTTTTCGGTGTCCACATATGATAGTCGTATGTGTTGACATATTGTTCATACACGTTTGTGTCGGCTCCCGGAAACGATGTCGCGCCGTCCAAGTGCGGGAATTTCATATATACCTCTTTTTTTTCGCAAAATAAAATCGGGGTGCCGGTGTTACCCGGTACCCCGATACTAGCATGTTACGACGTTATTTTACGGTGAACGTGGAAGTCGCCGTGTGCGTCGTCGTCTCGTCGTTCGGGTTGATGTATGTCGCCGTACCCGTCACCGTGATGATGTCGCCTGTCTTCAGCCCGTCGCGCTGCACGTGCAAACGTGCCTGATCGTCGACAAACGTGTTGACGTTCAGCGCGAACGCGGCACCCTCGGCACCCTCGGCCCCGGCGTGCGTGGCGCTGACCTCGTAGGTGGCGGAGTTCGGCGCGGCATCAATGGCGGTGCCGGACGGTATCACCTTCGCAGTGAGTTTCGGGGTGAGCTGAAGCACATCGCCCGCCGCAACGGTACCGGTCTCCGGGGTCAGCGTGAAGCCCGTCACGGTCTGCGTGACGACCTTGACGGAAGTACCGGCATCGGTGGTGAACAGCGCACACGGCGTAAACGGAGACACGCCATAAATGCCCCAGTGGTTGAGATACAACGTGTTGGAAAGTGTTTGTGGATTATAGAACTGAGTGGTGCCATACAGCGTATCGCGAACCTGATACCAATCGGTCGATACAAGCAACGCCACCGCGCCCGGAATACCAAGGCTCGGTACCTGAATAATACGATACGGCACGTCGGCCTTATCCAATTGAAACACCGCCGACAAGCCGTCAACATCAAGCGATGCGAGATATTCCGGCTCGATAAGCAACACCATCTGCTGAGGGTTAGCATACGCCGGAATATCGTTAACATTAAGGGCATTATACTGTGTACTCGGGAAACGCATACGCCCCGCAGTCGCACGCAACGACTTGAGCAACGTCTTGGCCGACGCTTCATCGGTTGGTGCCGCATCAAGATGAACCTTATAGAAACCAAGATTTCGCTCGTAGTGACTAATCAACGAAAGCATGATGTTCATTTCGTCGTAGTTGTCAATGCTACGCGGCGTTTCCATAACCTGCGCGATGAAACGATTCAGGCCGTAATCATCCGTGAACGCCTGACGCAGTTCGTCGTCAGTCCAAGAGATTGGGTACTGATCTTTACGATTCATCTCATAAAACCACACGGCGGCTTCGGGACGGTGCATCTTCAACAGAGTTTCAGCATCGTCCTTGTAGCCGTGTGCCTTAATCCACTTGATGGCAATTTCCTGAACGGTCGAACCCCAGTAAAGATTCTCCTTTTTAAATATCGAAAGCATGTTCTCAAATGGCGCATTCTGCGCCATCACAGTAAGCCCGATACGGTTAACCATGCTCCACACACAATCATTCAGGTATTGACGGTTCATGGGGTCGAACAGATATCGCGCGGTGTTCGCCACGCCCGTTTGCGTAGCGCTCGGCACGCGCTGTTGATAATCGTCAGTCCCCTTAAGGCGTACCTTATCCAAAATAGTCGCGTTGTCTACAGCCATAATAAAATTCTCCTATCTGTTTCATCAGAGCGTGTAATCAAGGTTTTCAAGATCATTCGCGGCGGCATCGGCTATTGCTTCCGCCGCATCGTCCTCACGGACGGTCGCACCGTTTTCGACCATCTGCGAAACAGAATCGGTGAACTTGTCATAGATGTCGTCTATGCGTTTGTTCATCGCGTCCATCTTGTCAAGCAGACGTGAAAGCATGTCGCGTAGATCATCGAACTCGCCTACGCGGTGTGCTTCATCGGGGGTGAGGTCATCGTGTTCGGCGGTGTCCCTTTCCTCGGTGGTTTCGTCATCCATTGTTTTTTCCTTTCATATATGAAAAAAGTCGTACCGGCGAGCGAATACCGAGCCAGTACGACTTAAGATTAGCATACTTGCAACATGATTCATAACGATGAGCGGCGCGTTTTTCCCTCACGGCCATATCATTGGCGGAGTCAACCGTGGTTATCAATGATAATGTTTTATCGCCCCTCGCTACGACACCTTGCGTATGCCGTAATTATTTTACACCAAAATTTCTAAGCATTGCAATTACGGTGTGTTGTGTTATCACCGTGTCATAACGTAGATATCCTAATGCATAATATGACGTAAGATTTTTGATTAAGTCTTTTGCGACACCCGCCGTAAGATAATTAAGTTTATTATCATCCGTCGTAATTGCGAAATATGGTACATGTGTACCCCCGTCATATTTTGCGGATATGAAAACATATCCGCAACGTAAGTCAACATAAACGCCATACTCATGACGCAACCAACGGAAAACATAAGTAAGCTTAGCGTGTTTGTGCGGTTTTTCAATAAAATCAGTGTCATGGTGCTTGAATTTATTTTTAGCGGTGACATCATCGTTATTTTTCATCATGCGTCCCGCAACTGTGTTTTTTGTTTTCTGTTCAGCGTATTCAGCGTCTTCAACATAATCGAAAACACACGTTTTACCGCCAAGCCAATGCAGACCGAACTCAGGCTCTAAGGGCACATCATAATGTTCAAAATATGGGTTATATGCGTTGCACGCATTACCTAATAAAAAAATTCGCGGCTTACGTAGCTTGTTATTGTCGGCGCGTTCGCGCGTGACGGTATCTACAAGATTGGCTAATTGTTCATATTCGTTGCGCAAATAATGATGATATATATCGTCAGGTTCTATGATAACTTCGTCCATGCAAATATTACGTACATTAACATATGTGCTTTTTTTCTTCTGCTGCTGTAATGATAGTGGAATGAAATAACCGCATGTCCGCCATTTTTTATCACCATTACGACATATTTCAGCCACATTGTTACATACCCTAAAATCGTAGTCGGGAAAAATATTGTCCTTTATTATCTTGTCAAAATATTTTGCCGCAACGTCGTTGTTTTCTTCTCGATACCTTGTGACCTCAACAAAACAAATATTGTTTTTAATATAATCCTCTACCATATACCGACGTACACCGTACGTTTTACCGAGACCACGCGCGCCAATTATAAGATTGACATCCGCGTTACGCGGCAATATCTGAGTTTTAAGCCTGTCATAGTAGTATTTCGCCATCCATGCTCACAATCCTTGGTGTTCCATCCCGCAAAACCAATTCGCGCGGTATCGTGTTCACGGGTCTATTATACACAGATCGCAAATACGTTATGTTCTCCGCATTCGCCTGTTTGTCGGACTCGCCCAGCCATCGCCCCGACGGATACAGCCCGATGGCCTCCGGCGTATCCACATGCGCCGTCTCGCCGCGATAGTCCGTGACATCACCTGTATAACGATCGCATGCATGCGGCCTATTGCGTTGCAAGGTGTGACATATCTCGTAATCCACCAACACGTCATAGCCGAGCGACATTTGTACGGTTTCCGCGAAACCGTGCCCCGCATGCATGACATCGGCCACGAAGTCTTCAATGGTGTACATGCCGCCCGGGCGCGGGAGTCCGGCGCAAGTGACATGCACGCGCCCGTCCGTGTCCAAACTAATACGAGCTTTGTTCCACAGTTCCATATGCTCAACATAACGAGTTGTATCGCCGCATTCCTCTATTTCAAATTTTCCGATATGTTTCAGCGTAGATGCCATGTCAGCCGCGGTGCTCCTGACGCGTCGCATGGTAATATTGATAGCGTTTTCTATCGCAGTGTGCAATGGTTCAAGCGCTTTCAAAAGTTCCATGTCAGACACGTCATTATCGCAGCTGATTTTCAGACTATCGGTATCGCCGCCCGTGACCGTGACGCGATTGCCAAAATGCCGATATAACAGCATCATGGCTATCAGCAAGTGCATTCTGCTACCCGCAACGATTCGCATACCGTAAGTGTAAAGCACGCGTGGTGTTTTTGGCCGTTTGTTCGCAAAATTTTCAGGCGTGCAAACCGTGCTTTTATCGACTTCAAGTTCGCCGTTTTCCGTCATGCGATAATCGGCTTTCATGACATCTTGCGCTTGAGTACCATAAATTCCGTTGAATTGCCCTTTAACGGTGCTACTATAGTATGATTGCAAAAATTTCATGTTTAACGCACCTGTCTTAGCGTCGCGTGCGATTCCTTCGGGTATCGAGTCGGGTATTTTTTCCGTATACGCTACTCCCTCATGATAATGTTTAATCAGATTTTTCACATCGGTTTTTCGAGCGAAAAGCATATTAGATTGTAAAGTCACGTAGTCGGGCGGAATGATTGTCTTAGTGGTACCTTCTCCATATAAAACGTCCATTTCATCGTACTCATACACTTGCGCCACGTTCCATAATTCAATTTCGTTAACGTGTAATATACATTTATCCGCACAATACAGTTTACCAAAAGCGTATATCGCGTTAACGGCGCTATCAACGTAACCATGCGCCCTAATGCTGTTTTCCTGTGTTTTCGCACGCTCATTATTGGCATAATCCGTATCCGCTTGCAACGTCTGTACGAATTTTGAGCGCGGGCAGATTGCAATACCCCATACATCGAAACATGTGTTTTTACGTAATCTGAGTTTCGTAAATCTTACTGCCGCATGTACACCCGTACGGAACGGGTCACTATAATTCGCCAATACGTCTTCAAGCGATGTGTTAACGATACGTTCGCACGCCACTTGCAAAATATCCGAAGGGATAGGCGCAAACTTCACCGGCAATCGACGGCCATTAATGAAAGCGTGATGCATTGACGTTACATCCAATGACGCGACATTAGGCACGACGACACCGGCGTTTTTAGCGCTCGTAAACGTCAACCCGCCGCGAAAACATGCTTTGCGCAATGCATACGCCTCATAGTTTTTCGGAAACTCTTGATTACACGTCATTTCAAACGCGCGTTGCAAAGTAATCTTCTTGCCGCTTTGCAGCGTGACGCGCCGCCCGCCAATTTCACGACGTGCCATCTGCCGTACAAGAGATGTCTTGGTCAGTACTCGACTCCCGAGCATATCAGAGGTCAACCAATGATTAGCATGCAACAACCATTGCAGATATTGCGGTATCACCTGTACATCACGTCGGGCGTAAAACAATTCAGCATCGGTCAACGGCGTTTCAGGCGTGCGTACAAGCGTATAATCCCAGTCGCCTACGGCCTTGGGGAGGCCGCATGTCTCGCCCATTGCACGCAGCCCGCCCATTTCGAGGTAAAACGTATCCCAAAAGCGACACACCACGTTATCATCAACGCACAAATCGAGCGTGTACACGCTTGTGGCCGTCTGCGCGTTTACGCTGATCGTGTACGATCTCGTCAATGCCAGCATGAGTGTTTGCATGTCAAACATCAGATTATACGCGGCAATCACCGGCACGTAACCATGCGTAGCACCGTACTCTATAAGATCGTCGATATACGCGAGAGCATCGTCGGCGTGTCGGTAATACCGCACGTCGTCCGTGCTGGCATCGTAAGACTCCACCGGCGTATCGCGCAGATCATTAAATATATACAATATCGGATACGCCCTTGTTTCGGTGCCGGCTTGTATATTAGTCGTCTCCGTGTCGTAAACGGCGGCGACCCTAAACGGCTTGCGACTCCCCATCACCGTACCACGTCCGGCGACACCGCCACCAACCATATCGGACTACCCCCGTCAACATCCATAGCATCTTCCAAGTCCCCGACGTGCAATTGCATACGTTTGGCATATTGCAAGGCTTGCTCGTTGCGTTGCATGATATCATCAAACAACTCACTCAATGAGTCGGCATCATAAGCACGCATGATGACCTCCAAACGTTTCTCAGGCGGTACATCCGGGCGTTGCCATATATTTTGTGTGTACCGCCAAAAGATTTTGACCTTTTCGCGGCCAAGATCCCCCAACGCGGAGGGCAACCCCTTGGACGCCATGCGCATTTCCTGCCGAAAAATGTTAAACGAGCGTCGTCGTTCGCCACGTTTTCCGCCCCCACCCTTCACGGTTTCAACCTGCCGCACCAGCTTGGCGGCGTTCTCCATCGCCCGTGCATATGCTTCGGTTCGTAATTGTTTGTTCTGGACACGTCCGACGTATGTCTGCTTCAGACTTGTTTCAAGCCGTTGCACGTACATCATTCGCGCATGCCGCTCACTCTCCGGCATTCGCGGTGTAATGCTCTTGCGTATCGTGTTTATCGCACGTTTCACGCGCTTGCGTTTCGCCGTCAGGATGTCGGCTTGCTTGCGTGCTCTGGGCATGCATATCACCACCTACAATAAATGAGGGTGCCATAACAGACTTATGGCACCCTCATACAGTTTCAACGTCCTGTTTTTTTCGCTTTTTTTCGTATTTCACTTAATTTCGAGGGACTTGAGCGAGCGACCGCCGCCGAGCGCGGTTTGCTTGACGGCAACGGTGAGCCCGTCCGGCGCGTTGAAGTCGGGGAACATGTCGAAAATGTCCAAGACGCTTCGGTAAATGCCCTCCGACTGGCTGAAATACGTCTTGCCGTCCTTTGCGAACAGATAGACGTTGGCGCATTTCTGCCCCGTCTGGGAACGGACACCCGGCGTGACGTATGCGCCCATGACGGCCAACGGTTCATCCCCCAACGATGCAAGCGATGTCGCCGTGTTTCGCGCGTTGATGATGGCACGTTTCCCATCGAACGTGCTAATATCCATTGTGCAGATGCACCGATAGTTGTTCACGACGGCTTCCATTGCCTCATTCGTGGTGTTGTTCACCTGTTCAATTTCCTGTGTCATGATTGTATCCCTTTTTTGTTACTCGTTATCGTTGTCGTTGTCGTTGTCGTTGCCGTTGTCGTTGATAGGTGTCGCGTGCCGGAAAAACATCTCGGGGGGCATTTCGTAAACCGTTTTAGCTACCTTGATGTCATCCACCAATACATTATACAGACCGACCTTCATCAACGCTTTCACGGCTTGCTCAGCGGTGCGAATATTACCGTCAATAATAATAGACTGCTGATTGCCGTCACGATCAATATACGTAACCGTGCTACTGGCACGCGTCTTTTTGATATTCCTCATTATATTTCCTTTTTCTTGATTTATCAACGTTTTTACGTTGACGTAAAAAATATTACACAAAAAATCGGCGCACGCAAACGCGACACGCCGACTTTAACATATTAATGTATCAATAACGCAAAACCTGACCCGGATAGATCAAGTACGGGCGACTAATCTTATTAATCTTAGCGACACGCGGCCACTTAGACCCAAAAATAGACCACAAGCACTCACCAGCCCTAACGGTATGAGTACGCAAGGGTGTAGTAGATACGTTATGCTTGTTCGGTCGCTTGTGCTGGCGTTCACCAATCGCGTAAGCGTTCCACTGCCACCGTGCGCCCCTGAAATAATCAAGGTCGATCGCACCGGCATAACCGGCAACACGTCCATTGCCCGTATACTGGCGCATGGCCTCACCATACACGCCATAACGCCACGGGCGCGACTGCCAACCAGTAACGGCATTGGATGCGTATTGTGCGACCCATACCCCGCAATGACGACGTACATACGCGCTAAGCTGCCACAAACCGCTCGCCGGTATATACACGATCGGCCACACGCGCGTACGCTCGTACACACGTTTCACCCAACGATCAACCCACGCGCCATTCCCAAACTGGGGGTTATCATCACGCTCCCAGTCCAGCACGAGCACCGCGCGGCCAACATACTTCGTCACATGATCGACAAAATAATCAGCCTCACGACGCGCATCATTGCCCATTGCATAATGATACACGCCTACACTCTTGCCCGTGGCCGTCGCACGCACAAGCTGATAATCAGCAACCTGACTGACACCATTGCGCAAACACGTATTATTAAAACCGCCAACACCCCACGTGACCCCGGCCACGACAAAATCCGCGTTAAGCTTACCAGTATCTATATTGCACTGCCAGTTGCTCACGTCAACACCACGCATATCCGCACTCGCGGACGGCGCAAGCACCAACAATGATACACAAAAACATGCAATTACACTACGCAACACGCGACGCATCATCACCACCACCGTTTTCCTTCCGCAGCAAGCCTATAAGCTCTTCCGTCAACACATTATTTTTCGTCACAAGATCATTAAAATTTCTAAACGTCGTAGCAATAAACCAAGCCATAGCACAACACGCCACAATCGGAAAACCAATACTAGCGATCATGCTCACAACATCATTAACATTCATAATACCTCACTTAAAAAGCCGTGACGTATCAGACAATACGTCACGGCTTAATATATCATTAACGATAAACAAGTAGCCTATCCGGGAATCGAACCCGGCACGCACATCTTATAAGAATGCCGCTCTAACCAACTGAGCTAATAGGCCAAACACCACTATACCACATTATCACCTTTTTTCCATATCACCCGACACCGTACAACCGCATGAACACCGCATACACCGCACGTCATCAGCATAATGCGACATCACAAAATCATACAGACCCGCACAAACGGGCTTACCACTCCCCAGACGCGCCCCACCCCGTCGTAGTTCCTTGCACCTCGTGGCCGGAATATACATATGTCGATATTCACGCATTACACATCTCCCTATAAACAACCATATTACGCAAGGCTTCATCAATCGTAAACCCATAACCAAGGTCTATATTAAACTTTCCACGTCTACAACATACAAATACAAAATTATCAAAACAATATACTTTAAAAGCCATACGCAT
>ERZ1023658.299-NODE-299-length-15423-cov-9.563248_pt1 | contig 15423 bp, 9 predicted proteins | sample MGYA00380339_ERZ1023658 | MGnify/ENA primary metagenome ERZ1023658 (study PRJEB33179, sample SAMN07448981) | human gut metagenome | biome: Human-gut; feature: Human associated habitat; material: Faeces | host: Homo sapiens | place: India: Bhopal | collected... | reverse complement strand
ATTGAAAGTTGAAAATGGAAAATTGAAAATTGCGGTCGGGCAGACAGTTTGCAAACGAAAAAATACCACTTATGCTGTGAAAAATACCGCATAGCGAAAAACTGTTGAAATTCAAAACCGATTACTATATACTTTGACTTGCAAAGGAGGAAGAGCATGAAAGTAAAAATCAAGATTGATAAAGACTACGAAAAGCCGTTGTGCGTTATATACACCTCGGAAGTTTCTGACGAAATTAACGAATATTTAAAACTGCTCTCGAAAAGCTCTGAGAAAACGCTGACAGGTCGCAACGGAGAGGATATAGTAATAATCAAACCCGATGAAATCAACAACATATACACGGCAAACGGAAAGATTTTTGCGGTAACTTCTCGAGGCGAATACAGCGTAAACACTCGGTTGTATAAACTTGAAGAAACACTTGACAGCAAAAAATTTGTGCGAATTTCAAACTCTGAAATTATTAATTTGAATGAAGTGAAATCTTTCAATTTAAAAATTTCGGGAACAATATGTGTTGAATTTTTCAACGGCAAAAGCACCTATGTGTCACGCCGTTATGTTTCTAAAATCAAAGAAAGATTAGGTGTGTAAAATGAAAATGAACTTAAAAAAACAATTTATTCTGCGATTTCTTGTCGGTATGCCGATTGGACTGTTGATTTGTTATTTTATAACACTTTTCATATCAATCGGAGTTGGTGACGGTAACTTTTATCCCGTACCAACCGAACTTACAAATCTCTGCAAATCACAGCTTAATGCGGTTATTGTGCAAACAATAGCAGGTATGATTTACGGAGGAATGTGGGGCGGTGCATCGGTAATTTGGGAAGTTGATTCGTGGAGTCTTACCCGACAGACCGTTACACATTTGATTGTGATTTCCGTGACATCATTCCCGATTGCCTGTGTAATGCGTTGGATGCCACACAACATATACGGAATTCTAATCTATTGTGCAATTTTTTTCTTTATTTATTTTGGCATTTGGCTCGGAACATATTGCAAAATCAAGGCACAAATAAAACAAATCAACAGCAAAATCAATTCGTGATACGGCGAGCCGCCGTTCCCTGTTCGTGTAAACAGCTTTAATTAAATGTAAAATTGAAAATTGAAAATGGAAAATTAATGTCGGGAAGACAGTTTGTAATGTAAAAAAACATATCATGCCCGAGCGAAAGTTTTTTTTAATTGAAAGTTGAAAATGTAAAATTGAAAATTGCGGTCGGGCAGACAGTTTGAAAACGAAAAAATACACGGTATGTACCATTTGGCACATACCGTGTTTTTTTATACATTAATTATATGTTTTCAGTTAAATCAGAAGTCCATAATTTCATCGTCTTCAAGAGCAACGATAACATCGTCTGTATCGTCATTCTCAACGATTTCTGCCTCAGAATTACTCTCAAGCTGAACATCTGCATATCTCTGCATACCTGTACCTGCAGGGATAATCTTACCGAGGATAACATTCTCTTTAAGACCGACGAGCGGATCAACCTTACCCTTGATAGCGGCATCTGTAAGAACTCTTGTTGTTTCCTGGAATGATGCGGCTGAAAGGAAGCTGTCTGTTGCAAGAGCGGCCTTTGTGATACCGAGGAGGAGCTGAGTGAATGTTGCCTCACGAAGACCTTCTTCGCCGTTGGCAATACGCTTTTTAATCTGCTCATTCTCGTAAAGAACTTCGTTCTTGTCGTAGGTCTGACCTGACATAAAGCCTGTGTCGCCTGCGTCCTCAACCTTAACCTTACGCATCATCTGACGAACGATAACCTCAATGTGCTTATCGTTGATTTCAACACCCTGTAAACGGTAGGTACTCTGTACTTCCGAAATAAGGTAGTTCATGACTGCCTCGGGTCCGAGAATATCGAGTATATCGTGCGGATTAACAGCACCATCGGTAATCTTGTCACCCTTTTTGATGTGGTCGCCGTCAAATACCTTTACACGGAAACCGAAAGGAATGAGGTAAGCTCTTTCTTCGCCTGTTTCCTTGTTAAAGATAACAGCGTGCTTTGCGTTTTTGATTTCTTCAAAACGAACATCACCGTCGATTTCACTGATGATTGCAAGGCTCTTTGGTTTACGAGCCTCGAAAAGCTCTTCAACTCTCGGAAGACCCTGTGTGATATCTTCGGCAGATGCAACACCGCCGGTATGGAATGTTCTCATTGTAAGCTGTGTACCCGGCTCACCGATTGACTGAGCGGCAATAATACCGACAGCCTCACCGACAGTAACAGGCTGACGGTTGGCAAGGTTAGAACCGTAGCACTTACGGCAAGCGCCGTGTTTTGCACGACATTCAAGTACCGAACGAATCTTGATGTGGTCAACACCCGAATTAACGATGATGTCAGCCTCTTTGTCGCCCATCATAACATCCTTTGAAACAAGAACATTACCGTTAGAATCGCAGAAGTCATCAAGGAGATATCTTCCGATAAGACGCTCATGGAGTCCTTCGATAACATTCGATTCGCCTGCTTTGATGTCAAAAATTTCAAGACCTTCTGTAGTACCGCAGTCCTCTTCACGGATAATAACTTCCTGTGATACATCAACAAGACGGCGGGTAAGGTAACCTGAGTCGGCTGTACGAAGAGCTGTATCGGCAAGACCTTTACGAGCACCACGAGATGAAATAAAGTACTCCAAGATGTTAAGGCCTTCACGGTAGTTAGCTCTGATAGGAATTTCGATTGTTTTACCTGATGTATTGGCGATAAGGCCACGCATACCTGCTAGCTGTCTGATCTGGCTCATACTACCACGGGCACCTGAATCAGCCATCATGAAGATCGGGTTGTAGCGGTCAAGGTTTTTCTGGAGGGCGTCGGTTACATCGTTAGTAGCCTTTTCCCAGATACGAAGAACTTCTTCGTAACGCTCCTCGTTTGAACGAAGACCCATCATAAACTCATCACGAATAACATCAACTTCCTTCTCTGCCTCGGCAATAATTGCCTTCTTCTGAGGAGGAATAACTGCGTCACAAACGGCAACGGTAATAGCACCCTTTGTAGAATACTTATAGCCCTGTGCCTTAATGTGGTCAAGAACAACGCTTGTTCTTACCGGACCGTGAATTTTGATACATTTATCGATAATCTTCTTAAGACCCGATTTACCGACGAGGAAGTCAACCTCAAACTTGAATCTGTTTTCGGGGATACTTCTGTCGATAAAGCCGAGATCCTGAGGAATAGGATTGTTAAAGATAATCTTACCGATTGTTGTGTCTACAATACCGGATTCGATTTTTCCGTCAATTTCAAGCTCACGGCGAACCTTGATTTTTGAGTGAAGCTCAATGACGCCTGTCTGATAAGCCATCATAACCTCATCAACATCACGGAATACCTTTCCTTCGCCTCTCTCACCGTCCTTATCAAGTGTAAGGTAGTAAGAACCGAGGATCATATCCTGTGTAGGAACTGTAACAGGCTGACCGTCAGACGGTTTGAGGAGGTTGCCTGCTGCGAGCATAAGGAATCTTGCCTCTGCCTGTGCCTCTGCCGAAAGAGGTACATGGACAGCCATCTGGTCGCCGTCAAAGTCAGCGTTGTATGCTGTACAAGCGAGCGGATGAAGTTTAAGAGCACGACCTTCAACAAGAACAGGCTCAAATGCCTGAATACCAAGACGGTGAAGTGTTGGAGCACGGTTGAGGAGAACGGGGTGTCCCTTGATTACAACTTCAAGTGCGTCCCAAACATTGTCCTTTGCACGCTCAACAGCTTTTCTTGCTGATTTGATATTCTGCTCTGCTTTAGTTTCAACAAGGCGTTTCATAACGAACGGCTTGAAGAGTTCAAGTGCCATTTCCTTAGGAAGACCGCACTGATACATTTTGAGTTCAGGTCCTACAACGATAACCGAACGGCCTGAGTAGTCAACACGCTTACCGAGAAGGTTCTGACGGAAACGACCCTGCTTACCTTTAAGCATATCCGAAAGTGACTTGAGGGCACGGTTGTTAGGTCCTGTAACGGGTCTGCCTCGTCTGCCGTTGTCGATGAGTGCGTCAACGGATTCCTGAAGCATTCTCTTCTCGTTGCGGATGATGATTTCAGGTGCGTTAAGCTCAAGGAGCTTTTTAAGTCTGTTGTTACGGTTGATAACTCGGCGATAGAGGTCGTTAAGGTCACTTGTTGCAAAACGACCGCCGTCAAGCTGAACCATAGGACGGATATCCGGCGGAATTACCGGAACTACATCGAGAATCATCCACTCGGGACGGTTGCCCGACATTCTGAAGCTTTCAACAACATCAAGTCTTTTAAGGAGTCTTACTCTCTTCTGTCCCGATGCAGTTTCGAGTTCTTCTTTAAGTGAAGCGGAAAGAGCATCAAGGTCAATCTCGGCAAGAAGCTTTTTGATTGCCTCGGCACCCATACCTGCTTCAAAGTCGTTTTCATACTTCTCACGCATATCATTGTACTCACCCTCGGTAAGGCACTGATACTTTGCAAGGTCACGGCAGTCGCCGGGATCTGTTACGATGTACTGTGAGAAATAGAGTACATTCTCCAAAAGCTTGGGAGAAATATCAAGCATAAGGGCAATTCTTGAAGGAATTCCCTTGAAATACCAAATGTGCGACACGGGAGCGGCAAGCTCAATGTGTCCCATACGCTCTCTTCTGACCTTTGAACGGGTTACTTCAACACCGCAACGGTCACAGATTTTACCCTTAAAACGGATTCTCTTGTATTTACCGCAGTGACATTCCCAGTCCTTTGTCGGTCCGAAAATGCGTTCGCAGAACAAGCCGTCTCTTTCAGGCTTGAGAGTACGATAGTTAATTGTCTCGGGCTTTTTAACTTCGCCGTAAGACCATTCTCTCATCTGCTCAGGAGAAGCAAGTCCGATTTTAATTGAGTCAAAAACATTATTATCTATCATTGCATTTCCTCCTTACATATCGTCACTGCCAAAGTCATCGCTGAAATCATCCGATGTGTAGCTGTCCTCTTCAACATCGGCAAGTGAATCGTCAAACATATTGCCTTCTTCGCCGCCCTCGTCAAGAGTGTAGCCGTCCATTGATGTCATTACATGGTCTTCTTCAAATTCCGGATTTGTTGCATCAACAATATCCTCGTCCTCATCAAACTTCTGCTTAATGTCAATTTCCTCACCGTCAGAGTTAAGAACACGAACATCAAGTGAAAGTGACTGGAGTTCCTTAATAAGAACTCTGAATGACTCAGGAATACCCGGAGCAGGAATATTCTGACCTTTAACGATAGCCTCGTAGGTCTTAACACGGCCGACAACATCGTCCGACTTAACTGTAAGAATTTCCTGAAGTGTATAAGCAGCGCCGTAAGCCTCAAGTGCCCAAACTTCCATCTCACCGAAACGCTGACCGCCGAACTGGGCTTTACCGCCGAGTGGCTGCTGTGTAACGAGAGAGTAAGGTCCTGTGCTTCTTGCGTGGATTTTTTCATCAACGAGGTGATGGAGCTTGAGGTAGTACATATAACCTACTGTTACAGGGTTATCGAAACGCTCGCCTGTACGGCCGTCAATAAGCCATGTCTTACCGTCCTCGCTGTAACCTGCGTCTTTAAGACACTGGAAAATGTCCTGCTCATGAGCGCCGTCAAATACAGGAGTCATAATCTTCCAGCCAAGCGCCTTTGCGGCATAACCGAGGTGAACCTCAAGAACCTGACCGATGTTCATACGAGAAGGTACGCCCAACGGGTTAAGTACGATGTCAAGCGGAGTACCGTCAGGAAGGAACGGCATATCTTCCATTGGGAGAATTCTTGAAATAACACCCTTGTTACCGTGACGACCTGCCATCTTATCGCCTACGCTGATTTTTCTCTTGAGTGCAAGGTAAACTCTTACAACCTTGTTTACACCGGGCTGGAGTTCGTTTCTGCTGTCTGCACGGGTAAACACCTTAACATCAACAACAGTACCGCATTCACCGTGAGGCACACGGAGAGATGTATCTCTGACTTCTCTTGCCTTTTCACCGAAGATTGCACGAAGGAGTCTTTCCTCGGCTGTAAGCTCTGTTTCACCCTTTGGAGTTACTTTACCGACAAGGATATCGCCTGCTTTAACCTCAGAACCGATCTGAATGATACCGTCCTCGTCAAGATACTTGAGAACATCTTCACCTACATTCGGGATATCTCTTGTAATCTCTTCGGGTCCGAGCTTTGTATCTCTTGCCTCTGTGTCATATTCTTCAATGTGAATTGATGTATAAACATCATCACGAACGATTTTTTCGTTGATAAGAACAGCATCCTCGTAGTTGTAACCTTCCCATGTCATAAAGCCGATGAGAGCGTTCTTACCGAGAGCAACTTCACCGTTTTCGGTAGCCGGACCGTCTGCAAGAACTTCACCCTTCTTAACTCTCTGTCCTCTTGACACGATAGGACGCTGGTTGATACATGTACCCTGGTTAGAGCGGAGGAACTTGATAACCTCAAAGTCCTGAACTCTGCCCGAGTCATACTGTACACGAATGTTACGGGCGTCAACGCTCATAACGATACCGTCTTCCTCAGCGAGGATACAAACGCCTGAGTCTGTACCTGCCTTGTACTCCATACCTGTACCAACGATAGGAGCTTCACTGCGGAGGAGCGGAACTGCCTGACGCTGCATGTTCGCACCCATGAGAGCACGGTTTGCGTCATCGTTTTCAAGGAACGGAATCATAGCCGTAGCAACAGATACAACCATCTTAGGAGATACATCCATGAAGTCGAATCTTTCGGGAGAATACTCTACGAACTCGTCACGGTAACGACCTACGACTCTTGAATGAACAAATCTGCCGTTTTCATCAAGCGGTTCGTTAGCCTGTGCAACAGCGTAGTTATCCTCAACATCGGCTGTCATATAAACAACCTCGTCGGTTACAACGCCTGTTTCCTTGTCAATTTTACGATAAGGAGCTTCGATAAAGCCGTACTTGTTGATACGGGCAAATGAAGCAAGATATGAGATAAGACCGATGTTAGGACCTTCAGGAGTTTCGATAGGACACATTCGGCCATAGTGTGTGTAGTGTACGTCACGAACCTCAAATCCTGCACGATCTCTTGAAAGACCGCCCGGACCGAGGGCTGAAAGACGACGCTTGTGGGTAAGCTCTGCAAGTGGGTTACCCTGATCCATAAACTGTGAAAGCGGTGAAGAACCGAAGAATTCTTTAATTGCCGCTGTTACGGGACGGATATTGATGAGTGAGTTAGGTGAAAGCGACTCCATATCCTGTGACTGGGTTGTCATTCTCTCTCTTACTACTCTTTCAAGACGGGAGAAACCGATTCTGAACTGGTTCTGAAGAAGTTCGCCTACACAGCGGATTCTTCTGTTGCCGAGGTGGTCGATATCATCTGTATTACCGACACCGTGAGCAACACAGTTGAGGTAGTTGATTGTTGCAAAGATATCGTCAACCGTGATGTGGTTAGGAACAAGCTCATCTGCACGGCTTCTGAGCATTTCCTTGAGGTCATCCTCATTCTCACAGGAATCAAGAATTTCGCAAAGAACATCAAAACGAACATGTTCTTTGATGTCGCACTCTGCTTCTGCGTCAAAATCAACATAGCAAGCGAAGTCAACCATACCGTTTGAAATAACCTTAACAAAAGTTTCATCGGCAGCCTTTACATAGGCAATCTTAACACCTGCGTTTTCGATTTCAAAAGCCTTTTCCTTTGTGATTTTTTCATCACGAAGAGCCATAACCTCGCCTGTGCGTGGATTGGCAATCGGCTCTGCAAGAACCTGACCTTCAAGACGGTTTGCAATACCGAGCTTTTTGTTGTATTTATATCTGCCTACTCTTGACATATCATAACGACCGGGGTCAAAGAACAGGTTGTTTATGTGTGTCTGCGCACTGTCAACTGTCGGAGGCTCAGACGGACGGAGCTTTTTGTAAACCTCGATAAGACCTTCTTCAACATTTGAAGCGGCATCCTTTTCGATAGTAGCTCTCATTCTTTCATCGTCACCGAAATAGTCGAGAATTTCGGCATCCGAGCCAAGACCGAGTGCTCTGATAAATGATGTAACGGGAAGCTTACGGTTCTTATCAATACGAACATAAAAAACATCGTTTACATCGGTTTCATACTCAAGCCATGCACCACGATTCGGGATAACTGTTGTTGAATACAGTTCCTTACCGGTTTTATCGTGATCCATTTTATAGTAAACGCCCGGGCTTCTTACAAGCTGTGAAACGATAACACGCTCAGCACCGTTGATAACGAATGTGCCGCTTGCGGTCATCAGCGGGAAATCGCCCATAAATACATTGCTCTCTTTGATTTCACCCGTTGACTTGTTCAAAAGTCTTGCGGTTACTCTGAGAGCAGCTGAATATGTTGCATCACGAACCTTACACTCAATTACGCTGTAGTTCGGGTGATCAACATCAAGTGTGTAGTCGATAAAATCGAGAACAAGGTTGTCCTGATAATCGGTAATGCCCGAAACATCTTTAAATACTTCTTTAAGACCTTCGTCAAGCAACCATTTGTATGACGCTTTCTGAATGTCGATAAGATTAGGCATATCAATTACTTCATCGATTTTACCAAAACTCATTCTTTCGGTGTTGCCAAGCTTTACGGGTTTGACATTAACCATAGGCGTATCACTCCTTAAAAAATCTATGAAACGGGGCAAGCGGTACTGAAAATCTGCTCATAAAAAGCTCTTGACACAAAAGGATTTTTGTGATAATATCCCCTTGTCGGATAAAGTTTTTTGTGGATTTTCCCGACCTCTTCGGTACATATCCCCATTATGGTACATTTTATTATTCTATATTGAAATAATCAATAAGTCAAGAGAATTTTCGGATTTTTTTCGGATTTTACTGACTTTTTTATATTTTTACAGGTTTTATTTCCCGAAAAGAATTATTTTTCTTTTCGGGCTATTTTTTGCATCCCAATGCAACACCCGACACGGTGTATGGTTTTAGACCATGTAACGATAAGATACAAAGAGCGATATATGCACTTTAACATTTGCTTCCATATATAAAAATCGGGTGGCAGAGATTTGCTGTTCTGCAAAACTGTCACCCAACCTTTTTATTAAATCAGTCGTATTCTGATTTGAATTGTTTTTCCAGATAATCTTTTATTCGGCTTATGCCTGATGGCATATCAAGGTTGAATAGTACAAATACAAACAACGCAAATATACAACCGCCTAAACCAAGCCAAAATGATTCAACCATATCTGCGGCACAAAGAATAAAGATTACAAGCGACAAAAGCAAAAAGGTAATTTCCGGTAGGGCGATACCTATAATTCTATTTCCTTTTTTCGTTTTGAATACTCTTCCGTAAAAATATGGACGCACCGTTGACTGACACCCGTGTGTGTCCTTTGTACCGAAATTGTAAAACAGACAAAGCAAATTTTTTCGATGCGACACCCAGTTTATGCCAAGGTCATAGTCCACATACTTTCGCATATATTTTACATTTCTTTTTGAACTGAGTATTCTTTCAATTTCAGCTGTGCTGTAATCTGATTTAATATTTATAAACATAGCTTTGTACTCTTATTTCCCCATATCATCATATCTGTCCAGAAATGAAACTTTATTATCGCCCTGTTTATATGAAATAATCGTATCGAGGTTGACATTTTCAACGCTGTGGAAAATGTTGCTTTCAATCTGGGGATTGATTTTCTTCAGATTTGCGATAAGCTGTTTTATTTCCTGTCGTTTTGAGCCTGTGTTGCTGTTCGGGGAACAGGTTGTGCAGGTGTCCGTAAAACGGCACGCACATTGAATGAAATTCAGCTTGTTGTAATCTCGCCAATGCTTGATTTCAGCCTCACGAACGAGGTAGAGAGGGCGGATAAGTTCCATTCCCTCATAGTTTGTGCTGTGGAGCTTCGGCATCATCGTCTGAACCTGACCGCCGTAGAGCATACCCATAAGAATAGTTTCTATAACATCGTCATAGTGATGACCGAGTGCGATTTTGTTACAGCCGAGCTGCTTTGCCTTTTTGTAGAGATAACCTCTCCTCATTCTTGCGCAAAGGTAGCAGGGATATTTGTCAACATTATAAACAGAATTAAAAATATCTGTTTCAAAAACAGTTATCGGAATGTTCAGTCTGCGGGCGTTGCTCTCGATTACATCACGATTTTCAACGCTGTAGCCCGGGTCCATTACAAGAAAGACAAGCTCAAACGGAAATTTATTGTGCCTTTTTAACTCCTGAAAAAGCTTTGCCATCAGCATTGAATCCTTACCGCCCGAAATGCAGACGGCAATTTTATCGTTCGGCTCAACAAGCTTGTACTCGATTATCGCCGCAGTAAATCTGCTCCAAATCGTCTTGCTGAACTTTTTGCGGATGCTTTTTTCAACATCGGTTGCATAGCCCTCATTCTCGAATTGACTTCTCAACCAACTGTAATAACCGCCCTCAAGATTCACGGCATTGAATCCGTCATCACGCAGATTTTCTGCAAGCTCGTCACTTATCTGACCGCTTTTGCAACAGAGGACAACAAGCTTGTCTTTTGGCAAAAGTGAATTATCCTCTTTGATTTTTGCAAGCGGAATATTCTTTGCACCGTCAATGTGACCGTATTCAAACGAAATTTCATCTCGGATATCGACAAGAGTATATTCCTCGTCAAGCTTCCTCACCTGTTCTATTGTAATCTGATTGTTTTCCGATTTAAACATTCATAACCCTTCAATCTCTGTTTTTGCTGTTTTTTATTGCAACAATTGTTATATCGTCAAATTGCTCCGCATTTTCGGTAAAGTCCGTCAAAGCGTCATAAACTCCGTCACACACACCTTTTGCAGTCTGTTCGGAATTTTGACAGGCAGACACAAGTCTTTCGTTGCCGAAAAATTCATTATCCGCATTTGTTGCCTCGTTCACACCGTCGGTGTAAAGGCAGATTATATCGCCGTTTCCAAATTCAGCGCTGTTCACAACATACCTTGCATCATCAAACACACCGAGCATTATACACGGCTTACATTCTAAAAATTCAGCCTTGCCGTTGCTCACCGCAACAGGCTTGTTATGACCTGCATTTATGTACAAAAAGCTGTCACTGTTTTTGTCAAAAATCACGGCGAATGCAGTTACAAACATTCCCTCGGGATTTGACGAACAGAGTTCCCTGTTGATTTCTTCAAATGCCCTGTCGGGTTCTGCATTTTCGGTCATTTTTTCGTGGATAAGAGTTTTTGCAAAAGCCATAAACATTGCCGCCGCAACGCCCTTGCCCGACACATCACCGACTACGGCACATATTCTGCCGTCAGGTAATGCAAAGCAATCGTAAAAATCGCCGCCTACCTGTCTTGCAGACTCCATTCTTGCCGAAACATCAAAACAATCGGCAAAGACAACATTCTTTTCTCTCGCAATTATTCCGTACTGAATCCGCCTTGCAACCTCAAGCTCGGTTTCATTCTTAGCCTTTTCACTCGCAAGGGCGGAATTTTTTTCAACATAAGTTTCTACATCGTGAGCCATATCGTTGAAATAATCAGCCAAAAGCTGAATTTCATCGTCAGAGCCGAGTTTTATCGGCACAAACGCTTTCTTTGTATTTGTGCCGTCAGCCTTGTCGGAAAAGTATCCTCGAATTTTTTCAAAAATCAAAAGTATCGGATTATACATCTTTTTTCTGACAAACCGCATTACAAGTAAGAATACAATTGCCAGCACAACAAACAATGCAAGAACTCGCATTGCAGTATAGAAAATGATTTCCGTATAAATCTGCGTCAGCGAATAGTCCGCACCGATTAATGCAACAGGCTTGCCGTCCTTGCCTTGAATCGCTGAAAATGCCGTGTAAAAACTGCCGAAGCTGTCGTTCTGATATTCGTAAGCCGTGACAAGGTTAGGATTTCCCCATGCCTCTTTTTCAGCGTCCCACAAGCTGTGGTCAACCTCTGCACCTGCACTTCTCACATTTAAAACATTCTCTTTTTCGCTGTCATCATTGGCAACAGTCATAACATATGTAACCTTGTTTTCATCAAAATTCGGAATGTAAATGTACATATATTCAAGGTGATTCGTCTGACAAATCCACCTCAAGGTCTTAACGGCTTTCCGATATTCTTCGGAATCGGGATTATCAAGCAATGCGTTTATATCGCAGCGTTCAAAAGTTTCTGTTGCAACCTTTGACGCACTTTCGGTCAGCTGTCGTGTAAACCGCCTTGTGCGCTGAATGTTTTCAATACAATTGAGCGTACCCGAAACAATCACCGCCAAAATAAACAGCACAAGTATGTGAAAGAAAAGCCTTTTGAAAATCGACTTTTTGACTTTTATTTTGTCGATTGGTTTTTCGGATTTTTTCATTAACAGTCACCGCTTTCTTTCCACACACTTTTTCATCTTGTATTTTAACACGAATATGCAATAAATGTCCACATTTTTATTCGTACGGTATGTCACCGTTCCCCCATTCGTGTCGTAGAGGCGGATAATATCCTCCCGCCAAGTAATGGCATAAAATTTATGATGAAAATAAACTATATCTCATTTTTATCATAAAATTTCTCTCTTTACTTGGCGGGCGTCCAATGAATGCCCTGCAAACGTATACTTTCATATAATAAAAATTGCATCAGAACCTTTCTCGGGCATCTGATGCAATTCATTTATCTAACTATCTTCTCGAACAGACAGCGGTGGCACACCGCCGACCATAACTTTTAACTATTCACTTTTCACTGCTGACGAAATCAGCCTGCATATGTTCCCATATACAGCGGAATGTCACTTTCATTGTCGAGGATAACAAACATAAACGGACGATTAAATTCTACTGTCACATCGGTTTTTGAAAGTTCTTTTGTTCTTTTCTCAAGCTCCGCCTTGTTGCCGTTTGACTGTGTTCCGCCGATACCGCCTGCGTTAATTGAAAGCGACGGAGCGATGTCATACATTGCGCTGAACGCAATATCATCGGAACGGCTCAGATTCTTGTATCTTGAACGGTCAGCCGTGAATGATGAATTGATTCCGCTTTTTTCAACAATCTGCGTTATATTTTCTGCAGACTTATCTCCGCTGACTGAAAATTCAGGAATTTTTGCCTTGGCTGTTTTGGTCACATCAACGCTGTCAAGCAATGTTGTGTATTCAAGGCTCGTAAAATCGGTTGCGTAATCATCAAGCGAAACACCTTCGTTCGGCATAATAACCATCATTTTGAGAGGTGTCTGCGAGAAATATTTCATAACGGCAGTCGCCTTGTTTGACTTCATATATGTTTCGTTTGAGGTCATATATGTAACTTCTTTTTCACCGTCAGCCGACTTAAATTTACCTTTTTCAATGTCGGTCTGTGCATAAGGATTAAGCCATCTGTCACAGATATCTGTCGCAGAAAGTGAAATCACACTCTGCTTTGTGTCAAGATTTTCAAAAACAGAACCGTTGTTTGTAAAATCGGCATATTTTTTGTCAAGCTTTTTCAAAGCGTCGCTGTCCGAAAAATTAAAACGCAGAACATCGGTATCATAATAATCCTTTGTTGTCTGCAAAAAGCCCGTCATAATGTCGGCATTGTCATTTGAAATCAGCGAGTTGCAAAGCTTTACGAAGCTTTTGTCGCTGTTCTTTTCGGAATCTTTTTCCGAGCTTTGCGAGCTTTCGGGCGATTTGTCCGAAGATGCAACCGATTGAATACGGCTTGCAAAATATGACGCACATTGGTTCATATTTTCAAGCGTCACACCGCTGCAAAGTGCATTGGTGATTTCTTCCTGAGTATCACCCGACGCACCGTTAGCCATAGCCTCAAGATTAAGAACCGCATTTGCGGGACAAAATACATACGAACCGCTTTTGTGACGGTTTCTGAAAAGCCTGAGTTCAAAATCGGTTATTTTTGCGGAATAGGTATCATATGATGACGGGGCGGTTTCTGCACCGTCGGCATAATTGAATGTATCATCGGTTTTGTCGGAGCGTGTATATTTCAGCGAAAGGTTTTCGCTGTCCGAAAATTCATCGGGATTTGAACACGCAGTAAGCACCGTGCCTGCCATAAGAAGACACAATGCAACAGAGAGTGCTTTTTTCATCATTTGTCATTTCCCCCTTTGGAATCGTTACAAAGCTTTTGCGCCAGTCTGAATATTTTTTCTGCCGAATCGGGGCGGTGCAACTCTCTGCACTTTTCCTTCATCTCATCAAGTTTTTCTTTGTCTTTAACAAGGTTTATGATATCATCTGCACCTGTCTTTTTTCGGAGCATAATTGCCGCACCCTTGTTGAGTAAAAATTCCGCATTGTCCCGTTCCTGACCCGGAAATGCGCTGTAGATTGCCATGGGAAGCGAACAGGCAAGGCTTTCGGTAACGGTAAGTCCGCCCGGCTTTGTAACAATAAGGTCTGAGATGTGCATATAATCCTCAACATTTTTTACAAAGTACAAAAGCTTTGTGTTGTCCTGCATACCCGTTTCTTCAATTACCTTTTCAAGGTTTGCAAAAAGCTTGATATTTCTGCCGGTGATGACAATAAACTGCATTTCGGGAGCTTGCTCCACAAGAGCTTTGTAGAAGCTCAGCACGCTTGTAACACCGAAAGAACCTGCCATAAGCAGAATTGTAGGCTTGTTAGGATCAAGCCCTTCACGCTCACAAATCGCCTTTTTGTCAAAAGGCTCTGTAAAACGGTCAAAAATCGGAATGCCGAGCGGATATATTATGCTCTTGTCAACACCATATTCATCAATAAGCTTTGTCGCCATATCAGGCTCTGCAAGCACATATGCGTCAACATACGGAACAATATATGTTCTGTGTGCGTCATAGTCAGTTATAAGGCTGATTGCCTTAACATCAATCTTGTGCTGACGGCGAAGCTTTGAAATCATTGTTGTAACAAACGGATGACACATAATAATTGCATCGGGCTTGTATTCATTGATTGTGTCAAGCAGCTTTGCCGACATCATTGTGTTGGACTGCATAACAGCCTTGTACATAAGGGTTCTTCTGTCGGTAATCTTATAGAATTTGCCGTAAACCTTTGGAATTTTCGTTGCCATAAAATGATAGCCGTCACAAACGGTTTTATCATATACCCTTCCGATTGTCTTCATGGCGTCAATAACCTTGACCTTCGTGTCGGGACTAACGGCTTTTATTTTTGCCTCAATAGCCGCAGCGGCTCTCTTATGCCCTCCGCCTGTTGATGCTGTGAAGATGATTATTTTCATATCAGTTCTCCGTAATTCAAAATAACCGAAAACGGTTTTGCACACAGGGGTGCTTTTACTATTATACTTTTAATCTGCAAGTATTTCAATAGATTATTTTTGCATTTCATCTGATTTTTAAATAAAAATAATTAAATTTTCGTTTGTGTT
>ERZ1023658.297-NODE-297-length-15492-cov-12.140442_pt1 | contig 15492 bp, 10 predicted proteins | sample MGYA00380339_ERZ1023658 | MGnify/ENA primary metagenome ERZ1023658 (study PRJEB33179, sample SAMN07448981) | human gut metagenome | biome: Human-gut; feature: Human associated habitat; material: Faeces | host: Homo sapiens | place: India: Bhopal | collected... | reverse complement strand
CCGTCGGCACTGAAAACGGATGTCATTCCGATTTTTCTTCCAATTAATCCTGGCATCTCAGTTTAAAAAATTAAATAATAATATAATGTTGTTTTATGTTCTCTTTAAGTGACACACGCTTTTCTCAAGCTCACAACACACTTAAAAAGAACCGCTCACTTCTTCCAAACTGAAGGCCAAGTTGCTCTAATTCAGCGTATTGATGGCTACGAGCCAGCGCAATACCCACTTTTGCGGTGCAAAGGTACGGCTTTTTGCGCTAACAACCAAGCTTTTACGCCATTATTTTCAAAGTTTTTAGCCTTAGGCGTTTCGGATGTGCTAACGTGCGACACGCAGATGACAAAATCATTTCCCCAAATGCCGCTTGATAATAGGAGTCATGTAGTCGGCGCAACGCTCGAAGCCGAGGTCGGTGAAGTGTATGCCGTCCACGGTGCCCTCGTTGTCGGAGCCAATCATGTCGGCCGACGAGACGAAATACACGTTTTTGTCGCCGGCGGCGCGGAATTTCTTGAAAAACTTCTGCAGCGTGGCGTTTTTCTCGCTGATGGTCTTCCGCATCTCCGAGTTGAAACGCGTCGGCGGGAATATCGGGTTCTCCACAAGGAGTATTGGCGTGTCGGGGTGTGCCTTGCGCAGGATGGAGTAGAAGCGTTCTATCTTCTCGTTTATCAAGTCGCTCGTGCAGTTTGGCAGCATGTCCATGATGTAAAGTCCTGCGTCGTGGCGAGCCATTATCTCAGCGACCTCAGGGTCGAGCTTGCCATTGCCGCTGAACCCGAGATTCACCACCACGCGGTTGAGCCTGCGCTCCACGATGTTTGTCGCCGCCATGCCTGGCCTTGAGGCGCAGCCGCCTTGCGTGATGCTCGTGCCATACCACACCACTGGCTTGTTCTCGGCCGGCAACGCCACACGCGGCTTGTCAATGGTCGCGCCTTCCTCAACGCCTATCTCAAGTGAGTCGATGCCCTCATAGAGTGGCAGGTAGAGCATGTACTCGTGCTCCTTGCCGTCAAGGTTCTCTATTATCTTCGACTTGTTTGCCAGTCGTCCTTGCGGCTTGGCGCTGTTCACGAATACCCACTGGCCCTTGTCCTGCAAGCAATAGAGGTCGAGGCCGCGAATGCCCGTGGCGGTCATGTGGTTCATGTTGAACACCGAGTGGTTCTTCCATCTCACGCCAATCTGCCTCGCGTCGGAGCGGAAGCGCACGGCCATGCCCGCCGTGTTCTGGCCAAGGTTCCAAAGCGCGTCGCGCACCTTGCCCTTCAGCGAGTCGGGCATACGGGTGTACACACGTGGCTCATCCGGCACGGGTTGGCCTATGACCTTAAATTGCGTAGCTTCATGATAGCGAAGCTGTGCCATGGCGGTGGCACATAGGGCAAGCAGCAAGGCGAACAGCGTAGAAAGTCTTTTCATGGTATTAATTTTTTAGATTGACGGCACAAAGATAAGCGTTTTCACGCAAAAGTGTGTATTTTTGCATTACAATTATAGTAAACTCAGAAAGAAAGGCCCTCTTTCTTTAGTCTTGGCCATGAGCACACGGTCATGGTCATGTTTTTCAAGAGGGCTAATATAATAGTGAGATGGGACATCTTTTCAGGAAAGCCAACATGGCAGATATTGATGGCATAATGAGCATCATAGATTTCGCGAGGCGACAAATGCTGAAATAGGGCATGGCGGCAACGCGTATATATAATAATGTGTAAACAGGAAACGCAATCACGACAATGAATATCAAATCAATAAGCAGCCGGCTGAAGGGCAACCCCACCATGGTGGAGGGCACGGTCTATTCGATGCTCATCATTTGCGGCATCTCGCATTTCTTGAACGACATGATCCAATCCATCATCCCTTCCATCTACCCCATCGTGAAAGACAAGTTCGACTTCTCGTTCGCGCAGATAGGCATCATCACCTTGGTGTTCCAGATGACGTCATCCATCCTGCAACCCTTCACGGGGCTCTATGCCGACAAGCATCCGCGACCTTACGCCCTCTCGGTGGGCATGTGCTTCACCTTGGCGGGACTGTTGCTGCTTGCTTTCGCCGAGAATTATTTCCTGATTCTCTTGGCCGTTAGCGTGGTGGGGCTCGGCTCTTCGGTCTTCCATCCCACGGCCTCACGCGTGGCGCAGTTGGCCTCGGGCGGCAAGAAGAGCTTGGCGCAGTCCATCTTCCAGGTGGGCGGCAACGGCGGCTCGGCGGTAGGCCCGTTGCTTGCGGCCCTCGTCATCTTGCCTTTCGGCCAGCACGCCATAGCCTGGTTTGCCTTGGCGGCACTGCTGGCGGCTATCATCATGGTCAGGCTTGGTGCTTGGTACAAGGCGAGACTCGCCTACGTGGTCAACCATCCGCAGAAGCAACCTCTCCTCAACCACGACATCTCCAAGCGGGCCAAATATGGGGCATTGGCCATCCTCATCCTGCTGGTCTTCTCTAAGTATTTCTACACGGCGTGCATCACCAGCTACTTCACGTTCTTCCTTATAGACAAGTTTGGCGTCAGCGTGCAGACGTCGCAGCTATGCCTGTTCGTCTTCCTTGCCGCCTTCGCCATCGGGACGGTGGCGGGAGGCATGCTGGGCGACAGGTTCGGCAGGAAATACGTCATCTGGTTCTCCATCTTGGGGGCCGCGCCGTTCGCCATAGCCATGCCTTTCGTGGGTTTCGCTTGGACCATCGTCTGCACCTTCCTCTCCGGTCTCATCATCGCCTCGGCGTTCTCGTCTATCGTGGTCTACGCCACCGACTTGATGCCCGACAAGGTGGGACTGATAGCCGGCGTCTTCTTCGGACTGATGTTCGGCTTGGGCGGCCTGGGCTCCGCCTTCTTCGGATGGCTCGCCGAGAAGACCAGCGTCGAGTTCATCTTCCAGGTAAGTGCCTTCCTGCCACTCCTCGGCATCATAGCCGGCTTCTTGCCTAACACGCAGAAAACAAGCAAACAGATTGACCTTGAGAAAGGTAAACGAATGTGATAAAAATTGAAAGCACAATTCCCAACTGTCGACACCAGTGGCTCATAAGAATGTAACGGCCTATCTACTTTTCATGTAAAATAAGGCAATGATAAAGCTCAAAACTTGTAAAATAAGGCAATGGGACTGACACAAAGAAGACTTGGGTATAAGGCCTAAAAAGGCAAAGCCTTTCCCTTGTCATCCAAAAGGCCAACGTTAACGCCATAAAAAACACAAGATGATAAAAATAACCGGTAATGGCTTTGCGGATAGGGCAATAATGATTATATTTGCAAAACAAACGACTTGATTTTATGGAAGAAAGCAAATACATACGTTTTGACTGGGCCATGAAACGACTGCTCAAGCAAAGATGAAAAGCCTTGGCCTGCCGGCTGACACCATATCAAAGATAACCGGGCTGACCGTCGAAGACATCAACAGCCTGTAAACACCCATACCACATTATTATATTAATACACGCGCGACAACAACATCATGACAAAATAATGGAAAGACCAACTCTCACCAACAAGCAGTATGTCCTGCCGTTCATCCTCGTAACCACCCTCTTCTTCCTCTGGGGCTTCGCCCGCGCCATTCTCGACGTGCTCAACAAGCACTTCCAAAACGCGCTCGACATTTCCATGTCGCAATCGTCGCTCATCCAGGTCACCACTTACCTCGGCTATTTCATCATGGCCATTCCCGCCGGCTGGTTCATCAACCGCCACGGCTACCGCACCGGCGTCATCTTCGGCCTGATGCTCTTTGGCGTCGGCTCGCTGCTCTTCATCCCCGGCGCCGAGGCCGGCACGTTCTACGCCTACCTGGGCGCGCTCTTCATCATAGGGTGCGGACTGGTGTTTCTCGAGACGTCGGCCAACCCTTATGTCACCGAGCTTGGCAACCCGGCCACAGCCACAAGCCGCCTCAACTTCTCGCAGTCGTTCAATGGCCTCGGCTCGCTTGCCGCCACGTTCATCGTGGGCCAGTTTCTCTTCACCGGCGACAACGCGCGCGGCAAGGTGGTGCTGCCCTACGCCATTCTCGGCATCATCGTGCTCATAATAGCCGTGGTCTTCTCCTGCGTCAGGCTGCCGGAGATAAGCCACAAGGCCACCAATGAAGACAACGAGCAGGGCACGCGCATAGTGAAGCTATTCCGCCACCACCCCATGTTCGTCTTCGGCCTCTTCTCGCTCCTGGCCTACGAGGTGGCGGAGATCAGCATCAACAGCTATTTCATCAACTTCGTCACGGCAAAGGGATGGATGACCGACAACACCGCCTCCATCGTGCTCACCGCCGCGCTGGCGTTCTTCATGCTCGGACGCTTCGGCGGCAGCTGGATCATGCGGACCGTGAAGGCGGAGACCATGCTCCTCGTCTGCGCCGGGGGAAGCGTGATAAGCATAGGCCTCGTGCTCTGCAACCTCGGCAAGCTGTCAATGATTGCCTTGGTATGCAACTACATCTTCGAGGCCATAATGTTCCCCACCATCTTCTCGCTCTCGCTGCGAGGGCTGGGCAACCTCACCAAGAGCGCGTCGTCGCTGCTGATGATGACGCCGATAGGCGGCTGCGGATTCCTGCTGATGAGCATCATCGCCGAGTCTACGCAGATGATGTCGCTGCCGTTTATCATTCCCTTCCTCTGCTTCTTCCTCGTGTTGCTTTTCGCTTTGGAACTCGCGCGAAAGGGCAAGGGCCACGACCCCGTGCTGACGCTTTAAGGCGCGGCGCCTACATGGCATGACAATTTTGCAAAACGGATATTGCAAAACCGCAAAGCAACGGCAACGCGACACTTCCAATTACCTTTTTTTAATATTCGGAAACGTTAAATAACCATCAAGGATATGGTAAAAGGAAATATATGTGCTAAATTTGCATGCTGAAGAGAGCAAGGCAGTCTCTCTTTATACAGGATTTCAAAAGGAAAACAATTATCTTTTAAACATTTAATAAAATGGTTAACTACAAAGATTTGGGTCTCGTCAACACACGCGAGATGTTCAAGCGCGCCGTAACAGGCGGTTATGCTGTACCAGCATTCAACTTCAACAACCTTGAGCAGCTTCAGGCTATCATCACAGCCAGCTCTACGCTCAAGAGCCCTGTCATCCTTCAGGTTTCTAAGGGTGCCCGCGCATACGCTAACCCTATCCTGCTCCGCTACATGGCACAGGGTGCCGTGGAGTTCGCCAAGAGCCTCGGCTGCAACCATCCTGAGATCGTGCTGCACCTCGACCACGGTGACACTTTCGAGCTTGTCAAGGACTGCGTAGACCTCGGCTTCTCAAGCGTCATGATCGACGGTTCAAGCAAGCCTTACGAGGAGAACATCGAGCTCACACGCAAGTGCGTGGAGTACGCCCACAAGTATGACGTCACTGTCGAGGCTGAGCTCGGCGTGCTCGCCGGCGTTGAGGACGAGGTCGCTGCTGAGGAGAGCCACTACACAAAGCCTGAGGAGGTCATCGACTTCTCAAAGCGCTCTGGTTGCGACAGCCTCGCCATCTCTATCGGCACAAGCCACGGTGCTTACAAGTTCAAGCCCGAGCAGTGCACACGCGACCCGAAGACTGGCCGCCTGGTTCCTCCTCCATTGGCATTCGACGTGCTCGCCGAGATCGAGAAGAAGCTCCCTGGCTTCCCAATCGTGCTCCACGGCTCTTCTTCAGTGCCACAGCAGTATGTAGACATCATCAACAAGTTCGGTGGCAAGCTGCCAAACGCCGTTGGTATCCCAGAGGAGCAGCTCCGCAAGGCTTCAAAGAGCGCTGTCTGCAAGATCAACATCGACTCAGACTCTCGTCTGGCTTACACTGCCGGTGTGCGTGAGACTCTTGCTGAGCATCCTGACTACTTCGATCCTCGCCAGTATGGCAAGGTGGCTCGCAACTACATGATCGACATGTACGAGGAGAAGATCAAGGACGTGCTGGGCTCTGACAACAAGCTCGCCAACTGCGACTAATCTGCCTTTCTGTCTCCACGCGTGGAGATAAGAAAAGACAAACGCCATAAAGGGCGCGGAAGACTTCATGTCTTTCGCGCCTTTTCCGTTTACTGACAAATACATGAATTGTCGCACATTGCGCTTTGCCGTGGATTTTGTGTGATGCTTTGCAGGTGCGGCCCCTAACCCCATCCCTACCCGCACCCTGCAAAGCAAACCATCAAAATGTTTTACAAATGGTCGTCTGAGAATCGTTTTTTTTCAACCAAGCTGTCGCTTGCGTGGAAATGACGCGATTATGGGCCGTTTTGATAAACCGCTGATTATTAATTGGTTATATTTTAGCGGCTTTTTAGCGTCGCCAATCCGCAAAAATGGCGTTGCCGTTACACTGTAATCGCATTGCCGTTACGGTGTAATCGCGTTGCCGTTACGGTGCAATCGCATTGCCGTTACGGTGCAATCGCATTGCCGTTACGGTGTAACGGCGACGCCATCTGGCTACTATCGCAAAAAAAACTGGCAGAAAAGCCGCCAACGGCGTGGTCAAGAGGCTGAAGGCTACCCTTTGCCCGCTCTAAACGCACTGGTTTCCAAGTGTTAAATTTCGGCAATAATATTTTACAATTTACCATGCTTTGCCACTTTTCTTTCGAACATGGATTAAACGGATTAAACACACGTCGGTGGCACATCCGGGAAATCCGGAATATCCGTGTTCGGTTAAACCACAATGATGACAATGGCCATTCGGGTGGCGGACAAAAAAACAGCATTTGTCAATATTTATTCCCTTTGGGAGCCATGCGGCCTTGCCTCCGCGAACAACCTCGCGTTTCTTAATTTATGTTTCATCAGCATGATATATTGTTAACTTTTGTTACCTATGCCGAAGTATTGGCGTTAAGTTTTGATAATATTAATATTCTGGCTATATTTGCTGCAACATAACTAAAAACGAAACCAAAAAGTCAAAAAAAGCGAAATTCAAAAAAGATAATGCTGACGCAAGGACAGACCGTCAAGCATGCGTGATTGTCGTGCCAAGCCTTAGCCTATAGTCTGAAAACCAAGAAAGATAAAGGAGCCGCACTCCTTTTGGTATTATAATTCACAAACAAAATCCTACTATTAATGGACAAACAACTATCTCATTTCAGTCATGCCCTGAGACGAATGGGCATGATGATGGTCATGATGCTCTTTGCCGTAATGGTTTACGCACAGAACGTCAAGGTAACAGGTACCGTCACCGACTCATCGGGCGAGCCCATCGTGGGCGCTTCCGTCGTGGTGGTGGGCGCCAAGGGTGGCACCGTTACCGACTTGGACGGTAAATACTCATTGCTGGTATCGCCACAGGCTACGCTTCGCATCACATATCTCGGATTCAAGAACGAGGAAGTGAAGGTGGGCAACCGCAAGGTGATAGACGTGGAAATGAAATCGGCCGACACCGAGCTCAACGAAGTGGTGGTCGTGGGTTACGGCACGCAGAAGAAGGTGAACGTCACCGGAGCCGTGTCGATGGTGGGCGCCGAGGTGCTCGAAGACCGCCCCGTGACCAACGTCACGCAGGCCCTGCAGGGTGCCGTGCCTGGCTTGAACTTCTCCGCCAACAGCAATGGCGGTATGCTCAACAACTCGATGGCCATCACCATCCGTGGTACCGGATCTATCGGTAACGGCTCCACTGACTCTCCTCTCATCCTCATCGACGGCATCGAGGGCGACATCAACAGCCTTAACCCCAACGACATCGAGAGCGTATCCGTGTTGAAGGACGCCGCATCGGCATCCATCTACGGCACGCGCGCCGCATTCGGCGTGATTCTCATCACGACAAAGAGCGGCAAGTCGGGAAAGGTGAGGGTCAACTACAGCGGCGACGTGCGCTTCTCAACCGCCACGCAGCTGCCTGAGATGGTCAACTCGCTCGACTTCGCCAACTACTGGAACCTGGCAAGCAACAACTCCGGCTCTGGCGACCAGTTCGACCACGAGGCCATGGAGCGCATTCAGAACTACATTAACGGTGTCTACAACGACCCGACGCAGCCCGAATATTATGGCGTGAGACCTGCCTCCAACAACCGCTGGAGCATCTACGGCGGTTCGTTCGCCAACACCAACTGGTTCAACGAGTTCTATAAGAAGAACGTGCCTTCCACGCAGCACAACCTCTCGATGTCTGGCGGCAACGACAAGGTGAGCTGGCTGTTGAGCGCCGGATACCTGATGAACAACGGTCTTATCCGCCACGGACACGACGAGCTGGACCGCTACACCATGAACGGCAAGATAAGCGCGCAACTCGCGTCGTGGGCTAAGGTGGAATACTCCACCAAGTTCATGCGCTCCGACTATGAGAGGCCTCAGTATCTCTCCGGATTGTTCTTCCACAACATAGCGCGCCGCTGGCCGACCTGCCCGACCGTGGACCCCAACGGCCACTGGATAGACGGCATGGAGATTGCCGAACTGGAAGACGGTGGCACCACAAACCAGCGCACCAACCAGTTCACGCAGCAGCTCAACTTCACCTTCACCCCAATCAAGGGCTGGAACATCCACATCGACGGCGCCATGCGCAACAACTTCTACAAGTCGAAGACCGACCAGTTCCCCGTCTATTCTTACTATGCTGACGGCACGCGCTGGCTGCGCGACTCAGGCTACGGCTCAGTGGCGAGCGTGAGCGACTACCGCTCAGAGGCCGACTACTTCTCGTTCAACGGCTATACCGACTACACCCGCAGCATCGGCCTGCACAACCTCAAGGGCATGCTCGGCGTGAACTTCGAGAAATACGGCACCAACAACGTTAGCGCCTCTGGCACCAACCTCGTGGACAACAGCTTCCCATACCTGAGCCTCACGCAGAAGAACCCACGCGTGAGCGACGCCTACTGGCACCGCGCCACCGCCGGCTACTTCGCCCGCGTCAACTACGACTACGACAGCAAGTACCTCATGGAGTTCAACCTGCGCTACGACGGCTCGTCGCGCTTCACCAACGACAACCGCTGGGCATGGTTCCCGTCTGTGTCGGCTGGTTGGAACATGGCACGCGAGGGCTTCTTCAAGCCGCTCTCTTCCACCGTGCAGACCTTGAAGCTGCGCGCCTCTTGGGGTCAGCTCGGCAACACCAGCTCCAAGTACGACTCGTTCTGGGCGTGGTACCCGTTCTACCAGCAGCAGGGCGTGGGCTCGCAGAGCAGCTCATGGCTCATCAACGGCACGCGACAGAACACCGCAGGCCTGCCTGGCATCGTGAACAGCACCATGACATGGGAGACCGTTGAGACATGGGACGTGGGTCTCGACTTCGCGCTCTTCAACAACCGCCTGACGGGTTCGTTCGACTGGTACAGCCGCACCACCAAGGACATGATTGGCCCGGCACCAGTGCTCGGCTCCGTGCTCGGCACCGACGCGCCACGCACCAACAACTGCGACATGCGCTCCACGGGTTGGGAGTTTGAGATTCAATGGCGCGACCAGATTGGCGACTTCAAGTATGGCGCGAAGTTCAACGTGGCCGACGCCACGTCGAAAATCCTGTCGTACCCGTATGAGGGCGACTTCGACAACCAGAACATCGGCGGATACTACAACGGCAAGAAGCTGGGCGAGATATGGGGCTACGAGACGGAAGGCATAGCGCAGAGCGATGAGCAGATGAAATCTTGGCTCGAGAACAACAAGCCTAACTGGGGCAGCAACTGGCAGGCCGGCGACATCATGTACAAGGACCTCAACGGCGACAAGAAGGTGACCTCGGGCGCGAGCACCCTCAAGGACCACGGCGACCTGAAGCGCATTGGCAACAGCACGCCACGCTACAACTTCGGCCTTAACCTCAACGCCGAGTGGAAAGGCATCGACTTCTCCATCTTCTTCCAGGGCGTGATGAAGCGCGACTACTGGGTGGACGGCCCGTATTTCTGGGGCGCGAGCGGCGGCCTGTGGCAGAGCTGCTGCTTCAAGGAGCATCTCGACTGCTGGAGCGAGGACAACACGGACGCCTACTACCCGAAGCCTTACTTCGGCAACAACAAGAACCAGCAGACGCAGACACGCTACCTGCAAAACGCGGCATACGTGCGCTGCAAGAACATACAGCTGGGCTACACCTTGCCACAGAGCATAACCGAGAAAGCCGGAATGAGCCGCGTGCGCGCCTACTTCTCGTGCGACAACCTCTTCACCTTGACAAGTCTCTCTGGCGTGTTCGACCCGGAGGCCATGGGCGGATCATGGGGTAACGGAAAGCTTTACCCTCTGCAGCGCACATGGGCTGTCGGCCTGAACATCACTTTCTAAAGCCATCTAAATATTTTAAAACACGGAAAACATGAATCTTAAAGATATAAAGAAACTGCTTTTGGGAGCGGCCGTCACAACGGCTGCCTTGGGCATGACATCCTGCAACGACTTGCTCGACCTGAAACCCATCAGCCAAATCACACCGGGGGCATACTACCAGAACGCCGACCAGCTGGCGGCTTACCTGAACAACTATTACGACACTTACCTCACCATGCCTTTCTCCGGCTCGATGAGCCACTCGTGGGGTGGATTCAACGAGGGCAAGGGAAAGTCGGACGGCAACACCGACATCTACTGCTCGGGCGGCGGCAGCACGCAGCTCTTCGCCAACGACCACTGGGAGGTCTCCTCTGGCAAGGTGCTGCAGGGCAGCTACGGCGGCGTGCGCGTCTACAACTTCTTCATAAACAAGGTGCTGGAGCAGATTAAGAACGGAACGCTGAGCGAAACCGACGAGGTGAAAAACTATCTCGGCGAGGCTTACTTCTTCCGCGCGCTCAACTACTTCAAAATGCTGGCCTGCTACGGCGACCTGCCTATCGTGACCGAGGTGCTCCCCGACGAGAACGACGCCATCGTGGCAAGCTCGGTGCGCTCGCCGCGCAACGAGGTGGCACGCTTCATCCTCAGCGACCTCGACAAGGCCATAGAGATGTGCTTCCCTCGCTCAAAGTTCAACGGGCAGCGCGTGAACCGCGAGGCCGCCCTGCTCATAAAGTCGCGCATCGCGCTGTTTGAGGGAACGTTCGAGAAGTATCACCGTGGTTCAGGACGCGTGCCGGGCGACGCCAACTGGCCAGGAGCGAAGATGGCTTACAACCAGGGCAAGACCTTCGACCAAGATGGCGAGGTGAAGTTCTTCCTGCAGCAGGCCATGGACGCAGCCAAGCAGCTGGGCGACCAGGCCGTGCTCACGGAGAACAACCACAAGCTGAACCCTGTCTACGGCGACAAGGACGCGTGGAACCCTTACTTCAACCTCTTCAGCGAGCCGTCGCTCGCCAACGTGCCTGAGGCCATCATGTGGAAGGAATACAACAAGGACCTCGGCTACGTGCACGGCGTGGGCCACTACATGATATGCGGCGCCAACTCTGGCTTCACGCGCTCGTTCATACAGACGTTCCTCATGAAGAACGGACTGCCCATCTACGCGCAAAACAGTGGCTATAAGGGCGACGTGACCATCGACAACGTGAAGGAGGGCCGCGACGAGCGTCTGCAGATGTTCGTATGGGGCGAGAGCACGCCAACCTACACCGACCCCACAATGCCGGGCGTGGTCGACGGGGAACCCCTGCCGGTTTACCTCAGCCCAACGGAGACCGACTCGAAGCACATCACCGACGACGACGCGTCGATACGTTGCATCACCGGCTACCAGCAGCGCAAATACTATACTTACGATGCCGAGCAGGCTCGCTACTCGGAGCTGTCGACGACCAACGCCTGCCCGCTCATGCGCTCGTCGGAAGCACTGCTCAACTACATGGAGGCTGAATATGAGCTCAACGGCCGCCTCGACGCCACAGCGCAGCAATACTGGCGCGAGCTCCGCACCCGCGCGGGCGTGGACACCGACTTCCAGAAGACCATCGACGCCACCGACCTGTCGCAGGAAATGGACTTGGGCAAATACTCCGGCACAAAGCTCGTGGACAAGACCTTGTACAATATCCGTCGCGAGCGCGTCACGGAGCTGTTCTCTGAGGGCCTGCGCTTCGCCGACCTCATACGCTGGCGCGCCTTCGACAACATGATTACCACGAAGTGGATACCCGAAGGCGTCAACTTCTGGGACAACATGTACAAGTTCTACGACAAGGACATCAGGTGCAACGGCGAGAGCGATGCCGTGGTGTCGGCGAAGAGCCTGGGCAAGTACTTGCGCCCATACAGCAAGTCGATGCAGTCTACCAACGAGCTGAAGGATGGCTACAACTGGCACGAGGCTTACTACCTCTACCCCATCGGCGTGACCGACATGCGCACGGCCTCGCCCGACCGCTCGCTGGAGAACACCAACCTCTACCAGAACATCAACTGGCCGACAGCGGCCGGCGGACACGCGGAGAAGTAAAAAATGACGTCTGGCTTGTCGGCAACAGCTGCATTGCCGACAGCCAGCTGACGTCAGATATTCATTAAAAAAGAGGCAAGCACCCAACGTTGGCGTTTGCCTCTTTTTTATGAATGCCGCAACCCCATACCTACGCCAAGAGCAGACGGCGGGGTATGGGGTTGTACATTATTATATGCTAAGCAGTTGCGTGTTTATAGGGTGCAGTATGACCGGCAATCAGCCGACAATGACCAAACGCCCATCCTCAAGCTTCACGTGGTGGGCAAACGACGTGCTGTTTCCATGGCAGACAGCCGAGAAATTCTCGTAAAGTGAGTTGTTCATAATAATGACTTGTTTTTGAAGTATAACTTGTTCTTCCACATCGTATCTTTACCACCGTGGCTGTCGTGCTCGGTTGGTGCAGATTATCACTGCTCTTGATGTTTCATCGACAAAGGTAAGAAGGATTTTCCAGCATAAGCAACATTTGGCCATGTTTTTCCAACTTTCTTTCTTCGCCACTGCCTTATTTGCCCGCCTTGCCCTCAGCGACTTCACAGCCGCAAACATCGTCGTCGCCATCGTTGGCCTCCATGATGTTAAAGAAAGCAAAAATCTATCATTTTTATAGTACTATGTATTGCATAGTACCTAATCGTTGCCTATCTTTGCAGGCGTAACAACCCAAAAACCTAAATGCAATGAACATCGACAATGCCAAGTCACAGATGCGCAAGGGCATGCTCGAATACTGCATCATGCTTCTGCTCCGCCACCGCGCGGCCTATGCCAGCGACATCATAGCGCGGCTGAAGGAGGCCGAGCTGATAGTGGTGGAGGGCACGCTCTACCCACTGCTGACGCGCCTGAAGAAGGACGGCCTGCTCTGCTACGAATGGCAGGAGTCAAAACAGGGACCGCCAAGCAAGTATTACGCGCTGACGGCCGACGGCGAGGCTACGCTCAGTGAGCTCGACAAGGCGTGGCAAGAGATAGCCCACACCGTGGGGGTATTGAAAGACGCGCGACAAGACGCTAACTCGCAACCAAAACAATAACTCTTAAAAACCGGAAACGTCTATGAAAAAGAACATCAACATAAACCTCTTTGGCACGCTCTATGCCATCGACGAGGACGCCTGCGAACTGCTTGAGGATTATCTCAACAACATGAAGAGCTACTTCGCCAAACGCGAAGGGGGCGATGAGATTGCCGACGACATAGAGCACCGCGTGGCGGAACACCTGTGGGCACTGAAAGAGCAAGGCATGAATGCCATCGACCTGGAAACCGTGAAGCGCATAATCGGCAGCATTGGCAACCCCGACGAGGTTGACGGTTCAACGAACGATGATTCCGCAGAGTCGGCTGACGATTCAGCCACGGAGACTGGCGATTCAGCCACAGAGAAGACGGCGAAAGAGCGAGACGCGGAAACGGATGACAAGCATCGAAATGGTAAACATGAAATGCATGTGGACATTAATCTCGGCGACGCAAAATGGATTGACCGCATGCTTCACCACGTCAAGACGCATCGCTTCTACCGCGACGGCAAGGACAAAATCGCGGGAGGCGTGATTTCCGGACTGCGCCACTATTGCGGCGGTGGCGACATAGTGGTGTGGCGAGTGTGCGCCGTGCTGCTGGCCCTTGCCACGTTCACGCTATGCCAAATGAATTTCTCCGGTGGCCTGCAAAGGTTTCTCGTCTTGTTCTTCACCGTGCCTTTGATTATCTACGCGGCCCTTTGGCTGCTCGCTCCCGTGGCACGCACGGCAGAGGAACGCCTCTGCATGACGGGCGTGGAAGTGACGCCCGAGTCGATAAGCCGCACCTTGATAGCCGAAGCCGACAAAGAAAAGAAGCCCACGACACGGCGGCATGGCGACGGTATGATAATGAGTAGGCTGTATGAGATTGCTAAGTTCGGCGTAAAGGCAACCGCTATTGTGGCGTTTGCCATAATGTCGGCTGTCGCGTTGGCTTATCTCGTGTGTGGAGTAGTCTACTCCATCGTGGGCGAGCCGTTCCTCCTGTTGTTCTTCGACGAACCTGAAAACACGCGTGTGCTTACGTCCATACCGCTGCTTGGCATGTATTGGGTGACATCGGCGGTGTGCTGGCTCATTGTGGCACTGCTTCCGCTGCTGGGCATAGCGCGCTCGTTCAAACCGAACCGCAAACGGCTTGGCTTCGCGGCCATAGCCTCGCTCGCGAGCGTGTGGATAGTGGCCATCACCATGGGCATATTGCTGCTTGTGCTTTTCGCCATACACGCCGACAAAGAAAGCAAGATAATAGACCGCCAGCACAACACGCGCAACGGCATCTACCTTAACCGCTGGACGTGGGAGCACCTGTACGCCAGGGGATGGAGCGTGAAAGAGGCTGACAACATAAGATTCGCCTCTTTGTTCGGAAGCAGCGACGAAGACCCGCTGCACCTTGACGTCGAACCGTTCAGCGTCAGTCCCGACAAGGACGGCAAGCCCATGACGCTGTCGCTGAGCCGCAAGCAAAGCGTGGCAAAAGGCGACTACGCGCTCGAATGCATGGCGATATGCACGGCCATAGATGCCACGCTCAGCGTGTGGAGTGGCTCCAAGTGTCTTGCCGTGCTGCGCCTCGACGGTTATGGGGCAGCAGAAGACCGCTTACTGAAAGACTTTGACTGGACTGCCAGCCGTGACATCCCGCTCTTCAGCGAGCAAAACGACAGCACGATGTGGGAAGACAACGTGAGACAGGGCAACGACAAGTGGCACTACCTCGTATCAAAGCCTTTCCATCACGACGGCGGCACGCTGGAATATCGCCTGCGTATTGGCCAGCACGACGTTGAAGACGCCACGAACGTGAACAGCGAGGTGTGGATGGCACACGAGACACTAAGGAAGCAGTGAGCAAGTTCATTCACTGCCGACAAGAAACGTGAGCTTGACAAGAAAGATTAGCCAATCTTCACTCCCAAGGCGAATCGTGGTAACAATCCGAAATCGCCGTCTTTTCATTTATATATGCAAAAGGCTGATTTCGGATGGTTACGAGAAAGGAAATATACGTTTGCCTTACAAGGTAAAACGAATAGGATAAAACGGATACTGTAAAACGAGAAAAGCCCCGACTACCTATTGGTAATCGAGGC
>ERZ1023658.293-NODE-293-length-15611-cov-13.376768_pt1 | contig 15611 bp, 19 predicted proteins | sample MGYA00380339_ERZ1023658 | MGnify/ENA primary metagenome ERZ1023658 (study PRJEB33179, sample SAMN07448981) | human gut metagenome | biome: Human-gut; feature: Human associated habitat; material: Faeces | host: Homo sapiens | place: India: Bhopal | collected... | reverse complement strand
AATTTGGTTCAAAGTTATATTATTTTTTCTTAAATCGAGCGGAATGTATGGGATTCGTGAGTATTTTTATTCTCATAGGAATCTTGTATTTAGCCAACCTGCCTTTACAATGGCTCGTAACTAATGCCTTCATTTCAGTGGCGCTCATTTTTCTTTTCGGAAATATTTCTGCTGCCACAATCTGGCCGAGCACGGGATTTGCCTCACCATAGACTCTGCACTCGCTCACGTCCTCCATCTCATACAACACACCTTCTACTTCAATGGGAAGGACTTTCTCTCCGCCGACATTAATGACGGAACTTGAGCGGCCGACAATCCTGATAAAACCGTTGCAGCACGACTCTACAAGATCTCCCGTGTAAAACCAGCCTTCGTTGTCAAACGAAGAACTTTTATAATTCAAATATCCCAAGATGTTATTTTGGGATTTGATGAGAAGTTCACCATTGACTATTTTATACTCAACGTTATTGTCTGCAATCTTCAAGATTGTGCTATCAGACGATTTACTGACAGTTGTCATAATGCCGGTTTCACTTGTTCCGAAAGTTTGCAGAAATCTGACGCTGGGAAGTGCCATCCTCAACCGTTTGAGCAACGATTCGGGCATGGCTTCCGCCCCATAAGTGATAAGCCGCAGTGAGGAAGTGTGATGGTCGGCCATGGCATCAGAAATCAAGAGTAAGTTGAGAAACGTGGGAGTTACTGGCAATATGTTAATATGATATTTGGAGATAAGGTTTAATATGTATTCAGGTTCCCTTGATTCGGGAATAACCATGGCTGCTGACATGGCTACGCAACTGAGCAGCGTGTGAATGCCACCAATATGATCGAACATCAGGAAAAGGAGAAAAACGAGGCCTTTTGGCCTCTTATTCTGATAGGTGTCGATTAGCTTGCTCAAGTCGTGTATCATCATTTTAGGACGACCGGTAGTTCCCGAGCTGAGAAGTATGAGACCTGCGTGATGAATGCCGACAAGCGTTCCAATCAGAGGGTTGCTGTTAACATCGGCAGTTTGTTCATGGGTGTGTATCTGCAAAACACCGTTTTCCCAATGAAGTGAGTAAAGGCAGTCAGCCTGTTGTATTTTCTGCTTTACAATGTCCGCTTCCTTGTCTGTTATGATGATAATCATATTATTGGTCTCATATAAGGCGAAGAAAGCGGCAATGGCTTGAAAATTGTAGTCCGAAACAATGGCCACCACATGACCGGTTCCCACCCGGTCTTGAATGACGTCCTTATACTTTTGTACGGCAAGGTAAAGTTCTGAATAGGTGTAGAACTGTCCTCTGTCTATCATAGCAGTTTTCTGCAACCCTATTTTAGTTTCAATAATCCATTTCATCAGCAAAATCCTCCTAAATATACGACTTGTCCGGTAATAAGTTTACTTTGTGGACTAATGTAAAAGTCAATGACATTTTTCACATCCTCATACGAAGCCATCACCTTGCAACTCTGGTCATCAATCAAGCGTTCTATTTTCTCAGGCTGCACCCGACTGATAAGGTCTGTGTTGACGGGCGAAGGGCCTACGGCATTCACAGTGACATTGAATGGCCCCACTTCTCTGGCCATTACCTTAGTTAGTTGCTCAATGGCCGATTTAGAAGCCGAATAGGCCAGTTCCCCTTCAAGATGCGAGGGAACGGCGATGGAAGAGAAATTTACTATGCGGCCTTCCTGTTGCTTTATCATGTATTTGGCACACTCTCGGCTGAAGGAAAATGTACCGCCATAGTTGGTCATCATCACCCTCATTGCCGACTCAGTGGAGGTTAGTACAGAGTGGTTCATTAAGCCTATGCCAGCATTATTGACCAATATGTCTAACCTTTTTTCTCGTAGGTAAACGTGTTTCACATAGTCGACGACATTTTGCTCGTCGCCCACGTCAAGGTGGGCATGATGGTAATGGCTGTGATTAATGTCGCATTCCCTCCTGCTGCACCCGTATACAGTGTATCCCTCGTTAAGGTATGCTTCTGCCAGATAGCGCCCAATGCCCTTACGTGTGCCCGTAACAATCATAATGTTATTCATTAGAGGGAGCTTTTAGTTGGGAAATAATAAAGTTGTTGAGCGAGTTAACGCTCCTAAAGGGGCTAATCCTTGACGACATGGCTCGGTCGGAGGTCAGCGAGACATTGATTCCCTCATCCAGTAAGGTCGTCTCTACGTCGACAAGAATGTTTACCAACCCTAACGAATCAACGACTCTGTTTCGTCCAATCAGTGCCGTCTGACCGTTTACCATTGTCGCCATGTCGTTATTCTGCATGTTCTTTTTTACCGACTCGACTATAATCTTATAGATTTCGTTCGTTTTCATGTTATATAAAAGTCTATGCCTTGCTTGTTTTGTATGTTTTATTTATTTTTATAATGAATTCCATTTTTGTTTTGTAATGCTTGAGTTAATGTTATTTAAAAACAGAGTTTTCATATCAAAATTCTCGATAAACTCCATGTTTAATACTAATTTTGTATGATCAAATTAAATCTTATGAAGTACATGAACTTACTCAAAAAAAACTATCCCTTTCAATTGATTAAGTTGAGAGATGTGCTATTTGTTTCCTTGTCCATCATGGTGATATTGCTATTATTACGACCTTTTAACCTGTACAAATACGATGGGAACATTTGGTTGCTGGCCTTTGGGTATGCTGCCGTCACGTTCTCATCTATGCTATTGATTAATCCTGTAAAGATAGGCTGCCATAAGCTATTCCCTTTTTGGAACATAGGACTTGAACTCCTGCTAACAGCTTTCATCATTTTTTTTATTTCCATAGCCAATTATTTCTATACCTATCTCACATTTAGTTCAATGACCCTCTCTCCCTCTTTGTTTATGCATTGGATCTTTATCACTTTCTCGGTAGGTCTATTTCCTTCGCTATTTATGGTGTATCACCAATATAATAGATTTAGAATAAAAGCTGACAGGAGTTCCGTCCTAAACGAAAAAGAAGAGATTTCAAACATAATTAATTTTGGCAAATATTCCTCTAAAAACGACTTTCAGATTGAACAGAATGAGTTTCTTTATGCCGAGGTACAATGCAATAAGGTTTACGTGCATTTTGTCAGTAGCCACGAAGTCCATACATGGGAACTCAAAACAACCTTTAAGAATATTTCTGACAGTATCTGCAATCATCATATTATCCAATGTCATCGTTCCTTTATCATTAATATTGATATGGTTGAGGAAATAGTTGGCAACTCAAATGGCTATAAGTTGAAACTTCGCTGTGTCAATGAGAAAATTCCAGTATCAAGGAAATACACATCATCAATAAAAGCTTTATTCGACAAACATGCCATTCTTATACATTAACCGCTTCTCTTCGTTGCTCAATCTGTCAGCCTCATGGTGTAGTATCTTTTGTGCAGCCTCAAGGTTCATTTCGAGCAGGGCTCCCGTTCGCACATTCATTATAAACCAATTATCTTCTATCTTGAACAATTTTGCGATGGTACTTAGTTTGTATTTGCAGGCAGCCATATTCTGTGGTATAGGAAAGTTTGTAGCCTTATGGCCCCTGTCTTTCAAGAGCCGATGTATGAAAAACCAACCTTGCCATTGTTCAGGGTGTTTGGTCACATTGTCGGCTAAGATGTCATAAAGCTTCTGCATGACCTCTGTAATCTTATCTTTGTCCTTCATGGAGAGGACCGGTGGGATGATGTCTACAAAATGGCAGACGGGCACATAGCTCTCATTGTAATGGGCAGATAGAGGAATGATAGGCACTCTCAGCAAAGACGAGAAGATGGCCATTGCCTTGGGAACCAAGAGTTCATGGTTCAAGAAGTTGACTGTGGCTGTGACATTGGAATCAGAATAACTGACGGCCCAATCTACCGCCCAAAGGATGGAATATCCGTTACGCACCTTGCTCATTAGGTCTACAAACAACGTTTTGCTCATTGTCGATACCACCTCCATTCTTGAAGTGCTATTGGGATAGATTTCTTTGGCCATCTTGAATTGCTCTGCGTAACTCTTCTTAATTTTTTCCATAGCATCGCCATCGAATCCCGCCACCACCACAAAGTCGACGTTCTCTCGGATAAGCACCATAGCATAAAGAAAGCCCAGACAGAAATGATAAATCGCAAAGATAGCAGGGAGATTGTGCTCAAATCTTTCACGTTTGATTTCCTTCATCATATCCCAATAAGGAAAAGTGTAATAGAAATCATTATTGGTAGAAAGAAGCTTATTTCTAAGAAAGGTTCGATAAATATGCTGGTGTTTCTCCTCTGTAGAATCTGGTAAGAAGGTATACAAATTGTGGGATGCCAAGCAGTAATCATACTGATTATAATCCTGTTCACCTTTCTGAATGAGTTCGTTGACCGTCTTGTCAACATTCACGATGGCCTGATGCCTTATTTCGTTTAAATCCATATTCTTATCTGTAAATATATTTATCTTTATCTTTTTATGTAGCCCCTTAAGGCGATTAATCCGTTCTTAAGGAAACGCAGCACGGCGTAACAGATGACTAAAATGTAAAGCACATCCAGCATTATGTCAGCAATCATGCTTCTGTCAACCTGCATGTAAGATGCGTTTTGTATCATATAAACCGTGTGCATTACCATGTATATAGTACATGCCAACAAGCATAGGATACCCAAAGAGATAAATGCAGCCCGCAACACACAGAATACCACAAAGATGGTCTTCTTGGCGGTTGGCAATTGAAGGGAATGGCCTTCCGCAAAAGGACTCTTCTTTACTACAAATGACATGTACCATTCATTGGACGCGTCAATCAAGTTAGGTACTTTGAGAAGGTCAGACAAAATCCAATAGCCATCGAATTTGAAGAACGGAATGAAATTGAACAGTAACGTAGCCGTGTTGATCCAATACAAGTATAAGAGTACGTTGAATGCTAATGGGTTATGCACCACATACATCAGTGCAAGAATAATCAGATTGACAAGGGCTTGCATATACACACCGCCCAGATTAATCTTAATGCGCTCACTTAGGTTTTTCCTCCATGCGTCGTCCAAGTTGACATAAAACACAGGGAATATATAGTACATTGAGAAATTGATGTCTCTCACAGGAAGTCCAGCCTTTTGTGCGGCAGCCTCATGTCCTGTCTCATGCAAAAAGAATATAAGGAAGCAGAGGGCATAAAGAATAATTATGGTGATGGCATTCTCAGACCATGTAAAGTGGGTATCTCTTAAAGGCACATAGCTGTAAGCTACCACGTTCACGATGGTTGCCAATACAAGAATTGGATAAAAGGTTCTGCCGAATAGCAGTGATAGCAAGTCGACGACCTTTACGATCTGGCTGCCTTTCAAAATTCTCTTATTGAGCCAATATGCTTTCGAAGCTTTCGTATATGTCAGGTCTTCAGGATTATCTTCTTTTTTGAATAATGGCATGATTTTAAGGGTAATGATATAATGAATTTCATTCAGTGAGATATCATTTCTTCCGAGTTGTTTCTTGAGAGATTCCAGATTTTGACATTCTCTCCCTATTCTGAGGATGTCATAGACCAATTGGCCAACTTGATAGTATCTGGAATGATAAGTAAGAATATACTCATTTGTATTCCTTTTCTCTATCTTGTAATCGATATTCTTTAGGGTATTTTCCATTTTATAAAAAGATTGAAAAATCAAGAGGACATGTTATCACGTCCTCTTGACCAAATAACAGGATTGCTTTATCTTATTGAGTTAACATCGGTTTATGAGCAGATGTAGACTCGGCAACCGCTAACGGTAACTGATAAGGGCTCGAAGCGCTGCTCAAGCTCCATGATTTCAGTTTCTTTCATAATCGTTGAAGTTTTAAATGTTGAAAAATGTTATCAAACTCTTTCCAAAATGCTGCTTAGCAGCAAATGTTGATGGTTGTATTGGAAACCTTGACGCTTATAGGCTCGAAGCGCTGCTCCAGTTCCATAATATCAGTCTCTTTCATAATAATACTGTTTTGTTAAAACTGTTAATGATGTTATTTGCCTGTTATTTGTTATTCTTTTCCATTTCAGTATAGATGGTGTCGACCAAGGATCTAACGTCCTTGAAAGACTCCTTATTGAAGATTGATGGGTCAACATCGAATTCCGTCACCAGACCTGACGTTACCTCCAGCACACATAGGGAATTCTCGAATATTCCCGGATGCACTTCGGTGCCAATAAGTGGGGTGTCGTCTTCAATGGTCTTCACCTGCTCGATGTCTTCCAAACTCTGTTTGATAATCTTTTTTACTTTCTTTGTTAATTCTACTTTGTCCATTTTCAAATCGTTATATTATAATTTTTTGAGCACGATACTTGCCATGTTGCCTGCAAATGCGAATGAGTTGGATAGGCATGTCCTGACTGTTGTATTGGGCTTGTTTCTATTCACATATATTGACTTCGGCGACGATAGGGCATCGTAATTACGGCCGTCACCATATAGGCTGTTATTTTGCATGCTTAGTATGCAGACAAGTGCTTCTAGACTGCCTGCAGCGCCAAGCGTGTGGCCAGTCATTCCTTTAGTTGAGTTAAAGCAAATTGGCTCTGCTTTCTCCTCGGCAAGCCGGTCAATGGCCTTGAATTCTGCTCCGTCATTCATCTTCGTGCCCGTGCCATGGGCGTTGATATAGTCGATGGCATCAATCTTGAGCCCCGAATCTCTGAGTGCTTCTTTCATACACCTGTAAGCATAGATTCCATCTGGGTGAGGTGAAGTGGGGTGATAGGCTTCGTTTAGGATATAGTACCCCGGCACTTCTGCATATATATCAGCATGTCGTCTTAGAGCCGACTCGTATGACTCCAACACAAACATTGCGCATCCGTCGCCTAGAGACATGCCGTCGCGGTTCAAGCCAAAAGGCTCACATTGGTGGTGCGAAAGGGCCAGCAAAGAATTGAATCCATTAAATGCCAACTGGCTTACTATATCAATGCCACCACAGATTACGAAGTCTGCCCTGCCATTTCTTATCAGGTCACAAGCTCGCCCGATAGAGGTAGTTCCTGATGCGCACGCTGTTGAAGTGACAGATACAACGCCATTAACTCCAAAGTCTTTGACCATGTCGCAAATCATTCGTGGAGTGCTGTATTTGATGAGTTCCCAGTCCTGCTGATGTTTCATCACTCTATCGAAAACGACCTTCTCTCTGACAAACGTGGTGCTGACCGACATACCAAGGCTAAAGGATGTTCTTGCATGGGCGAAATCTTCCCTTGAGACATGGGCTGAATGCATGGCTTGTTCAATGCACAAGCACGTCACTATGCCAAGCACAGACAGGTCTTTATCCTTGTAGCCTAAATAGTCTTCCTCTGGAATCTGAAATATTCTTTTGGTTCTTAAGACCTTATTATTAGTGGGAAATCGTGTGATGGGTACCTCTTTGAAGTTCACGCGGTTCTTTTCCAAACTATCTATCGTCTCGCTAACGTTTCTTCCAAGAGAAGAAATAGTCCCTATACCGGTAATGACGGCTCTATTGTTAAATTTGTTTTCCATTATAGTCCTCCTGAAAGTACAATCTGCTGGTTCACCAAATAGTCGGGTGAGTCTAACAACAGGAACTCTGCCAATGCGGCCACTTCTTCAGGTTGTCCCATTCTTTTGACGAGTGTATGTGTGAGCATATCGTTTTCATATTTCCGAGTCACCTGATTGACCATGTCGGTATTGATTAGTCCCGGAGCTATGCAGTTGATACTGACATTGAATGGAGCCAACTCCTTGCCGAGCGTTTTCGACAGATTGGCTATGGCTGCTTTTGAAGCTGCGTAGGCTGACTGTCCAGGATCTCCACATATGCCTGACAATGAGGTGATATTGACGATGCGACCCTGCTTTTTTCTTATCATGAAGGGAAGAACGGAGCGAGTCGTGTTTACCACGCATCTGATGTTGTTCTGAAACACTTCCCACCAAAGATTTAGGTTGGCCAAAAGGAAGAGTTGCGAGGGATTGGAAATTATGCCTGCATTATTGACCAGCAAGTCAATATGGGAAAACAAATCCTTGTTGACTGCCACCATTGCTTTAACCTCCTCTTGATTGGCAAGGTTGCAGCGAAGTGCCGTTACCTGAGCGCCATTTCCCTCAGCATGGAGAGATGATGCCAATTCTTTGGCTTGCTGCTCTGATCGATTGTAGGTGAAGATGACATTGCATCCTCTGCTGTACAACCTTTTGACAATGGCTTTTCCAATGCCACGTGCAGCTCCTGTCACCAATATAGTTTTCATTCTGTTATCTTATTGAGTAAAAAGTAACTATTCATTCCACCTTCTCTTTTGCTACTGACAAAAGCTTTGGTAAATGCCTCATATTTGACCCTCTGGCCGGCTCTGTAAAATTCTCCAAGCGAAACTGATAATGAGGCGACCGCCAACTCAAACATCGTGCTACCATAAAGCATGTCGAAAGTGAAATCCTTGGGATAGCAAATATCAACATCATGGATGGGTTTGTCGGCCCATAGATTCTGTAATTGGATAGTCTGATTGAGGCTCTCCCGTGTAGAGCAAACATGCAACATCACATCATCTTCCCGAAGTTCCAGGTCTTTCCTGATTGTAGCCTCTGTCAATTGAAGATTGAGATTGCAGTCGCTATCAGTGTGTTGAAAATCAAACTTCTCAGATGAAAAAGATAGTTGCGCGTAAGGAACTACTCCTCTTTTCCTCATGCTCTCCTCAGACTCTAAAACGACAGCGACGCATCCGGATCCGTGCACCCTTTGATAATTTGCCTCCGGCGTATGCTCCATCAACTCTTCTTCTGAAGTCTTTATGTCAATGGCTCCACAGATAACTATATCAGTCATTCGATGTAATATCAAATCGAAAGCATAGTTGACGGAACTTTCGGAGAGCATCATGCTACTTGGTCCTCGCAATTTGAAATATCTTGAAAAATCTCCAAGAGCAGTGTTTGAAACAGTCTTCGTAAACAACATGGGACTTATGATGCCTTTCTTCTTTATCAGCAACTGCGTCAAATAGTCGTCAACACAGTCTGCCGTTCCAACTTCCGATTCCATGATACACCCTATCTTGTCGGTGTTCTCTTCACCGTTTAGCTTGGCATCGAAAAAGGCATCTTGACAAGCCAATATAAAAACTTGACTAAACTCAGTTGGCTTAAAAGGCTCTGACCATTTCACGTAATCGTCAAATTTCACTCCCGGGAGGGTGACGTTTCCTGACAGGCCGCTTCTGAGTCTGTCAAGGTTGGCATTTTTTCCCAGTCCTAGTGGAGTGTAGAAGCCCAAGCCTGTGATGTAAATGTTTACATTTTTCATACGGCAAGAACAAATTCTGCTTTGCTTACTATTCTATCCTTAACTTTTGCGACCACCGAAAAGTCAGTAAAATTCAGGAAACTCGATTTTAATGAACATTCAAATCTGACAACATCCTTGGGTTTCACCTCGTGAATGAACAGCGACGACTTGAGTTTAACTACATGCCCAAGGCCCGGCTCGACGCCATCGCCATTTTCTTTCTTGTTGATTAGCGTAAGCAGTACACCACACGACTGCAACATCATTTCCAAAAGCACTGTTCCTGGCACGACGGGATGGTTGGGAAAATGGCCTTTAAGGTAGCTGTCTGTAGAGCTGACATATTTCTCGGTGACAATATACGACTCGATGTTTGAGGAGATGACTCTGTCAACCAGCATCATCGGCGGCTTTTGCGGAAGGTAGTATCCTGCGTTCTTGAAGAGCGTTTTATTAGATGTTTCCATATTTTATAAAAGATCTTGGTGTCTTCGTTTTGTTTTCGTCACAGGTTATGGCGATTATTATATCTTCAAAAGTTTCATAACATGTTGTCAAGCCTGAGTATGCTATCTGCCCATTCAAGCCATCAAACAATTCTTTGTCGTCATAGTATTTGACAGTAGATTCCAGCTTGGTCCACTGCTTAAAAAAGGCCAAATCATCAGGGACTGGTTTTCTTATCCACTTTGACAGCGTGTTGCGTTTGCTGGCATCAAGTTGTCTTACTTGCTCGGCATCTATGCCACATCGGTAGGTGGTCATCAAGAGAAAGGCTCTATTGCCTGCGTAAGTGATGTTAAGGTAGACGCTTCCAAGTTTTTTCTTCCCACTTCTAAGAATCGTAATTTTATTGGGAGCTAATTCGAACTGTTCTTTCAAATCGTCTATCCTTTCCTTTACAAATTGGTGACGACTGCAACCTTGTGGTATGTCGATTACAATAATATTGTTATTTTGAATAGTCTGCATGGGGCTGAGATTATTTGGTTGATTGTGGCAAATTCTCAATCAGTTCTTTTCCAAGCCGGACGAGATAAGGATTCACATCTGCTCCAGCATAGCTCTTAATAAAGTGGGAGTCTTCTGGTCTGTGGTCAATGAATTGTGCGTCATGCATGTGAGATTCAATCATCAATCTGACCAGATGTGGGGTGTAGCCTTCGTTGTCAATGGATAATGACTGGTTGAGATACTCGCAAACCTCTTTAAAGTATTGCTTAATCTGAAGGATGTCCTTTGTCTTGTCCGCGAGAAGGGCACAACAAAACGCCTGAAACGACAACCGGTCAACAAGGAGCAAGTCCTTTGTCGATAATACATCTTTAATAAAGGCATCGACATCATACTGCCCCAGTGCCAAGTCATAAAATTTTTTGTAAATCTCGTTAACCATATCTTTTCTTTTTCAACAAAGTCAGGGGTAATTTCTTTCCCTCAATAATTTTTGCTTAGTCATTCACAATCCCAAGTTTGGATAGCTAAAAACAAAGACGAGCGGCAGTTTTTTAGCTTATCCGTGCTCTAAATGGGAAACTGAAGCTTGAGTATAGTCATTCGCCCTTGAAAATAGCCATTCAGCAATCATGCCGGTTTGCAGATTAGTGAAATGTCATTAATTTACGTTATCTGTTTCACTTATTTTATACAATACAAAATTTAGATTATCTTTGCCGATGTTTATCAACGTAATAATATGAGAAAGACAAACATAATATGGGTACTGGGGCTCATTCTGTTTTCCTTGGAAGCAGCAGGCCAGGTTAAGCATAAGGTAAGTGGAGTCGTTGTCGACAATAAGGAACACCCCTTAACAGGTGCCAGCGTATATATTAAGAATACTATTGACGGGGGCATAGCGGACAGCACTGGCCATTTTGAGTTTTTCACCACGGCAGAAGGAATGGTTTCACTCAGAAGCACCTATCTCGGATTCAAAGAGTACACCTTATATAATAAGGTGGACAGTTTGTCTTCCCTTCATATCATGATGAAGGAGGATGGACTGTCATTAAGTAATGTGGAGGTAGTGGCCAGCAACTTTAATTTTGGAAGCTATGGCAAACTGAAGAAACTGGATGCTTATGACGTGGTGATGACGGGGAGCTCTTGTGGAGATATATTCGCCGCCCTAGGGTCGTTGCCTGGTGTGCAAAAAGTGGGAGAGAACGGCAGGCTATATGTTAGGGGAGGGGACAACTTTGAGAGTCAGGTATTCATCAATGGTATGCACGTGCTCAACCCCTACGACGAGGAGCCTTCCAACACGGTGACGAGAAGCCGCTTCTCCCCTTTTCTCTTTAAGGGCATCAATTTCTCACTGGGTGGTTATGCTGGAGAATACGGTCAGGCTCTTTCATCCATACTTCCCATGGAAACTACCGATGTATCTTCATGCGACAAACTTGGTGTCAATATCTCGCCGCTCAGTGCTGCCGTGGGTGGGACAAAGGCCTTTACGACAAGTTCTTTGTCGTTCAATACGGAATTTATGAACCTTGGTCTATACAACAAGATGTTCCCCGATAGATATGACTGGAAAAAACCTTATCAGAAGATTACCACCGAAATGCAATGGAAGAAAGAGTTCACGCCGTTCATCATTTTCAAGTCGTATGCAAGCTATAATAACACAAGCCTGAAATATGGTGTTGAGACGGATGACTTCGACCCCAACGAACGCGATTTAAAGATGACGGAGGATAATGTCTATGCCAATGGCGCTTTCTATTTCCAGCTTCCCAAACGGTGGTCTCTTTTCTCTGGAATCGCCAATTCTTTCGTCAAGGAAAATATCTATGGAGTTTTGGTCTCGAGTGACCATTACGTCAATTTCAAGAATGAGGTGCACGTCAAGACGTATGCAACTAAGGCCATTGGAAGCAGGGTCAACTTTAAGTTCGGAGCCGAGAACTATATACGTAATTATTGGAAGAAGTCAATAATTGATTCGGTCAGCAAGCTGAGCATGAATTACCAGTCATATGCCATATTTGCCGATGGCCAGTATAAATTGTCGAAGTCGCTTTTCTCCAATCTATCCTTGAGAATGGAGAACAACGTCGCCAATCAGCACCCTTATCTGATGCCAAGGGTGACGTTTAGCTATATACCCAATAAGGAGTTTCAAGTGTCGGCGCTCTTCGGAAGATACAGTCAGGTGATTGGAGATGACTACGATGTCTACGGACCTTACAGGAAGTGCCAGAGCTATGCCAACCACGCCATTCTGAGCCTGCAATATCAAAATGAAAAGACTGTACTGAGAATGGAAGGCTACTACAAGCGTTACTCCAATCTTCTCACCTATGATGCCAATGGCTTGGAGGGCAAAGGCCGTAGCAAGGGCTTTGACTTTTTCCTTGAGGACCAATCGCTTGTCCCCAACCTTACCACAACATTGGCTTATTCCTTCAACGACTCAAAGCGCAAATACCTGCAATATAATGATTATGTCCAGCCGCAATATGTGTCAAAACATAACTTCCACGTCACGCTGAAATACTTTTTCGCCCCAATAAAGGCCATTGTCAGCGTCTCAAACGACTTTGCCAGCGGCCGTCCCTATACCAACCCTCAGAAAGAAGGTTGGATGAACGCTACGACGAAACCCTACAACAGCTTTGGACTGAACATGACATTCTTGCTGAGTCCGAGCGTGATACTCTATGCGTCGGCCACCAACCTTTTCAACAGGCACAACATCTTTAATTATCAGTACAGAAGCATGGGCGATGGTTCCGGAGCGTTTGCAAGAAAGGCAGTACAGGCTTCAAGAGACCGATTCTTCTATATCACATTATTCATATCACTAAAGAAAACACATGCTTATGAAATCTCGAATTTTTAAGTTATTCCTCGTCTTGTTGCTTCTTATGCCTATTCAGGTCATAGCAAGAGTAAGATATTGCCAACTGAAGATACACATAGAAAACATCTTGATTCATAAAGGCAACTTGATGATCGGTATCTTCAATAATGAATCAACATTCAAGACCAACACCTACTATGTTGGACGAAGTGTTAAGGCGAACAACAACAAGATAACGGTTACCGTGAAGCTACCTGCCGGTGTGTATGCCGTCAAGCTTTACCAAGATGTTAACGAAGATCAGAAAATGAACCAGATATTCGGGATGCCACTTGAGCCTTATGGCGTATCCAACAACACCACAGGCTTCCCAAGTTTCAAGGCAACCAGCTTCCAATTGAACAAGAATAAAGATATTTATATTAAAATAAAAAATTAAAAGAACATGAAAAAATGGATCATACTTCTCGTGTGTGCATGCTGCTTGTCTTGTAATGTGTCTTCACAAATCACCAAGCAGGCGCGTAACAATGAATCCTCAACATGCGACTCTCTTATTCTACAAGTGTTCGCCAAAATTTCAGACCCCTCTCAGAACGTTAACTTGGATGTTGCCGTGGCCGACATGGAACAAATCAGCAAGATGTATCCCGACGCTTGGCTCCCTTACTACTATCAGGCTTACCTTGGCATCACAGATTGCTTAATGAATAGGCAGTCGAAAGATGCTGAGTGGAAGGCTACCCAGTATCTTCCGGTCATTGACAATGCCAGCAAGCAAAAGGGTGCTGACCAGTCTGAGATACATGCCCTGAAAGCCTACTACTATTACATACTCATCGCCCTGAACCCTCAAGCCAATGGACAGAAGTATTACGCCAATGTACTGAGGGAATGTGGCATCGCTGAGAAATTCAATCTAGAGAATCCGCGGGCCAAGACCATCCGCTTCGTGTTTACTCAACAGATGGGCAAATTCATGGGCGCAACCAAAGACGTGAACGTTGTCAAGGAAGTTAACTACTTGAAGCAGATGTTCGAAAAGGAAGACGCGTCATCGGTCAACCCAACTTGGGGCAAGGAAGTTCTCGGCTTTCTAAAGTATTAAGCCAATGTCTTTTCTTCAGGTAAAAAATGTCAGAATAGCAGGGGTCTGTGCAAACGTGCCAGAGCAAGTCGTCACCAATGATGAATCAAGCATGAGTGGTCTTGGCTACAAGGCTTCAGACTTTGTCCATACCACAGGTGTCGCACAAAGGCACGTTTCGCAGACCCTTACCACTTCCGACCTTTGTTATAAGGCAGCCTTGCGGCTTCTCGACGATTTAAGTTGGGAGAAAGACAGCATAGACTGCCTTGTTTTTTTGTCGCAAACGCAAGATTACTTCTATCCCGCCACTTCCTGTATTTTGCAAGACCGGCTCGGGCTAAGCAAGAAGTGCTTCTGCGAAGATCTTTCCTTGGGCTGCTCCGGATGGGTCTATGGACTTGCCACGACTTCGTCTTTGCTACAAACCGGCGACATGAAACGGGCGCTACTGATGGTGGGCGATGCCAAACGTCATTTTGATGCCGATGACCCTCTCTTCGGCTTTGCAGGCACGGTGACAGCCTTGGAATTTTGCGAAGGCTCCGATGGATTCATGTTCCTCTTTGGCACCGATGGTTCAGGATATAGCGACATCATTATCCCTGACGGTGGTGCCCGCAACCCCATCACGCTCGAATCGTTTCAGAAAGACAAGATAGGGGATAGGCTCTACTCGCGGTTAGAATGCCGGATGAATGGCATGAATGTCTTTCTGTTTGGTTCAAGTGTGGCACCCAATTCCATAAGGGAAATCTGTCAGCATTATAACCAAAAGCTGGAAGACATCGACTATGTAGTACTACACCAAGCCAACAAGAAAATGTTGTCGCTAATCACCAAGAGATTGAAATTGCAAGAGAACAGAGTACCAATATGTATTGATAGATATGGCAACACATCCTCGGCCTCCATTCCCCTTACGCTCGTTTCCGAACTATCGGGACAACTGGTTAAAGGTAATCAGCATCTTGCTTGTTGTGGATTTGGTATTGGTCTATCTTGGGTGTGTGTGCTGTTGACCACCGACCCAATGGTTGTATCCGGTGTTTTGACCATGAAGGAAGATGAAGCAGATTACTCTCCAACTTGAGTGGTAAATCGGCAGAATAAAGCATGTTGGAAGAGTTAAGTACCAAGTGCGAAATTAAGAGATTTTTTTGTAAAAACAAAAATCGGGTTAGTCAACTCAACTGTGTCAGGGGCGTTTTCCCGTTAGGCATTAACCTCGGTCGTCGGGACGCGATTTTCAATCACGTTTCGACGACGAGGAGCCAGTGGCAGTGCAAAGTTACATAGGGTCTACTAATTAAATGCAACTAATTGAATTTCAATAAATTACCTTTCAATATATTTCCGTAGTTCACTGGAAATGATTACCTTTGGGTGTTAAAATC
>ERZ1023658.292-NODE-292-length-15626-cov-13.177574_pt1 | contig 15626 bp, 15 predicted proteins | sample MGYA00380339_ERZ1023658 | MGnify/ENA primary metagenome ERZ1023658 (study PRJEB33179, sample SAMN07448981) | human gut metagenome | biome: Human-gut; feature: Human associated habitat; material: Faeces | host: Homo sapiens | place: India: Bhopal | collected... | reverse complement strand
AATTGAGTTTGGATCGCTGTCTTTTTGATAAATTGTTTTTCTAAAGGCTGGCGCGCCGCGCGATTTTCAATGCGGCTGCGCGCGGCGAATATGGGGGGCAGAACACAAACAGATCGTTGGGTTCTGGGTCGCAAAAATCATTTTTTTGAAAAAGAGGAGAATAAACTAAAGCAACTTTCTACATAACCATAAAGCGCGGGGCGCCCATTTTCGCGCCCACGCCTCGCGCTTTAAGAGGGGAAGCCATCTTTTTGATAAATTAAAGAATCCAAATACTGAGTTTTCATTAGTAATCTTTTTGGCGCTATTTTATTTTGCAGGCGCGAGAAATTCGCGCGCTCGCGCTGATTATAAAATACAGACATGCAATGCGATAATTTATTAAAAAGTTCTTGCTATTTTTTTATAAAAATGCAGCTTGCATATTATCTTATTAGGTGTTAATGTTTAAAGAAGCTTTGGAGGGAAAATGAATACTCACATTAAATTGTCCGTTTGTGCGGTTATTGTATGCGAAGGGCGATTTTTGGTTGTCAAACGTTCGCCGACAGATGATTTTTTACCAAATTGTTGGGAGTTTGTGGGTGGAGGTGTGCAAGAAAAAGAAACAGTCAAAAACGCTTTGATTCGTGAAATAAAAGAAGAAGTTGGCCTCGATATTTCAGATAAAAATACAAAATTGATTGGGTTCTCGGAAGAGTTTATGGCGGATGATTCACGTTATTTTCAACTGAATTATGAAATAAAATTAACAATAAAGCCAAATATCATCTTAAGCGATGAACATTGTGCCTATGATTGGGTCGATGAAGATGATTTGCGCCTAGACACTTTTTTGAAAAATATTATAGAGCAATTGAAGAACTCATGAGAAAGGAAAATTATATGTTGAAGAAAGTTGTTTTTTTGACGGGTAATAAGCATAAAAAGGAAATTGCTGAGGCGGTCTTTTCGCTTTATGGTCTAGCGGTTGAGGCTCGTGACATTGATCTGGAGGAAATACAAGAAACAGACATCGAAAAAATTGCAATTTGGAGCGCCAAACAAGGGGCTAAACGATTGAATATGCCCGTTATCAAAACTGATGTAGGCTTTGCAATTGATGCTTTAAACGGCTTTCCTGGTGCATATGGAAAATACGTATTTCCACAGTTGGGCGTTGAGGGTGTATTACGTTTAATGGCGGGTAAAGAAAATCGGCGAGCGACTTCCACGGAAGTGTTGGCGTTTGCTACACCAAAAGGAGAAACAAAAACATGGATAAAGGTTCAAGAGCTTGAAATCCTGACAGAGCCAAGAGGAGCAGGGAGCATAATGGATCAAATTATGGTTATCAAGGACGAACATATTGTCAATTATGGTAGTCTTAGTTATGAAGAAAAAATGACGTGGTGGCGAAAGGGACCGAATTATTTCCATGACTTTGCCAAATGGTATAGCCAAAAATAATGTTATTAAATCAATAAAAAAGTTCTTGATTTAGTGAAAAAAAGAGTGTAGAATAGAACTATGTTAAACGTCAAAAGCACATATAATTTCCGAGCCTATTATCGCCGAATGTAGTCGGCGGTGGGTTGTGGCTTTTGTTGATGCAATCCGCTTGCTTCTGACAGATGAAAAATCTGAGCAGTAAATACCAGACTTTGTATCAATTAAAACAAAAGGAAATAAAAATGCAATTCACTCATACAGTCGGCAACGAAACAGCCATAATTGACGTTAAAGAAACAGAGAAAAATCCAAAACTTGTGCCGTTACAGGGCAAAAAATATCTTCAAGCGCCTTGTTGCGAGCAATTTATGCTGCGCAGAAAAGTGGTAAACAAGCTGGCGATTGCAGCATCGATGTTGCCCGATGGCTATCAGTTCAAGATTTTCGAAACATACAGAACTGCGCAAAAACAGATTGCGCTTTGGAATAAAGAACTTGCAAAAATAAAAGCTCAAACCCCGCACATCAGCCAAACAGAATTGGAAGAAAAAGCAAACATCGGTATTGCTAATCCATATAAAATAGGCAGCGGTCACCAAACTGGAGCAGCTTTAGATTTGACGCTTTGTAAAGACGGGCAAGAGCTGGATATGGGTACGCCGTATTTAGATACAAACAATCCTAAAACGCCGACATTTTCCAAAGGTTTGACTTTGGAGCAAATGCAAAATCGCTCGTTGCTTTTCTTTTTGATGACGATTGCAGGGCTTTCAAACTATCCGCTCGAATGGTGGCATTACAGTTATGGAGAACAAGAGTGGGCTGTCATTACGCACCACCAGCACACGTTGTATGCGAAGATAAATTTTCGCGAATAATTCTTGCATTACGTTCATATTAAGATATAATTAGCAACAAAAAGGAGCAAAAATGATGATACCTCTGAGACTTTCAACAAGATGGTTGTCGGTTGCATATGCGATGACAAGCGCACTATTTTGCTTGCCTGTATTGATGCTCTTTTATGGTTATAAAGGACTGACAATGGGTGACTTCTTTTTTATCCAAGGAGTTGCCAGTTTGTCGATTTTTTTTACTGAGATTCCAAGCGGTTATGTGTCAGATTTATTTTCCAGAAAACACACATTGATTATCAGCTTTTTGTGTTGGATTGCAGGAGATCTGATTTGGATTTTTGGTTCTGGCTTTATACCAATTATGTTGGGAGAGTTGATTTTTGGGTTGGCAATTGCTTTTGCTTCGGGGACTTTTGAGGCTTACTTTTATGACTTGCTCAAAAAACGTCATAAGGAAAACTTATTCCACATTAAGTACGCCAAAATGAAAACATTGTCCAATGTCGTAATGGCTATATCGAGTTTGACAGGGGCGTTTATTTACCAACATTTTGGTCCGACAACACCTTTGTGGCTTACCGTTTTTTGTTTGATGGCTGCGATCGTTATCGTATCTTTTTTACCTGATGTGCCAGAGTCCCGACGGATTGTGGCGCAGGATAAAAGCAAGTACCAAGATGTTTTAGACATATCAAAATATGCCCTTAAGCACAAACAGCTTAAATGGTTGATGTTGTTTCCAGCGATTTATAGCACGCTTACGCTTGTGCTGATGTGGGGACTTCAGTCTGTAATGGTCGTTAAAGATGTGCCTGTCTTTATGTTTGGTTTTGTGGTCTTTTGTGTCGCTTTAACACGGATTTTATTTTCGGCAAGCTCGGGACGGGTTTTAGAAAAAGTTCAACTTGCTGGGATTATCAAGCTGCTGTGTTTGCTGATAGTTGTTGCAAGTTTAGCGTCTTGTGTGGCTGTGTATCTGCCAATGTGGGCGGTTTATGTTTGCTTAGGGTTGATGATATTAGGTGCCGCTTCGGTCAGTTTGTCTAACATCTCAACATCGGTTTTAATTAACCACAGAATTAAATCGGATGAAAGAGCAACGATTTTGTCGGTTGCATCGATGATCAGCAAAGCTATGCAAGGAATAGGCTTGATTTGCCTCAAGCCGCTTTTTGACTATATCGGCGTAGGATCGACTTTTGCCGTATCATCTTTGCTTTTAATTCCGATCTTGATCTGCGCAAGTCAATTATATAAAATGAAATTAAAAATGATAAAGGATATGTAAATGCTGATATTAAATATAAACGGGCCGATAAATGCGGGAAAAAGCACCGTTAGCAAAAAGCTGGTGGAGATGTTTGATAGGGCTTGTTTTATCGAGGTCGATGAGCTGATGAGCGATGAAGAGCAATCCGCTTTGGGCTTGTCTGTGTCACAAGGGTGGGTAGAGCGTTGTCGCCGCCTTGAAAATATATTGCAAGACTACATCAAAACGCGTCCGTTCGAAACGGTTATTTTTGCTTATCCACTTGCGGATAACACATATAAAAAATGGTCGTCTTTTCAAAGCAAGAATGTGCGTTTTTTAAACGTCACGATTGCGCCGCGTTTAGAAGTGTGCTTGCAAAACAGAGGTTCTCGAGTACTTTCGGCGTGGGAGAAAAAACGCATCGAGCAAATGTACCAAGAGGGTTATCAAAACCGACCTTATGCGGACTTTGTTATCAATAACGAAAACCAAACGCCCGAGCAAACGGCGCGTTTGATAAAAGGCTTTGTCGAAAGTGCGCTGTCCTCAGGGCAACAATGGCTGCATCTTGTCGAGCGGCGTTGGCCAGCGCTTATAAACGGAGAGAAAACATCGACTTTTCGTTTGGGTGAGGGCTTTGTACACAAAGGCTTTTTGCTTTATAAAGACTGTCCCCGTGAACAATGGGGTGAGGTTGTTTATGTGACGAGTGTGTATTATCTGCCGTTTACCCAAGCGGTTGAAGTGGACGGCTTTGATGCGCACACACCCGACCTTCCAACGGCTTTAAAGCAAATGCAAGCGCATTATCCCGACCTGACATTACAAACGCCGATTTTGCTGGTGCGTCATTTAAGCGTGCCCGAGACGCGAAAACTTTACCCTAATGAAGTCGCTCAGATTTTAAAGGACGCGAGCAAGGTAAAATGATAAGGCGTACTTTGAAGCTTATTTGTCGCATTCCTGAAGATGAATACCACTATAATGCACAAGTAAAGGTAGATTTTTGGTATTAAAGTTTTCTTATTTCACGGCAAGGAACGCCATAGGCAAGAGTGTTGGCACTGATGTTTCTGGTGACAACACTACCTGCGCCGATGACGGCATTGTCGCCTATTGACACGCCCGCTAAAATGGTGACGTTCGCACCAATCCAAACGTTATTTCCAATGACAATGTCTTGGACGCTTTGCCAACCTTCGCAACGCAAGGTGGCGTCTAATGGGTGTTCGGCCGTATAAATGCCAACATAAGGGCCAATAATAACATTGTTGCCAATTACAACTTTTCCGCCGTCTCCAATTGAGCAATGGTGATTAAAATAACAGTTTTCTCCGATTTCGATGTATTGTCCATAATCACAATTAAATGGCGTTTCAAACCAAGTGTTTTTTCCAAGCCTTTTAAAAAGTCGAGGAAATAAATCAGTATGAATTTTGACGCGTTCGTCAGGCGAGGACGTATTGATTGAATACAACAATCGTGCTGTACTTTCCTTGAGGTAGAGCAAGTCTGAATCGTTGCCTTTGTATAAAGTCCCCGCCTTTATTTTCTTCATTTTATCCTACTTACATTTGACTTGAGTGTAGCCGTTGCCTTTGTCGTAAGTGCGGCATGTGACGTCACTTGGACGCTTGTTTTTCTCGGCAGCAACACGGTTGCGCTCGGCCAAAATACGGTCTTGCAATTTAGAGTCTTCATTCGCCTCTTTTAATGCGCCAGAAATAGCTCGGCGTTGGCTTTCTTCTTGCTCTTTCAAGCGTTGCTTGCGTAAACGTTCGTCAATTTGCGCTTGCTCTTTTTTCTTCACACAGCCCCAAATCGCGCCTGCTGGTGGGTTCATATTGCCCAAATATTGCATACACGTGCGGTTCAAATCGTCCAAATCCATTTTGAAGTTGTTGACTGTGGACAGGCTCATATAATTCAACGTAATCTCGCGCGAGGTCAATACGTCATCATAAAACATACGACATTCCATATATTGGTTCGTGCCTTGTCTGAAGCCCATAGCCACTGCACATTGTTGATCTAAAATCGTGTTCATTCGATATCTGGCAGCAGCGCGCTCTTCTGCAGAAATGCAACCCGACAAGCATAAGCACGCTATGCTTAAAACCAATAAATTGTTTTTCATTATTTTCTCTCCCAAAAGTTGACTTTTAAATAACATACGAATCGTTATAGCACATTTATTTTTTTATGCTAGTAAAAATTTTATTTTATGCAACTTTTTTTATGCAAAGAGAGAAAAATGCTTAAAATGCAGATAAAAATCTTGCACGTAAAAAGAAAAAAGGTTATAATCCGTTTCAGTTATGTTTATTTGGAAAATGATAAGGAAATACAAAATGGCATATTCGGTTAAAACAGATGAAAAATGGCAAAAAAAGTGGGATGCAGAACAACTTTATCGCTTTGACGAAAGCAAAATGGATAAAAAGTTGTACTGCTTGGAAATGTTTTCTTACCCATCGGCCGCGACTTTGCATTGCGGGCATTGGTATAATTACGGCGTGACGGATACTTGGGCGCGCTTTAAAAGAATGCAAGGCTTTAACGTTTTCCACCCGCAAGGCTTTGATGCTTTCGGATTGCCAGCCGAAAACTATGCGATTAAAACGGGCGTCCACCCAAAGGATTCGACAAACGCCAGCATTAAAACAATGCTCGAACAATACAAACGTATGGGTGGCAGCTATGATTTAAATTACTTCTTGTCGACTTGTGATGAGGGCTATTATAAATGGACGCAATGGATTTTTGAAAAGCTGTATGAAAAAGGTTTGGCGTATCAAAAAGAAGCGCCTGTCAACTGGTGTCCAAGCTGTCAGACAGTGCTTGCGAACGAGCAAGTCATTGACGGCAAGTGCGAGCGTTGTAAATCCGAAGTTACGCAACGCAAAATGAAGCAATGGTTCTTTAAAATTACGGACTATGCGGACGAATTGTTAAAGGACATTGATAATTTGGATTGGCCAGAAAAAACAAAGAAAATCCAAAAAAACTGGATTGGCAAATCAACAGGTTCGCTGATTACATTTGAAATTGATAACGGCTTAAAATTGCAAGCTTTTACAACAAGAGCCGATACGCTTTATGGTTTAAGCTATGTCGTCATTGCGCCAGAGCATGAGGCGGTGGCAAGCTTGACAAAGCCTGAATACAAGGCCGCAGTCGATGCTTACCTTGCGCAAGCAGCTAAAACAAACGAGATCGACCGTATGTCGACCGAACGTGAACGCACGGGCGTCTTTACGGGATCGTACGCAACCAATCCTGTGAACGGCCAAAAAGTGCCTGTGTGGGTTGCGGACTATGTCATTGCGACTTATGGTACGGGCTTTGTAATGGCGGTGCCTGCGCACGATGAGCGTGACTATGATTTCGCAACCAAATACAACTTGCCAATCAAGCGCGTCATTTTGGACAAGGACGGTCAAGAGCAACCGTTGCCATTCTGCGAACACGGCCGTTTGACTGACAGTGAAGAATTTACAGGCATGACAACTGAAGAAGCTGTGCCAGCGATTGTGGGCAAGCTTGCCAAAGAGGGCAAGGGCGAGCTGACAACGATGTTCCGTCTGCGCGATTGGTTGATTTCAAGACAACGTTATTGGGGTGCACCTATTCCAGTCATTCATTGCCCGCACTGTGGCAATGTGTTAGTGCCAGAAAAGGATTTGCCTGTGAAGTTGCCGTATGATGTCGAGTTCAGACCAGACGGTGAGTCACCGCTTGCGCGCTGTCCAGAGTTTATGAATGTCAAATGTCCAAAGTGTGGTGCAGATGCAAAGCGCGATCCTGATACAATGGATACGTTTGTTGACTCGTCGTGGTATTTCTTGCGTTTTCCCGATAACAAAAACGACAAGGAAGCATTTAACAAAGAAAAAATTAACAAGATGTTGCCTGTGGACAAATACGTTGGCGGTCAAGAGCATGCCACAATGCACTTGCTGTATGCGCGCTTTTTCACAAAAGCTTTGCGCGATATGGGGTATTTGAGCTTTGACGAGCCGTTTAAATCTTTGGTGCACCAAGGCATTATTTTGGGCCCTGATGGTCAAAAGATGAGCAAGTCCAAAGGTAATACAATTAACCCTGATGGCTATATACAAAAGTACGGTTCTGACGTGCTCAGAATGTATCTTGAGTTTGCGTTTGCCTATACCGAAGGTGGCCCTTGGAATGACGCGGGGATCGAGGCTATGGGACGCTTTGTCAAGCGTATCGAAGCGATGTTTGAAAAATATGCGACATTGCCTGATGACGTGCACGAAATGGGCAAAGCCGAAAAAGAATTAAACTTTGTGCGTCACACGACAATCAAGTCTGTCAGCCGTGATGTCGAGTTGTTCCAATTCAACACGTCTCTTGCGCGTATGATGGAATATTTAAATGCGCTGAACCAATATATGCAAGGCAAGGTCAACAAGTCTTTCTTGAAAGAGTGTTTGGAAACATACATTTTACTTCTTGCGCCATTTGCTCCGCACTTTTCAGAAGAGCTTTGGGAAAGCTTGGGTCATAGCGAGTCTGTCTTTAAGCAATCCTATCCAGTTGCGGACGAATCTGCAATGGTCAAAGATGAAATGACTTTGGCGGTGCAAGTCAACGGCAAAGTGCGTGCAGAGCTTTCGATTGCGTCAAATGCAACGGACGAGCAAATCAAAGAAGCGGGCTTAGCAATGCCTGCGGTGCAAAAGTTTATCGAAGGCAAGCAAGTTGTCAAAACAATCATTGTGCCAAAGAAGTTGCTCAGCATCGTGGTAAAATAAAGCCCCTCTGTTATGGGTTGAAAAAAGCAAGGCACCGCTCGGCATTCGAGCGGTGCTTTTTGTACAAGGCTATAAAATATTTTATAAATTTTACTTGAAAAAAAAGTGAAAAGTAGCTACTATCGAAACGTTTTAAAATAAAAGGAATCCGATGAAAAACACAAATTGGTACAATATGTCTGTCTCAAGCACTCTTGAGGCTTTGAAAACAGACAAAAACAAAGGTTTGACTTTAACAGAAGTTGCTAAACGACAAGCGAAATACGGCCCCAACAAAATGGCCGAGAAAAAAGGAAAGAGCGCGCTGGTGCGGTTTTTGCTTCAAATCCACCAACCCTTGATTTACGTGTTGTTGGTTTCGGCCACAATCGCGCTTTATTTTGGCGAGTATGTTGATGCGGGGGTCATTTATGGCGTAGTGGTTGCCAATGCGATTATGGGCTTTGTGCAAGAAGATAAAGCGCTCAAAGCTCTGTCCAGCTTGGCGCAAAGCTTGAGCGTGCAAGCGCATGTCATTCGCGATACTCAGCTGCAAACAATTGATGCCAAAGACTTGACTGTGGGCGATGTGGTTGTGCTACATTCGGGCGAGAAAATCCCAGCCGACTTGCGCCTTATCGAAGTGCACGATTTAAAGGTGGACGAAGCTGCGCTGACAGGTGAGTCTGTCCCCGTGGAAAAGACGGTGGAAAAGCTGGGCGAAAAGACGGTGCTTGCGGACCGTACGAATATGGCGTTTGCCTCAACGTTTGCGACATTCGGTCAAGCTAAAGCCGTGGTTGTTGAAATTGGTGATGAAACGCAAATCGGCAAAATCTCAAAGCTGATACACAACACGGCGGATTTAAAGACGCCACTGACCGAGCAAATTGAAGCGTTCAGCTCAAAGCTTTTGTGGTTTATTGTGGCACTGTCTGTATTGGCTTTTGCAGTTGGCTTTTTCAAAGGCTTGCCATTTGTCGATACATTTATGTCGGCCATTGCCATGGCAGTTGCTGCTATTCCAGAAGGGTTGCCTGCCGCATTGACAATTATTTTGGCTATTGGTGTGGGACGTATGAGCAAGCGCAAAGCGATTGTGCGTAAGTTGCCTGCGGTCGAAACTTTGGGCAGCACGTCTATTATTTGTTCGGATAAAACGGGAACGTTGACGGAGAACAAAATGACCGTGCAACGCGTGGTGACGATGAGCGGCGATTTTTCTGTTTCGGGCACGGGCTATCAAATCAAAGGCGCCTTCGAGCCAAATGTCAAAGATAATGCGTTGGAGCTTGTTTTAAAAACGGGCGTTTTGTGCAATGATGCGTGTTTAAAAATTACGCCTGCGCGCGTATCTGTCGAGGGAGACCCAACCGAGATTGCGCTGCTGGTGTCGGCCGAAAAGCACGGGCTTTCGGTTGATGCCTTGCGTGAAAAAGTGCCTTGTCAAGACGCGATTCCGTTCGAAGCTGCATATCAATATATGGCCGTGTTGGGCGCTGATAAGACGATCTATGTGAAAGGCGCAACCGAGGCGATTTTGCCGTACTGTGCTTATCAAATGGACGAAAAAGGCCGTTTGCACGAATTGGATAAAACGCAAATCTTGCAAAAAATGGAACGCTTGGCATCTCAGGGGCTGCGTGTTTTAGGCTTTGCAATCAAGCCCGATTTTGCGCAAGATAAGCTGAGCCACAAAGATGTGCATTCTGGTTTGGTGTTTTTGGGCTTGCAAGCGATGATCGATCCACCCAGAGCGGCTGCGATTAAGGCGATTAAAGCGTGCCATGCGGCGGGCATTCAAGTTAAGATGATTACGGGAGATCACGTGGTGACGGCTAAGGCGATAGCTGCTCAAATGGACTTGCACGGCAAGGGTGCAGATGTCGAGCCTGTGATTATGAATGGTACGCAAATCAGCGCGCTGTCCGATGCTGAGTTAAAAAAGCAAGCACCTCTTGTGGATGTATTTGCGCGCGTCACGCCTGAAGATAAACTCCGTTTGGTTAAGGCGCTGCAAAAGAATAAAAACATTGTCGCAATGACGGGGGACGGTGTTAATGATGCGCCTGCGCTCAAGCAAGCCAACATCGGCATTGCGATGGGGCAAAACGGCACCGATGTTGCAAAAGAGGCAGCCGACATTGTTTTGCTTGACGACAACTTTGCGACAATCGAGGCCGCAGTTGAGGAGGGCAGATGCGTGTTTGACAATCTGATCAAGTTCATTTTGTGGACTTTGCCAATCAGCTTTGCCGAAGCGTTTATCGTGATGACGGCGATTTTCTTGGGACTGACAAGCCCAATCTCTCCTGTGCAGATTTTGTGGATCAATATGGTGACGACCATTTTGCTGGGTGTGATGTTCTCGTTTGAGCCCGTTGAGAAAGGCATTATGGCACGCAAGCCTAGAGCGGCAGATGCGCCAATTATATCGCGCTATGTGTTTATCCGAATGCTGGTTGTGACAATTTTAATGACGGTTTTAAGCTTTGTTGCGTACGAGATTATTGCCGATCAGCACGCCTTTATCGAAAAAGGCCGCACCGTTGTCGTCAATGCGATTGTGATGATGGGAATCTTTTTGATGTTCTCGTGCAGATCGTGGGATAAGTCCATTTTCACAACGGGCTTTAAAGGAAATAAGTATATGGTCTTTGGCGCAGTGGGTATGGTGATTTTGCAAATCATCTTTACGTACATGCCTGTGTTTGCGAAGTTTTTCAAAACGGTACCGCTTTCAGCAAAAGCGTGGGGCGTATCGTTGGCCTGTGGCGTGATGATTACCGCTGTGATTGAGCTCGAAAAATGGATTGTACGCAAAAAGGGCTTGAAAGAATAAAAAAAGCTTGCGCTTTTAAATAAAAAAAAGTATAATTTCCGCTATGAAAGTTTTAAAAGGATAGTAAAATGAAAAAATTAACTTATGACGAATTGCGCAATATGTATTTGGATTTTTTTAAAAGTCACGGACACAAAGAAATCCGTAATTCTTCACTTATTCCAGAAAATGATCCAACCGTTTTGTTTACAACGGCAGGTATGCACCCTTTAGTGCCGTATTTGTTGGGCGAAAAGCATCCTGAGGGTAGACGCTTAACAGACGTGCAACGTTGTATCAGAACGTGCGATATTGATGAAGTGGGTGATACATCTCACTTGACATTTTTTGAAATGCTTGGCAACTGGTCGCTCGGCGATTACTTTAAGCAAGACGCCATTAAGATGAGCTTTGAGTTTTTAACAAAATACTTGCAAATCCCTGTGGAAAACTTGGCGGTCACTTGCTTTGCAGGTGATGACCTTGTGCCACGTGACACGGAATCGGCCGAGGTTTGGAAAAGCTGTGGCCTGAAAGATGATCAGATCTTCTTTTACGGCAGAGATGATAACTGGTGGGGTCCTGCGGGTGAGACGGGTCCTTGCGGCCCAGACAGTGAAATGTTTATTAACGATTTGTCAAAGCCAGCCTGCGGCCCTGACTGTGGCCCTGCGTGCCATTGCGGCAAGTATATGGAAGTATGGAATGACGTCTTTATGCAATATAACAAAAAACAAGACGGTACTTACGAGCCTTTGAAGCAAAAAAATGTGGATACAGGTATGGGGCTCGAGCGTGTTTTGCGCGTGATGAATGGGTTTGATGACGTTTACAAGACCGAGCTTTTCGCCGATGTAATTGCAAAGTTGGAGCAACTGAGCGCTAAATCTTATCAAGGCAATGAAAAATTGTTCCGCAAGGTTGCCGATCACGTACGTGCTGCGACTTTCATTTTGGGTGATGAGCGAGGCGTAAAGCCTTCCAACACAGAGCAAGGTTATGTTTTGCGCCGCATTATTCGTTCAGCTATTCGCGCGCTCAAGCAATTGGGGGTTGAGCAAAACGTGCTGGCAACCTTGTCCGATATGTTTATCCAAAAGCATAAAAAGTACTATCCTATTTTGGAACAAAACAGAGCAGACGTGTTGGCTGCGTTGGAAAAAGAAGAAACGCTGTTTAAGCGCACTTTGCAATCGGGCTTAAAGGAAATGGAAAAGGTGATAGCGCGTTTGGGTGACGACAAAAAAATCGATGGTAAAACAGCTTTCCACTTGTACGATACGTTCGGTTTTCCGTTGGAATTCACGCAAGAAGTTGCGTCCGAAAACGGCATTCAAGTTGATGTCGATGGCTTTCATAAGTGCTTTGAAGAGCATCAAGCAAAATCCAGAGCAGGTGCCGAACAAAAGTTCAAAGGCGGTTTGGCAGACCATTCCGAAAAGACAACGGCATACCATACGGCAACGCACATTTTGCAAGCTGTGTTGCGCAAGGATATCGATCCAAACATTTGTCAAAAAGGCTCTAACTTAACGGCAGAAAGAATGCGTTTTGATTTTTCGTTCGGTCGCAAGTTGACGCCAGAAGAGCTGAAAAAGGTCGAGGACGATGTGAATGCAATCATTGCTCAAAATCTGCCTGTGACAATGGAAGAGATGACTTTGGAAGAAGCTCAAAAAGCGGGTGCTACAGGCTTGTTTGTCAACAAATATGATACAGAAAAAGTCAAAGTATATACTGTTGGCGACAATGTTTCAAAAGAAATCTGTGGCGGTCCGCACGTAGCAAACACTTCTGTCATGGGGCATTTCCGCATTGTTAAAGAGGAAGCTTCCTCTGCGGGTGTGCGCCGTATCAAAGCTGTATTGGAGTAAGAATGTTTTTTAAAAAAGCACCACTCTTTTCGAAAAAAACATCGGCGCTGAGCTTTTGTATTTTTTGTGGCTCGGAAATGGGAGCGTACGAAAAGCACGCTCCTGAAGTGGAGCGCTTTGCACGCACAATCTCGGAGCAAGGCTATCGCATTATTTTTGGTGCAGGGCAGCAGGGCTTTATGGGAAAAATCTATAAAGGTGCGACAAAGGCCTCAAAACACTATATTACGGGTGTGCCGATGTTTTCGTTTTTACACGAAATTGAAGACAAAGAAAAGTTTAACCGCTTGTATTTGGCTAAAACTTTGGGCAAGCGCAAAGACTTGTTTGTCAAGCTAGCGGACGCTTTTATTGTCTTCCCAGGCTCGTTTGGTACGTTGGACGAATACTTTCACGTTTTGTTGCTCAACGCCTATAAAATGATTGACAAACCAATTATTCTTGTTAATATGGACGGGTATTTTGATTTGCTTGAAAAGTTGACGTTTCTGCCGATAGAGCGCCAATTTTCACGCCCTACGCAGTTGAAAAATGTGTTCAGCGTGTCTTCCGTGGAGGACATTCTGCCTTGTTTTTTTCAAAGGCCAGAACAATTTTGTTTATATAATAAATACTTAACACAACACAAATAAAGGAGATTAAAAAATGAAAAATATGATGGATATGGTCAGCATGGTTAAAAAAGCACAAGCCGTACAAACTCAAATGGCTGCAGTCCAAAATAAAATGGAAAATACCGAGTTTACAGGGCTTGCTGCGGACGGTGCTGTGCAAGTGACGATGACGGGCAAGTTTGTCCCAACAAGCATTAAGTTGGACAAGTCTGTGGTCAATCCTGATGATGTTGAAACGTTGGAAGACTTGTTGTTGGTCGCTATGAAAAATGCGAAAACAAAGATTGATGACGCGTCTGAGAAAGCTTTTGATAGCATCAAGAAAAGCTTGAATTTGCCAGAAAACTTTGAACTTCCATTCTAAGGCAACGCATAAATGTCAAAAAGCAAAATTGACGTTTTGACGGATTGTTTAGCAAAATTGCCTGCGCTGGGGCCTCGTTCTGCCAGACGGGCAGTTTTGTTTTTGCTTAAAAAAAAGCAAACGCAAATGAAAACGTTAATTGATGCTTTGCAAGACGTAATGGATAATGTTGCGCCGTGCCCTTTATGCGGCAATATGGATGTGACGCAACCGTGCGCGATTTGCCAAGATCTGCGCCGAGACGATACTCAACTTTGTGTTGTCGCGGACATTGCAGATTTGTGGGCGCTTGAGCGCGCAAATACTTTCAAAGGGCGTTATCACGTTTTGGGTGGCGTTTTGTCCGCATTGGACGGGATAGGCCCCGAAGAGCTTAACATTCAATCGTTGATTGGTAAGGTGTCTGCTGGTGCGATTACCGAGGTGATTTTGGCATTGCCTGCGACTTTGGACGGCCAAACGACCGCGCATTATCTGACGGATATTTTGGAAAAGTACAACATTAAAGTGACTGCTCTGTCGCACGGTGTGCCCGTGGGTGGCGAGCTGGATTACCTTGATGACGGCACGCTGCAGGCGGCATTTAAAACTCGGCGACAAATATAGGCAAATATAGGAGGGCAAATGAGCGACATCAAACACGTTTTAGAAAATCTTTCTCAATCTTTGCAAGTTTTGGAAGACGCTGTGGCGGAGGCTAAGCAAACAGTCCAGCTGAAGCAAGATAAAATTGACGCGTTGCAGCAAGCGCTTCAAACAACCTATGAGCGGTTGGATATGGCGATTGAAAAGCTGGAATGCGAAACGAAAATTGACGCCGTGGCGGGCTCAGAGTTGGCGTTACGTCCTATATCAACCTCTGATGATGCCACGCATAACGTAAGCGACGTTGATGGCGTTTTGGCAGAGTCCAAAGGCGATTCTTCTCATTCATCAGAGCTTGAAAAGGAGGAGGAATAATGGCTGTTGTTGCTTTAAAAATTGCCGATTACACATATAAAATTGCTTGCCAAGACGGGCAAGAAGAGTTTATTCGCACGCTTGCCAGCTACCTTGACGAAAAAGCGCAAAAGTTGACGGCGTCAAATGGTTTTATTCCTGAAAATCAATTGCTTGCGATGGTCAGCGTTTTGGTGGCTCAAGAATTATTTCATGCAAAAAGTGCTCAGTCGGTGGGGCACACGGTGGATTCTCAAACGCTGGAAGCGCTTGAATCTGTCTCGAATAAAATTTTAGAGCTTGCGCAAATACTCAAAAAGAGCTAGTATAGATTCGTAAGAGGGCTTTCTGGTTTGTTAGGACTCTTGGTGCGCCGAGGTGATAAATACAGAAAGGGGATGGCAAGAAACGGTATCGTTTAACTACTGTCACTCATTGAACACAAGAAATCTGGCGACAGATACGCCGACGGCTAAGGAGGCTCTCTTATCCAAAAAATCAAAGCGCCCGTTTACTCGAGCGCTTTTTTGTTGAAGGACGTTTGCGGCATTAATAGCAAAGAGCCCTTCGAGTGCTTGTTCTTTGCGCGTCTCCCCAAACGCCACTTTTTTGAGTTGCAAGAAAAGCATTGTTTGCTTGGCTCGCCGTACTAGACCAAAACCATGTAGCAAAAGAGCCGCTAACATTCGCACATTTACCTTCGCCCGTTGAACC
>ERZ1023658.288-NODE-288-length-15706-cov-7.818606_pt1 | contig 15706 bp, 10 predicted proteins | sample MGYA00380339_ERZ1023658 | MGnify/ENA primary metagenome ERZ1023658 (study PRJEB33179, sample SAMN07448981) | human gut metagenome | biome: Human-gut; feature: Human associated habitat; material: Faeces | host: Homo sapiens | place: India: Bhopal | collected... | reverse complement strand
CAGTGGGGATGTTGCCCGCCGCGTCACTGACAAAACCCATGACCGGAGTGACAAAACCGCCGCCAATGATGGTCATAACGATGAAGGACGAACCGTATTTGGTGTCCTGGCCGAGATTCTTAATGCCCAGCGAGAAGATTGTTGGGTACTGAATCGACATAAAGGCGCTGCATAAAGTCAGGGCTATTAAGCCCACATGACCGCCAGCGAAGGCTGAGATCAGGCACAGTGCCATAGCGATTAATGCGTAGGCGGCCAGGACTTTGTGTGGTGCGAAGCGACTGATGAGCCAGGTACCGGTGAAACGACCAATAAAGAAGCACACCATGGTTCCGGTTAAATAGTTAGCGGCAAAGCCTGCAGTCATACCTGGAATTTCTTCTACAGCGTAGCGAATCAAATAGCTCCAGCAGGCCGTTTGTGCGCCGACATAGCAGAATTGCGCTAATACCGCCCAGCGCCAGTGACGAATACGCGCCAGACGAGAAAGCGATGCGGAGAACGATCCTTGTTTGGCGTCACTGTGATTATCACTCTGCAATGCCGGGAATTTCGTCAGCATGATCAGCAGGGCGACCAGTAACACGATAGCCACGATGATCATATAAGGTGTCTGTACCGATAATACCAGGCTGTGTTTATACGCACTCAATTGCTCTGGAGACATTTTATCGAGAACGTCTTGCGATTGATGTGGCACGTTAGACAAAATAAGACTTTGCCCAAAGACAACCGCGATAATTGCGCCAAACGAGTTAAATGTTTGCGCAAGATTTAAGCGGAAGTGACCACTGCTTTCCGGCCCTAATACCGTAACAAAAGGGTTTGCGGCAGTTTCCAGACAACCTAATCCGGCTGCAATAATAAATAGGCCAACTAAAAATAAGGTGTAGTTCATTATTTCTGCAGCGGGCCAGAATAATGCAGCGCCCAAGGCATATAAAAATAATCCGGTAATAATCCCTGCTTTATAACTGAGTTTTTTCATCAATATCCCAGCAGGGATTGGGATAATGAAATAACCAAAGTAAAAGGCCGATTGGATCAGGCCAGCCTGGAAATTTGTCAGCGTAAAAGCCTGCTGGAATTGAGGTAATAAAATGTCGTTAAGGTTATTGGCTACCGCCCAAAGAAAAAACAGTGAGCACAGCAGCGCGAATGGAATAATGTAACTTCTGCTTTGCCCTGCATCTTTATCTACCGCACGGTAACTCTGCGTTTGTATTGATGTGTTTCCCATAGCATCCTCTTAGGTTCAGAAGCTTAAGCACGTAATCGGTTATGTTTTCAAAAGTGCAAAACCAGCGAGTTCGGGCTTCATATCAGTGAATATTTGCCTGTCTGAAATGAACTCATGGATTCATTTTCAAATAAAAAACGCTCTGTAATATGACGGCGGTCACACTTATTAGCTGGAAGGTGACTTTATGTGACTACCATCACTTTAATAATCGAAATTTCATGCCCGTTTCAGAAAATAAATCATAAAAAACACAAACCAGATGACCGTATTAATTGTTTATGCCGAAAACGGGCATTCCTGGCTTGAGTGAATAGAAAAATGACCGTTTTGATAAATATTTTTAAGAGCGGTCATTTTTAATGGGGTTATAAAAAGAGAACTTGCAGTTATTTACTGTGATTAGTTGAACCAGGTCACAAAATATAAGCTTGTGAATTTCTTTCTGGTTAATCAGGAAGAAGATGGTGGGTAATTAAACGGCTAATTCAATAGTGTGAAAGGAACAACATTATTGCCATGTTTTGAATCAGAGAGAGGTAGCTAATGGAACGAAATAAACTTGCTCGTCAGATTATTGACACTTGCCTGGAAATGACCCGCCTGGGACTGAACCAGGGGACAGCGGGGAACGTCAGTGTACGTTATCAGGATGGGATGCTGATTACGCCTACAGGCATTCCATATGAAAAACTGACGGAGTCGCATATTGTCTTTATTGATGGCAACGGTAAACATGAGGAAGGAAAGCTCCCCTCAAGCGAATGGCGTTTCCATATGGCGGCCTATCAAAGCAGACCGGATGCCAACGCGGTTGTTCACAATCATGCCGTTCATTGCACGGCAGTTTCCATTCTTAACCGATCGATCCCCGCTATTCACTACATGATTGCGGCGGCTGGCGGTAATTCTATTCCTTGCGCGCCTTATGCGACCTTTGGAACACGTGAACTTTCTGAACATGTTGCGCAGGCTCTCAAAAATCGTAAGGCAACTTTGTTACAACATCATGGGCTTATCGCTTGTGAGGTGAATCTGGAAAAAGCGTTATGGCTGGCGCATGAAGTTGAAGTGCTGGCGCAACTTTACCTGACGACCCTCGCGATTACTGACCCGTTGCCAGTGCATAGCGTTGAAGTAATTGCCGTAGTGCTGGAGAAATTCATAACCTATGGGTTACGGATTGAAGAGTAATTTCGTAAAGCAACAAGGAGAAGGATGATGGCTAACAGAATGATTCTGAACGAAACGGCATGGTTTGGTCGGGGTGCTGTTGGGGCTTTAACCGATGAGGTGAAACGCCGTGGTTATCAGAAGGCGCTGATCGTCACCGATAAAACGCTGGTGCAATGCGGCGTGGTGGCGAAAGTGACCGATAAGATGGATGCTGCAGGGCTGGCATGGGCGATTTACGACGGCGTAGTGCCCAACCCAACAATTACTGTCGTCAAAGAAGGGCTCGGTGTATTCCAGAATAGCGGCGCGGATTACCTGATCGCTATTGGTGGTGGTTCTCCACAGGATACTTGTAAAGCGATTGGCATTATCAGCAACAACCCGGAGTTTGCCGATGTGCGTAGCCTGGAAGGGCTTTCCCCGACCAATAAACCCAGTGTACCGATTCTGGCAATTCCTACCACAGCAGGTACTGCGGCAGAAGTGACCATTAACTACGTGATCACTGACGAAGAGAAACGGCGCAAGTTTGTTTGCGTTGATCCGCATGATATCCCGCAGGTGGCGTTTATTGACGCTGACATGATGGATGGTATGCCTCCAGCGCTGAAAGCTGCGACGGGTGTCGATGCGCTCACTCATGCTATTGAGGGGTATATTACCCGTGGCGCGTGGGCGCTAACCGATGCACTGCACATTAAAGCGATTGAAATCATTGCTGGGGCGCTGCGAGGATCGGTTGCTGGTGATAAGGATGCCGGAGAAGAAATGGCGCTCGGGCAGTATGTTGCGGGTATGGGCTTCTCGAATGTTGGGTTAGGGTTGGTGCATGGTATGGCGCATCCACTGGGCGCGTTTTACAACACTCCACACGGTGTTGCGAACGCCATCCTGTTACCGCATGTCATGCGCTATAACGCTGACTTTACCGGTGAGAAGTACCGCGATATCGCGCGCGTTATGGGCGTGAAAGTGGAAGGTATGAGCCTGGAAGAGGCGCGTAATGCCGCTGTTGAAGCGGTGTTTGCTCTCAACCGTGATGTCGGTATTCCGCCACATTTGCGTGATGTTGGTGTACGCAAGGAAGACATTCCGGCACTGGCGCAGGCGGCACTGGATGATGTTTGTACCGGTGGCAACCCGCGTGAAGCAACGCTTGAGGATATTGTAGAGCTTTACCATACCGCCTGGTAAATGCGCTGATGTGATAATGCCGGATACGACGTTTGCGGCGTATCCGGCTCGCCGTTACCGTACCAACCGCAATTGCTGTAAATTGCCGTCGATATGCAAATCGGTTTGTAAGCGGGCAATATCGCGGCACAGAAACGCCATCTCTTTATGGGTTTCTAATTTTTTGCGCCACTTTTCGGCAACCGCATCCAGATTCTCATATATTCCTTCCAGACTCTGAAACTCGACCAGCAGCTGCGTGGCGCTTTTTGGTCCGATTCCCGCAACACCCGGTACCTTTGAACTGCTGATCCCCGCAAGTCCCCAGTAATCGGGCAACTGCTGCGGTTGAACGCCAAATTCTTTATCGATAAATGGCGCATCCAGCCAACGTTTCTGGAAGTAATCACGAATACGTAATGTCGGTGAAAGTAACTGACAGTAGCCTTTATCTGTCGAAACAATCGTTGCCTGATGCCCGGCCTGTGTCACTTTGACCGCCAGCGTGGCGGCTAAGTCATCGGCTTCGTTGCCGCTGGTTGACCAGCACGGGACGCCGCGTTGCTCAAAGGCGGCGCGTAATGCAGGCATCTCGTCGTGCAACTCTTCCGGCATTGGCGGTCGACCCGCTTTGTAATCTGGTAAACGCTGATGACGCCAGCCGCTACTGCGGTTTTCATCATCAAAAACGGCGACCGCGTGGGTTGGCTGGCTGTGCATAATGAGCTGATCGAGCGCATGCTGGCAGGTTTCGACACAGGGCGATCCCTGAACGGCATGAATGCGACGAATAAGATTCAGTGCATCGACAATAAGCAAATGAACAGCCACGATAACCCCCTTAAAGATCAGGCGATAAGGGTAACATTCGATGCCGGAACAGGCTACGGCTGGATGAGAAATCGGGAAGAGGCCTCGCAAAACGAGGCCTCTGGAGAGCGATTAATCGCAGGCAACGATCTTCATTGCCAGGCCGCCGCGAGAGGTTTCGCGGTACTTGGCGTTCATATCTTTACCTGTTTCGTACATGGTTTCGATAACTTTATCGAGGCAGACGCGCGGCTCGCTGGTACGGCGTAGCGCCATACGTGCGGCGTTCACCGCTTTTACTGCCGCAATGGCGTTACGCTCGATGCATGGCACCTGGACCTGTCCGGCGACCGGGTCACACGTCAGACCGAGGTTGTGCTCCATGGCGATTTCCGCCGCGATGCACACCTGCGCCGGGCTTGCACCTAACAGTTCTGCCAGACCAGCCGCCGCCATTGAGCACGCCACACCAACTTCACCCTGGCAGCCGACTTCAGCACCAGAAATTGACGCGTTCATCTTATAAAGAGAACCAATGGCACTGGCTACCAGCAGGTAACGAGCCAGTGAGTTAGCGTTCACTTCGCGGATAAACTTATCGTAGTACGCCAGCACTGCCGGGATAATCCCGCACGCACCGTTAGTCGGCGCAGTCACCACGCGTCCGCCAGCAGCGTTCTCTTCGTTCACTGCCAATGCAAACATGTTGATCCAGTCAACAACCGCCATCGGGTCAGTGGTGGTTTTATCCTGGCTGACCAGCATCCGGCGTAGTGCTGCAGCACGGCGTGGAACGCGCAGTTTGCCAGGCAACACGCCTTCGGTGGAAATACCGCGCTCAATACCGCCACGCATGACTTCCCATACGTTCGCCAGGTGCTGTTCCAGCTCTTCTTTGCTGTGCAGCGCCAGCTCATTTTTCATCATCAGGCCAGAGAGTGACAGCCCGGTTTCCTGACAATGTTTTTGCAGATCGGCTGCTGAACTGTACGGATAAGGAACTTCAACCGGTGCGCTATTCTGCTGGACAAAATGCTCTTCATCAACGATAAAGCCACCGCCAATAGAGTAGTAAGTCTGGCTGTAAACGACTTTATCGCCCGCCAGCGCGGTAATGCGCATACCGTTTTCATGCAGAGAAAGGTTGTCTGCATGGAAGTTCATGCACTGATCAACCGGGAACTCCACTTCATGCTGACCGTTTGCCAGCATCAGGCGACCATGAGTATTCACATCCTGAATAAAACCAGGGATGGAATCGATATCCACGGTATCCGGCAGGTTACCCGCCAGGCCCATAATAATGGCGATATCAGTGTGGTGGCCTTTACCGGTCAGAGAGAGCGAGCCGTACACGTCAACCACCACGCGGGTCACGTCTTTAAGCAGATTACGGGCAATCAGATCGTCGGTAAATTGTTTACCCGCTTTCATTGGTCCAACGGTATGAGAACTGGAAGGGCCAATGCCGATTTTGAAAATATCGAATACGCTAATCATAGGAAATACATCGCGTTAAAACGGAGGAAGCGCCGCCCGAAAGCGGCGCGAAAGGACTTAGCTGAACAGAGAGTAGAAGATTGCGGAGATTGCAATCAGACCCATCACGACAACGAATACGTTGCTGATGTGACCGCTGTACTTACGCATTGCCGGTACTTTCTGAATTGCGTACATCGGCATCAGGAACAGGATCATCGCGATGATTGGGCCGCCCAGGGTTTCAATCATACCCAGGATGCTCGGGTTCAGGGTGGCAACAATCCAGGTCGTTACCAGCATGAACAGCGCAGTGATACGGTTCAGCTTGTTGATTTCGATAGACTTACCTTTACCACGCAGAGATTTAATCACCATACCGTTGAAGCCTTCACGTGCGCCCAGGTAGTGGCCGAGGAAGGATTTGGTGATAGCGATAATCGCGATAATCGGAGCCATCCACGCGATAACCGGTGCGTTAAAGTGGTTAGCCAGGTAAGACAGAATCGAGATGTTCTGCTCTTTAGCCGCAGCCAGGTCTGCCGGAGTCAGGCTCAGTACACAGCTGAAGACGAAGAACATTACGGTCAGCACCATCATGATGTGTGCGAATGCCAGGATCTTCGAGCATTTCTGTTCTGCCATATCGCCGTACTCTTCACGCTTCGCAACGGCGAAAGAAGAGATGATCGGAGAGTGGTTGAACGAGAACACCATTACCGGAATTGCCAGCCACAGGGTCATCCACAGACCGTTTCCGGTTGCAGATGCAGTGTCCAGAGACAGCGTTTCCAGTGCTGCGCCGTTCCACTGCGGGATCAGGTACAGAGCCAGCAGCATCAGTACGCCAACAAACGGGAATACCAGAATACTCATCGCTTTAACGATCATCTGCTCACCGAAGCGAACGATGGTCATCATACCCACGATCAGGATCAGCGACAGAATCGCACGCGGCGGTGGCGTCATACCCAGCTGGTGAGACATGAAGCTTTCAACTGTATTGGTGATTGCCACGCTATAAACCAGCAGGATCGGGTAGATAGCGAAGAAGTAGAGCAGGGTAATCAGTTTACCTGCGCCAATACCAAAGTGTTCTTCTACAACCTCGGTGATGTCTTCGCCCGGGTTTTTACCAGACAGTACGAAGCGAGTCAGGCCGCGGTGAGCAAAAAACGTCATCGGGAACGCAAGGATAGCCATGATGATCAGCGGGATCATACCGCCAACACCGGCGTTGATTGGCAGGAACAGCACGCCCGCGCCGATTGCCGTGCCGTAAAGGCCCAGCATCCACATGGTGTCTGTCTTGCGCCAGGCACTACGAGAGTCTTTCGACGCAATCGTGCTGGTTTGAGTCGTTTCCATCTATTTCTCCTGGAGGAATGCAAATAATTCAGCTTTTAGCCAGTTCAGCCCGGGAAGGTGCCTGACCGTAAAAATGAAATCTGTCTATCGGCGATGGCTTAATCATTTACCGCCGTAATAATTTGAGGGCGGAAAGATACACACAAGTTATGTATCTATCAGTGATCTTGATCTCAAATACAATAATCTACTTGGAAGATAGATTATCCCAACGCTTTACTCTGTAAATCAAAAGTAAAAGAGAATTTAAGGGCAGTATTTGCCCATTAAACGACATCTGACTTCTTCCGGGGCGCGCAATATATGTAGGTTGAACTGAAAAAATCAATACTTTTAGTTAATCATGGCGATAATTTCTTTTTCATAGCGATAAAATACGGTTTATGAAAATAGGGAAACGTTTGCGTTGCAACATAAATTGTATGACATATTAACTGTGATGATATTTGTCGCGTGACGGTGGTAAGAAACATTCATATAACAAATGAAATGAGTTGATGAGTAAGTGACCAAAAACGAGAAAACCCGGCAACAAACGTCACCGGGGGAGGGGAGATTACGTGCAGATTTCGTAGCAAGGGATGTAGGCTGAGCCTGGCAACTTCATACGATGCTGGGCAACAAAACCCTGTAGCAGGTCGTCCATACGACGCATAATCTCTTTATCGCCGTTGATTTTGTAAGGACCAAACTCTTCAATGGCGCGAATACCGACTTCTTTTACGTTACCCGCCACAATACCGGAGAACGCACGGCGCAGGTCGGCAGCCAGCACTTCAACAGGTTGATCCGGGTAAAGCTTCAGATTAGCCATATTCTCGTGAGACGGCTCAAACGGCATTTGCAAATCTGGTGCAATGCGCATTGACCAGTTAAAGCTGTAAGCGTCACCAGTGTCGCGGCGATTTTCTTTCACCAGCGGCATCGATTTTTTCATCTGACGAGCGACTTCAGCGGCGTCATCAATGATGATGCGGTAATGGCGGCGCGCGTTTTCGCCCAGCGTATGTACGACAAACTCGTCCAGTACGCGGAAGTAGTCGGCGCTCTCTTTCGGGCCGGTGAGGATCAATGGTAAAACCTGATCTTTGTTGGCCGGGTTCATTAAAATTCCCAGCAAATACAGCAACTCTTCTGCCGTACCCCCACCTCCAGGGAAGATAATGATGCCGTGCGCGATACGGACAAACGCTTCCAGACGTTTTTCGATATCCGGCATGATGATCAATTCGTTGACCAGCGGGTTAGGCGGTTCAGCGGCGATAATCGACGGCTCTGTCATACCAATAAAACGACTGTCTTTGTAACGCTGCTGCGCGTGTCCGACCGCAGCACCTTTCATCGGCGCTTCCATCGCTCCCGGACCACAGCCGGTGCAGATATTCAGCTCACGCAGGCCCAGCTGGTTTCCGACGCGACGGGCATACAAATACTCATTTTCGTTAATTGAGTGACCGCCCCAGCAGACCACCATATTTGGCGCTTCACCCACATGCAGCGCGCGAGCGTTACGCAAGATGGAAAAGACCAGGTTAGTGATGTGGACGGAGTTGTCGAGATTCAGGTTGGGAAAACGAACGGTATTATGGATTTGCCCGTAAACGAAGAGAATGTCTCGCAGAACCGCGAACAAGTTGGCCTGCAAAGCGCGAATAATTCGCCCATCGACAAAAGCCTCTTCCGGGGGATTAATCAGTTCCAGCTTTACGCCGCGTTCACGGCGCAGGACGTTAATATCGAAATTTTCAAAACGAGACAGCAATTCTTTGCTGTTATCGGTCAAACTACCGGAGTTCAGTACGGCAAGTGAACAGTTGCGAAACAGTTGATAGAGGTCGCTGCTGGCGGTGCGTTTAAGCATATCCACTTCCAGCTGCGACAACATATCCATGGAGCCAAGCGGGCTAATATGTGTAATCAAGAAAAACTCCTTATGGGACGAATATCGTCATTCCCTTTGATTACAATAGCCCTGCCTGATGACCTTTCACAACCTTCTGCGTGAATCCAGCACGCAAAATTGAGAAAAAATTTATTGCCGAACCAGTCTTGTGGTCGATGGGACAAAATCGCTATTACTGCGCCACGGGTTAATGTCCAGACCGCCACGACGGGTATAACGTGCGTAAACGCTTAATTTCTCTGGCTGGCAGAAGCGTAACAGGTCATTAAAGATGCGTTCCACGCACTGTTCGTGGAACTCGTTGTGATGACGGAATGAGACCAGGTAACGCAGCAGTTTTTCTCTGTCAATTTGGCGTCCACGATACTGAATTTGGATCGAACCCCAATCTGGTTGATGGGTGATCAGGCAGTTTGATTTCAGCAGATGGCTGACAAGCGTCTCTTCCACTACTTTTTCACCGTTGGTGGCATTCTCCAGATAGTCAGTAGTGAATTCATAGTTATCGATAGTGATATCCTGGTCATCAATGCAGGTGCCATTGAAATGACCTATCGGCTGGCCTTCCAGTTCATCAAGACGATATAACGCCACGCTAACCTTACCCTGGGCGCAAGTGCTTAAGTCGCGCTCCAGCGTCTGGCGCACCTCATCCCAGTTATTAAAACGCGTCTGGTTAAAACTGTTGAGATAGAGCTTAAAACTCTTCGACTCAATCAGATTTACGCTGGTGTAATCAAGTTCAACATGACCGACAGCGACCTGCGGCAAACCTTTCGCATTCAGCCAGGAAAGTTCATACAGCGTCCAGATATCCGTACCGTGAAAAGGCAGGTTATCCGCTTTCAGACCCAGCGGGTCGCGATTCAGGCTGCGTGGAACGCCTTGCAGTAGGCTGGCGTCATAGGTATCCCGGTAATCGGTTGATTTTCCAAGAGTCAGGCCCGCAAGTGCCTGATGGTTTGCATAAGAAGACATGTTTCACCGTCATAAACCAGATAAACTAAACGACAAGTGTATCTGGTTTAAGTGAAGAGAGAAATTAGTGGACGATTTGACCGCACAAGCCCTGAAAGATTTTACTGCACGCTACTGCGATGCGTGGCATGAAGAGCATAAAAGCTGGCCGTTAAGTGAGGAACTGCACGGTGTTCCTTCACCGTGCATTATTTCAACTACCGAAGATGCCGTATACTGGCAACCCCAGCCGTTTACCGGGGAACAAAATGTAAACGCGGTTGAACGCGCTTTTGATATTGTGATACAACCCACAATTCATACCTTTTATACGACTCAGTTTGCCGGGGATATGCACGCGCAGTTTGGCGATATCAAACTGACATTGCTGCAAACCTGGAGTGAAGACGACTTCCGTCGGGTGCAGGAAAATCTGATTGGTCATCTGGTGACTCAGAAAAGGCTAAAACTGCCGCCCACGCTATTTATCGCGACGCTGGAAGAAGAGTTAGAGGTCATCTCGGTGTGTAATCTCTCCGGTGAAGTGTGCAAAGAGACGCTGGGAACACGTAAACGGACGCATTTAGCCTCAAATCTTGCGGAATTCCTTAATCAACTTAAGCCTCTTCTGTAATCCAAATACCCCATCTGGTTGTGAGAGATCTCTTACAGACTCTGTAGGAGATCGCCAGGAAATAAGCGAATACTTAAAAAGATAAGAATCGTTATTTTCATTTAAAATCAAAATGTTGATTGTTAATTCTTAACTTTCATATGAAATTTTCCTTAAGGCATTGTCTGTAAGCGCCTTGTAAGACTTCGCGAAAAAGACGATTCTATCTTCGTCGACAGGGAGTCAGACAACGAAGTGAACATCAGGATGATGACACTTCTGCAGGACACACCAGGATGGTGTTTCAGGGAAAGGCTTCTGGATGAAGCGAAGAGGATGACGCAGGACGCGTTAAAGGACACCTCCAGGATGGAGAATGAGAACCGGTCAGGATGATTCGGTGGGTCAGGAAGGCCAGGGACACTTCAGGATGAAGTATCACATCGGGGTGGTGTGAGCAGGAAGCAATAGTTCAGGATGAACGATTGGCCGCAAGGCCAGAGGAAAAGTTGTCAAGGATGAGCAGGGAGCAACAAAAGTAGCTGGAATGCTGCGAAACGAACCGGGAGCGCTGTGAATACAGTGCTCCCTTTTTTTATTCCTGCTATCCTTCGCGGCAGTTTTTCTTATTGAGGTTGCTTTATGACCACTCATGACCGCGTTCGTCTCCAGTTGCAGGCGCTTGAAGCGTTACTGCGTGAACATCAGCACTGGCGAAACGATGAACCCCAGCCGCATCAATTTAATAGTACCCAACCGTTCTTTATGGACACCATGGAACCACTGGAGTGGTTGCAGTGGGTGCTGATCCCGCGAATGCACGATTTGTTAGATAACAAACAGCCGTTACCGGGCGCTTTTGCCGTTGCACCCTATTATGAAATGGCGCTGGCGACGGACCATCCGCAACGCGCGCTTATTCTGGCTGAGCTGGAAAAACTGGATGCTCTTTTTGCGGATGATGCGAGCTAATGCTGGAAATACTCTATCAGGATGAATGGCTGGTTGCGGTAAATAAACCCTCCGGCTGGCTGGTTCACCGCAGCTGGCTGGATCGCGACGAGAAAGTAGTGGTCATGCAAACCGTGCGTGATCAGATTGGCCAGCACGTTTTTACCGCTCATCGTCTGGACCGACCCACTTCTGGTGTGTTGTTGATGGGATTATCCAGCGAGGCCGGACGGCTGCTGGCACAACAGTTTGAACAGCACCAAATCCAGAAACGTTACCATGCGATTGTGCGCGGCTGGTTGATGGAAGAAGCAGTTCTGGATTATCCACTGGTGGAAGAACTGGACAAAATCGCTGATAAATTTGCCCGCGAAGATAAAGGCTCGCAGCCAGCAGTGACGCATTATCGCGGTCTGGCGACCGTAGAAATGCCGGTAGCGACCGGACGTTACCCGACCACGCGCTACGGCCTGGTGGAACTGGAGCCGAAAACCGGACGCAAACATCAGCTTCGCCGACATCTTGCCCATTTGCGTCATCCGATTATTGGCGATAGCAAACATGGCGATTTACGCCAGAATCGCAGCGGTGCTGAGCATTTTGGCCTCCAGCGGTTAATGCTACATGCCAGTCAGTTGTCATTGACGCATCCTTTTACTGGCGAGCCGCTGACTATTCACGCGGGCCTGGACGACACCTGGATGCAGGCGTTATCACAATTTGGCTGGCGCGGTCTGCTTCCTGAAAATGAAAGGGTTGAGTTCAGTGCGCCATCGGGTCAGGATGGAGAGATAAGTTCCTAATCCAGGGAGAAAACGGTATGGCGGAAATTGGTATTTTTGTCGGCACCATGTACGGAAATTCGCTGTTAGTGGCGGAAGAAGCAGAAGCAATTCTGACCGCACAGGGCCACAAAGCAACGGTATTTGAAGATCCTGAATTAAGCGACTGGCTGCCCTATCAGGATAAGTATGTTCTGGTGGTTACGTCCACGACCGGGCAGGGCGACCTTCCTGATAGCATTGTGCCGCTCTTTCAGGGAATCAAAGATAGTCTGGGCTTCCAGCCGAATCTGCGTTATGGCGTGATTGCGCTCGGCGACAGCAGTTATGTAAATTTCTGCAATGGCGGCAAACAGTTCGATGCCTTGTTGCAGGAACAGAGCGCTCAGCGGGTTGGCGAAATGCTGTTGATTGACGCCAGTGAGAACCCGGAACCGGAAACGGAATCAAATCCGTGGGTCGAACAGTGGGGCACGCTGTTGTCCTGATATGTTCAGCGAGCGGTAAATGTCGTTTTAGCGGTGCTGAATCGAATATTTTCAGGCAAATGCCAGTAAAAACTGCTTCATAGCGCGGATTTTTACTGGCGTTTGCCTGGAGTCAAGCGATCCATTTCATACTCTTCTTTATTTCTTCGTTTTAACCCTTCCTTTCTTGTTCTTGTTTTCATTTCCGTGAAGTGGATTCCACCGTCCAGGGCTAATGCCAAAATCGGGCCTCATTGAACGCATTAATGTTGTGTTGTTGCACGGTGAGCCGCTATGGCGCGCTTTTTATACTGCTATTGCCAGATATAAACACGCGCCGTATTCGGCGAACGACCTATAAAAACGGCAAAAAACACCCTACGTCACCTCTGATTTCCTGGCTATGTCGCAGTCCAGAGTGAGCGTGGCTAACGCGAATTTTCAGGAGTGCAACAATGAGTTCTTTAAGTCAGGCTGCGAGCAGTGTGGAAAAACGCACGAATGCTCGTTACTGGATAGTGGTGATGTTGTTTATCGTCACATCCTTCAACTACGGCGACCGCGCTACGCTTTCTATTGCCGGTTCGGAAATGGCCAAAGATATCGGCCTTGATCCCGTGGGAATGGGCTATGTGTTCTCTGCCTTCTCATGGGCTTATGTTATCGGGCAGATCCCTGGTGGTTGGTTGCTGGATCGTTTTGGTTCAAAACGCGTCTACTTCTGGTCGATCTTTATCTGGTCGATGTTTACCTTGCTGCAAGGCTTCGTCGATATCTTTAGTGGATTCGGCATTATCGTTGCCCTGTTTACTCTGCGCTTCCTGGTCGGGCTTGCTGAAGCGCCATCTTTCCCCGGCAACAGTCGCATTGTTGCGGCCTGGTTTCCGGCGCAGGAAAGGGGAACGGCGGTGTCGATTTTTAACTCCGCTCAATACTTCGCAACGGTGATCTTCGCGCCGATTATGGGCTGGCTGACGCATGAAGTGGGCTGGTCACACGTCTTCTTCTTTATGGGCGGTCTGGGGATTGTCATCAGCTTTATCTGGTTGAAAGTCATCCACGAGCCAAATCAACATCCGGGGGTAAATCAGAAAGAGCTGGAGTATATCGCCGCGGGTGGCGCGCTGATCAATATGGATCAGCAAAACACTAAAGTTAAAGTGCCGTTCAGCGTGAAGTGGGGGCAGATCAAACAGCTGCTCGGGTCACGGATGATGATCGGCGTTTATATCGGTCAGTACTGTATCAACGCCCTGACTTACTTTTTCATTACCTGGTTTCCGGTTTATCTGGTGCAGGCGCGCGGGATGTCGATTCTGAAAGCGGGCTTTGTGGCTTCCGTTCCGGCGGTTTGCGGTTTTATCGGCGGTGTGCTGGGTGGGATTATTTCCGACTGGCTGATGCGCCGCACGGGATCGCTGAACATTGCGCGTAAAACACCGATCGTAATGGGCATGTTGCTGTCGATGGTGATGGTGTTCTGCAACTACGTCAACGTTGAGTGGATGATCATCGGCTTTATGGCGCTGGCCTTCTTCGGTAAGGGCATCGGGGCGCTGGGTTGGGCAGTAATGGCAGATACCGCGCCAAAAGAGATCAGCGGTCTTTCCGGTGGCCTGTTCAACATGTTCGGTAACATTTCTGGCATCGTCACGCCAATCGCAATTGGTTATATCGTTGGCACGACTGGCTCCTTTAATGGGGCGCTGATTTATGTTGGTGTTCATGCCTTAATCGCGGTACTGAGCTACCTGGTGCTGGTGGGCGATATCAAGCGTATCGAGCTGAAACCTGTCGCGGGGCAATAAGATGACGACACAATCCAGTCCTGTTATTACTGATATGAAAGTCATTCCGGTCGCCGGGCACGATAGCATGTTGCTTAATATTGGTGGGGCACATAACGCATATTTCACCCGCAATATTGTGGTACTCACCGATAACGCCGGGCATACCGGCATTGGTGAAGCGCCGGGCGGAGAGGTGATTTATCAAACACTGGTCGATGCTATTCCGATGGTTCTGGGCCAGGAAGTTGCGCGCCTGAATAAAGTGGTTCAGCAGGTGCATAAAGGTAATCAGGCAGCCGATTTTGATACCTTCGGCAAAGGTGCCTGGACTTTTGAATTGCGCGTTAATGTCGTGGCGGCGCTGGAAGCCGCCTTGCTTGACCTGCTAGGTAAGGCGCTGAATGTTCCGGTCTGCGAACTGTTGGGGCCAGGCAAGCAACGCGAGACTATTACCGTCCTCGGTTATCTGTTTTATATCGGTGATCGGACCAAAACCGATCTTCCTTATCTGGAAAATACGCCGGGCAACCATGAGTGGTATCAGTTGCGCCATCAGAAAGCGATGAACAGCGAAGCCGTTGTGCGTCTGGCGGAAGCCTCACAGGATCGCTATGGCTTTAAAGATTTCAAACTTAAGGGCGGGGTGTTACCTGGCGAGCAAGAAATCGACACTGTTCGTGCATTGAAGAAACGCTTCCCTGATGCGCGGATTACCGTTGATCCCAACGGTGCCTGGCTACTTGATGAAGCCATTTCTCTATGCAAAGGGCTGAATGATGTTCTTACCTATGCCGAAGATCCATGCGGCGCAGAACAGGGTTTCTCCGGTCGTGAAGTTATGGCGGAGTTTCGGCGGGCGACCGGCTTGCCCGTCGCGACTACCATGATCGCCACCAACTGGCGCGAAATGGGTCATGCGGTGATGCTCAATGCGGTAGATCTTCCACTTGCCGATCCGCACTTCTGGACGCTGTCCGGTGCAGTCCGTGTGGCGCAG
>ERZ1023658.283-NODE-283-length-15811-cov-13.552996_pt1 | contig 15811 bp, 9 predicted proteins | sample MGYA00380339_ERZ1023658 | MGnify/ENA primary metagenome ERZ1023658 (study PRJEB33179, sample SAMN07448981) | human gut metagenome | biome: Human-gut; feature: Human associated habitat; material: Faeces | host: Homo sapiens | place: India: Bhopal | collected... | reverse complement strand
ATGCCGTACTGAGGAATGTCTACGGCCTTGCCTTGTGGCAGGTTGGACTGCTTCTTGAGCATTTGCAGAAGGGTGCGTGTTCCCCAGAAAGCACCGTCCGTCGATGCTGCGGTCAGGGAGCAAGTCTCACTGATGTTCAGCCGGTAGCCTTCCTTGCCTAACTTCTTGTCTTGTTTGATCGCGAGCACGATGTCGCCTTTGCCAGGCTTGCCTTGGACAACGGTCATCGTCTTTCCGGTCTCCAGTTGGTAGTCGCGGCATAAATCTTGGGCAGTTTTCGTAAGTTTCTTGTTGCTGACAACCACTCTGCCAGAGAGCGCCATCGTGCCCTCTGCACCGTTCCACTGCGTCAGTTCAGGAACAACAAACGGCTTGGCATTAGTCTGTGCGGAAGCGCCTGTCGTGGACATCATCGTAGCTATCAAGAGAGATACCACGATAATCAATCGTCTCATACTTGTGTTTTAATTTCGTTATTGTAATATGAATATTTAATGAGTCAATATATTATTGAGTCAATATATAATGATGGGTGTTCACCGAACATGCAAAGAAGCCAGTACCTTTTGTCCTATGAGGAACTTCTTAGGCTTCTGGCATCAAGTCGGAATTATTTTATTATCTATGCCCGTCAAATTGGGTGCAATTTACGATAAATTTCTTGTTTACACAAGTATTTGTTGATATTTTTCTTTTGTAACGAAGAGAAATATTTGGAATTTAGCGAAAAATTTATTACTTTTGTATCCGATAAGCGTATGAAGCGTTTGTTGTCCGAGAGCGACAGTCAAAATATGTAATCTCAAAGACAAAAACAGCAACCCTAAACAACATCTTAAAACAATATTATTGATAACCCATAAAAACAAAAGTCAATGGAACGCCTATCTAAAACAAGGCTTTTAAAGCTTTCAAAAGCTTTCACGCTGATGTTTGGGATGCTCTTTTGGACAGTCTTGTCTACGGCAGCCCAGAATGTAGTGAAAGGAACGGTGAAGGATACCTCTGGTGACCTTCTTCCGGGTGTGAGTGTGCAGGTGAGTGGTGTGCCTGGTGAAGGAGCCATCACTGACCTTAACGGTTCTTTCTCAGTCAAGGCATCCAGTAAGGATGAACTTGTCTTCTCTTTTGTAGGCATGAAGCAGCAACGAATTAAGGTGAACGGTCGTAGAGTAATCAATGTGACGATGCAGGATGAAGCCTCAACGCTCAACGATATTGTTGTCGTGGGTTATGGCTCAGCCAAGAAGCAATCGCTCACGGGGGCTGTCTCGGCCATGCGCGGTGATGAACTGCTGAAAGGTCCGTCAACCAACGTCTCAAGCCTTTTAGGCGGTAAGTTGCCAGGCCTTTCTTCCGTGCAGACCTCCGGTGAGCCTGGCGATGACCAGGCAAGCCTTCGTATCCGTGGTTCGCAGTATGCTCCGCTTTATATTGTGGATGGCATGCCGCGTTCCATCAGTGATGTCGACCCCAACGATATCGAGAGCGTCTCAGTGCTGAAGGACGGATCGGCCGCGGCTGTCTATGGATTGAATGCTGCCGGCGGCGTGATCATTGTCACGACAAAAAGCGGGCACAAAGGCAAGCCGCAGGTGAGCTACAACGGGCAGTACGGTGTCTCGATGAACGCCAACTTCCCCAAGTTTATGAACGGTCCCGAGTTTGCATACTATTATAATATGGCCGACTACATGGACAAGCTCGCCAACGGAACGGTGACGAGCAAGGCCGACTATACGCCTATGTTCACGAAAGCCAATGTGGAGGCCATGCTCAATGGTGATCCTACTGACGGCTGGGATAATGTGAACTATATAGATAAGGTGTTCGGTACCGGCACGAACATGAAGCACAATGTCTCGCTGCAGGGCGGAAATGAGGACGTGACCTATTACGTGGGCGGCGGATTCATGAATCAGAAAGGAAATATTGATAACTTTGACTACCGTCGCTACAATATCCGCACGAACATCACGGCAAAAGTCAACAAGGACTGGACCATTAAGTTGGGTACTGTGGGTACAGTGACACGCAAGCATACTCCCGGCTATGCTTCGGGTGGTGCAGACGACGGAAGTCAGGGCAGCGGGGAGGTAGGCTGGCTGTCTATCGGTCACCAGGCTATCATGATGCGTCCTTATCTTCCGGAGACAAATAACGGACTTTACACAGCCACCATTCCTAACAATTCGTCAGTGGCTTACAGCCCGTTTGCGGCCATTTACAACTCAGGCTATAAGAAGACGCGCGGCGCTGAGGTCAACACGAACCTCTCCATTGAGTATGCTGCTCCCTGGCTGAAAGGCTTGAAGTTCAAGGCCACGGGCTCCTACGACTATCTCTCTTCGAAGAGCAAGAATCTCGATACTCCTTATCAGACCTACGCCAAGGATCTCACCTCGGGAGCCTTTGTCCTGCAGGAAGACCCGCGCGATGTCTCTACCAATCTGAATCATGTAGCTGACGGACAGTATACCACCGAGCAGCTTGTGGGCCAACTGAGCGCAGAGTTCTCTCGCAAGTTCGGCAAGCACAATGTAGACGCCATGCTTCTTGTCGAAGGGCGCGACTACAAGTCGAGCTCCATGTCGGCTTACGCTTACAAGGTGCCGTTTGCTGAGCTTCCGGAACTGAGCTTGGGCACGGCTGTCAAAGACGGTCCTATCAGCGGCTACAGTGGCCATACACGTACGGCCGGCTACGTGTTCCGTCTGAAATACGACTATGCCGACACCTATCTCGCAGAGTTCAGTGGCCGTTACGACGGGTCTTACAAGTTCAGCGGCAACGTCTCGGGCAAGCGCTGGGGCTTCTTCCCCTCTTTCTCCGCCGGCTGGCGTATTTCCAATGAGAAATTCATGCAGAGCACGCATTCCTGGCTCAACGACTTGAAGGTACGCGGCTCCATTGGTCTCTTGGGTAACGATGACGTGACAGCTTACTCTTTCCTGAGCACCTATTCCTTCGGTGCCAACCGTGTGATTGGCGGCAATACTGTCAGCTCTCTCTACACATCGGGTGTCCCCAATCCTAATCTGAGCTGGGCAAAGACGCGCTCTTCCAATATAGGCTTCGACGCTACCCTGTGGGACGGGAAGTTAGGACTCTCGTTCGACTGGTTCTATAACCTCAACTATGACATCCTCACCTATATGGGTGGCGACAAGGCTCCGTCCATGGGCGGCTATTATACCACTTACGCCAACTATAACCGCTATTGCAACTATGGTATAGAATGGACGGTGTCGCACCGCAACAAGTTCAATCTTGGCGGCAAGCCGTTCCGCTATTCTGCCAGCTTTAACATGACTTGGGCTACCAACAAGTGGCTCCGCTATCCCGACGATCCTAACACGCAGGAATGGCGCAAGGTCGTGGGCACGGATGTGGACGCTTATTATATCTGGATTGCCGACGGTCTCTATCGTTCCGAAGAGGAAATTACTAACTCAGCCTGGTATGGCAGCCGCCCGAATGTAGGCGACATTAAATACAAGGACCTCAATGGCGACGGTGTTATCGATGAGCAGGACAGAGGACGATTCGGCCGCAGCAACCGTCCGAAGATCATGGCCGGTCTGAACTTGAGTGCAAGTTGGAATGGGTTCGACTTCAATGCTCAGTTCACAGGAGGCTTCAAGTTCGATGTCTCGCTGCTTGGTACCTATTATAATGGTTACGACGACAACACCGTATGGAGTCAGACCTTCAAGGAGGGAGCCAACTCACCGCTCTGGCTGGTGCAGGACTCTTACAGCGAGGACAACCCCAATGGCAAGTATCCGCGCATCACGCTCAATACCACATCCCACGGTGGTGACAACGGCTTGGCATCGAGCTTTTGGAACAAGAAAGGCGACTATGTGCGCCTCAAGACCCTGCAGTTCGGTTATACGTTGCCTAAGGTGTGGACCATGGCCATTGGCATCCAGACCATCCGCCTCTATGTAGAAGGTTCCAACCTCTTCACCATCGACAGCCTTCCCACAGGTGTCGATCCTGAGTCACCACGCGTGAACAATGGTTACTATCCGCAGCAGCGCACGTTCATGGGCGGAATAAACGTAACGTTTTAAGGCTTCATGATCACGTTCTAAACTATTAAATCAGCTTATTATGAAAACGAGATACATTATAGCAAGTCTCCTCATCGCTGCTTCGGGTCTGACTTCCTGCAACAGCTTTCTTGACATTGACCCTACGGATCAGGCCAGTGACAAGTTGGTGTGGAGCAATACAAAATATGCCGAGCTGGCCATCAATTACTTCTATGCCGACATACCCAATCTTGGCAGCTTCAACGACTACCAGTGCTTTGCGGGATTGACGGAGGGATTGACCGATGAGTTCAAGTACGGCAATATGAACTACAATTCCGAGAACTATATCCCCAACGAAATCTCTTATGGCGGCATCATTCTCACGCCGAGTTATACCGACACCTACATGGGTGTGTGGGGATCGACCTATGAAGAGATCCGCCGTGTGAACGAGGCTTTGACAAAGCTGAAGGGCTGCTCCTTCGATGAGGCCGTCAAGAAACAGTATGAGGGAGAGCTTCGTTTCTTCCGTGGCATGTACTACTTTGAGCTTCTCAAGCGCTATGGCCAGGCCATTATCTATGATGAGGACCTCTCAAAGATCAATACCAACCATGCGCTCGATAGTGCTGACGACTGCTGGAAGTTCGTCTATGACGACCTTCTTTATGCCGGACAGAACCTGCCTGCCTCTACGACAAACAACGGACGCCTGACGAGTGGAGCCGCTTATGCCCTCATGTCGCGGGCCATGCTCTATTGCAAGAACTGGAAAGCCGTGAAGGAAGCTGCTGAGGCTGTGACGGCAATGGGGTACCAGCTCACCGCCAACTATGCCGACGCGTTCAAGGCAGCAGGCAACACAGAGGCCATCTACATGTACTCTTACAGTGCCGACGCTTCGGTCACTCACAACTTCGATGGCTATTATGCTCCCGGTGGCGACCACAAGAAGGCCGGTATGACCATGTATGGCGGTTATGGTACGCCGACACAGGATATGGTGGAGGAATATGAGAAAGCTGACGGATCGAAAGTGGACTGGTCTCCCTGGCATACGACGGAAGGCTCGTTGGACAATCCGCCTTATGGCGAGCTTGAGCCGCGCTTCCAGGCTACCATCCTTTACAATGGTTCCACATGGCGCAAGCGCACCATCGAGCCTTATGTCGACGGCACGGACGGCTGGGCAAAGTGGAAGACCGATGCCGTTACGGAAGGCCGCACCACGACCGGATACTATCTGCGCAAGCTTGTGGACGAGAATCATGACTTCAGTATCACGCAGAACTCTACTCAGCCTTGGGTCGCTTTCCGCCTGGCCGAGGTGCTGCTCAATGAAGCAGAGGCTTGCCACAACTTAGGCGACGACGATGCGGCCGTGAAGCTTATCAATCAGGTTCGTGCCCGTGTCAGCCTGCCCGGCATCAAGAGTTATACCGACGAGGCTTTGCGCCACGAGCGCAAGGTAGAGCTCGCCTACGAGGGACTCTACTACTGGGACATGCGCCGCTGGGGACTCTCAACGACAGCCTTCACCGGCATCCGTCGTCACGGTCTGAAGATTGAGAAAATGGCCGAGGGCAAGTTCCGCTACACGTATGTCGATGTCGACGACGAGGATCTCAACTATCCTGCCAAGATGAACCGCTTGCCGATTCCAGAGAAGGAACTCAACAACAACAAGGACATCGAGCAGTTCAGTGAGTGGAAATAGTGTTTTTTCATACCATTAACAAGATTATCAATTATGAAAACCAGAATATTATATACCGGGATGATGCTTGCTTTGGCGCTTGCCTTCACGGGCTGTGCTGATGAGGAGCATGTAGCACCCAACGCCGACCGTGAAGGAATCACGAGCCTCTCGGCTTATTTCACGAGTGGTACCTATCAGGACAAGCTGGCGGCTCAGCTCTCCACGACCTCTTCGGAGACGACCGACTATGTCATCCCTATTCCTTATTATTATCCGGAGGAGAGCGACTATGTGCCTTCCGAAGATATGAAGGCCATGAAGGTGACGGCAAAGTTGGAGAACAACTGCTTCCTCTCCCCGGGATTGGGTGTGCTCGATCTCACCAAGAAGAACGAGTTTACGTACACCAATCCTTATGGAGAACAGAAGAAAATCACCATCTCGGGCCAGCTCACGCATCTGAACAAATGCGCTATCAAGAGTTTCATGGCGGAGCCTGGCGACCTTACGGGTGTCATCGACGAGGACAATAAGACCATCTCGCTTGTCACGGCAGCCGATATTTCGGAGATGACGGCCGACGTTGTGCTCGATCCACATGCCACCATCTCTCCCGACCCTTCGGTACCTCATAACTTCAACGACGGCTTCGAGTTCACGGTCACGGCCGACAACGGCGTGGACAAGTCGACCTATAAGGTGATGAAGCAGATTCCGCCGAAGATCGACAACGGTTATCGTGCTGGCAGCGAGAAGGAGCTGTTTGTCAACGACATGACGACTCTTGGTGTCAAAGATGCCAACGCTATTCATCCTACTTTGGCAAGCATCGGCAACTTCGTTATCCTTAACCTTGGTGATGGCAGCGCGCCTCAGTATTTCCGCAAGGCTACAGGATCAAAGGTCGGAACCATCGCCTTGGGTGAGGCCAAAGCCACGGGCGCCATCACAAGCGATAATGCCGGTAACATGCTGATTTGCAACTATGCCGACAACGGTCAGACACTCAATATCTATAAGACCAACGACGTGACGAAGGCTCCCACAAAGCTTATTTCTTATACCAACGGCCTCGGCGTGGGTATCGGTGCCCGTCTGCATGTGCAGGGCGACCTGAACAGCAACGCCGTCATCACGGCTACTCCTTACAGCTCTACTAATGCCATACGCTGGATCGTAAAGGACGGCAAGGTGGGCAGTCCTGAGAATATCCTCATGTCGTTGCCTGCTGCCTGGGGCGGACAAGACGATGCCGCAAAGGTCGTGGCTGTAGATGCAGAAGGCAAGAATGGTTCTATCGTCGACTACTATCAGGGCGGCGTTTGCCAGATGTACTATCTCTCCGACTGGAAGGCTCCTGCTAATCTCGTGCAGGACAACGGTGGCAACGCCTGGGGCTTCAATACGGCTGCCGTTGACGTGCGTCCGTTCAACAAAGCCCGTTATCTCGCCCTCTTCGAGATGGGGTACTGGCCCGACTGGGGACTGACAGGACACGTCTATCTCTACGATGCAAGCAACCCGGCTTCGGTCACCGGCACAGTAGACGGGAGCTCTATGTTGAAATTTGCTTACACGATGCCTGACAACTTTGGTTCTGTAGGTTATGCTGCCGACGGCCGCTTCGCCGACGTGCTTCTCACGCCTTCCGAGGATGGTTACTTCCTCTATATCTTCTATGCATCCAACACGCACCTGTCGTTTGGCGGCATCCAAGTAGACTGTATCAAGAAATAAAACCCTAAAGTATGAAAACCAACAGGTTATCTTCAATCATACTTCTCTCTTTGTGCTGCTTGGGGGGCGTCTTTGCCTCCTGCAGCTCCGAGGATCATGAGGACATCCTGTCTAAATGGTCTTGGGACAGAGAAGAACCCAATCCCGACATCATCAGTCAGGGATGGGTCAATGTGCGATCCGATTATGGTGTGAAGGCTCCTTACCTCGACATCTATAAACTGACGAAGACAGACAAAGGCGATTCTGTCATTGCTTACATTGCCGTGGCTGACATGGCCCAGGCTAAGTTCTCCGTAAGCTCCGATATCCATTGGGACGACGAGGCACAGGGCAATGGCAACGACAAGGTTTACACGCCTTCTGAGTTTTACGCCAAGGACGGAAATCCCTTGGTTGTCATCAATGGTGGCCTCTTCTTCTATGACAACGGCTCAAAGAAGTCGGGGTTCTACTATTCGCAGAGCTCCTGTTACAGTGGTGGTACCATGCTCAGTCCAAACCAGAACTATTGGTCGGAAGACTGGACTAACTTCTGGTACCCGACCATCGGCTTCTTCTATCAGGACAAGAACAAAGACTTCCATGCCACATGGACTTATTACGCCAACGACGGCAAAGACTATAGCTATGCCGACTGCAAGTCTATCGACCTTTCGACGCCTGAGACATCGGCCCCCGATGCTACTCATCCCTCTCAGGGTACGGTGCTCAACGATGGTACGGCTGTCAACGGCATCGGCGGCGTGAGCGTGCTCATCCATGAGGGTACGGTGCGTGACACCTGGAAGAATGAGCTGCTCGACGTCAGCGCGTCGTCCAAGCAGCCCCGTACCGCCATCGGCTATATCGGAACTACCAAGAAGCTTGTCTTCTTTGTCTGTGAAGGCCGGCAGATGACTAAGGGCGTGAAGGGACTGACCACGGCCGAAGTGGCCACCTTGCTAAAGGATATAGGATGCACCGAAGCCCTCAACCTGGATGGTGGTGGATCATCGTGCATGATTGTTAATGGTCAGCAGACAATTAAGCCCAGTGACGGCAAAGAGCGTAAGGTGCTTGATGCCTGCTATATACAATAAAAATAGACTATGAAACGATTCTCTTTAGCAACACTCTTTCTCCTGGTCTTCTCCGCGCTCAGCATGTTCTCTGCCTGCAGTTCGGAGGACCATGAAGACATCTTGAGCAAATGGACGTGGGATGGCAACGAAGACTCCACTGTTGTCTTCGCCAAGCCACGCTATATATGGATTGATGCAGCTGCCAACTTCCCACGCTTTGCCAACAGCAAGGAAAACATAGAGGAAGACCTTACAAAAGTGAAGGCTGCTGGTTTCACCGATATCATTGTGGACGTGCGTCCCACGATGGGCGATGTGCTCTTCAAGAGCTCGCATTGCCCTGAGGTGACCAAGCTCGACTATTGGACCGACAACGGCGAATATAAGTTCTATGAGCGCACGGCCACCTGGGATTATCTGCAGGCCTTCATCGATATTGCCCACAAGCTCGGCTTGAAGGTCACGGCGAGCATGAACACCTTTATCGGTGGCAACCTCTATGCCTACGGCTTGGGCGAGCAGGGCCTCGTGTTCCGCGACGCTGCGAAGAAAGACTGGGTGACAACCCTTAACACCGCTGACGGACCCGTCAACGAGATGGACCTCACGACCACCGATCCCTCGGATGCTAGCTTCTATGGCACGAAATTTCTGAATCCGGTAAACACAGAAGTGCAGGATTACCTCATCAGTATCATCTCCGACTTGGCTCATTACGACGTTGACGGCATCTGCCTCGACCGTTGCCGCTTCGACAATCTTCAATCGGATGTGTCCGACTATACGCAGCAGAAGTTTAAGGATTACTTAGGTGTCAGCGATCTTGACTTCTTCAACGATGTTGTCAACCCTGGTTCAACCACAACGGGCGAGAACAGTGGTAAGAAGTATTTCAAGGACTGGATCGCTTTCCGTGCTAAGACGATCTGCGACTTCGTCAAGCGGGCTTCGGATGCTGTGCATTCCGTCAACAAGGACATTAAGTTCTCAACCTATGTAGGAGCCTGGTATTCATCCTATTCGCCGGAGAGCGGTGTCAACTGGGCAAGCAGCAGCTATGATCCGTCCTCAGCATACAGTTGGGCTAACAGCGACTATCAGAAATACAGCTATCTGTCATCGCTCGACCAGATCTTCCTGGGTTGCTATGCCGGTACCGATGCTGTCTTTGGTGATGGTGAATGGACGATGCAAGGCTTTGCCAAGCTGGGCAAGACCCTTATCAAGGATCAGGTGCCTTTTGTTGGCGGTCCTGATGTAGGCAATGCCACTGGTTTTACCAATGGCGGCCAAGGCGATGCGGTCACCAAGAGCGTCTATGCTATCATCAATGTGGCCGACGGCTACTTCGTCTTCGACATGTGCCATGTCAGGGAGTATAACTATTGGGATGCGCTGAAGAAAGGCATAGACAACTATTTGAAATCGGTTGCTTCCAAGTAAGGCGTTAGAAAGGTTGCTTTTAGCAGCGGTAAGTATTTAGTGACATATACAACTTATAATTATATTGCTATGATTGATAAAGAAGAATATTTGAGACATTGGGCCGACACTTACAAGCGCGACTTGACTGAGAACATCATGCCGTTCTGGATGGAGCATGGATGGGATCGTAAGCACGGTGGCGTTTATACCTGTGTCGACCGCGACGGTTCATTGATGGATACTACAAAGAGTGTATGGTTCCAGGGACGCTTTGCCTTTGTCTGCGCCTTTGCATATAATAATGTGGAGCATCGGCAGGAATGGCTCGACGCGGCCAAGAGCACCATCGACTTCTTTGAGAAATATTGTTTCGACAAAGACGGTCACATGTACTTCTCTGTCACTGAAGACGGCAAGCCGCTGCGCAAGCGCCGTTATGTGTTCAGCGAGACCTTTGCGGCCATCGCGCTCTCCGAGTATGCCATCGCTACGGGCGACAAGAGCTACGCCAAGCGTGCGCTCCAGGTCTTTGAAGACACCCAGCGCTTCCTCAACACCCCTGGATTCCTTGAGCCAAAGTTTGAGCCGGAGGTGAAGCTCCAGAGCCACAGCATCGTGATGATCCTTATCAATGTGGGCTCGCGCATCCGCGCCGTCATCGATGATCCGGTGCTCACACAGCAGATCGACGAGAGTGTGGAGAAGCTGCGCCGTTACTTCATGCACCCTGAGTTTAAGGCACTCTTGGAGAGCGTGGGCCCCAACGGTGAGTTCGTCGACACGAACATGACCCGTACCATCAACCCAGGGCATTGCATCGAGACCGCCTGGTTTCTTATGGAGGAGGCACGCTACCGTAACTGGGACAAGCGGCTGCTCGACACGGCTCTGACCATCTTCAACTGGTCGTGGGACTGGGGATGGGACAAGGAGTACGGAGGCATCATCAACTTCCGCGACTGCAAGAACCTGCCGCCGCAGGACTATTCGCAGGACATGAAGTTCTGGTGGCCGCAGTGTGAGACGATCATCGCCTCTCTGTATGCTTACTTGGCCACGGGCGACGACGAGTATCTCTACCGCCATCGTCAGATCAGCGAGTGGACATATGCCCACTTCCCCGACAAGGAGTATGGCGAGTGGTATGGTTATCTGCACCGCGACGGCACCGTGGCTCAGCCGGCCAAGGGCAACCTTTTCAAAGGGCCGTTCCATATCCCGCGGATGATGACCAAGTGCTATACTCTTTGCAACGACATCTTAGCCACTTTGGATCAGCAGTAGCAATCGATTCAAGCGATGAGAAAACTATTCTGTTTGTTGTTCTTGTGCCTGTCGATAACTTCGCAGGCACAGGCACTGAAATTCAGCAAGAACGGCGAGTTCAAGATCGTGCAGTTCACCGATATCCACTATAATGGCTCGCGTCAGTCGCAAGTGGCGCTGAGCGTTGTCGACAGTGTGTTGCAGCATGAGCGTCCCGACCTCGTGGTGCTCACGGGCGACGTGCTTTGGGGCCCGCCGGGGAAGGAAAACCTGCTTACCGTCTTAGGGCGCATCTCGCAATATAATGTGCCGTTTGTCTACGAGTTTGGCAATCACGACAGCGAGATGACGGGCATGAGCAACCGCGAGCTCTATAACCTCGCACGCACGGTGAAGAACAATCTGCTGCCCGACCTCTCCGCGCAGAAGGAGCTCGACTACACGTTGCGCATCCTCTCGCACGACGGCAAGAAGACGGCAGCGGTGCTCTACTGCCTTGATTCGCACAGCTATCCAAAGGGATTCCCCAAGGATAAGAGTCATGGCACCTATGCCTGGCTCACGTTTGACCAGGTAGACTGGTACAGGCAGCAGAGTGCGGCTTTCACGAAGGAGAACGGCGGTACGCCTTATCCGGCTCTTGCTTTCTTCCACATTCCCGTGCCGGAGTATCACGAGGCCGTGAAGAACGAGGATGCCATCCTGATCGGTACCCGCCGCGAGACAGCCTGCTCTCCCGACTTCAACAGTGGCATGTTCACGGCTATGCATGAGGGCGGAGATGTCATGGGCATCTTCTGTGGCCATGACCACGACAACGACTATGCCGTGATGTGGCACGACATTCTCTTGGCTTACGGTCGCTACTCAGGGGGAAACACGGTGTATAACCATTTGCCCTGTGGCGCCCGCGTCATTGTCCTTAAGGAGGGCAGGCGCAGCTTCGATACTTACATTCGTGAACGAAAAGGGAAGGTAGTCGACGAGTCGACCTATCCCGATAGTTATATTTCAGATGACTGGGAGAAGCGTCCTTTGGAGAATTAGCCTGCTGCTCGTTCTCTCTGTTTTTATACTGCTTCCGTGCCGTGGTGCGCGATACGATGTCGTGGTCTACGGTGGCGGAAGCAGCGGTGTTTGTGCCGCAGTGCAGAGTGCCCGTCTCGGAGCCCGTACGCTCCTTGTCGAGCCTACGCTCTGGCTTGGTGGCATGCTGACGGCCGCCGGTGTGAGTGCCGTAGACGGCAACTACCGGCTTCCCAGCGGACTGTGGGGCGACTTCAAGGACGCGCTGGTCAACCGCTACGGTTCTGCCGATGCTCTGAAGACGGGATGGGTGAGCAATGTGATGTTTGAACCGCAGGTCGGCGACAGCATCTTCCGGGCATGGGTGAGGCAGGAACGCAATCTCACTTTCCTACCTGGCTACACGCTCTCAGCTGTCACGAGGCAGCGGAACGGATGGTGCCTGACCTTCACCGATGGGAAGGCGACGATGCGCGTCAAGGCAAGCTATGCCGTGGACGCGAGTGAGCTTGGCGACCTCGCTGCTATGGCGCGACTGCCTTACCGCTTGGGCATGGACAGTAGGGAAGTGACGGGCGAGACGGAGGCTCCGGAAAAAGCGAATGATATTGTCCAGGATCTGACTTTCTGCGCTACGTTGCGGGCCAGGCGTGGTGCCCGCCTGCTGTCCCGCCCCAAGGATTATGACCCGACGGAGTTTCGCAATTGCTGTCTTCATGCTGACAACGATTCTACGACGCGGCAAAAGCTGTGGCCGGCCGACATGATGATCAGCTATGGCCGGTTGCCCAACGGTCTTTATATGGTCAACTGGCCCATCCATGGCAACGACTATTATCTGAACGATGTGTGCTACACTCCTTCCAAGCGTCAGGCCTTGGAAGAGGCGGCGAAGCAGAAGACCCTTCGCTTCGTCTATTACATGCAGCATGAGTTGGGTGCCGACACGTTGGAGCTTGCCGACATCTATCCCACTGCCGACCATCTCCCGCTCATTCCTTATTATCGCGAGAGCCGTCGCTTCCGTGGCAAGGTGACATTTACGGTCAACGATCTTCGTCATCCTTATGCCGATGCTTCCCGTCCGCTCTATCGCACGGCAGTAGCTGTGGGCGACTATCCGGTGGACCAGCACCATTATGCTTATCCGCACCGTGACCTTCCCGACATGAACCTTTTCACGGTGCCGTCGTTTGGCCTGCCATTAGGTGCGTTGCTTCCGGAGAACGAAGACCGTCTGCTGTTGGCAGAAAAGAGCATCTCCGTGACAAACATTGTCAACGGAGCTACCCGTCTCCAGCCCGTCTCCATGCAGATCGGTCAGGTGGCCGGTACGGTTGCTGCCATGGCCGTAAGCAATCATTGTTCTCCGCGCTTGTTGTCGGTAAGGAGTATTCAGGCACAGTTGTTGAAAGAAGGTATGTATCTGCTGCCTTATCTTGATATTGATAAGCATTCACCTCTTTTCGGCCCTTTGCAGCGCATCGGTGCAACGGGAATGCTCAGAGGAGAAGGAAAGCATATCGACTGGCAGAACCAGACGTGGATCAATGCCGACAGTCTGCTCACGCGCGCTGATCTCCGTTTCTTCCGAGACGTTTATCCACATTTTAATCCGCCCATGGACGGAGGTCGGTTCGTCAGTTTATTCGACTTTCTCCTTATTCTTCGTGCTTTGGATAGTAGCCTGTCCTCGTTGACGGTTGATCAGGCGCAGGCGGTTCTTGGTACCTATAAGATAGCGGCTGCTCATGCTTCCGTCTGTCTGACGCGTGCACAGGCTGCTGTCCTTCTCGACCAGTTTCTTCATCCTTTTGAGCGGAAGGAGATTGACTTGTCGGGGAAAATAATATCTGATTATATAGATGTCCGCTAAACTCACACAGCAGCAGGCGAATGTCATAATAATAAAAGATATACGTCCTTGTGATTAGTTGACAAGCCCGTATTCTTTTCTACATCCACCATGCGAAGAATAGTTTTTACATCCCTTCAACATCTTACAGGTGAAGATAAGGGAAAAGGCTGAATCCAAACGAGGAATTCAGCCTTAATTTTGATACCGTGCATCAACTTTTACCGGATGTCAATAGTCTGATTACTAAGTTGTGTCAGATTAAAGGTAACCGTTGATAAAGAGTTTCGAGCGGGCTATCATGGCAGCGCCGATGACTTCAGCTTTCTCTTGCAGTTGAGAGGTCTCGATCGCAGAATCTTCGCTGACGAGGTGCAGCACATATTTCTTGATCGACGTGCGCACGGTCTGTGTGATGTAACCACCGTCGCGTGATAGTTCACCTCCGATGATCAGCTTCTCCGGGTTAAAGATGTTGATCATGCCTGAGAGAAACTTGCCAAGCTTCTCACCCATCTGGTTGATACTGTCGATGCACAAGGTGTCTTCCTTGTCTAAGGCATCAAGAATGTCGGTGAGCGTGAGCTCGCTCTCTTTCGCTTTCCGGCTGAGCAGCGACAGCTCTCCGTTGGCCAGGCGCTCCTTGACGATACGCAGCAAGGCAGAGCCCGAGACTTCCGTTTCCAAGCATCCTTTCTTTCCGCAATGGCAGAGAATCTCGTTTTGAAAATAAGGCATGTGTCCTATCTCTCCAGAGAAGCCCGACTTGCCTGTGTAAAGGTTTCCATTGACAATGATTCCCATGCCGATTCCCCAGCTTACGTTGATGAAGAGTGCGTTCTTTGTGCCGGCGGCCCGTCCTTTGGTGTATTCGCCGTAGGTCATGGCTCGCGTGTCGTTGTCGATATGTGTGGAGACACCGAGCTGCTCAGTGAACGAGTCGGCAAGATTGTCCTCAAACGCAAACGTGCTGTAGCTGCTCCCCGTGTGGAGTGATACGCACCCGGAGATGTTGACACAAGCCTTGAAGAGCCGGCCTTCGTCGAGGCCTTTCTCATGAATGTAGCTTTTTGTCAGTTTGCAGAGCTGATTGAATCCTTCGGGTGTGTTGTCAAGATGGAAAGGAATGCCCATGCGCACATCCTTTATCTCGCCGGCAAAGTCGGCGAGACAGAGGTTGAGCGCATTAAGACATGGATTGACACCCAGAAAATAGCCGCACGTTGGATTGAGACCATACATCATTGGCACTCGTCCGAGGCCGTTGTCATGCTTCCCTAACTCGACAAGGAAATGCTTCTCGATGAGCTCATTTACAATTTTTGTTGCTGTAGGCACGCTCATCTTTGCGTTGCGAGCCAGTTCGGGAATAGATACCTGCTCGGCCGAGACGAGCGTGCGCATCAGCTTCTTCTTGGGCAGGGTATCCATGGCTTCAATGAGCGTTTGAACTGTCTTTTTCATGGGTAGAATATCGCTGAACGCCCGGCGCAGAAAGCGTTTCCAAGCAAGCGAAAACAAAGGTGAAAATTATGCTGAAAACAAGAAACAATAGTCCGTTAATTCTAACGTAACTAATTGAAAAATGAGATATTTATTTAATAAAATATAACTATTAAAAATTGGTTGAGTGGCTGATTGTCAGTAACTTTATAGTTCTCTAAGCTTAAAGTAAAATGACATCAGAACCACTCAA
>ERZ1023658.282-NODE-282-length-15814-cov-8.852338_pt1 | contig 15814 bp, 21 predicted proteins | sample MGYA00380339_ERZ1023658 | MGnify/ENA primary metagenome ERZ1023658 (study PRJEB33179, sample SAMN07448981) | human gut metagenome | biome: Human-gut; feature: Human associated habitat; material: Faeces | host: Homo sapiens | place: India: Bhopal | collected... | reverse complement strand
CGGTAAAAAGTCCGTGCGAGCCAAATCTTTCTGCACGAGGACGGGTAGCAATGTAATCGGCATATGCTTTTCTGCCCGAGATTTCATAAGCGTAATCTTCCATAACTCTTGAGATAAAATCAGATGCCGAGCCTTGATTTTGCTTTTCAATGTAATCAGCGTACTCAAACATATCCTTGCTGTCAGGAAAATCTTTAAGGATTTTTTCAATAAGATTCTTCTGTTTTGTTGTTGCAGGGGCAAATTTTTTAGTATCATCAATCTTTTCCACTCCCTCACGAGTTGCAATATATTTTGCATAACCGCCTGCGCTTACTTTACGATTCGGCTTTAGGTATTTAAACTTTGTCACTAACTTTGCCACAAATAATTATCCTTTCTGCCAATCGTATGCGTCATCAAATGAGAACGAACCGTTGAGCCGTTTGACTTCCTTGACGCACTCACCACGAAGTTTTGTAAGTGTCAGTTTGTCTATATCCTGTGATGAAGCAATAATATTCATTGTCATTGCAAGTTCAACCGCCAACTTAAAAATCAATCTACTCATTCGGTTGTCACTCTCGGCAACGATTGATTTCAAGGTTGAAGTAACCACATTAGGAAGATACTGACTGTTGTCGTTTGAGGACAGGTAACCCACATAGAAAATTATTGCCTTTTCAATAAATTCACTTCGACTGGAGCAATTATCTTCCTTGTAAATACCCTCAACCATATCAATTGTTGACTGCTTTATCCACAGTGCAAATTTCCGCTTAACTTCTTTTCTGTTATCCGTTTCATTCAAGTGCAAAACCTCCTGTTTTGTCACAACCCACAGTTGCAACTCCTCCTTTATTTTTGGCATTTTATTCGGCTAATCGGGCAGTTAAACCCACAAGTACAACCCCAAGGCTGAAAATTAACCCCTATGGATTTTTGAGGCTGAAAAGTGCGAAAAACCGCATGGCAGTCGGCGTTGCCGTCTGCCGTAAACCGACACGAGGGAGCGACTGCAACCCCGTGTCTTTCTCCTGCTTAAAATTCCACCCTTGAAAAACTGCCCAAATTGCCGTTACTTCGATTTTTCACACCTTGCCACAAACCGCCCTGTTTCGATTTTTCTTTGATTTCGGATAACTTTCCCGACTTCTCCTTTAAAAGCCGACACAGGGCGAATGTGGCAAAAACATAGCCGTTATTCTGCTTTTATTGATTTGCCGTTTATCACTTCAAAATTGCACTCTGTATATGACAGTCCGTACTCCTTAACTTCACGGTTCAGAATATCAAACATAGCCTGCTCAATATTGCGTGAGCTGAGTTTTATTTCATCACCTAAAGTGTCGTAACAAATCCATTCCTCACTATCGGGAGTATCCTTAACGAGGATGTCAAAGCCGAGGAGCATCTTATCGGGAGTAGGAAATACAACAGCATTGATTTTCACACAGCCGACTGTAAGTGAAGCAAACAGAGTGTCGTGCTTGTTCTTTGGATTTTCGGAAAATAAATTCTTGACTTCGTTTACAGACAAATACATTTTGAAAATATATTTATCAACGAGTTGCTTTTTCAATTTCTTTCTCTCATTCATAAAGCCATACCGCCCATTCCCATATTTTCATCTTCATCGGGTGAATCAAAAAGATTGTTCTGTTCAAGGTTTTCGTAAAATTTTTCGGCACTGTCATTCACGGCTTCGTTTAAAACATTCAAGTCAAAACCGCAGTCCTTGTAACCCTGCGATACTGTATCGTAGTAGCTTGCACCGGGCAAACCGAACTGCTGCTTAAGATTCATAATGTAAACCATTGCAGTAAGTTCCGAACCGTTATTCAATTTCACAGGCAAGTCTTGTTTAAAATAGTGGGAGGGATAACCCTCGTAGCGGTCAAGCAGTTTTTCATCTCTCGGCTGAAGCTCCCACAATGCAACGGGAACGGACTTGCCAATGCAAGGTGCGATTGTTGCATAGGAACAGTGAGGCATACCCTTGAACTGCAATCCGTAATTTTCGACTACACCCTTGCCGATAAGCTTTGCTGTGGGGCAACGATATTTCATCTGTTTAAGATTGAGGTTACTGCCGTAGGCAATGTATAACTTACTTTTCATATTGCTTCCTTTCTACATACTCATAACAAAACTCGAATCTTCATTCTGCACGTCTGCAGTTTCAGATTCGAGTTCATTTATGTTTTCATTTGTATTTTGAATTGTATTGTTTATCTCTGAAACTTGTCTTTGAGCAAGTCTTTCCTTTTGTCTTTCAGCCTGTGCAGGATCTTTCCATGCAATGTTGCCGTCTAGATTTTTTAGAAGGTGGTGACGGGCAGTTTTAAATTCGTCACCGATTAAGCCAAGGCGGAGCAACCAAGTACGGAAAGTGTATTTTTCATTATCCGATACAGTTTTAGCGTGTCTTGCTGACTTCTGTATCAATGCCTGATGACTGATTGCAAGGCAAAGCTGAATTGCTGACTTTACCTCGCCTGCGTGTAAGGTGGAATTGAAAAGACGAAATTCAATCGTACCTTTGTAGAACACACTGTGAAGATTCAGTGCGTGGTAGCGAGTATCATCATAATGTCGGTAACTGTAATCCTCGCCGTCATACCACATTGATTTTATCTGCTCCATTGACATCGGAGGACGGTTATTGATTTCATCAAGGAAACGTGTGTCCATCTTCTGACAGTAATGTTCACGGGAAACATTTACTTTCAACGCCTTGTAGAGCAAGTCCTCTTTCGCCGCCATAATGTTTACGATATTGCGAAGTGTTTTCGGAGTATGAGGAGCCGCATTAATATGGCAATGCAGACCGCAACTTGAATTGACTCTCGCTCCTGCGCCACGAAGCTTTCTTACTAACTCCTGAATGGTTTCTATATCGTCATAGTTGCAAATCGGAGTGACAAACTCCACCGAGTAGAGAGAGCTTGCGTTCTGTCCTGAACGGTTTTCACATCTAACGCTTGCGTCACGCATAATCTTCCACATCCTGCCGTCATTGTCACGAACAGAATATGCATCATAACAACCGCCGACATGAATTGCTTCTGTACGAAAATAACCGGCAATCACTTTCGCCGCAGTACTTCGAGTGATGCCGGTCATTTCTATTTCTATTCCGAAGTTTTGATTTTTCAAGTTACCACCTCGGTATTTTCTTCCTGCGGCTTTGACTTTTTAGGCTTGGGCGGTTTTACCTGCGAACCTTTCATATCAATGAATTCTCTCACATTTGCAGGAACATATTTTGCATACAGAGCGTCAACAGACTTTTCAAGTTCTTCCTTGAAATCCAAATCACGCTTTGACATATACAGCCTGATTGCATTCAGCTTTTCATCATCATACATTATGCTTACTCCGACTTTTTTCATTATATTTACCTCCAATATAATTTTTCTTGACATTTTATTTTTACTCCAATATAATTTTAATATGACATTCGTTTTAAAAGGTGATTTTATGAACAATAATCAAATCAATAACACTACAAATGCAATTGGCAATAATATTAATGTAAACAACATTTATAATATTAATCAAAACAATGAATCTAATAGGCAAGATATTAACTACATTGAAAAAGAGGTTAACAAAGACAATTTGATAAGAGCAGAAATTGTGAAAGCAGCAATCACTTATTTATTAACACTTATTGACTTTATCTTTAAAATGCACTTTGAAAACAACAATGCTATAGATAATATATTTCTTCTGTTAACTAAAATATTATTTTGGATTTTGCTTGTTTTTTCCGTAATAATAACTTTAAACATGATAAATAATCTTTATTTAATTATAAAAAAGGCAAGCATCAATGAGAACGTAATAATATTGATACCTTTTCGCAAAATCATTTTATATATAATTGAACTGTTTTCAAACACAATATGCAATAAGATTCCAGGAACTATCATTAGGAATAGCGATGGTAAACTATACAAAATGATTGGTTGCCATTGTCCATTGTGTTCAAATGGTGAAAAAGGCAGAATGTTTTTTATAAAGGAAAATAAACAAATTAAACTTATTTGCAATGAAAATCCAAACCATATAATCAATTTTGATCCCAAAAACATATAAACGACTTACTAATGTCTTCGTTTTCGAAGGCATTTTATTTTATATATTTGATATTCGGTATCTTCAGCCACTTCTCACCGACCTGTCGCATTTCACCGCCTGCCTCGTTGCTGCCGGGGAATATACTCGCCTGTTGGTCAAGATATTGCTTTGTACAGACTTGACCGTAACCGCCGTAAACATAACCCCAGCCATTTTTGTATGCGTTCTCGCACCACTTGACAAGGTCGAGATTGTTCTTCGTGGTCTTGTCAGTAAAGCCTGCGGTACTGATTTCCGCACCCTTGATTGACTGCATCATCTTTTGGAACTCGTCATACTTTATCTCCGTTCCGAATTTCTGATTGACGGTTTTTATCAAATCCTCATCAGACTGATTCTTCTTGAAACAGGATACAAAGTTTTTTTACAAAGTCCTCATCCTCTGATTTATCGGACAGAGAAAACAGATAGATAACCTCTGCTTGTGTGTTATAGTCGGACAACTTTTTATTTTTCAGTTGATTTTCAACCTCTGTCATCGTATCGTTAATAAGCTGTAGATTTTCCATCTGCTCGGCTGAAATGTTTTCTTGTATAGACTGATTGAGTTTGTCGGTATCAATATCCATACTTTCGTTGAAAACGGAAACAACAGCAACAATCGGCATAACCACAATTATGATTATGCCGATTACTATACCGCCTATTGTTTTTATTACCTTTTTATCCGTGAGCAGAGCAACTGCTATTTTCTTTAGTGCCGCACCTATGGTTGCACTCATTAAAATTCACCTCCTAAACGCAAAAAAGCCAACTGAATTATAGCAGTAAATGCTATAACAGCTGGCTTTATTTAATATATTTATTTTACTGTATTTATCAAAATCTTAAAAAAACCAGTATTTGTATTATCAATTTCACTATACGGTAACCACTCCATTTTATAATGACCTGATAGTTCTATGGGCTTTTCACATCCCTTTTTTGTGCCATCACTTGTCCCTTCTCTCCAATCCATTATTCCAGACTTTATATTTTCATCATGTAACGAAAACTGACTATATACACAATTATCTTTTTTGGGTGGCTTAGTATAAGACATTTCATTTGTAACAAATATTGCATATCCTTCTGAAAAGCATACAGACTTTTTCTTGAATGATTCTATTCTTTCCAAATCCTTTAAATACCAGTAACAGCTAATATCTTTTGCACCATGATTTTTGAGATTAAATACTTCATTATCAATAGTTTTTTGACATTTTTTAGTCTTGTATTTTAACTCTATTGGAATCCATTTATTATTAATAATCACAAGAATATCAATATGCATATTCAAATCAAAATAAGGGCAATATTCTAATCGAACAATTGCATTTGGATAGATCGTTTTTATCGCCCATGCTAATTCTAATTGAAAATCAGCTTCTGATACAAAAATCTGTCTTGTTTTAGATAATTTGCTTAAAACATATTTTATATCAATTAACCTGTTGGAATCAATATCCGATTTATTCATAAGTTATCCTCCCCAAATCAGTAAAATAATTATATCACAGCATAATCATCTTGTAAATCTGTTATCTTCCTCCTGCACTTCCAAAAATCTCAGATTTGTATTCGGGAGCCTGAACAAGTAGAAGATAGCGTTCATTGCCGCACCTATACAGGCAAGTTCCTCGCTCACCGAATTTGATTAGGGCATACTCGTTTGGCTCAACCATTAGCGCATCTTCAAAGTCCTTCGGATTGATGTTGCCGGGGAAAAATAAGAAGTGGTGAGTCGGGATTGAAAACAGCGGCTTGGTATATTCCTTAACGCTTGAATCAAGTCCGAACTGCTGTGCAATTCTAGGAACTTCGTTTGATGCAAGCATTATTCCAAGTCCTAAAAGCATATTGCCGGGGAAGGTTAGCAACCCGAGGAACAGCAGAGTTGTCTGCATAAATGCCGTAAGGCACAGTGCCGCTATCTGTTTCATCCACTGATTAAAGCCGTCCTAATATCCTCTCGGAACGCTGAACATATACAACGCACCTACCGCCATCTGAATTAATAAAATTCCACCACGCTTGATGTTGGCAAAAAAGATTTTTATTACGCAGTAGGCAAAGGCTATCAAACATAACAGATTCAGCAATCCGAATGTTGTCTGGTTTGCGACTGCAAAACTGCCCTCTAAAACACTCGTACTCTGTCCGGCTAAATCAATGCTTTGTTGCCCTGCCATTATAGATGACAAGTCCTTTGAGAATGTGTTTTGCAGGCTGATGCAGAACTTATACAACTCCACAGGTACTACGCCAAACAGCGAACAGGCAAAGAACCCTTTTAATACATTTATAGCGGTTGTTTTGATATTTGCTCTGCCGTTCTGATACTCTATTGCAACATCGAATACGGCAACGACCGTGCCTGCGACGAACAATGCCCAGCCAAAAAGAGTAAACAGATTTATTGTCGCCTGCACCCATTCAAGATCAAACACATCTGCGCCCATATTTCCCATCATTGTGAAGAAGTCGGCAACAGCGTTGTAAATCGTTTCATAAAGCCACTGAATCATTGTGTTCCATATAACATTTGAGATTTGCTCACCGAGGTAATCGAACACACCTCCTATGGCACTGCCGATTCCACCAATGAAATCGCCTAACCAATCAAAAATATAAATCACCTCGCAAAAGGCTGTTATGACTCAACACAAAAGCCTTTGTTTTTATTGTTATTAGAGTACCGTCCAGATGTATAGCGGTGCAGTCAGAGAGAACACAAGACAGCCGAAAAGAATTGCCGGCGCGGTGAATTCAAACTGTCCGTGCTTGCGGTAATCGAGATAAGCAGTAGCAAGTTTAACAAAGAAAAGTATGGCAAGAATCATATCTACCGCAGGAAAGACAACATTGTTTACAACATTTTTAATCTGTGTTTGAGCCGATGTCCATGTGCTTTCGATTGCTGATGATACATCTCCTGCGGCAAATACTGTTACTGCCGATATTCCGAGCATTAACAGTATTACTGATATTCCTGCCAACCACTTCAATAACTTAATTTTTCTTGATTTTATCATTTTTTACCTCCGATTTTCTTAAATCATTTTCCGATATATATCTGACTTCGATGTTCAGTTTTTCTGCAAAGCGAATCTCTTTTTTTCATACCCTCGGTTATTTCATCACCGAAAACCCAGACCGCATCGCAAACCCAAAGCATAGAAAGACCTGCAAGCATACCAAGGTTTCTTTCTTCTTCATCGTCATCATTCAAAATCAGCGCATAAAAATGCGGTATGAACGGAGCCATACCGCACTCTAACGCATATCGGGCATATCGTTTTGCGTTCTCTATATTTGCAGATACATTTCCGCCCAAAGGCGAACAGATATACGCCCTGTGCATTATTCATCATCCTCATCTTTCTTCTTGATTTTGATGATAACCACAGAAACAAGACCGCCAAGCGCAACTGCATCTAAACCAATCCAAAAACCGATATTTGAATTGTCGCCTGTCTGCGGTTTTTCAGGTTCAGGCTGCGGATGAATAGTTACAGTCTGATCCTTGTCATCAATGTCAGCGTGAAGAGCAATTTCCGTTTTATCACGATAGAGAGTTTCAAACACAACGATTTCTGTATCTTTGGTAATTGCAGAGCCGTCAAAGGTAAAGGATACTGTTACTTCGCCGTCTGCTGTTTCGGGTGTGAATGTTACTTCGGAGCTAACTTCTTTTCCGTCAACAAGGAATGCTTTTCCGGTTGACTTATCCATAAGTACACCGCTTACTGTGTATTCTTTTCCGACAGTCAGGTTTTTGTAAGAAACAACATCGCCGTTAGCTGTAAATTCCTTTTTGCCGTCAACGCTTGCCTTTGTGCCGATTTCCGGGATTTTAACGGTTACGGCCTGACCTTCGTCCTCAATATCTGCGTGAACTGCAAGCTCTTTATCCTTGCTGTAAAGGCTTTCAAAAACGACAATGTCAGTATTTTCCTTGATATATCTTGCGTCAAGTTCAAAGGAAACAATAACCTCGCCTGACGGTTCATCAGGTGTAAATGTGGTTTCCGAACAGATTTCTTTTTCATCAATTAACAGTGGTTTGCCTGTTGCCTTATCCATCAGAATGCCCTTAACTGTGTACTCTTTGCCGGATACAAGATGCTTATATTCTACAACATCTTCAAGAGTAAACACTTCTGTTGCACCGACTTTCTTTTTGCCGTCAATAGTTGCAGTGGTTTTCAACTCGGGAATTTTATCGTTCTCGACTGTTATTTCAATAATTTCTTCGTTATTGGAAATTGTTACCTGATAGTTTTCTTCATTAGGCAGATAACCCTTGGCAGGCTTTAACTCACGGACAATGTATTCTCCGTAAGGCACATTTTCAAAAGTGAAGATTCCTTCCTCATTTGATTCGGATGTCAGAATTGCAGTTTCTTCTGTAAATTTGGTTTCAGTAATACTGAACAATCCGAATAATGCGCCTGTGATATTTTCGCCTGTTTCACGATCAATCTTCAAGCCTTTGATTGTGCCATAGATGATTTCATTTTCAATCGGTTCACCGTCATTTACAGAAATATGAACAGTTGCTGTATCCTGTCCTGCGTATTCAAACACAACAGGGTATTTTTTCTCAGATAGGATATAGTGGCTGTCAGTGCTGATTTCCTTAACATAGTAACTTCCAATCGGAAGGTCGGTTGTAAAGGTTGCCTTACCTTTTTCATTACAGGTGATGATTTCAATCAGTCCGTTCTCCGGAATGACTGTGCCGTTTGAAGCCTTTAAATCTTCATCAGCGTAAAGTCCGAATAAAATATTCAGGATTTCGTCATTGTTTCCGATATTGAATTTCTCGTCCTGTTCAAGAATTTTTGTAAGGTCAATTACAAGGTTTTGCCTGTCGTTAGTAAATGATGTTGAGATGTTGGTTACCTTTTCGTTCTGTCCTGAGTAGGTAAGTTCAACCGTATGAGGTTCGGGATTGATAACTGTTCCATACGGTGCAACGGTTTCAACAACACGGTATTTGCCAATGTAAAGCTGTTTGCTTGTAGCTGTGCCTTTTTCACCTGTGGTAATGGCGTCAACAAGAGTATCTTTTGTATATCGAACTGTTCCGTCAGGCGTTGTAATATTCTCATCAGCATATATTTCAAACACAGCCCCTGACAAACCGCTTACAGAATATTCAGGCTGATAGATGGTCGGAAGTGCAACATCATTTCCGTTTTCATCAGTATATCCGCCGCCGACTGCAGTTACATTCGAGAAAATCTCGCCTGTTTTTTCTAAGGTAATTGTGCCTTTCTGCGGAGTATTTTTCTTCTCGGTTTTTACAATTGTAACGCCGTTTTCTTCACTTGTGTTTTCTGCTGTAATATCAAAAGATACAGGTGTGCTGTCGAGGGTATATCCGTAAGGAGCCTGCACCTCAACTACTGAATAACCTTTGCCGTATGGCAGAGTTTCGGGTGTGATGAGATAACCCTCGCTGTTAGTGTAGAATGTTTCAATCTCTGTAACATTCGGATAGGTGTACTTCATTGTTACCTTGTTTCCATCGGGATCATAAATCTGAAAGCCTGCGCCTGCATACGGAATCTGTTTGCCTGTTTCGCTGTCAACCTTTACTATCTTTACATAGCTTTCAAGGCTTGCGTTATTGATGAGGTATTTGTAAGTCTTATTATTTTCAGAAATAAACACATCAAAATCAGCAATGAACTCTGTACCGTTCCAGCCTTTGGTCTGATGAACAGTGTATGTGCCGTAAGGCAAATCCTTTGTTTCCGCAAAGCTGTATTCATCGCAAGTTAAAATATCATGCTCTGTTTCTTTTGCCTTGCTGTAGCCTCCTGCCGATTTCAGATACACCTGAAATTCTGCACCTTTTTCGGGAGTTTCTATTTTTGTACTGCCGTCATCTGTGTGCTTAATTATTGAGATTTTGCCCATTAAAATATCCTCTGTAACGCCTATTGAAATGCTGTTGTTTTCAATAGTGTATTTCTTTGCTTCTGAACCGATATGGTATTCGGTTTCGTCAAGCAGATAACCCTCGCTCGGCTCAATTTCTTTTAAAGTCCAGTTATCTCCGCAAACATAGTATGAAGTGGTAAAACTGCCGTTTTTATCGGTGGTGTGCTTGTCAACCAGCTTGCCGTTGTCATAGATGCCGTATATTGCTCCTGCAAGTGTTGCGTTACCCTGTGCAGTCTTTGTTTCAGCATCTGTTTTTGTAACGGTAAGATTCCACTTCTTCAAAACATTGTCAAATGACCTCTGCGTTACCTTGTTCCACTCAATCGGTGCAGTCTGCTTTTGGGGAACAACATATCTGTCGGCTGTATCAACTTCTTCAAGCGTATATGGCTTGTCACCGCTTACAAGGACATTTTCAAATTTTGCAATACCGTCAGCATCTGTTGTTGCGTACAAATCAACGCTTGCACCGCTGAGTGAAGTTCCGTAAAGGTGGAATTTTACACCCTCGTTAAAATTATCCTCACTTGTCTTTACAACTTCAAGACTGCCTTTTTTGAGAATATTCTCAAAGGTAACGGTTGCAGTTTTACCGCTTTCAACCTTAACGGTCTGCGATTTCTGCGTTTCGTACTTACTGTCTGTAATTTCGGTAACGGTGTAACTTCCGGGAACGAGGTCGGTTAATTCAAATTCGCCCTTTGAATTGGTTTTTACAGTTTGGCTGTAACCATCACCTTTGACGGTAAACTCAATATTTGCAACATTACCGTCCTCGGAGGTTTTGACAAGCTTAAGATTGCCCGAGCTTGTCTTGACCTTGAAATATGCTCTTATCGGGTCAGCGTCATTTTCAACTCCTGTGATTACATCCTGAAGGCTTGCGTCACCATATGGAACAAGAGTTGTATTTCCTACGCTCGGCATTGATTTTGCAGAGTTGAATATTACTGCATCGTTCACGGGATTTGAGGAGGTGAGCGTTAGCTTGCTACCTGATACAGATGCACTCACACCGCCTGTTGTCTTTAAGCTGAAATCTGAAAGAATACTGTTGCTGTCGGTGAGTGTTAAAGTGTACTTTCCGTCTGAATATTTCATCTCATAGGTTTCAGCCTTTGAAGCGATTGCACTTGCAAAACTCGGAACGGTTGAATAATTTACAAGGCTTTTTGAGATTGCATTGTAAACCGACTTGACTCCGGGGTTTGCTCCGTCCGCACAGATACCGTCAATGAACTTTGTATTTGTGCATTTGTAGCCATTGGCGGTACTTCTGCAACCTGAAACAAATTCCCATACTATCAGCTGAGTTGCCACCCACTTCTGATCTTCTGTTCCGCTTAAGCTTTTCCCCGAACCGGGTTTGCCGTAAAGCAATGCAAGATTGATTGCTTTCTGCTTTGCAGAACCTAAATTCTTCCACACGGTTGAACCGTCCTCGGTCAGCGTATTGCCTGAATAGAGAGTGTGACCGGGTTCAATGCAATAGGCTTCTTTGCCGTCTGCAAAAATCTTGCAAAGCTCTTCGCCGGGAGTGCCGACCGTGTATCCGTCGCTGACTGTGGTCTGCTGAAATTTGATTGTGTTCCCGGTGCTGTCATAACAGTAATCGAAAGTAATTGTAACCTTATCACCGCTTGCCGCACTTACGGGAAGTGCAAACATTGTTCCGAATATTACGGCAACCACAAGCAAAAGTGCCGTTAATCTTGTGAATTTTCTTTTCGTTAAAATATCTTTCATTCTAAAGATTCCTTTCTTGATAAAAAATAAGGCAAAGTCATTTGACTCTGCCTGCTAATAAAATATTCCGTTTTCAGATAAAGTAAATCATAATTTCATCGCCTGCCCTTCATCTATATTATCAGACTGTTTAGGTTCGAAACCTCCGAGTTTGTTGTCCACATAATCACTAAGCCACGTTCCTGCAAAGGTAGAATGTGTCTGCAATCTCCACATTGCCAGCTTACCGATATCAAGGTGGACATCTTCAAAGGGATAGAGAATACAGGTTACGCCGTCACTCTTGAACACAGAAACATTCTCAAACTTTGTGTCGTCAAGAAGTATTCCTTTGTCCGTGAGCATTTTATTAATGCAGTCCACCCATTCCTGTGTTTCACCGCCGCATCCCTGCAAGATGAGTCCTTCCTTGCCTTTCATACGGCGGAGATCCGAGAGTGTAATATTATTGATTTTCATTGCCATTTTCCTTTCATAAAAATAAGCACCCACAATGAAGTGAGTGCCTTGCTTAATCGTCTGTTCAACAATAGACTACATATATTTTGTTGTTTTCTGTGATTACATTGAATGATAAGTTGCTCGGAGCTATGCCACTGCTTTGGTAGTAGTAAGCTACATGCTCAACATCGCCGTAGCAATCTGCCGTCAGTTCCGAAGTGCTGTCATAATATGATGCGTTTGTTGGCGAAAACCAGCTTGCGTTGCCTGTATTCAGCGAGGAATCATATTTCATTCCGAGCTGCTGACCGTAAGCTATGCAGGCACTCACCGCATAATGAACATCAACCGTTTTTGCTTTGGTAGGCGGTTGCGTAGGCTTTTGAGTCGGCTTTTCCGTAGGTTTCTGCGTTGGCGGTTGCGTTGGTTTTACAACAGGCTTTTGAGCAGGAGTTTCAGTTTCTTTTTTAGCAGTCGATTCTGATTCAGACTTATTGCTATTTGCTGTATTCCTGCTGTTGTTCTGAACCTCAGATTGTGTTTTCTGAATCGGATCCGTTGCCGAAACAACCGCCGATTTTTGCCTACTGTCGGCTTTTTCTTCGGTTTTGGTATTCTGTACCGAAGGCTCTGTTTCTTTTGAATCGGTGGCTTTTTCGGTGGTGGTTGTTTCAGTTGCTTTTTCTGTTGTTGCCATTTCAGAACTTTCCCCAGATACAGAAACACCCACGGAAATTGAAGCCGTGGGTGATAAAGAACTATTATCCATTTTTTCTTCTGCCGTACAAGCTGTGCATGTTCCTGTTGCTAAAATCAATGTCAGCATTATTGCGATTTTCTTTTTCATACTATCGCCATCCTTTCAAGCAATAAGTATATCCAAAGAAATTCAAATGTCCAGAGCATATTCTTAAATTTTATCGCAAAACTTTATAATTTCATTCTTTCTTTGTTCCACTGCCTCCTTATACTCTACTGAACACAAGCCTAAACTATCGCAACACTCAATCTCCAAATGTCCATAGAAGTGTTCGATGCTTTCAATAACTCGGCTACATTCTCTCATACTTGGACCAGTTCTTAAAGCTATTGAATATCCTTTCTTTCCGCTACTTATGGTAGCATGAGGGTCATGAGTGTTACACCAAGGTGTGCACCTATCAATAAAAGCCTTAAATTGTCCCGGAATGTCAGCCCAATATGAAGGAGACACTGATATAATAATATCTGCCCATTCATACTGTTGAATTATTTTGACTACATCATCATCTTGAATACATTTAGCTGTATTATGACAATTTCTACACCCTTTACAAAAACTTATATCAAAATCATCAATACAAATACTTCTGACATCATATTTTTCTTTCAAACAATCTGAAACAATATTTACTATTTCAGCAGTTGCGCCATTTCTTACTGGACTACAATTCATTACTAAAACTTTCATTTTATTTATCTCCCGAAATTACCATTCAAATTGAAAGATATTATACATAAGTCTAGAGTAAAAGTCAAGGCAAAATCACATACTCTGCGTAAAGCATTCCGATTCATCTTCTGACATATCTTCGGCTTCATCTTCACTCTGCTGTTTATTAAGTGCCTGATCATACGCTTCCATAACCTTGCTGTTTAGCATATTTCTTGACTCCTTTGAAATAGGGTGAGCAATCTCGCTGAACTTCGTTTCGCCGTTTTCGTCAACATAGTTACTTGCAGGCATTGCAACAAATAAGCCTTTTCTTGAGTTCATCACTCTGATTCCGTGAATTGCCACCGCACCGCTGACAGTAACGCTTGCAAACGCCTTTGTGTTGCAATCTTCTACATCAACAAGCTTATCAATCCTTACCTTGATATACGGCAGTTTCCTTTTCTGATTGTTGTATTTGTTTCCTTTGAAATTAGTATTTTGTGCCATATAAATTTACCTCCGATTTAGTGTTTCTGTTTTTCTGCCCACAGCAGAGAAAGATGCAAAAGTGCATCTCTCTGTTCTTCCTCTGACAGGCTGTCAAGGAAATCTTCAAGGGTGAAATTTTCCTCGAATTCTTCTGCAAATTCATTACAGTTGTCGCAGATTTTTTCTTTCCTGACAACTACCGAGCCGTCATCCTGCTGGGTGAATGATAAAACATCGTTGTATCTGAATCCGATTCGCTGTCGAATTTCAAAAGGGATTGTAATTCTTCCGTTTTTACCGAGAACTCTGTATATTTTAAGCACTACTCGTCCTCGCTTTCCGCAAGCTCTGATCTGCACTCATCGCAGAGGCAGTCGCTACAATTACACTCATCATCAAAATTTTCGCAATCATCATCGCACCTCTCAATCAGAATTGCTCCGTTCACAGCTGAAATCTGCACAGCACAGTCAGATGTGATTCCTGATACAATAAGTGCGTCAAGCGGTATACTTACATATACTCTATTTCCCATGGTTAATAATACACTCCTTCAAAATTTGTTCTAAATCAATTTGTTGTTCGGTGGTTAAGTCAAGCAGGCTCAACTGCAACGGTTTATTTCTCTGCCTTTCATACATATCGTAGTTGCTGATTAGCAGTTCGGGGAATTGTTCACCTGCATTGATTCGCTGTTTCATATTGTGTAACCTTGTGAAATCAAAGAATGAATATCCATCATATAAATTACGAATTTCCTCACAATCGTTATATGAAACAAGCCATTTGCCCTTTGAATTTGCAAGTGTGTTTTTCAGTCTCAAATGGTCATCCCAAGTGAAACCGCACTGATAAACATACTCACTTGAAAAATAAGGCGGATCGCAGTAGAAAAAGGCATTTTCTCGGTCATAATGCTTGATTAAAACCTCAAAATCCTGATTTTCAATCACAGTATTTTCAAGCCGTTTTCCCACTTGCTCTATCAGTTGAAAAAGGCTCACTACTGAAAATGGCTGACAGGCAAAGGATTTTCCGCCGCTTGAATAGCTGTATCGTAGAAGTTTAAGAAACATTACTGCTCTGCGCAAGTCGTAGTCCTGTTTCATTTTTATATACAATTCTATGATTTCTTCTGCTTTCAAGTCGGGAAGAATAATCTTCGTCAGTTCCAATTCCTCATCAAGGTACTTATCTTCAAACTTTTCCTGTTTAAAAAAGTTCTTTATGGCATTGAAATCATCCCTTGAATTAAGCGGATAAAATCCAAGCTTCTTTATGAACGCCATAGGTCTGTCACGCATACAGCGAAAGAGGTTTACAAGATTATGGTTATAATCGTTGTACACCTCGAACTTATCAGGCTTTTTCTTGCCTAAAAGTACAGCTCCCGAGCCTCCGAACGGTTCAATATACCTTTCGTAATTCAGAGGAAACAGGGCGTACAAAATATGAAGGATGGAAGTTTTATTTCCCATCCAACTTACAGGGGTTTTGATTACTTTTCACTCCTCTCGGAATATCAATCGCCCCTGAAACGACAAAAAGCCGTTGATTAAATTAAAAAATCTAATCAACGGCTTATATATAAAAACCAATATCAGTCATTTGGAACGAATGATATTAGTTGTAAATAGTTAATTATTAAGGTATTATTTT
>ERZ1023658.281-NODE-281-length-15851-cov-8.052102_pt1 | contig 15851 bp, 14 predicted proteins | sample MGYA00380339_ERZ1023658 | MGnify/ENA primary metagenome ERZ1023658 (study PRJEB33179, sample SAMN07448981) | human gut metagenome | biome: Human-gut; feature: Human associated habitat; material: Faeces | host: Homo sapiens | place: India: Bhopal | collected... | reverse complement strand
TGTGATTGTGCCGTGTCCGTTTTCATTAACAAAGCGGATGAACAGAAAAAAATGCTTGATATTTTGAAGAAATCCGCTGAACACAAGATTTACATTGGCGATACCGAAATTGAAAACAGCGGAGAGATAGCCAAAGAAAAAGTACAGTTATTTCTTGAAAGAATAATGAACTATAAAACAAAAGCGGAGAACAATTGTTAACTGATATAATCCCCTTAAAGCAGACTCTTGAAAAACATGGTTTTCAGTGAATGCTTTAAGGGGAGATTTTTTATGTGAAAAAGAAGAAAAAAGTACGGTACTGAAACGGGATAAAGACAACTGTTAAAACATATTTTCGGATTTTACAATACCATGTTACAAAAAATCCGCAGACGGTAAAATCTGCGGATAAAGTGTTTAAAATTATAATTAAATTGCCTCTATAAGCGGATTGACTGCACCCGGCTGTATTTTTTCGGGATGGTCAATATATTCGATTGCCTTGCCGCAACCGTTGATAACGCAGTCAGCGGCGGCTTTGTGAACTCTTACTTTCAGCTTTGTGGATTCGCTGAGAAGCCTTGCAAATCCCGTCAGCTTGGCAAGACCGCCTGTCAAAATTATACCGTCAGTATAGATGTCACCGACAAGCTCGGGCGGAGTCTGTTCAAGCACATCTTTAATTGCTCTGATAATGTTAAGCGCAATATCCTCGATTACAGGCTTGATTTCGGCATAGCCAACATCAATAAATTTGGGCAGACCGCTTACGGCATCTCTGCCTTTAACTCTGAAAAGCTTAGGCTCTTTCGGAATTTTTACACAGCCAACAGCCTTTTTGCAGGCCTCTGCCATGTTTGTGCCGATAATCAGGTTATGCTCTTTTCTGATGTATTTAACGATTTCTTCGTCCATTGCACAGCCTGCCGACTTTATGCACTTTGAAACCGAAATTCCACCGAGAGAAAGCACGGCAATATCTGCCGTACCGCTGCCGACATCTGCAATCAGAATGCCGTGAGGACTTGTTATGTCGAGCGAACAGCCCATTGCCGCCGCTTTTGGTGCTTCAATAAGATACACCTTGCGAACACCGATTGAGCTTACTGCGTTTACAACAGCTCTTTTTTCAACCTCGGTAACCTCACTCGGGATTGATGCAACAACCCTCGGCATAGTCACCTTTGACGGACTGACCTCTTTTATAAGAATTGAAACCATATCCTCAACAAGTTCGGAGCGTGAAATAACACCGTCATCAATCGGGTGCATTGCTCGTATGCCTGCAGGCGTTTTGCCAATCATCTTATAAGCCTCGTTGCCGACGCCGACAATGTCGTAGGTGTCAACATCAAACGCAACAACGCTTGCCTCATCAAGCACTATTCCTTTATTTTCAATAAAAACTCTTGTTCTGTCAGAACCGAGATCAACAGCTATATCCATTTTAATCACTCCAATGCTATATCAGCAGAGATGTGCAAAGCGTACAGCAACAAATCTCGCCGCATTTGCACTTGTTAAGTATTCTTGCACATTCACCAAGCGTACTGCCTGTTGTAATAATGTCGTCAATAATCAGTATTCGCTTGCCTTTGATTAAATTCTTGTCAATTGGCGAGTAAACGCCTATAACATTTTTTGCTCTTTCAGCCGCCTTTATGCTGTGCTGGGTTTTATTTTTCTTTGTTTTGACAAGCAGGTCGGCATACTCAATGCCGAGAAGTCTTGCACATTCCTTTGCGAGCAACTCAGCCTGATTGTATCCACGCTCTCTGAGAGTATCCTTGTGCATCGGCACACAGGTGACAAGGTCAAATTCCCTGTCACGATAAACATCTTTTATTGAACGAACCATTTCGTGTGAAAGAAATTCGGCATATGCACCGCAGTTGTGAAATTTAAAGTTAAGAACTGCCCTGCGAAAAATTCCGTCATAGGGGAAAGGAGAGGTGCAGATGTACCCTCCCGTTGCATATCGTACAAGCGGCATTTCGGGGAATTCTTTTCTGCATTTGTTGCAACAGTTTTTGTTCGGTTCAATAACCCTTCCGCAGTACGGACAACGAACCGTAAAGAAAAATCCTTTTATCGTGCCGAAAACTTTCTTAATAAAGTGTGTCATCTCTCAGTAAAAATTCTTTAAGACCGCTGTACCTTTTTGTACGGCGGTTATTGTTTACCATATATTCAACGGTTGACGGATTGCCGACAAGCACAAGCGTTTTCTTCGCCCTTGTAACAGCGGTGTAGAGCAGGTTTCTGTAGTAAAGCTGAGGAGGTCCCGAAAACATCGGTATAATAACTGCATCAAATTCATTGCCCTGACTTTTATGCACCGTGATTGCGTAGGCAAAATCAAGATCGCCCGCAAATTCAAAGGTGTATCTTGCAATCTTGTCAAAAAATTTAACGACAAGCGATTTTGTCTTTCTGTCAATCTTTGTGATGATTCCTATGTCACCGTTGAAAATTCCTTCACCCGTTTCGCCGTTTTCACGAAACCAGCGAATATCATAGTTGTTTTTTATCTGCATAACCTTGTCGCCTGTACGAAAGGTTTTTGAACCGATTGTGATTTCCGCCTTATCGTCATCCTTCGGATTTAGCGCCGCCTGCAATTTGTGGTTAAGCTCGGCAGTTCCGAGTTCACCCTTTTTGGATGGAGCAAGCACCTGAATGTTTTCAAACGGAGAATATCCGTATGCCTTTGGCAGACGATTTGCACAAAGGTCAGCTATTACCGCTGAAACTTCTGATTTATTGTTCCTTTGAAGAAAGAAAAAGTCCTTGTCGGCGGAATTAAGAATGGGTATTTCACCGTTCACAATCTTATGTGCGTTTGTGACAATAAGGCTCTGCTGTGCCTGACGGAAAATTTCATTCAACCGTACAACGGGAATAAGTCCGCTTTCGATAAGATCGCCGAGCACATTACCCGGACCTACGGAGGGGAGCTGGTCGGAGTCGCCTACAAGAATAAGTCTGCATCCTGTGGAAAGCGCTCTCATAACGCTTTCCATAATGAATGCGTCCACCATTGAAACCTCGTCAACAATCAATGCGTCGCATTTTAGCTGATTGCGTTCGTTCTTGTTGAAAACGGGGTTGTCATGTTTATCCCAGCTGACCTCAAGCAGTCTGTGCAGAGTCTTTGCCTCATCGCCCGTGAGCTCGCTCATTCGTTGAGCAGCTCTGCCTGTGGGGGCAGAAAGCAAAACAGTTTTGCCGTTTGCTTTCATTATTTTTATTATAGCATTGAGGGTTGTCGTTTTTCCTGTACCGGGACCGCCCGTCAGAACGAGCATACCCTCGGTAAGTGCCATAGTGATTGCTTTCTTTTGCAAATCGGCATATTCGATTCCGTCCTCTTTTTCACATTTTTCAATCGCCTTGTCAATGTTTTTAATTTTCTCTGACGGAAATTTAAGCAACATTTTTATTCTTGAGGCTATGTACATTTCGCAGAGGTGAACATTGGGGGGAAACACAAATTTTTTGCCGTCAATCTTATCTTCGATAAGCGAACGGTCAAACAGCATTTCTTCCATGCACTCCGAAACCTTTTCACCGTCAATTCCGAGAAAATCGGTTGAAACCTTCAGCAGCTTTTCCTTTGGCAGACAGGTGTGACCGTTTCGTTCGTTGTGATGAAGAATGTGTACGATTCCTGCACGCATACGGACATTTGAATCGGGTTCTAATTTTTCTTTTTTAGCAATAAAATCTGCACTCTCAAACGATACCCCAAAATCACCCTGACAGAGAATGTACGGATTTTTCTTGATTAAATCGACACAGCCGGGGCCGTAAGCGTTGAAAATTTTGACCGATGCGGTGTTTGAAATTCCGTACTCACCGAGAAAAAGCATGAGTGTTCGCACGCCTGTGTTCTGCTTTAACTGCTTTGAAAAATCCTCGGCTTTTTGCGAAGAAATTCCTTTCAGCATTGCAACTCTTTCGGGCTGATTTTCAAGCACATCAAGCGTTGCCTCGCCGAATTCCTTTACAAGCCTTTGTGCGGTCTGAGTGCCGATTCCCTTGATAGCTCCGGATGACAGATAACGCAGAATATCAGCCGCCTCGGTAGGTCTGCTGATTTCGCAAATCTGCACGGCAAACTGTCTGCCGTAGCTCGGATGATTTGTATATTTGCCGGTAAGCTTTACAACATCACCCGAAGACACCTGTGGCATAATTCCGACAGCGGTCAGATAATCGTCACCGTCAGCAAGCTCAATTACCGTGTAGCCGTTTTCATCGTTTCGGAAAACCACGCTTTCAATTGCTCCCTCAAGCTGAAGAAGATTGTCGTTGTTCATTAAAACTTACTCCTCAAATCTTTTTGTGAGTTCACCGAGAGTAATTTCGTAGCCTGCTCTTTCGTAGTCAAGGTAATCCGTACACGGCTTGAAGCCATCCGTATTTTTTGAAATCTGCAAAGCAATGTGTTCAAGAAAATGCGGATTTTTAATCATAATAGGACCTGTAACATGAGTAGCAAAAAGGTTCTTATCCTTCAAACCCTCTGCTTTTGCATTTTCGTAGTCACCGAGTCCGTGTTTAACAGTGAAAAGATGATTTTCAATACCTTTAATTTCACTGCACTTGTTTACAAAGCCGACAATCGGTTTTGTGAGAATGTCAGATGTATAAACAATATCGCCTGTGATTCTGCGTTTGTTCTGCTCGGTAACTGTAAAATCATAAATTCCGAGTCCGTCAAAAACCTTGCCGTCAGAGTCTGTAATTGTTTTTCCGAGCATTTCAAACGAGTTGCCCGTCATAAGAATTACCTTGCCGCTGTTGATGTATTCAACAAGAAAATCCTTGTACTTTTTAAAATCCTGCAAAACAAGCTTCTGATTTTTTTCTGTACCCGAACCGATGTAGATAAAATCGTAATCGCCCAGGTCGGCATTGTCAAACAGGGTAAGCCTGTCGGTTGTAAATTTTACACCGCTCTTTTCAAGCATTCTTTCAAGCGCAGAAACATTGGCATATTCTCCGTACAGGTTCATTATATCGTGATACAAATGAAGAATTTTCATAATCAGTCCACCTTTACCTTTTCAAGAAATTTACCCTTGTCTGAGAAACAGGTAATTACATAAATCTTTTCTTTGCGGTCATTGTCAAGATAATCAACGGCTTCTTCAATGTCCTTGATAACCTTGATTTTGTTTCTGTCAACTTTTGAGAAAGAAAATCTTGTTGCAAGGTCATTGCAATATGTTCCTGCAAGCACAATGTTCTTTACATTGTCGCTTTTGAGAAGGTCAAAGTTGATGTCCCAAAGCCATGAAACATCGCTTGTAAAATACTTTCTGCTGACTGCGTCAACAATAATCAAAACATCGCACTTATCCTTGTCGGATGCGGCAAGCTTGAGTGACTGATTGTACGAAATGCTGTTTTCATGTTTTGATGTAACAAGCGTACCCTTTCTGTTTCCGAGCGTGAATGTTACAACACGGAAGTTTTTAAGAACATAATTGCTCAGGCTCTTTGCAATTGTGTTGCCGTCAACACCTGTGATTGATGCAACGGTAAATGCCGCAAGCAAATTGTAAACATTATAAAGCGATTTGAGCGTAAGTTCAATCTTGTACTTATTGTTGATTGTAATTTCGCCTTTTTCAAGATCGGCAGATGTAACTGTGTAGCTTGTATCCTGTCTTTTAAGACCGCAGTTAGGGCATTCATAGTTGCCGATGTGATCGTAGTGATAGCTTGAATATGTCATAGGAGATTTGCAGTGAGGGCAATATGCACCGTCATTATAAACACCGACAAACTCCTTTGTATCGGTCGGAAGATTGCCTGCACCGAACCATACAACATTATCCCTGCCGTAGCCAAAGCACGAAACAAGCGGATCGTCGGCGTTAAGAATAAGCTGAGTTTCGGGATGAATACTATCCTTTACGGCATTGTAAACCCATTCCGGATGACCGTTTCGTGTGAGCTGGTCACGGTAAAGGTTTGTGATAACATAATGAGTCGGTGTGATGTATTTGAAGGTATATTTTGCAAAGCGTTCGTCACTTTCAATGAGAAGAATATCCGATTTAACCTTGCCCGAAAGAGTACAACTGCCGAGAATAAGAGTTGTAACGCCCTCAATCTGGTTAGAACCCTCTTTGTTCCAGGCAACTTTTTTGCCGCTTTCACAAAGAATATGTGCAATCATCTCAACGGTAGATGTCTTGCCGTTACTGCCTGTTACGGCAACAATATATTTCGGCAGCTCAATTCGTCCGAGAATATCGGGGCAGAGTTTAAGCGCAATCTGTCCCGGCAGACTGCTGCCCTTGCCGAGCAATCCTCCGACAAATTTCAGAACCTTGCACACAATAATAGTAAATAGTTTTTTCATTTTGCCACTTCCTTAATTAAAGACAACCTGTGTTGCCTCTACATACCTTGTATATATTCTTCATCATTATACCACAATTTTATTTCTTTGAATATATATTCTTAAAATTTTTTGCAAATTGAAACAGCAGGTTGAAAAAATTTAAAATTCAAAAATAAAAGCCTGAAATTCGGTCAGCTTGAATTTCGGGCTTTTATGCAGAGTGCAACAATCCGTTCAACGAGTGGTTTTGATTTTATCTGTACTTTTCAACAAAATCGGCAATAAACTTTTTAAAAACACTTGCCTGTGAAATTCCGATATTTCTGCATATTCCTCTGAATTCCTCAACAAGTTCCTTTGGGGCGGAAAATGAAATTTGACTGTAAATTTTTTGGTTGTATCTGCGTTTTACTTCGGTTGATGTGACGGTTTTTCTTTTTTCTTCCATAATAATTCCTCCTCAAATCAAAACGGAATCTCATAATTTAATCGTTTTTTCTGCAAATTCCATTGATATTTTCAATGTAACTATATTATACAAAAGCCTGCTGTCCCATTATCCTCCCTATGAATTTTTAAATTGAATTTTGTTGTCGGTTGAAAAGTAAATTAATTTTTTGATTTACTTGTATTGAAGGTGAGATTATAATATAATAAGCGTTGTTATGTAAATTTTGTTATGTGATTTATTAACGGAGAAAATTATGACTGAAAAAGAAAAAATGCTTAATTCGCAGATGTATAATCCAATGGGCGACAAACAGCTTCGCAATGAACGCTGTTCGGTTAAAAATCTTTGCAGAGAGTACAACAATCTTCCGTTTGAAGATGAAGAGACTCAAAAAATTCTTATAAAGAAAATTATCGGCAGTACAAAGGAAAATTTTTACATTACCGCTCCGTTCTGGTGCGACTACGGCTACAATATCGAACTCGGTGAAAATTTTTATTCAAACCACAATATGGTGATTCTCGACTGTGCAAAGGTGAAATTCGGCGACAATGTTTTTGTTGCACCAAACTGCGGATTTTACACGGCAGGTCATCCTGTTGATTATCCGAGAAGAAACGCAGGCTTTGAATATGCCTATCCGATTACCGTCGGCGACAATGTGTGGATTGGCGGAGGAGTTCAGGTCATGCCGGGCGTCACAATCGGAAGTAATGTTGTAATCGGTGGCGGAAGCGTTGTTGTAAAGGATATTCCGTCCGACTGCGTAGCCGTGGGGAATCCGTGCAAGCCTATCAGAAAAATCACGGATGAGGATATGAAAACCTGTTTTGACAAAAGTATGAATAAATAACTTCAAGTGAGGATTTTATGGAGCTTAAAAGTAACGAAGAAAAAATTACCCGTGCATTGCTCGTCAGTGTTGACACGGGTGAATATGACGCACAGGCGTCACTTGACGAACTTTTTGAACTTGTAAAAAGTGCGGGAGCAGATCCCGTTTTGTCGGTAACGCAGAATCTGCAAAAAATTGAAAAGGGTACTTTTGTCGGCACAGGCAAGCTTGCCGAGATTGCCGAAATCTGCGAATCGCAGGAGATAGATTTGCTTGTGTTCGACAGCGAGCTTTCTCCGACACAGATTAAAAATATCGAGGCTGAAACAGATGTCAGAGTAATTGACCGAACAACGCTTATTCTCGATATTTTTGCCCAGAGAGCAAGGTCAAAAGAGGGTAAGCTTCAGGTTGAGCTTGCACAGCTTAAATATATGCTCCCAAGACTTACGGGCAAGGGTATCGCAATGTCAAGACTCGGCGGCGGTATTGGCACAAGAGGTCCTGGTGAAACAAAGCTTGAAACCGACAGACGACATATCCGCAGAAGAATTGAAAGCCTGAAAGAAGAGCTTTCCGACCTTGAAAAGCATCGTCAGATGTTGCGTTCACGCAGAAAAAAAGACGGTGTAATAACCTGTGCGATTGTCGGCTACACAAACGCAGGCAAGTCAACTCTTATGAACTGTCTTACGGACGCAGGTGTGCTTGCACAGGACAAGCTTTTTGCAACGCTTGATCCCACCTCAAGAGCGTTGAAGCTTCCGAGCGGTGTAACCGTTATGATGATTGACACGGTAGGACTTGTTCGCAGACTTCCGCACCACCTTGTTGAAGCATTCCGCTCAACCCTTGAAGAGGCGGCACAGTCAGATATTATTCTAAATGTATGCGACGCATCAAGTGACGAGGCAAGAACACATATGCAGGTTACAACCGACTTGCTTGAATCCCTCGGTTGTGGTGATACACCGATTATAACCGTTCTCAACAAGTGCGATTTGCTTGACGAAACTATGCTTGCGCAGGACTTTAAAGCCTGTGTTCGCATAAGCGCAAAGAACGGCACGGGTATAGACGAACTTCTTAATGCAATTGAGAACAATCTTCCCGTCAGAATGAAAAGGGTAAAAATTCTTCTGCCGTTTGCACAGGCAGGTCTTGCAAATGAAATCCGCAACAAAGGCACTCTCATTTATGAAGAATATGTTGCCGAAGGACTTTCGGTTGAGGCTGTTGTTGACGAAGCACTTTATGCTAAACTTGCAAAATATGAATGTGAATAACTTAAAATTTATTTAATTTGACATTCTGTTTTTTGGTTGTTATAATGATATTATGAAAGGAAAATGATATGTCATTCTTTGATATGATTCAATCATTTGACACCTCGGTTCTTGAATTTATTCAGAACACATTTAAATGCTCTTTTCTTGATCCGATTATGGCTTTTTTCAGCTATATTGGTGAAATGGGGCTTTTCTGGATTGCAGTCGGCATTGTGTTTATAATTTTTAAAAAAACTCGCTCAATGGGAGTTATGATGCTTGTTGCAATGGCAATCGGCTTTCTTGTCGGTGAAATCGGAATAAAAAATCTTATAAACCGACCACGGCCGTTTATGGTGAATATCGATTATTCGGCAAGACCGTCTGAGTTGAATCCCGACTTTGGGCTTAACATAGCCATTCCGTCAGGCAGCAGCTTTCCGTCGGGACACAGTTGTTCGTCACTTGCGGCGGCAACCGTTATGCTCATCAAGGACAAACGATTCGGAATTCCTGCACTTGTACTTGCGCTTTTGATTGTATTCTCAAGACTTTATAACTATGTTCATTATCCGTCAGATGTTCTCTGCGGAATGTTACTCGGCGTGATTTGTGCCATTGTCGTTGTGCTTGTGTTTAAAAAGACAGGTCTTGACAACAGGCTGTCACCGCAAAAGGTTAAAGAAGGCTGATTTTATGAAAAATTACAGATTTGTCGGCAAAACCTCAAAAGAGACTTTTCTCATCAAGGGAATTAATGTTTTCAACGAGCATTGGGTTCACGAGGGCAGCTGTGCCACCGTGACAAATCCTCAGAACGGCAAAAGCTATGTATTTTCAAAGTACATAAGCGGAGGAGTTGAGTTTGTTGCAGGAAAGGACGCAAGCGGTTACTGGCTGTTCTTTGTTGAGGTATAAAACTTTAAAATTCTTTAAAAGAATAATATACATTGGGAGTAAATGTTAAAAATGGAAAACGAAAAATTATTGGCAAAAAATCTGTTTGATTACAGCAGGACTATTGCAAAGCCCTTGCTTGAAACTGTTGATTATCCGTGGGAGGCTCTTCCGAAAATCAGCGAATTTATCATTGAACTCGGAAAAACTCTTGATCCCGAAATCTACGAGCAGAGGGAAGAAAATGTGTGGGTTGCAAAGAGTGCAAAGGTTTTTGACTCCGCATATCTCGGCGGACCGCTCATCATCTGCGAAGATGCCGAAATCAGACAGTGCGCCTTTATCAGAGGCAACGCAATTGTCGGCAGAGGCGCAGTTGTGGGCAACTCAACAGAGCTTAAAAATTCAATTCTTTTTGACGGTGTTCAGACTCCGCATTATAACTACATCGGTGACAGTATTCTCGGCTACAAGTCACACACAGGCGCAGGTGTAATCACATCAAACCTCAAGAGTGACAAGAGCCTTGTAACTGTTCTTTGCGACGGCGATAAGGTTGACACAAATGTTAAAAAGTTCGGCGCAATGCTTGGTGACCATGTAGAGGTAGGTTGCAACAGCGTTCTTAACCCAGGTTCGGTAATCGGCAGAAACACCAACATCTATCCGCTTTCGTTTGTAAGAGGTTATGTTCCCGAAAACAGCATCTACAAGCGTCTTGGCGAGGTTGCCGAAAAGTTTGAATAATATTTATGCATTTGTCGGCAAGCATAATTATTGTGTAGTTTTTATGCGATAAAGGAAAAATAACAGATTTTAAATTTTTGCGTTTTTTTTGTTGACAATTGTGATGTTATTTGTTACAATAACCAAGGTTTTGATGACTTTTATCAGAACAATTTTCTGCCGTGTGCAGAAGTTGGATTGTATAAGCCCGTAATACGGACGGGTGTTTCTACAAACTGCCTTAAACAGTTTACTATAATCCCCGTTAAGGGGCATAGTATTATGTTTTGGCGGTTTTTTTATTCCCCTTAAATGTTTTACCCACAACAAATAAAGGAGAAAATGATAATGAAAAAGTACGATGTTATTATTGTAGGCGCAGGTCCGGGCGGAATATTTTCTGCATATGAGCTTGTAACAAACAACTCTGAAATAAAGGTTGCCGTATTTGAAAAAGGTCATCTTCTTGAAAAGAGAAAATGTCCGATTGACGGTGACAAAGTTAAAAAGTGCATTTCATGCAAAACCTGTTCCATTATGAGCGGTTTCGGCGGTGCGGGTGCGTTTTCGGACGGTAAGTACAACATAACAAACGATTTCGGAGGCACGCTCTACGAATATATCGGCAAGAAAAAAGCTATTGAGCTTATGGAATATGTTGACAAAATCAATATGAAGTTCGGCGGAGAGGGTACAAAGCTTTATTCCACAGCAGGCACAAGCTTTAAGAAGCTTTGCTTACAGAATAAGCTTAATCTTCTTGACGCATCAGTCCGTCATCTCGGTACGGACATCAACTACATTGTGCTTAAAAATCTTTATGATTACCTTGAAAACAAGGTTGATTTCTACTTTGATACACCTGTTGAAAATGTTGAACTCAAGAACGGCAATGATAAGGAAGGATACCTTGTTGACACAGCCGATGAAAATTATGAGTGCAAAAAGTGCATTGTTTCAGTCGGCAGAAGCGGCAGCAAGTGGATGGAACATGTTTGTCATAACCTTAGTATTCCCACAAAGTCGAACCGTGTTGACATCGGTGTTCGTGTGGAGCTCCCTGCCGCAATCTTTTCACACCTCACAGACGAACTCTACGAAAGCAAGATTGTTTACCGCACAGAACAGTTCGAGGACAATGTGCGTACATTCTGCATGAATCCGAAGGGTTGCGTTGTAAACGAAAACACAAACGGCATTATCACAGTAAACGGTCACAGTTATGAAGACAAGGCAAAGCAGACAGAGAATACAAACTTTGCACTCCTCGTCAGCAAGCATTTTTCAGAGCCTTTCAAGGACAGCAACGGTTATGGTGAAAGCATTGCCCGTCTTAGCAATATGCTGGGCGGAGGTGTAATTGTTCAGCGTTTCGGTGATTTGATTCGAGGTCGCCGAAGCAATCCGAGCAGAATCAAAGAAGGGCTTGTTGTTCCGACTCTTGACGCAACACCGGGCGATTTGAGTCTTGTGCTTCCAAAGAGAATCCTTGACGGTATCATTGAAATGATTTATGCTCTTGACAAAATTGCCCCCGGCACAGCCAACGATGACACACTTCTCTACGGTGTTGAGGTTAAGTTCTATAATATGGAAGTTGATGTTGACGAGCATCTCGAGTCGCCCCACAAGGGACTTTATATCATCGGTGACGGCAGCGGCGTTACACATTCACTTTCTCATGCCAGCGCCGGCGGTGTATTCGTTGCAAGGGAAATCTTAGCAAATTAAAAATTGACGGCGAGCCGCCGTTCCTAATTTGTGAAGATAGATTGCATAATAAACAGCATATTATGCCCGAGTGCAAAATTGCAAGTGCTTATGCAGTCTATGCTGTAGGGGCGTTCATTGGACGCCCGCATTGATGTAACATTTTGTTTATTCACATAACTTATGATTTAATCAAAAATGTGTATTCATTTGCAACGGTGAACAAGGTTTGCCGTTGCAAAGCAGACGATATCTTTCTGTGACTGCAAACAATAAAAATAACCAAAACCTATTGATTTTATTAATCGGTTATGGTATAATAAGCTCGTTGTAAAGCAGACTGAACAATCAGCTTGTCTTGCAATGGTGTTCTTTTGTACAATATATTTCTTTTTATGAACAAAGAAATGAATAATTTAGTTCAGAATTGCAAGAAGTCAAAAAGCGTGCAATTAAGTGAGCGACAGGCCCTGTACGATTGGGGTCTGTGAATCATGTCAGGCGGGGAACCGAGCAGCATTAAGCAGTATTGCCGATGCGATGCAGTAAGTCTGTCGTTCACTCATTTGTACGATTGCCGTTATTTCGGCTGACGGCTTGCATTTTTTGTTGATTGCGGGGTGAATTTTTGTATCAGGTACTCTATAGAAAGTGGCGACCGAAAACCTTTGCCGATGTTTCGGGACAGGAACACATAACCACAACTCTTTTAAACGAAATCAGCACCAACCGTCTTAACCATGCATATCTTTTTACGGGTTCAAGAGGTACGGGCAAAACTACCTGTGCAAAAATTCTTGCGAAGGCAGTCAATTGCCTTCATCCCGTAAACGGAAATCCCTGCGGTGAATGTGAAATTTGCAAGGGAATTGACGACGGCAGTATCCTCGACATTGTCGAAATGGATGCCGCATCCAACAGAAAAATTGATGATATCCGTCAGATTATTGACGAGGTTCAGTTCAAGCCCGCAAAGTGCAAATACAGAGTTTACATCATTGACGAGGTTCATATGCTCACAACCGAGGCGTTCAATGCCTTGCTCAAAACGCTTGAAGAACCTCCCGAACATGTCATATTCATTCTGGCAACTACCGAAGTTCACAAGCTTCCGCAGACAATTCTGTCACGCTGTCAGCGTTTTGATTTTCACAGAATCCCACCCCGTGCAATAGCAGACAGACTGCTCTATGTTGCAAATCAGGAGGGTGTGACACTGAGCGACAGTGCCGCAATGCTTGCCGCATCTGTTGCAGACGGTGCGTTGCGAGATGCTCTTTCGCTTCTTGACAGATGCATTGCAATCAGCTCGGAAATTGATGAAGATGTTGTTCGCAGTGCCGCAGGACTTGCGAGAAAGACATATCTTTTTGAACTTTCTAACTGTGTAATCAATAAGAACACAGCAAAGGCACTTGAAATTGTTGACAGGCTTTACGGTGAGTCCAAGGATATGGTAAGGCTTTGCGATGAATTGCTTTCGCATTTCAGAACGCTTATGCTCATAAAGTCGGTAAAAAATCCGAGGGATATCGTGGTTATGGCTGACGATGAGTTTGAACAGGCTCAAACGCAGTCGGATTACCTCTCACTTGCCGACATTGTTTATTATATGGATGTGCTTTCAAAGGCATATCAGAATATGGGCAGGGGAACAGGCGACAGAACAGAGCTTGAAATGGCGGTTGTAAAGCTGTCATCGGCTGAGCTTGACGGTACAATTGAGGCTTTGACCGCAAGGGTAACCGCTCTTGAAAAGGCTGTTAAAAAAGGAATAAAGGTGAACTATGTTCCCGAACAGGTGCAAACTGTACCGCAGTCTGTTCAGAGTGAAACTCCAAAACCCGAGATTCAAAATGCAGAACCCGAAAAGTCGCAGGAAACAAAATCTGTTTCGGAAAAAATCAAGGACGAGCCGGTAATTCCGACGCCTCCTGTTGAGATGCCGACACCGAAACAGCCCGTTCAGCCAATACAGGAACAACCCGTTTCTTCACAGCAAAAGCCTAAGAAAACAGCTCAAAGACAGAGCGTTGACCTTGATGCAATCTATAATAACGCACAGCCTTTTCCCGATTGGGCAGAGGTAGTCAATAATATGAAACCTGTTTCAAGGGCAATTGCGGCGGCATTTGCAAATTCTGCCGCTTACACAAGCGGAAAATATTTGCTGATTGACACAGATAATGAAATGGCTTTTGAACTTCTCAAAAATAACGAAAGACGGCAGGAAATCCGTCAGCTTATTTTAGAAACAACAGGTCAGCACTATAATCTCGGTCCGTATAAAAGACCGAGTGCAAAACAAGAAGAAAAAACCGATCCCATTGACAAGCTTATTGAAAGCTTGCAGGGAAGCGATGTAATAATAACACAAGAATAACCGAAAGGAAGATAAAATTATGAAAGCAAGATTACCAAAGGGTTATGGCAGCGGCGGAGCAAACAACATCCAGCAGCTTGCCCGTCAGGCTCAGAAACTTCAGGATGATATGGAGGCCGCATCAAAGGAACTCGAAACAAAAGAGTATGAGGCAACAGCCGGCGGCGGTGCAGTTAAGGTTACAGTAACAGGCAAAATGGAACTCACAAAGGTTGAGATTTCACCCGAAGTTGTTGATCCCGAGGATGTAGAAATGCTCTCAGACCTCGTTATGGCAGCCGCAAATGAGGCAATCAGAGCAGCCGCTAAGGAAAAAGAGGACAAAATGGAAACAATCTCAGGCGGACTTAACATTCCGGGAATGTTCTGATTATGTCGGGATATAATGTTGCTCCGCTTGAAAATTTGGTGGAGCAGTTTGAAAGAATGCCGGGAATCGGTAACAAAACCGCTCAAAGACTTGCATATTATGTTCTCAATCTGTCAAAAACAGAAGCGGAACAGCTTGCGGGTGCGGTGATGGATGCCCACACAAAGATTCACTATTGCAGTAAATGCTGTAATCTTACAGACAAAGACCTTTGTCCCGTGTGTGCAAATCCCGCAAGGGATCATTCCGTTATCTGCGTTGTTGAAACTCCGAGAGATGCTACGGCTATTGAAAATACCCACGAATTTAAGGGTGTTTATCATGTTCTCCACGGTTCAATCTCACCGCTTAACGATATCGGTCCTGACAACCTTACAATAAAAGAACTGCTTGCAAGGCTTAACGAGGAATCGGTTGCGGAGGTCATTATGGCAACCAACCCGACCGTTGAGGGCGATGCAACGGCTCTGTACATTTCAAAGCTCTTAAAACCGCTTGGTGTAAAGGTGACAAGACTTGCCTACGGTATCCCCGTTGGCGGTGACCTTGAATATGCCGATGAATACACTCTTGCAAAGGCTCTTGAGGGCAGAAATGAAATTTAATTTCTTGATTTAAACTATTGACAAATTGTCAAAACAGTAGTATAATCTTGTATTCCACAGTAGAAAGGAGGATGTGCAGTGGCAAATATGAAAACGATTGCTCAGAACAAAAAGGCAAGACACGATTATTTTGTCGAGGAAACCTATGAAGCCGGAATTGAGCTTTGCGGTACGGAAGTAAAATCCTTGCGTGCCGGCAGAGTAAATCTCAAGGACAGCTGGTGTTCAATTGTTGACGGCGAAATTTTTGTCAACGGAATGCA
>ERZ1023658.277-NODE-277-length-16077-cov-7.657034_pt1 | contig 16077 bp, 15 predicted proteins | sample MGYA00380339_ERZ1023658 | MGnify/ENA primary metagenome ERZ1023658 (study PRJEB33179, sample SAMN07448981) | human gut metagenome | biome: Human-gut; feature: Human associated habitat; material: Faeces | host: Homo sapiens | place: India: Bhopal | collected... | reverse complement strand
GGGTAAGGGTACAGGCTCAACAGGCAGTTCGTCCTATAACGCAAATTCTTCAAGCTCACAGTTCTACAATGTAAGAATTTACATTCAGAGAGGACTTCTTGATCAGGCCGATCAGATTCTTGAAAATACAGCACAGTCGATGAGAACCGCCGAATGGCATTATCTCAAGGGCATGATTGCATACCGCAGAGGTTGGTCTGAACAGGCTTTTTCATATTTCACAACTGCGTGCAATATGGACCCCAACAACACGGAATACCGAGCCGCTCTTAACAATATGCAGAGCCAGAGAGCATACAACTACGGCGGTTATACTCAAACAAATCCTAACGCAACAGGCTCATCCTTCTGCGATGTTTGTGCAGGAATGATGTGTGCAAACTGCTTGTGTGATTGTTGCAGAATGGGATGTTAATATGAAGAAAAACGGTATCAAAAAGGGGACAATGCGTATTGCGGTTTGCGGAATTATTGCGGCGCTCTCACTCGTTTTTATGATGATGACATCTCTCGTTCCAATCGGAACATACGCTTTGCCCTGTCTTGCAGGAATTCTCATTTCCTGCATAGTTGTTGAATACGGTTACGGATGGGCAATCGGTGTGTTTTGTGTAACTGCCGTGCTTTCAACGCTCCTTGCCGGCGATAAAGAGGCTGTTATATATTTCATTGCACTTTTCGGCTATTATCCGATTTTAAAGGGCGCTTTTGAATTTAAAATCAAAAACAGGGCAGTTCAATACATACTCAAGTTTGCGGTATTTAATGTTGCCGCCATCGGTTCGTTCTTTGTCGCAACATGGCTGTTGTCAATTCCGACAGATGAATTTACCGTTTTCGGTTTTTATGTTCCGTGGGCATTTTTGATTGCCGGAAATATTTTCTTTTTGCTCTATGATTATGCAATTACCGTATTTGTTATGCAGTATGTTCGCAGATTAAGAGGTAAAATATTCGGTAATTTTCACAAGTAATTATAATTCAAAGAAGTTTTGAGAAGGTGGACTTAAATGAAAAAGCAAAAATTGTTTGTCCGTATAGTCTGCATAGTCCTTGTGGTTCTTATGGCAGTATCGGTAGGTGCTGTTGCAATAACTGCATTTTCGGCTAATGCGGCTCAATCAACCGAGGAGGTTTCCGCAAGCGTATCAGCAGGCGCATCAGGCTATATAAATGCGTCGTATGTAAATCTGAGAAGCGGTGCAGGTACGAATTATTCGGTTATAACCTGTATGGCAAAGAACACAAAATTTACTTTTGTTGACGGAAAGCTCTATAACTCAAAGTGGTACAAAATCAAGCTTAAATCAAATTCAAAGACAGGCTATGTTACAAAGGAATATGTTGCCGTAAGTTCTTCATCATCGACAACATCTGTAACAGGCTATGTTTCCGATGATTATGTAAATCTCAGAAGCGGAGCAGGCACAAATTATTCTGTTGTTGATTGCCTGAGAAAGAATACTAAGCTTACTTTTGTAAGCACTTCACTCTACAACTCCGCCTGGTATAAGGTTAAGGTTACTTCAACTGCTAAAACAGGTTACATAAAGAAAGACTATGTAAAAATGAACAGTTCAACCCAACCTACAACGAAGGCAACACAACCTACAACAAAGGCAACCAAACCTGTAACTCAGCCGACTGCGTCAGCGTCAACCGTAAGCGGTTATATAACAGACGATTATGTAAATCTCAGAAGCGGCGCCGGTACAAGCTATTCGGTTGTTGAGTGTATGAGAGTAAATACAAAGGTTACTTTTGTAAGCACAAAGCTTTATAACAATGATTGGTATAATATTAAGCTTACATCAAATTCAAAAACAGGCTATGTAAAGAAAGACTATGTTAAGATGAACGGTCAGACACAGCCTACAACGACTCAGCCTACAACCGCAAAACCGTCAACAGGTTCATCTGTTAAGCTTTCCGTATCAAGCAAATCAATTTTCACAGGCAACAGATTTGCAATTACTGCAACAGCGTCCGGAAGTGTTTCATGGTCAAGCTCAAATACAGGCGTTGCAACCGTTGACTCTCGTGGTATTGTAACAGCCAAGAAAGCAGGCTCTGCAACAATTACTGCGAAAAGCGGTTCGCATTCTGCAACCTGCAAAATTACCGTAAAATCCGGTTCGTCTGTAAATATATCCAACAGCAATGTAAATCTTCCGTGGCAGAAGTCAATGCTTTTGAAATCAAGCACAAGAGGCGTCACATGGTCAAGTTCAAACACGAAAATCGCAACAGTTAAGAACGGTGTTGTTGATACGGTAGGCAAGGGTTATGTAACAATCACAGCCTCAACATCATACGGTGCGGCAACCTGTCTTATCCATGTTATGCCGAGGGAAAGCGTGCGTTTCTGCTATGCGTCACCAAACTCCGCTCCGCTTAATTCAAATGTAAGCTTTAAGGCTATTACCGACACAGACAGGGTAGGTGTGTATTTTGTAGTTACAAACGGCTCAACCTCTTATAAGGTCACCGCAAAAAATAAGGTTAAAGACGGTAACTCCTATATCTGGACAGGTACACAAAAGCTTTCAAAATCAGGCAAATGGTCTGTTAAGGCATATTCTAAATTTAAAACCGAATCAAAGTATTACACCACGGCAGGCGGCGGTGAGGGCGAGGTGTTTGTAACCTCAACAACCAATAAAACCACCACAGCCTGTGCCGAGCGCAGAGCGAGTGATGAGGTAATCAAGCTTATTGCAAACTATGAGGGATTTCTCTCAAAAGTCACAGCAGACAGCATTACAACCGATCCTACACTCGGTTACGGTAAGGTTGTAATTTCAGGCGAACAGTTCTACAACAACATAACTTCAAACCAGGCATATGCTTATCTTTGCCAGACCGTGAACAAGGGCGGATATACCACCACAACAAATTCCTACCTTGTAAACAACGGCATAAAGTTCAATCAGCGACAGTTTGACGCACTTGTGTGCTTTGCATACAATGTAGGCAGCGGTGTGTTCTACAATGATTCCGAACTTCAGTCTGTTCTCTTGAACACAGGTTCAAGCGGTACTATCAAAGCAGGCGCTTCGGGTACGGTTACAGGTTCAGATGTAAACCTCAGAAGAGGTGCAGGAACTAACTACTCCGTTGTTACCCGTATGAACTACGGAACAAAACTTAAATTTGTTGACGGCAAGCGTTATAACACAAACTGGTATAAAGTTAAGCTTTCAAACGGCACAACAGGATATATCCACAAGGATTATGTTTCTGCTTCGGGCGGTTCAAGAGATTTGAATAATGTCAATAAGCAGAACCTCATTGATGCACTTTTGCAGTACCACCATGCGGCAGGTTCCTGCTATTGGGGACTTTTGTACAGAAGAGTTGACGAGGCGGAAATCTTCCTCTACGGCGATTATGACCGTGACGGTCAGCACAATTATCACAAATTCCATTTCTCATGTTACTCAAACCCGAGTTTCGGTATCTGATATTAATTTTTGCAAAGAAGGTCTTAAAATGAAAAAAATAGGTTTCATAGGCGCAGGTAATATGGCAACAGCCATTATAAAAGGTCTTATGGCACAAAACGACGGCAAGGCTGATTTTATCAATGTTTTTGATGTAAGCGAAGAAAAGTGTGCCGCTATGAAAAATATGGGTGCAAATGTAATGACATCTGCCGATGAAATTGCAAAGAACAGCTCAATTGTTGTTCTTGCAGTCAAGCCGCAGAATTATCCCGAAGTTCTTGATTCCCTCAAAAACAGCATTACAACAGCCAAAACCGTAGTATCAATTGCCGCAGGCATATCTATTGCATATGTAAGAAAAGGTCTTGAGTGTGACTGCCCTGTTGTAAGGGTTATGCCTAATACGCCTCTCTTGCTCAAAAAGGGTGCAACAGCCCTTTGTCCGTCTGAGAATATCAGCGATGATGACAAAACAATCGTTTACAATATGTTTGCAGGCAGCGGTGTTTGCGAATATATTGACGAAAGCCATATGAATGAAATAATTGCGGTAAACGGCAGCAGTCCTGCTTATATTTATCTTTTTGCAAAGGCTATGGCTGATTACGCAAAGAATTGCGGAATCGACTATGACAAGGCCATGAACCTTGTCTGTGCAACTCTTGAGGGTTCGGCAGCAATGCTCCGTGACAGCGGTGAGCCTGTTGAAACACTCATAGACAGGGTTTGCTCAAAGGGAGGCACAACAATTGCCGCTATGGATAAGCTTAAAGAACACGGCTTCTATGAGGCTGTTCTTGACGGCATGGACGCTTGTACAAAGAGGGCAGAGGAGCTTGGCAAATAATTTTGCCTTAACATAAAATGAATACATTCCTCATATATTTTAACGGACAACCAATGAGAGGAATGTATTTTATGAAAAGCATTGTATTTTCTTTTAAAAAGCGTTATCTTTTTCGCAGATCAAAGGGAATTTCACCGTCTGATGTCAGATTTTTTATAAGGCGATATTCCGTGGTGCTTATCTTTGTTTCGGCTTTTCTTACCGGACTTGTTTTCGGTTCAATTTATGCATCAAAAGCCGATTAGCAAATGCTTGATTCCATAGAATTTCTGTATACCACAAATCTAGATGCAAGGCTCGGTCAGAATGCCGTCAGCACATTTTGCGCCTGCTTTGCATCTGATTTTATATTTCTCACAGTGGTATTCCTCTTGGGACTTGCACCGTGGGGAATACCGTTTTTGCCGTTTGTTTCAGCATTTAAAGGCTTTGGAACAGGACTTACTGCGGCATATCTTATTATTACATATTCACTTAAAGGAGCAGGTTTTTATCTGCTTGTTGTGTTGCCGGGAACATTTTTGTTCTGTCTGGCACTCGTAAAGCTGTCGGCATATGCTTTTGAAATTTCAAAACAGATGTTTTTCAGCTTAATCGGTCATTCTCATCAAACCAATTCTTTGAAAAATGAGGTGATTGATTTTTGTTCCCGATCTGTTTCGGCACTCATAATGACCTTTTGTTCAACCTTGCTGGACACGGCTTTGTGGTGCTTGTTTTCGGGAGCGTTCAATTTTTAATTTTGGAGGGCGCTATGGCATCGGAAAAGAACGCTGTAGCATTGACAGGATTTTTCTCGTCATTGTTTCACAATTTACCACGACTTTTGCTAACGAATGTGCTTTTTGCATTGCCGTTTGCCGTAATATTCGGAATTTTCTTTTTGATTAATACCCTTACGGGTCTTAATTCAATGTTTATATATTTTCTTACGATAATTCCGCTTTTTCCGTTTTATGCCGGCGTAACTCAGGTTACTTCCCATATGGTAAGGGGAGAGGAAAATGTTGATGTTTTCTCAAATTTCATCGGCGGAATAAAGGAAAATCTGCTCAGATTCCTCATACACGGCGTTGTGATGTATGCCGCTGTTTTTATCAGCTACTACTCAATTGTTCTTTATCTCGGACTCGGTTCAAAGAACGGAATGTTTTATGTTCCGCTTGTTATTTGTATTTTAATTGCAATTTTCTTTCTGTTTATGTTCTTCTATGTTCCGCCTATGACGGTTACTTTTGATATCAAGATGAAGGATATTTACAAAAACAGCGCACTTATGACAATCGGTGAGCTTAAACACAATCTGTTTGCAGTTTTCGGAATTCTTATTTTATTTCTCGTTTGTGCAACAGTGCTTATGTGCAGTTTTACTCCGGTACTGCTCATCATTTTCACAATTGTTCTTGCATTGTTCATTGTTCCGTCAATTTTATCTTTTATAATCAATTCTGCAGTTTATAAGAATATGTATTCAATGATTGTTGACAGGGATTCAAAGAGCAAGACAATTGATAAGAAAATGGAGAACAGACGCAAAGGTCAGTTCCGTGATGATGAAGAGCCTGTTGCAGAAGATTATTCGGATCTTGAAATTGATGAATCGGCTGATGGTGATGAATTTATTTTCTATAACGGAAAAATGATGAAAAGAAGTTATCTTTTAAAGCTTAAAAAAGAGGCTGAAGAAAGGAAGAACGCAAAATGAGCGGTAAACACGCAGTTAAAAGTTCAAAAAAATCATTGATAATAATTATTTGTGTTGTTGTACTTGTTGCAGTAATTGCAGGTGCGGTTATCCTGTTTATGAATCTTTCGGGTAAAAATAATAATTCGGCAACAACAGTACCGACTGCGGCTGCTTCAACAACCGCCGATAATACAAACTCAACACAGAATGTTTCCGACTCTGTATCCGAAACCACACAGCCTGCAACCAAATCGGGTGAAGCTTCACAAGAGCCGACAGAACAGGGATACACAGCCGAAACATCTGCAAATGACAGTGAAATTGTTGTTCCGACAATCAGCGGAGAGGAGCAAAAGCCAAAATTCAGTGCAACTCTTATTCCGTACTATGCAAAAGATGAAAATTCTTCTGAAGAATATTCTTTGAGAGATCTTTTCGGCTCTGCTTATTCAGGCGGCGGATTTACTTTTAATGAGGACGGAACATTCATTGACGGAATCACAAGTGCCTCGGCAAATTCGGGTGCGTACATCGTTGAGGGCGACTCCGTTGTAATAACATATTCCAACGATAAAAATGTTATTGCTGCCGTAACCGAATGGAACGGTGATGTTCCTGCTGAAATTACCGTAAACTACGGCGGAATTATTGTATCCTTTAAGTAAAATATCGGTGATTAAATGAGTAAAAAATCTGTTAAAAAGCCTGACTATGCAAAATTTGAGGCTAACAGGGCTGTAAAAAAGAAGAATAAGAAAAAGAAAACAACAGCAATTGTTTCATCGGTTATTGCCGCCTGCGTATTTATCATTGCGGCAATCGTTGCCGTTAATGTGCTTTCACCGTCAGTAACCGCCGAGCTTACCTCATCTGCATGGGTTCCCGAAGGTGCTAAGAATGCGAGCGGTGATGAGGTTGAAATGAGTGAGGTTTACAACACAAATTACAGCGATTATCAGGGTTCTATGTCATTTTCCGATGACGGCACTTTTACTTTATGGCTTTCGCCGGGAAGTCCGGATGACGGAACTCACAGCGGAAAATATACCGTGTCAGCTTCGGACAAAGTCAATTTGTCATTTGATGACGGAACAAATACTTCCGCCACACTCACACAAAAGAACGGTAAAGTTTCGGCTGTTGTGCTTAAATATAACGACTATGAAATCACATTTGTAAAACAGTGAATACTTAAAAAACAAAAGATATACGGTAAAATTTTCTGCCGTATATCTTTTTTATTTTTCTATATTCCGTCAAACAGACTTAGCTGTTCGGTTTTGCTTTCAAACTTATGCAAATACGAAAACACATTTTCAACTCCGAACATAATTCCGTGATTTCTGCAAACTTCTGAAATCCTGTTCATCAGAACATTATTGTTACTGCTCGTAAGCTGATATGAATTTCCGTATGTATAAATGTATCGTTCTTTCATATTCGGAAAGTGTTTGTCAAGCCGGCTGTAAAAATATTCTCTGTCACCGTCACGCAGAGTAAGACCTATACCAAAGCATATTATTCCACGAACCTTTGCGTCAATGCAATACTCTAAAAGTCCGTCGATATTTTCTTTTGTATCATTTATAAACGGTAAAAACGGAGAAAGCCACACAACACTCGGAATACCGTTTTCGTGAAATGCCTTGAGCGTTTCAAATCTTTCTTTAGTAACGGAAACATTCGGTTCAATTATTCTGCAAAGGCTTTCGTCTGCCGTTGTAAGCGTCATCTGTAACACAGCCTTGCTTTTATCGTTTATTTTCGTAAACAAGTCAATATCTCTCATAACAGATGCCGACTTTGTCTGTACAGTTACACCGAATCCGTAGCGGTTGATTATTTCAAGACATCTTCGTGTCAGTTTCAGTTCTTTTTCAAGGGGAATGTACGGATCGCTCATCGCACCCGTACCAATCATACATTTTCTGCGTTTCCTTTTTAAAGCGTTTTCAAGCAATTCCGGGGCATTTTCTTTCACCTCAATATCTTCAAATCGGTGATTCATCTGATAGCATTTACTGCGTGCGTCACAATAAATGCATCCGTGTTGACATCCTCTGTAAATGTTCATGCCGTTTGCGGCAGATAAAATTCCCTTTGCTTTGACCTTATGCATATAATCCTCCGCTTATTGTTTGGCATCGACAAACCACCTGTTTTCCTCCAAAAACAGATATCGTTCTTTGCCGAGGATATGGCAGGTGTAGCGTATTCCCGCACCGCCTGCTTTGAGAGATGCCGCATACCGCACATCGGAAATTTTGTCAATGCGGTATCTCCTTCCGTCATCCCACACAATATATTCGGGGATAAGATCTCCGTCACAATCAAATGTGGCAGTAACTTTAACATACTTTTTCATAGCTTGTTACCTCCATTAAAATCAGAGAAACATCTTTAATTTTTTGCCTAAGATGCATCGTTATCATAAATATCCGACAGGATGAATTGTATGATCCTCCTTTGGGTTAAAATCCGAAAGCTCCTTGTCATCAAGCAAAACGGCAGGGCGAACAGCATAATTGCCGAATCGCTTTTTTAATCTGTCAAGTGTTTTGTCAAGCTGTTCGTTCTGAATAAGTCGCTTTTCATCACGCAAAAGGCTCATCTGGTGCGGCTGATCATCGTGAATAAAATCCGTAACGCTTACCCCGATACTTCTCAGCGGCTTTTCCATTTTATAGCTTTTTTTGAAAAGCTCAATAGCCGTATTTGTTATATCCTTTGTAAGATTTGTGTGGATTTCCGTTGTGTGCTGTCGGTTGAATGACATCAGCTCGTTGTCACGAATCGTAATGCAAACCGTTTTTGCCATAAACCCCTGTTCACGCATTCTTCTGCAAACGCTGTCACACAAAACGAATATAACCTGTTTTACATCGTTAAAGGTTACCATATCTTTCGGAGTTGTGGTTGAGTTACCGATTGACTTTACCTCGCTGTTTTCGTTCATATGGGCAACAGGGGAAGAGTCGTATCCGTTTGCAAAGCCGTAAATTAGGTCGCCCCATTTTCCAAGATATGACCGCAACAGCGTAACATCGGCAGTTGCAATATCTCCAATCGTATAAATGCCGATAGATTCAAGCTTTCTGCCCGTTGCTCTGCCAACATACAAAAGGTCTTTTGCAGGACAGTTCCACACAATATCTCTGTAATTTTCCCGTGTGATTTCCGTTATAGCGTCAGGCTTTTTATAGTCACTTCCGAATTTGGCAAAAATTTTATTAAAGCTGACTCCGATGCTTACGGTTATTCCGAGTTCCTGCTTTATACGGCGATTAATTTCGAGTGCAATCTCTTTGCCGCTCATATTCTTATTGTCGGTAACATCAAGCCATGCCTCGTCAAGCCCGAACGGCTCGATTTTGTCGGTGTATTCGCTGTAAATTCTCCTTGCCATTTTTGAAAATCGCTTGTACAAATCAAAGTGGGGAGGAACGGTTATGAGGTCGGGACATTTCTGCTTTGCCTGCCAGATTGCCTCGCCTGTTTTTATATTATACTTCTTCGCAATCTCATTTTTAGCAAGAATAATTCCGTGCCGATTTTCCGCATCACCGCTCACGGCAACAGGTTTGTTCCTGATTTCGGGATGATGCAAACACTCAACGCTCGCATAAAATCCGTTGCAGTCGCTGTGAAGAATAACCCTGTCTTTTTTATATTTGCTTTTGTCAACGGCACAATTAATATTCACAACGCATCACCTCGAACATTTGTTTTTTATTTAATTATAGAACACTTGTTCTATAAAGTCAAGCGTAATTTTGTCGCTTGCGGCAAAAGAATTGGTGCACAATTTTGTTTGATTAAATAAAATTTTTAATGTCCAAAAATTTATTCTTGTAATTATTGACAAATATTGTTGAAAGTGATATTATTAGAATCAAATAAGATATCTCTATCTTATTTGATGTAATAAATTTATAACGAATTTATTGTATGGTAGTGAGTTTGTTTTTTGCTTTTTTGAAAGGAGAATTGTTATGAGTATTAAAAAAATAAGTGCTTTATTACTTGCTGTATTATTAATTGCAAGCACCGCCGTTTTTTCTGTTTCAGCGGTGTCACAAAGTTATTCGTATATTTATAATTATGCGTTAAAAGTAAAGATGGATATTTCATCTACCGGTGGAAAAAAGCCGTACGCATATTACTATTATGACCATAGTTATAAGTTGGCGGAAGAAATTTTATCTTTATCGGAAGAAACAGAAAGTATAGAATTACAAAATAAATATGATGAATTAAAGGATTTTTATGAGAATCCGTGGATAAGCCCAAGTGGTGCCGGCTATACTTGCTATTATGCTGTTAATGAGAAAAACGATAATAACTGGTACTCTGACGAAATTTGGAATACATTTGTTGAAAAAAGGGAAAAGCTTTTTAATGCCCTTAGTGTTAACAATCCGAATTTTGAACTTAAAGAGTATGGCGAGGGAATTCTCGATAAAGATTATACTATTAAACAACAGAAATACATAAGTGAATGTTTCTATGAGTTATTGGAAGTTTTTAATACAATGACCTGTCAGAATATTGTTCTCGGTGATGTTAACGGTGACGGAGTTGTTAATGTATTAGATGTTACGCTTGTTCAAAAATATATAGTAGGTGTGGTTGATTTTAACTGTGCACAGAAGTTGAGAGCAAGAGTGAATTGGAATGCCTTTCCCATAACTGTCAAAGAGAGCACTACCATACAAAAATATATTGTCGGTTATACAGATGTATATTTCTATACCGGTGGAATCGTTGAAAATGAAAGCGATTTTGCAACATCTTTGGATAACTGGGAGATTTGTTCTCAGTGGTAATTAAAGTTATATCAAAAAAGACTTCGTACTTTGTTGCGAAGTCTTTTTCTGTTTTAACATAACATTACGATTGATTACAGCTGTGTAACTGTCATTTACAAAAACGAGATATTGTGGTAGAATTTACAATGTTGAATTATGTAAAACTGTCGGATATTACAGATGTTTGTCCGAAAGCTATTTTGTATCGGAGGTTTTATTGATGGAAGCTTACAAAAAGGAATTCATTGAATTTATGGTTGATTGTCAGGTTCTCAAATTTGGCGATTTTGTTACAAAGAGCGGAAGAAAAACTCCTTTCTTCGTAAACACAGGTTTCTACAGAACAGGCGCTCAGCTCCGCCGTCTCGGTCAGTATTATGCAGAGGCTGTCAACAGCAAGTTCGGTCTTGATTTTGATGTTCTTTTCGGACCTGCATACAAGGGCATTCCGCTTTCTGTTGCCGCAACTATCGCAATCAGCGAAAAATACGGTCAGGATATCCGTTATTGCTCAAACAGAAAAGAAGTTAAGGATCACGGCGACAAGGGTATTCTTCTCGGCAGTCCTATCAATGACGGTGACAGGGTTGTTATCATCGAAGATGTTACAACAGCAGGCACTTCAATTGAAGAAACTCTCCCGATTATCAAGGCTCAGGGCGATGTAAACCCAATCGGTCTTGTTGTTTCCGTTGACCGTATGGAGCGTGGCAAGGGTACAAAGAGCGCACTTTCCGAGATTGAAGAAAAGTACGGCCTTAAAACAACTGCAATCGTAACAATGGCAGAGGTTGTTGAACACCTTTACAACAAGGAATACAAGGGTAGGGTTATTATTGACGACAAGCTCAAAGCCGCTATTGACGCTTACTATGAGCAGTACGGCGTAAAGGAATAACAGCTTTTAATTATTAATATTAATCAGTCGGGGCGGTTTTATCCGCCCCCAAAGTTTGAAAAAACTTATTTTGCGGTGGGGATAATATGGCACGGACAACCGATAACGAACACAGCGGTCATCGTGAAAGAATGCGTAAAAAGTTCATAGAAAACGGCTTTGATGTGTTTGAAACACATGAGGCTCTTGAAATGTTCCTTTACTATGCTATTCCGAGAAAGGATACAAATCCTCTTGCACATCGTCTGCTTGACCGTTATATCACTGTCGGCGGAGTGTGTGACGCTCCGATTGACGAGCTTATGAAGGAATTCGGTCTGTCTGAAAATGCCGCCGCATTGCTCAAAATGTTGCCCGAAATGGCAAGGCTTTATACCGAATCAAAGATGTCACATGATAATATCATCGACTATGAAAATCTTGGTAAAATATTTAAAGCAAAATTTATCGGTCGAACAAACGAATGTGTCGCTCTCATGCTCGGTGATGCAAAGGGTAAGATGATTTATTTTGATATAATTTCAAAAGGTTCACTCAATTCATCCGATATGCCCGTCAGAAAAATTGTTGATTTGTCACTTCGTCACAATGCCAAAACTGCGTTTATAGCACATAATCATCCCAGCGGAACGGCTCTGCCTTCGGGAAGCGACCTTGACACAACAATAGTTTTGAAGAGTACGCTTGCAACTGTCGGAGTTGAGCTTATCGATCATTTCATAATAACCGATGATGATTATGTTTCTCTCCGTGAAAGCAGGCTTGCGGGGAACATCTTCTATTATGAAAAGTAATAATGTTCTTTAAAAGAAACATTTGACAATTTAAAACATCTGTTCTATAATTAAAATCGAAATTTTGTTCGGATATGTTTTCTGTTACAGGACTTTTGTAATAAAGAGCCTTGTAACAGGAAACATAATAAAAAAATCCGTATTTGGAATGTGATGTGTATTATGGAATTTAAACTTCATTCAAAATATCAGCCGACAGGCGACCAGCCGCAGACAATCGAAAAGCTTGTAAACAGTATAAATGCAGGCAACCGTGAACAGACGCTCCTCGGTGTAACGGGTTCGGGTAAAACTTTTACAATGGCAAATGTTATTCAGAGGGTTCAAAGACCGACACTTGTGCTTGCGCACAATAAAACTCTTGCGGCGCAGCTTTGCAGTGAGTTCAAAGAGTTCTTTCCGGAAAATGCGGTTGAATATTTTGTGTCATACTACGATTACTATCAGCCTGAGGCATATGTTGCACAGACGGATACTTATATTGAAAAAGACAGTTCAATCAATGACGAGATTGATAAACTCCGCCACAGCGCAACGCTTGCACTTTCCGAAAGACGAGATGTAATTATTGTTGCCTCGGTTTCTTGCATATACAGCCTGGGCGATCCTATTGACTACCGAAATATGGTAATCTCACTTCGTCCGGGGATGGAAAAGTCCCGTGATGAGCTTGTAAAAAAGCTTGTTGAACTGCAGTATGAACGCAATGATGTAAGCTTTACCCGTAATAAATTCAGGGTTCGTGGTGATGTGGTTGAAATTTTCCCTGCCGCATCAAATGATTCTATAATCCGTGTCGAATTTTTCGGAGATGAAATTGACAGAATTTCCGAAATCAATCCGCTTACGGGTGAACTCAAAGCTGTTCTGAAACATGCCGCAATCTATCCTGCGTCACACTACATTGTGTCGGGAGATAAGATGAAAAAGGCTCTTGCGGAAATTGACAGGGAGCTTGAGGAAAGACTTGCATATTTTCGTGAAAACGGAAAACTCCTTGAGGCACAACGACTTGAACAGCGTACAAGGTACGATATGGAAATGTTGCAGGAAATCGGATTTTGTACGGGTATCGAGAACTATTCAAGAATAATGTCGGGCAGAGCGCCGGGCTCATCGCCGTACACGCTTTTAAGCTATTTTCCCGATGATTTTCTGCTCTTTGTCGATGAGTCCCATGTAACGCTTCCACAGGTACGGGGAATGTTTGCGGGTGACTATGCAAGAAAAAAGAGCCTTATTGACTACGGCTTCAGACTTCCTTCTGCACTTGATAACCGTCCGCTCAACTTTGACGAATTCTATTCAAAAATAAATCAGGCTGTTTATGTAAGCGCAACGCCGGGCGATTTTGAGCTTGAAAAATCGGCTGTTGTTGCAGAGCAGATTATCAGACCTACAGGACTTCATGATCCTGAAATTTCGGTAAGCCCTACAGAAGGTCAGCTTGACGACCTTGTGTCCGAAATCAATATTCGTACAGCCAAAAATCAAAGAACACTTGTCACAACCCTTACCAAGAAAATGGCGGAAGACCTTACCGCATATCTTGAAAAGCTGGGTATCAGGGTTCGTTATATGCACCATGACATTGACACCGTTGAAAGAATGGAGATTGTCCGTGATTTAAGACTCGGAGAATTTGATGTTCTTGTCGGAATCAACCTTCTGCGTGAAGGACTTGATATTCCCGAGGTTTCTCTTGTTGCCGTACTTGATGCCGACAAAGAGGGATTTCTCCGTTCAACCCGTTCGCTTATTCAGATTGCCGGCAGAGCCGCACGAAACAGCGAGGGTACGGTTATTATGTATGCCGACAGCGTAACACCGTCAATGAAGGTTGCAATAACCGAAACACAGCGCCGCCGTGAAATTCAGAATAAATACAATGTTGAACACGGCATTGTTCCGAAGACTATTGTCAAAAAGGTCAGCGATATACTTGAAATTTCTACTCACGATGACAGTGAATTTAAAAATACAAAAAAGCTTTCAAAGGCACAAAAACAACAGTTGATAGAAAAACTGACAAAGGAAATGAAAGCTGCCGCAAAGTTGCTTGAATTTGAACACGCCGCATATCTGCGTGATAAAATCAAAAAACTGCGTGGTGAAAAATGATAAAGGAAGAGTAAAATGCCAAGAAAGAAAACCACCGATTATGATAATACCAGTATCACAACGCTAAAGGGTGCCGACCGTGTCCGTAAGCGTCCTGCCGTAATTTTCGGCTCGGACGGTATTGACGGCTGTCAGCACTCCGTGTTTGAGATTCTTTCAAACTCAATAGACGAGGCGAGAGAGGGTTACGGTAAAAAAATCACAGTTACACGCTATTCCGACGGCTCAATTGAGGTTGAAGATCACGGCAGAGGAATTCCCGTTGACTACAACGAAAACGAAAAGCGCTATAACTGGGAACTGGTTTTCTGCGAACTCTATGCCGGCGGTAAGTATAATAACAACGAGGGTGAAAGCTACGAATTTTCCCTTGGTATGAACGGTCTCGGTCTTTGTTCAACCCAGTACAGCTCCGAGTATATGGATGTTGATATCCGCCGTGACGGCTACCGATACACTCTCCGTTTTGAAAAAGGCGAGATTGTCGGCAAGCTCAAAAAAGAGCCGTACAGCAAAAAGGATACGGGTACAAAAATTCATTGGAAACCCGACCTCGAAGTCTTTACGGATATCGACATTCAGCCTGAATATTTTCTTGACATAATGAAAAGACAGGCTATTGTCAACGCAGGAATTGAATTTGTTTTCCGCAATCAAAACGGCAAAAGCTTTGATACGACAAGCTATAACTATGTAAACGGTATTGTTGACCATGTTGCCGAGGTAGTCGGTGAAAACGGACTCAGCTCAATTCAGCATTGGGAAACCGAGGTTAAAACCCGTGACCGTGACGATAAGCCCGAGTATAAGTGTAAAATGGATATCTCGGTTGCATTTTCAAATAAAGTGCATCTCACCGAATACTACCACAACTCAAGCTGGCTTGAACACGGCGGCGCTCCCGATAAGGCGGTGCGGAATGCCTTTGTTTACCAGATTGACAGCTACTTAAAACAGAATAATAAATATAACAAAACCGAAAGCAAAATCAAGTATGACGATGTTGAGGACAGCCTTGTGTGCGTTATTTCGTCTTTTTCAAGTGTTTCATCATATGAAAACCAGACCAAAAAGGCGGTTACAAACAAGGGTATTCAGGACGCTATGACTGCATTTCTCCGTCAGAGTCTTGAAATTTATTTTATTGAAAATCCGCTTGAGGCAGAAAAAATCTGCGAACAGGTGCTTATCAATAAGCGCAGCCGTGAAAATGCTGAGAAAACACGACTTAATATAAAGAAGAAGCTTTCGGGCAATCTCGATATAACAAACCGTGTTGCAAAATTTGTCGATTGCAGAAGTAAAGACACGGAACAGCGTGAATTGTTCATAGTAGAGGGTGATTCTGCTCTCGGTGCCTGTAAACAGGCAAGGAACCCCGATTTTCAGGCAATTCTGCCAAACAGAGGTAAAATACTTAACTGCCTGAAAGACGACTACGATAAGATTTTTATGATCGATATCATTACCGATTTG
>ERZ1023658.276-NODE-276-length-16081-cov-12.534444_pt1 | contig 16081 bp, 13 predicted proteins | sample MGYA00380339_ERZ1023658 | MGnify/ENA primary metagenome ERZ1023658 (study PRJEB33179, sample SAMN07448981) | human gut metagenome | biome: Human-gut; feature: Human associated habitat; material: Faeces | host: Homo sapiens | place: India: Bhopal | collected... | reverse complement strand
GCTGTGTTGCCTTCTTTCGTAAGAACCATCACTCCAAATTCCGTAAGAGCCTTATTTATCACTATGTTAACACTGCCGCAAAAGTAGAGATTTATTTCCGTAGTCGCAAATCTTTTTACCGAAAAGTTATGCGATAAAACGGTTGCGCGTAATCGGCGAAGCCGACATCTTTATAATCTTTTATATCCGTGTGAAGTAAAAACACGCCAATGCGAATCAGCATAGTCCCGTTGTTATAAGTCTCTCCTCACAAACCTCTTTAGCAAGAAGGTGAGGAAATATGGGAAGGTATAGAACTTGCCATTGAACCCGATGTTCTTGTTGCAGAGTTTGATGCCGTATCGTATGTCAGGGTATTTGCCATCTTGCGCGGTCAGTTTGGTGAGCGACTTTGTGGCACTGTCGGTTGTCTTTACCTCCACGGTCTTGTAGTTGTCGTGCGCGAATTGTAGTATGGAAGCGGTCTTCCCCACCTGTCTTGCCCCTTTGACGACAAGTGGCATCCTGTCTTTGTTGTCCTTCCATGCTTTGAGGTATTCGTCAATCTTCCGTCGTAATAGTTTCATAACAAATGGCATCTTATCTGCTGCAAAGATAACCCTTTCTCACAAAATTCCTGAGGAAGACGAAGGGAAAATCACAAAATTCCTTTGCTTTTTCATTGTTTTATCACAAAATTCCTGCCATTTCGCGGAGCTTTATCACAAAATTCCTGGTTGGCAGGGGCTTCGCAATCACAAAAAAAGGCGCCCCATCCCTTTGTCATGTCAAGGGATGGGGCGCTTCAGCAAAGAGGGCTTGCCGAGACCGCGCGGTCACAGCCCGATGCTCTCTATCCTGAGCTCTATCGTCCCGGCAGGAGCCTTCACCTCTACGGTGTCGCCGGCCTTGTGGCCTATAAGGGCCTGTCCGATAGGCGACTTTATGGAAATCTTGCCCTCGTGTATGTTGGCCTCGTGCGGACTTGTCAGGGTGTAAGTGGCCTTGCGGTTCACGCGCAGGTTGGTGACCTCCACCTTGCACAGCAGCTGGACCGTGTCGGGCGACATCTGCTTGGTGTCGAGCACGCGGGCGTTGGCCAGGATATTTTGCTTGTACCTTATCTTGCCGAGCAGCCGCCCGTGCGTCCTTCGCGCGGCGTGATACTCGAAATTCTCGCTCAGGTCGCCCTTGTCGCGAGCCTCCGAGAGCTCGTCTTGCGCCTTGGGCAGCTCCACCTTTATGAGGTGTTGCAGTTCAGCCACGAGCTTGTCGTAGCATTCTTGTGACATGTATTCCATCGTGTGAAATCAGTTTTTTGCGGGTGCAAAATTAAGAAAAACATTTCAAGTGGCGACACCTGCGGCCCCACTTTTTTCATCATGTCATGTCCGCTTTCATGGTGTTCAGTAGGGCAATGTCACCTTGAACGTGGGGCTGTCGGTGTGCTCTTTCTTTATGATGTCCACCAGTTGGCCCACTATGTCAGGGTGCTCGCTTGCCACGTCGTGGTCCTCGTGCAAGTCGGCGGCGAGGTCGTAAAGCCGCGGCTTACCCTTCACCACCACGAGTTTCCAGTCGCCTCGGCGCACGCCTATCTGGTCGGTCTCGTGAAACTCCCAGTAGAGGTGGTCGTGACGCTTCTGCGCCGTGGTGTCTCCGAGCAGCGTCGGTGCGATGGACAGTCCGTCGAAACCGTCGCCAGGCAGCGCGCGGTTGGTGTATCGTTTGCGGAAGTCCTTTACCCCGGCCAGGTCGCAGAAGGTGGGCATGATGTCGTAGAAGGCAAACTGCAGGTCGCTCACCGTCCCGGCCTTCACGTGTCCCGGGCACCACGCTATGAACGGCACGCGAATGCCGCCCTCATAGCACTGCCGCTTCAGTCCGCGCAACTTGCCGTCGCGCCCGAAATACGCCGGGTCGGCTCCGCCCTCCTCGTGAGGCCCGTTGTCGGAGGTGAAGATCACGAGCGTGTTCTTGTCGAGCCCCTTCTCCTTCAGCTTCGCCATTATCTCCCCCACGTAGGCGTCGAGACGCGTTATCATTCCGGCGAACTGCGCGTGGGTGTGCTCCACCGCGTTGTAGCGCGAGCCTTCCTGCCCGCCCCACGTCTTGTCCACGAAAAACCTCTTCTTGTAGCCCTCCAGTATCTTGTCGTCGGGCTGCGCCAGTTCGGCGTGGGGCAGGGTGTAGGTCAGGAAGCCCACGAAGGGATGCCGCGCGTCTTGCTTGCCAATCCATTCCAGCGCCTTGTCGTGGATGATGCGCGCCGAGTACTGCGTGCGCTTGAAGTAGCCGGGCCCGAACATCGGGTGCTTTATGTTTTCCGTCATCACCTCGCGCGTCACGGCCGTGTCGCCCAAGGAGCGCGAGTAGCGGTTCAGGAAATTAGGATAGTACAAGTGGGCCTGGAACTGGCAGATGTATCCGTAAAACTCGTCAATGCCACGCTTGTCGGGCGTTGACGGCGACCCCTCGTAGCCGCCGGCCCATTTGCCGAACAATCCCGTGCGGTAGCCGCGGTCTTTCAGCATCTCGGGCAGGATCTTGTGAGCCGGGTCGTAAGGCTCCTGTCCCACGACGGCGAAATCCACGTTGTCGCCATAGCGCACGGTCTTGTCATACGACCAGTATTCCTTGTTGCCTCTCACGTGCGAGTGTCCGGAGTGTTGCCCGGTCATCAGCGCCGCGCGCGACGGTGCCGACACCGGCGACCCGGCGTAGGCCTGCGTGAAGCGCATGCCTTCGCGGGCCATGCGGTCTATGTTGGGCGTGGATATGAACGGTTGGCCGTAGCAGGCCAAGTCGCCATAGCCCATGTCGTCGCACATTATGAAGAGTATGTTGGGGCGCGAGGGTTCAGCTTTCCGCGCCTTGCTTGGCTTGGCGGAGAGCAGTGCCGGCATGCAGGCAAGCCCGGCCGAAGCCAACAGGAGGTTCTTGTCAATAGTCATTGTAAGCGTTGTTAATGGTCATTTCTCCGCGTTGCTGAAATAGGGCACGAGCCTCATGTCGCCGTCAACGACAGAGGCGGGTATGGTGTAGCTGCCGTTCTTGAATTGCGCCTCGCCGACGGTGGTCTCGGTCCAGTTGTTGCCGGCCTCGCCGTCGAGATCGCGTCCGTGGCGTATCACGAGCTTTGAGAAATGGAAGCCAGGCGCGGGCACGACCTTCACGCCGAGCGGCTTGCCGCACACCGCCGTCTTGCCGGTCACGGGACTGCCGTCGGCAAGCAAGATGTCGCCGTTGAGGCCGCCTCCCAAATCATCGACGCCACGGCTCAGGGCCACGCGGTCGCCCACGGCAAAGGTCTTGGCCCCGGCCTTGGCGCTTGTCGTGAAGAACGGCAGAGGGTCCGCGCTTAGCACTATGTCGTCGATGTAGGCGGCAAAGTCGGCGCTGAGGTCGTGGGGTGACGTGGCGTCGGGCACGATGAGCAGGTTGCGAATGGTTATGCCGTCGGCACCCGACACGGCGAACACGGCGTCGTTCCACTGGTTGGCGACAAGCGGTCGCGAGGCCGTACTCCAAAACTGCTCGGTCATGGCCGACTGGCTTGGGCGGTCGTCGCGGTTGCCAAGGCCGATGAGCATTGCCGGGCCAGCCTTGGGCGAGTAAATCTTCACGTGTACGTATTGTTTCCGTTTGGTCTGGGCGAACGGCTCGCGAAGACCGACCAACGCGCCAAACGTGTTGCTGCCGAAGCGCGAGCGCTGCATGGCGAGAATCTTTTTCGATGGGTTGGGCGTGAAGCCACGCGCGGGGTCGGGAGCCGTCAGGTGGTTGCTCACCACGCGCACGTTGGCAGGCATGGCGCCCTTGCGTAGCGGTGACGATTCCCACGTGTCGTATGCCCCGATGGAGAGGCACGCCTCGCTTGTCTCAAAGTCGCACAACTTGCGGTCCTGTGTCTGCGCCTGCATGGCGAGCGAGAGCGACATGGCGATGGCCGCGCATGCCATGCGGTTGAAATATATGGAAGGTTTCATTTCTTTTTCTTTGTTGGTTGTTAAAACACCGCGAGGCTCTGTATCAGCGGGCAAGCCCTGCTGTCGTTTATCTTCACGCGCAGTGCGCGCACCTTGAAGCCGTCGTCGTAGCTGTGGGCCGTGGAGCCGTTGAGCGGGATGATGCGCTTGTAGCCTATTGTAGTGGTGGCGATGCCTGTGGCGCGTGGCGTGAAACGCGTGCCGTCGTCGCTTGTCTCTATCGAGAACGCGCGCACGCGCTGTCCCAGCCTGATGTGCTCCATCAGCTGCACGTACCTAACGGTCGTCGGCTTGTCCCACGTCAGCGTTATGGTGGCGCTTGTCGTGCCGTCGTCGGTGGCCCAGTAGGTGTCGGCGCGCCCGTCGGTGAGGTTCCGCGCAGAGTAGTCGCGGTGCCGTCCGGCTGCGCGTTCCTCGCTGACGCTTATCGTTGCCTTGCGCGCGAGGTCGTTGCCCAGTCGCGAGCGCAGCATCCTGCCCAGTTCGGCCATGCGCTTGGCCGTGGCCTCGGGTATGAGCCCGTCCTTGTCGGGCGGCAGGTTCAGTATCAAGGTGGCGTTGCGTCCCACGGTCTCGAGATACATCTGGAACAGGCGTTCCGCCGACAGCACCTTCTCGTTCTTCTTCCAGAACCATCCGCCCGTCGTGGCCTTGGCGTCGCTCTCTCCCGGATGCCATTGCCATCCGTTCTCCGTGCCGCTCTCGCCGTCGCCCATCGACCAGCAAGTCTCGCCGGCATGTCCGGCCTCGTTGCCTATCCAGCGCACCTCGCCGCCCACGCCCCACATCACCACGTTGGGCAGCAGCGCGTGTATGGAGTCGCGCAGGTTGGGTATGTCGTAGAAAGTCTGCGCGTTGTCTATCTTGCGGTGGCCCGTGGTGCCCTTTCCGCCATAGGCGCCGCCGTAGTAGCCAGCATGGTCGCCGCCGGTGGCACCGTCAAACCACATCTCAAACTGGTCGTCGCCATACTTGGCCAGTTCCACGCATTGTGGCAAGAACACCTTTTTGGCGTAGTTGTCGGTGTAGTTGCCGTTGGCGTCCTTCTCGCCCCAGTATTTGCTGCTCAAGTCCCATGGCGACACGTAGAAGCCGTATTTCATCTTCAGCTTGCGTGCCGCCCTCGCGAAGTCGCGCGGGATGTTGGTCTTGCGCGCGTTGGCGGTGGCAGAGCCCAGCACGCTGTGCGTCGTGGTGGCCGTCGGCCACAGGCAGAAGCCATCGTGGTGCTTCACCACGGCAATGCCGCCTTTCATGCCCGCCGACTTGGCCACGCGCAGCCATTGTGCCGGGTCGGGCACGCGAGTGGGCGCGAAGGTCGCCTCGTCTTCAGTGCCGTCGCCCCATTCCTTGCCGGTGTAGGTGTCCATGCCATAGTGGAAGAAAGCGTAAAACTCGGTCTCGTTCCACAGCATCTGCCGGCGGCTCGGCAAGGGGAACACCGGGCGAGGCGTGTTGTCGGGATTGGCGACCTCATACCGCGTCAGCTCAAACTCGGTAGGGACAGACTGTGCCATGGCCGTGCCGGAAGACGACAGCAGGCATAGACCGCCCAACAGTAAATAGTGGATGTTCATATCATTGATCGTAATTGTTTCTGCTCAAAAACTTATGCAAAAATACGCATAATACCATAGAATACGCCTAATAAAAGGCGATAATATTATTAATGTGGCAGATTTTATGGCTTGGCATGTTACAATGTCGTGAATTGTTGGCCACGGCAAGCCTTCGCATGGGAAAAAATCATAACTTTGCGGAAAAATACCCATGACCATGACACGACGATTCACCATCGGCAAGAAGATATACGTGAGCGTGCTGTCGCTCTTCCTCTTGTTCGCCATAGCTTTCATTGTGTTCCAGCAATACCGCGAACGACAATATAAGGTGGAGACGCTGACGCTCCGCCTTCAAGACTGCAACGACCAAATCCACGACGCCATAATGTTCAACCACGACAGCGACATGGGCTCCTTCTTGCGCCTCTATTTGCGCAAGGGCTCCTTCCGCAACCTCAGGGTCACGATAATAGCCACGTCGGGCAAGGTGATTTACGATTCCAGCACCGATTTCCGCACCATGGCCAACCACGCCAAGAGGCCAGAGGTGGAGCAGGCCTTGAAGTCGGGGTTCTGCACATCGATAGACCGCAACAGCAATACCCTTGGGTGCGACTATTTCTATTGCGCCACGTATTATCGCGCGGATGGCTACGTGGTTCGTTCGGCCCTTCCTTACGACGTCGACTTGGCCAAGGCCCTGCGTGCCGACTTCCATTACATCTGGTTCTCCATGGTCGTGGTCATCTTGCTCACCATGGTGCTCTACCGCTTCACCAACCGCATTGGCGGCAACATAACCAAGCTCAACGAGTTTGCCACGCGTGCCAGTTCGCGCGGCGTGTCGTTCGACAAGGACTGGAACGAGGTGCTCGGCGGATTCTCCAACGATGAACTTGGCGACACCGCCGAGCGCATAGTGAAGCTCTATCTACGCCTGAAAAAGACGCAGCAAGAGCAGAGCGTGCTCAAGCGGCAGCTCACGCAGAACGTGGCCCACGAGCTGAAGACCCCGGTGGCGAGCATACAAGGCTATCTGGAGACCATTCTCGAACATCCCGACATGGCTCCCGCCACGCGCGACAACTTCCTGGAGCGATGCCATGCCCAAGGCCAGCGCCTGGCGGCGTTGCTCAACGACATGTCCACGCTCAATCGTCTCGACGATGGCGCCGAGATGATGGTCTTCGACAAGACCGACGTGGCGGAGATAATACGCACCGTGGAGCTGGAGAGCAAGTTCGCCCTTGAGCAGAAGGGCATGACCATGACGTGCGACATGCCCGACGAGATGATTATCCATGGCAACGGAAGCCTGATTTACAGCGTCTTCCGCAATCTCACCGACAATGCCATTGCCTATGCCGGAGATAATACCCACATCAGCCTCAAGGCAAGTCGCGGCCAAGGCTGCTGGCGCTTCACGTTCAGCGACGACGGCGTGGGCGTGGCCGACGAGCACCTCGCGCGCCTCTTCGAGCGTTTCTATCGCGTGGACAAGGGCCGGAGCCGCAAGATGGGCGGCACGGGCCTCGGACTCGCCATCGTGAAAAACGCCGTGCGCGTGCATGGCGGAACCATCAGCGTGAAAAACAACCCTGGAGGCGGACTGTGCTTCGAGTTCTCGCTCAAAGACTGATGGAGTCTGCTTCTTGAATGGTGCCGTATCGCGGGGGAAAAAACACATGGCTGTGCCAATGCTTGCGGATTAAGCTCGTTAAAACACGTTTAGTTTGCAACTGCGTTAATTGCCGTTGACAATCAGGCTGTTATGCGTGCATGCTTATTTCGCTTGACAGTGAAAACCTTGCTTCTAAGGGCAAAAACATCATTACTGGTGTGCCTGATTTTCCAATAAGTGCAAATTAAGCATAAAAATTTAAGCTTAATCTGCACGATGCTTGCAGACTAAAGAAAATAACCTTATATTTGCAATCTAAAAACACACTATTATATAGTAAATGGAATACACGGCATTATTAGAAAAACAAATATTGGGCAGATTGAAAGTGGACAATCCTTGGTGGACAGAGGGAAAGATACCTTCTTATTATCAAGCGATGAGTCCCCGTCTTTATCTCGACATGTTTTATCCCTTGGTGAAGGACGTCAGCATTCAGCGTGCGCTCATCTTGATGGGTCCTCGAAGAGTGGGTAAGACGGTGATGCTTTATCATTGCATCCAGCGATTGATAGACGAGGGTGTGCCTCCACAGAACATCATCTATGTGTCTGTGGAGACACCGATTTATAATGGCATTCTCTTGGAACAACTGTTCAACTTGGCCAAACAATCGCTTGGCAAGGAAGACAGCAAGGAGCGGTTTTATGTGTTCTTCGATGAGATACAATATCTGAAGGACTGGGAATTAGGGCTCAAGTCATTAGTGGATACCTATCACGATGTTAAGTTTGTCGCGTCGGGTTCTGCCGCTGCAGCACTCAGAAAGAGCAGTAATGAGAGTGGTGCGGGACGATTCACGGATTTTAATCTTCCGCCATTGCTTTTCTTTGAATACATTCATCTGAAAAAATACGACCTCTTGATGCGGAAATCCCATGTGGAGTGTGAGGGGATAGAGAGCGATGTATATAGCACGATAGACATTGACAGGCTGAATGAACTCTTTATCGATTACATCAATTATGGTGGTTACCCGGAGGTGGCTTTCTCCTCTCGCATACAGGATGATCCTGGCCAGTTTGTGCGCCATGACATTGTGGATAAGGTGTTGCTGAGAGATTTGCCGAGCCTTTATGGCATTTCCGATGTTCAGGAGTTGAATTCCCTTTTCACGATGATAGCTTATCATAGCGGCATGGAATTTTCGTATGAGGGATTGTCGAAAGAGTCGGGCGTGAAGAAGGAGACCATCCGCAAATACGTTCAATATCTTGAGTCTGCGTTCCTTGTCAAGGTCATTACTCGAACCGACGACACGGCCAAGCGATTTCAGCGTCAGACGACTTTTAAGATGTATCTTACCAATCCTTCGTTGAGATGTGCCCTCTTCGAACCTATCAAGATGATAGATCGCAATATCGGTGACATGATAGAGACCGCTATCTATTCGCAGTGGATTCCGCGAAATGAGCATATTGCCTATGCTAATTGGAAAACAGGACACAAGCAGGGAGAGGTCGATTTGGTGGGAATCAATGAAGCCTTACAGAAACCTTATTGGGCTGTGGAGATAAAATGGTCGGATCGTTTCTTCGAAAAGCCAGCCGAGCTTTCATCCCTGCAATATTACATGGAGAAAAACCATATGGCGCATGCCTTGGTGACCTCTATTAGCCAGGAAGGAATAAAAAACATGGATTTCGGCAAGCTTCTTTTCATACCTTGCGCCTGCTATGCCTATACAGTGGGAGAGAATACGCTGAGGCAAACAAGGAAGAGCTTGGGGTTATAATGATGAACGGTAAAAGACTTGTTTAGGGTGTGTGGGCAATGCATGATTGTAAAATGTAACGTTTATGTAACATCGATGTAAGGCGGCTGTAACATGCGGGAAGTAATTTTGCACGCGGAATTATTAATCACATTTACAGTTTTTTATGGAGACAATTTATTTATGCATTGTCATCTTTCTCCTCTGCCTCGCGGTTTTCGACCTCTTCGTGGGGGTGAGCAATGATGCCGTAAACTTCTTGCAGTCGGCAGTCGGCGCACGTGTCGCCACGTTTCGCACCATCCTCATCATAGCGTCGCTTGGCGTGGCCATAGGCGCTGTCATGTCGACTGGCATGATGGACGTGGCCAGGCATGGCATCATGGTGCCGAGCCATTACTCGTTTCATGAGGTGATAACCATTTTCCTTGCCGTCATGGTGACCGATGTCATAGTGCTCGACGTGTTCAACACCCTCGGCATGCCTACCTCGACCACCGTCTCGCTTGTCTTCGAGCTTCTTGGCGGCACGGCGATGCTCGCCTTCCTGAAGGTCGTGGCCGACGACAGTCTCGACTATGCCACGCTGCTCAACTCCGACCAGGCGTTGAAGGTCATCATCGCTATCTTCGTCTCCGTGGCCATCTCTTTCGTAGTGGGCATGGTGGTGATGTGGATAAGCCGCGTGGTGTTCACGTTCAACTTCTCAAGGCACAGCCGCTATTCCATAGCCATCTTCGGTGGCGTGGCTTTCACGGCCTTGGCCTACTTCATCTTCCTAAAGGGCGTGGGCAAGAGCCCTTACATACCAAAGAACGTGAGCGAGTATATCAGCGACAACACCAACATGCTGCTGCTCTATACCTTCATCGGCGCGGCTATCGTGACGGAAATCTTGCACCTTTGCAAGGTCAACATCTTCAAGATTACCGTGCTCTTGGGCACCTTCGCCCTGGCAATGGCTTTCGCCGGCAATGACCTCGTCAACTTCATCGGCGTGCCCCTCGCTGGCCTTGACTCCTACACCGATTTCACCACCAACGGCGCCGGTGCGAGTGCCGACAGCTTCATGATGAGCTCGCTCATGGAGAGCTCCAAGACACCGCCTTACTATCTTTTCGCCGCCGGCGTGATAATGATCGTGGCCATGGCCACATCGAAGAAGGCGCGCAACGTGATAAAGACCTCCGTGGACCTATCGCGTCAGGACGAGGGCGACGAGATGTTCGGCTCAAGCCGTGCCGCCCGTGCCATCGTGCGCTTCGTGCAGTCGATGGTTGAAGGCGTGGCCCGCTTCGCCCCAGTGTCGCTTCGCCAATGGATCAACTCACGCTTCGACACGTCAGCCAAGCCTGTCGACGACGACGAGAAGGGCGAAGGCGCGGCTTTCGACATCGTGCGCGCCGCCGTCAACCTGGTCATAGCCTCCATGCTTATCACCTTCGGCACCAACCACAAGTTGCCATTGTCTACGACCTACGTCACCTTCATGGTGGCCATGGGTTCGAGCCTTGCCGACCGTGCATGGAGCCGTGAGAGCGCCGTGTTCCGCGTGACGGGCGTGCTGAGCGTCATTGGCGGATGGTTCATCACCGCTGGCGTGGCGTTCCTCACCTGTGCCCTCGTGGCCCTCTGCATGTGGTATGGCGGATTCCTGGTGCAGTTCCTCTTCATCGCCCTCGTGGTGTTCTTGCTCTGGAGAAGCAACCGCCAGTATAACAAGAAGCGCGAGCAGACAAAGAGCGAGGACGACAGCTTCCGACTGATGATGCGCACCCACGACAAGGAGATTGTCTGGGAGATGCTCTGCAAGCACGTGCGCGACACGCAGACCAAGACCTGCAGGTACGTGCTGGAGCAATACAACAACCTGCTTGACGGTTTCAACTCGCAGAAGGTGAGCGGACTGCGCAAGACGGAGTCGGGCCTGCGCAAGCGCCTCGACTTGCTGAAGAAGCTTAGGAGGCAGGAACTCTTGGGCCTGAAGCGCTCGCCGATAGAGATAGCCGCCGAGAAGAACACGTGGTTCCACATTGGCGTGAACAGCGACCAGCAATTCATCTATACCCTTCGACGCATGCTCGCCCCGGTGAAGGAGCACGTGGAAAACAACTTCAACCCCGTGCCAGAGGAGTATGTAAAGGAATATGAGCCGGTGAGAAACACGGTCAACGACTTGATGAAGATGACGTGCGACGAGATAGAGACCAACCGCTATGACCAGTATCGCAGCATCCTCGCCGAGGCCGACGCCTGTAAGGATCAACTCTCCGTGATACGCAAGGTGCATCTCAACCGCATACAGACGGCCGCCGATAACAAGAACTTGCAGGTGGACATGGTCTACCTCAACATCTTGCAGGAGACGCAGCAGCTGCTGAGCGTCATGCGCCACCAGTTGCGCTCGGCCAAGAAATTCATGGAAAACTGATAATAGAACAACTTCAATAGGTATTAGATGGACAGTGGGAGAGGGCCAAAAGGGCGGCTCCCACTTTTTTCTTGCGTTTTATCTCGTGTTGTTGATTATTTAGCTAACTTTGCCGACACATAACCATTACGACATGAAGATTCAGACAGGCAAGATGCCCTTCAAGGGCTTTGAGACTTATTATCGTATAGTGGGTGAGGCTACGGCAAACGCACCATTGCTGCTCTTGCACGGAGGGCCGGGGTCAACCCACAACTATTTTGAGGTGCTCGACAGCCTTGCCGAGTCAACCCACCGGCAGGTCATCTTCTACGACCAGCTTGGTTGCGGCGAGAGCTTTGTGGAAGGTCACCCCGAGCTGTGGACGCTCGAGACGTGGATTGAGGAGCTTGAGGCGCTGCGGGCGTGGCTGAGGCTCGACCGCGTACACCTGCTTGGGCAGTCGTGGGGCGGCATGCTCATCATTGCCTATCTCGTGGACCGCAAGCCGAAGGGAATAGTATCGGCCATACTCTCCAGCACGCTGTCCTCCAGCGCGTTGTGGAGCCACGAGCAACACCGCCTCATCTCGTTCATGTCGCCGGAAGAGCGGGAGGCTATAGCCAAGGCGACAGAATCGGGACGTTTCGACGAGCCTGACTACCTGAAAGCCAACGACCACTATACCACGCTTCACGCTTGCGAGATAACGGAGGACAGCCCAGAGTGCCTGCGCAGGAAGAAGCGGTTTGGCACGGAATCGTATGTAGAGGCATGGGGCCCCAACGAGTACACGCCAACAGGCACGCTCCGCGATTTCGACTATACCGGCAGGCTCAACGCCATACACGTGCCTACATTAATAATAAGCGGAACCAACGACGAGTGCACGCCGCTGATAGCCAAGACCATGCACGACGGCATAGCCGGCTCGGAGTGGGAGCTGATGGACGGCGCGCGCCACATGACCTTCATAGACCAAACCGATAAATACAAGAGACTGTTGGCGGAATGGCTAAGGAAAACAGAGGCGTGACGGTGACAGAAACGCCACGGGATGAAGATGTAACCTTATTGTAATATCGCTGAAACGCGTATGTAAAGTCGATTTTGTTATTTTGCAACATCATTGAGATACAAGTATTGACATTCATACGGAAAACATTTGCAAAAGAACATGGATAAGGAAGAATTGACACGCATCCTTGTTGTCGACGACGAGGAAGACCTTTGCGAGATATTGAAGTTTAACCTTGAGGCTGAAGGCTATGAGGTGGACACGGCAAACTCTGGCGAGGAAGCCTTGCAGAAAGACGTGGCCAGCTATCAGCTCGTGTTGCTCGACGTGATGATGGGTGGCATGAGCGGTTTCGCCGTAGCTCGCCGCATGCGCGACAATGAGCTGACGCGGCGCGTGCCCATCATCTTCCTGACGGCCAAGGGTGCGGAGAGCGACAAGGTGACGGGATTCAACCTCGGTGCCGACGACTATATATCCAAGCCGTTCTCCATTCGTGAGGTTCTCCTCCGCGTGCGTGCCGTGTTGCGTCGCACAGGTGCGGGCAAAGCCGATGCCGGGCAGGAGGAGCGACATTCGCTGGAGTTCAAGGGCCTCGTGGTAGAACTCGATCGCAAGATAGTGAGCGTGGACGGCGAGGAGGTGGAGCTAACCAAGACCGAGTTCGGAATAATCTGCACGCTGCTTGAGCACAAGGGCAGGGTGTTCTCGCGCCATGACCTCATTAGGAAGATATGGCCAATGGACGTTATCGTCTCCGACCGCACCGTGGATGTCAACATCACTCGCTTGCGCAAGAAGCTTGGCCCTTATGCCGACAACCTTGTCACGCGTTTGGGATTCGGCTACTATTTCGACGCGTAGATTTGTTACAGGTTAATTCGTTTAAAATATAAAGTTTTATTTTGCCAATAATAAAAAAGACATGACTGGAGCTGGGCCATATATGCCATTGGCAATATGCTTCGCTTCTGGCATGAGACATCAAAGATAACAGAAACATTAACGATGAAGCATAAGATACTTTTTGTTTGCCACGGCAACATCTGCCGCAGTCCGATGGCCGAGTTCATGATGAAGAGGCTCGTGAGCGAGGCGGGCCGCGAGGCCGAGTTTGAGATAGATAGTGTTGCTACGTCGACCGAGGAGATTGGCAACGACATGTACCCACCCGCCCGGCGGTGCTTGCGCGCACATGGCGTGCCGTTCGAGCACAGGCGCGCTCGGCAAATCACCCAGGCCGATTATGACCACTTCGACAGCATATTCGTGATGGATCGCAACAACCTGCGCTGGCTTCACATGATAGGCATCGACGATAGTGCCCACAAGGTGCGGCTCTTGATGTCGCTCGTGGGGGAGGAGCGCGACGTGGCCGACCCTTGGTACACGGGCGACTTCGAGCAGACTTATCGTGACATCTCCATGGCGTTGCCGAGTCTTCTTGCGTGATTTTGTAGGCAAAAGCTTCCTTTTGTGGCTGTTTCAAGCTGCTATTGCTTTGCTCTATGTGCTTCAAAAGCAACAATCAAATCTTGCAAACTCTCTCGATTACTCAGTTGACTACTTGTAAAATATTATTATCCAATTAAATTGCGGTGGACGCTTTGCAGGGACGGCCCCTGCAAAGCGTAAGACAATTTCCGGAAGACGCTTTTTTGATACATATTGATTGCTTTTTTGCGTGTTTCTCATAAAATGCTTAACTTTGCAGCAGGATAAGCGTGTTTATGAATCGTCTCTTATATATAATAATGTGTGTATTGTTGTTGCTTTCCGTGTCGGTTGGCATGGAAGGCAAAGGCGTGGACAGGCACTTCTACGAGGCGATGAGCAAGCTTTCCAGCGAGCAGCTGAATCGGCGCGGCAATTATTACACCCACGACGGTTCTCAACCCGATAGCGCTTTTATGTGCTACTCGATAGTCACCCGGCGCTATCATGCCGGCATGAGCAATGACGACATCAAGAAGGTGATCTCGGCATGGCATGGATTGTGGTACATATACTTTTTCTACCATTACGACTTCGCGCGTGCCATGGAGTGCCTGCGCAAGTTCCAGAGCCTGGCAAGGCAGGCCCGGTTGTCCGACTTGGAATGCAGGCCGTGGCTGATGAAAGGCGTAATGTATGAGACCGTGGCCGATGAGACGGGCGACACGTCGCTTGTGCGAGAGGCTTCGCGTTGCTACCAGGAGGCGTTGAAAGGAGCATCAAAGATGGACGACGAAGTCATAACCATCAACGCTTTCTCAAACCTCATGCTCATTATGGCCGATTATCCCGACAAGCGGGTGTTCGCCGATGCCTACAAGTATCTTGACAAGATTTCGACCGTCTCCAAGAAACAAGAGCTGCCATATAAGTATGCCTTGACGATGTACGGCAACGTCAAGGCGAGGATTGAAGGCGATTTCCGTGCCGCCCTGAAGGCATGTGACAGGATGATGGAGATTGGTAAGAACGTCACCTGCGACCCGCGCTACCTTTTGTCGGCCTATTCAGTCAGGAGCAAGACCTATGCCCAGATGGGCGACTACCACCACGCCATCAGCGACCTCCGTTATCTTGAAGACCAGGCCAAGGCCACGCAGTATATCGATTTTCTCATGCCCGTGTGCAAAGACCTGCAAGGTTATTACGTTAAGATAGGCGACAAGCGAAAGGCCGACTACTATCGTCGCCAACACTTTGAACTGAAAGACTCCCTCTTGAGCTATCACCAGATGGCGAGTGTCAAGGAGATGAGCTTCATAGGCGAGATGGAGGACATGGAGGCCCAAGTGGCCGCTGCTGAGCGTCGCAATTTCATATGGATGGTCTCTTTGGTCATCTCGTTGCTCATCGCGTCGGTCATTGCTGTGGCCTTGGTGCTCTTGCGTCGCAAGAACCGCGAGCTCGATGCCTCCAACAAGATGCTCTACGAGAAAAACGTGGCGTTGCTCAAGGCCGACGACGAGCGAAAGAAATACCAGCGCAGCAATCTCGACGATGTCGCCAAGCAGACGTTGCAGCAAACCCTCCGTGAGGTGATGGACAACACCGAGGAGTATCTATCCGTCGATTTCTCGATAGCGCGGCTCGCGGAGATGGCAAACAGCACCACGAAGGTGGTGTCGCAGGTCATCAACGAGTGTTTCGGCAACAATTTCAATGCCTTTGTCAACGAGTACCGCATCCGCCGCGCCTGCCAGATGATGGACGGCAAGGAGCGTGTCAACCTCACGATAGAGGCCATAGGCAATGAGGTGGGCTTCAAGTCAAGGTCTTCTTTCGTCACGGCTTTCAAGCGTTTCACCGGTCTCACGCCATCCAATTATCTCTCGATGGCAAGTCATCAGCACTGATTTCCCAAACGCGATGAAAAGGTTTTACAAGTGGGCTTGCGAGAATCGGGAAAAAACAATCAGGTGGAAGTCTGGTTGCAAATGAGCTAATTATGGTGTTTTTCGCAATGCGTTGATAATTAGCTTGTTGCTATTTTCTATGTTTTTTTCGGTCATTTTGGTTTTGCCTTTACGGTTGAATCGCGTTGCCTTTACGGTTGAATCGCGTTGGCTTTACGGTTGAATCGTGCTGCCATCCAGCTTGATTCTTCCTGCCTTTTCAGCTGGAAGGCACCTTGAAAAGGCCGTAATGTCGGCAGGTTCGCGACAAAAAAGGTGTTTCCTTGTTTAACCCAAATCGGTCATTAGAAAAAGCTTCTTGTCATTTTCTAATGACCGCCA
>ERZ1023658.273-NODE-273-length-16194-cov-16.496189_pt1 | contig 16194 bp, 12 predicted proteins | sample MGYA00380339_ERZ1023658 | MGnify/ENA primary metagenome ERZ1023658 (study PRJEB33179, sample SAMN07448981) | human gut metagenome | biome: Human-gut; feature: Human associated habitat; material: Faeces | host: Homo sapiens | place: India: Bhopal | collected... | reverse complement strand
TCAACCGCCGCTTCCTCGACGAGGGCAAGCAGTCTGTCCTCATCGGGCCCGGCCGGTGGGGCAGCAGCGACCCGGGGCTCGGCGTGCCGGTCAAGTGGCCCGCCATCAGCGCGGCGCGTGTCATAGCCGAGGTGGCCCTGCCGGGCTATCGCGTCGACCCCAGCCAGGGCACCCATTTCTTCCAGAACCTCACGTCGTTTGGCGTGGGCTATTTCACCATCGACACCAATCGCCCCGACGGTGGCACAGTGCTGAAAGACGTGCTCGACGCCATGCCGGCCGTCCAGGAGACGCCGCTCGTGCGACATGTCAGGTTCCCCAAGCCGCTCCGGATAATGATGGACGGCAAAAAGCAAGTGGGCGCGGTAGTCATGTCTTAAAATAGTACAAAATGTAAGCTGAGGGGGCGAAATTCCAAGGGTTTTATTTGGAGCGTATCTCTAAAAAGCCTAAATTTGCCAGCACTAACAAGACAATTTGTCATCTAAAGCAAATCTACCATGGAAGTTGAAAACGTATTGAAAGGCCTTGAGTGGAAACACAGCAATGAGCCGGAGTTTTTGCAGGCGGTTAAGGAAGTGCTCATCTCCATAAAGGATGTCTACAATCAGCACCCGGAGTTTGAGAGAGCAAAGATAATAGAGAGGCTTGTGGAGCCTGAGCGCGTACACATGTTTCGCGTGCCTTGGGTCGACGACCAGGGCGAGGTGCATGTCAACACAGGCTATCGCGTGCAGTTCAACTCGGCCATAGGCCCCTACAAGGGCGGCTTGAGGTTCCACCCGTCGGTCAACATAAGCATAATGAAGTTCTTGGGCTTCGAGCAGACCTTCAAGAACGCGCTCACCACCTTGCCCATGGGTGGCGCGAAGGGCGGAGCCGACTTCTCGCTCCGTGGACGCTCGTCCAACGAGGTGATGCGTTTCTGCCAGGCTTTCATGCAGGAGCTCTACAAGTATATAGGTCCCGACGAGGACGTGCCGGCGGGCGACATCGGCGTTGGCGGCAGGGAGATAGGCTATCTCTTTGGCGAGTACAAGAAGCTGACCCACCAGTTCCAGGGCGTGCTCACGGGCAAGGGCATGGAATGGGGCGGCTCCATCCTGCGCCCTGAGGCCACGGGCTTCGGCGCGCTCTACTTCGTCAACCAGATGCTCCAGGAGCACGACATCGACATCAAGGGTAAGACCATCGCCGTGTCGGGATTCGGCAACGTGGCGTGGGGTGCCGTGAAGAAGGCCACGGAACTGGGTGCCAAGGTCATAACCATAAGCGGACCCGACGGCTATATCTACGACCCAGACGGCATACAGGGCGAGAAAAACGAGTATATGCTTGAGCTGCGCGCCAGTGGCAACGACGTTTGCCAACCCTACGAGGACGAGTTCAAGGGCTCCAAGTTCTTCGCCGGCAAGAAGCCGTGGGAGCAGAAGGCCGACATCTACCTCACCTGCGCCACGCAGAACGAGCTCAACGGCGATGATGCCGACCGCGTTCTCGCCAACCATCCGCTGTGTGTGGCCGAGGTGAGCAACATGGGATGCACCGCCTCGGCGGTTGAGAAGTTTGTGGCGGCAAAGGCGCTCTTCGCGCCGGGCAAGGCCGTCAACGCCGGTGGCGTGGCCACGTCGGGACTGGAGATGACGCAAAACTCCATGCGTCTGCACTGGTCGTCTGATGAGGTCGACGAGAAGCTGCACTACATCATGCACTCCATCCATGGACAGTGCGTGAAATACGGGCGGCAGCCCGACGGCTATGTCGACTATGTGCGTGGCGCCAACGTGGCTGGCTTCATGAAGGTGGCCAACGCCATGATGGCGCAGGGCATAGTATAGAAAACAACAAGGGCGGTGGCACAAGTCGCCGCGTTAACAACATAGTGGAATATTTATATCATAAAGTGTTTGCCATCAAGCTGTTGGCGATTCTAATCTTATTGGCGGGCTTTGCCTCCGCGGGTGCTCAGACCCGCAGGGGCAAGGCCTCTTTTTACTCTAAACGGGCCACGGGCACGCGTTCTGCCAGTGGTGAGCGCATTCATCACGACAGCCTCACCTGTGCCCATCGCACTTATCCTTTCGGCACTCGCCTGAAGGTTACCAACATGCGCAACGGCAAGAGCATCATCGTGAGGGTCACCGACCGTGGCCCGCATCGCAAGGGGCGGGTCATAGACCTCAGCTATGGCGCGGCGCGCGAGCTCGGCATGCTCTCGCAGGGCATAGCCATGGTGGAGATAGAGCGCGTGGAGAAGACCAGGGTGCCTTATCGCGACGACCCGGAGATGGGCATGCCTGAGTTTGAGTTTGATTTCTCAAAGCTCACTTTACCTAAACTGCCCACCACGCCTACAGTGCCCATTAGACCTAATATGCCCATTAGACCCACGACGACCCGTCCGATTACAGGGAGAAGATAGCGGTGGGCTCGCCTGAGACCAGCTGCAACCTTGCCATCCTCTTCAGTCCCTTGCGCAACACGTGGCGTGGGCAGGCGAGGTTTACGCGGATGTAGCCCTCGCCGGCCTTGCGGCCATAGAGCGTCCCGCTCGACACGCGCACCTTGGCCTCGCGTGCCAGCAGTTCGGTCAGTTCGTCGCTTTTCAGGCCCGTGGCGCGTATGTCTATCCAGGCGAGGTAGGTGCCTTCCATGTTCACGGCGTTGACGCCCGGCACCCCCCTGGCGAAGATGTCGCGCAGCATGGTGTAGTTGCCATATATATATGTGTTGAGCTGGTCGAGCCAGTCCTCGCTCTCGTTGTAAGCCGCCTTGAGCGCCACGGGGCCGAAGGGGTTCACGTCGCACACCTCGAAGATGTTTACCACGCGGTCTATGCGCCGTCTCACCGCGTCGTCCTCGCAGATGATGTTGGCAATCTGCAGTCCGGCGGTGTTGAAGCTCTTCGACGGTGAGTTCAGCGTCACGCTGTTGCGCAGGTTGGTCGCGTTCACGGCGGCGAAGGGCGTGAACACGTGGCCCGGCATCACCAGTTCGCAGTGTATCTCGTCGCTTATTACGAACACGCCGTTCTCGGCGCATATCCTGCCCATCTTTTCCAGTTCGTCGCGCGTCCACACCCTTCCGGTGGGGTTGTGAGGGTTGCAGAGCAGGAACACCGTGGTCTTCTCGTCGGCGCATTTCCGGCTGAAGTCGTCCCAGTCCACCACGTAGCTGTTGCCCTGCCTCACCAGTTCGCTCTCCTCCACCTGGCAACCCTGGTTGCGTATGGATGAGAAGAAGCAGTTGTAGACTGGCGTCATCACGAGCACCTTCTCGCCTGGCAGCGTCAGGGCTTTTATGGCGCAACTCGTGGCCGGCACCACGCCGCTGGTGTAGAGCATCCATCGTGGGTCTATGTTCCAGCGGTGCCTCCGCTTGAACCATTCGGTCACGGCCTGATAGTAGTCGTCGCCTACCTGCGTGTAGCCGAATACCCCGTGAGCCACGCGCTCCGCCAATGCCTGTTTTATGGCCGGTGCCACCTCGAAGTCCATGTCGGCTACCCACAGGGGCAGCTCGTCATCGGGAATGGAGTCCCACTTGTAGGAACCTGTGTGGCGGCGCGCCACCACCTTGTCGAAATCGTATGTCATCATAATTGTTATACATGCCGTCTTTCAATCTATTTCCGGATGGCAATCTCCGTGTCGTGGCCCTTGGCAAACTCGTCGTAGGTGACCGAGCCAATCTCGTCGGCCACTATCTTGCCGCTGATGGGGTTCTTGATGTTGGTTATCTTGCCCTTCACCGACACGTTGAGGTTAGTGCAGTCCTCGAACATGCGGTCGCACGCCTCGTCGATGGTGCAGTCTTCCAGCGTCACGTTGTCGGCGTAGCACAGTATCTGCTCGCCGCTGAGGTGGCAGCGCACGAACTTCAGGTTCTTCGAGTGCCAGCCGATGTACTCGCCGTCGATGTCGGAGTCGTAGACCGTCACGTTGTCGCACTCCCAGAACGAGTCCTTGGTGGTGATGTGGGCGTTGTGTATCTCCACGTCGCTGCAATACTGGAAGATATATTTCGCGTCGCTCGTCAGTCCGTCCACGACGATGCCATGACAGTGCATGAAGGGGTAGGTGCCGCCGTGCAGCGTCACGTTGTTCACTTTCACGTCGTCGACATGCCAGAAGGTCTCGTCGGCATCGTTGATGGTGACGTTCTCCAAGGAGAGGTGCTTCATCTCGCGGAAGAACTTCGGACCGTCTATCACGCAGTCGCGCATAGTCATGTCGTCGCTGTACCAGATGGCCGAGCGAGAGCCCGCCGCGAAATAGCAACTCGTGATGAGGCTGCGGTCCACGTGCCACCAGGGGTACTTGCCATAAAACTTGCTGTCGTGGCACTCTATGTCGTGGCAGCACTTTATCGCCGACTCGCCGTCGGTCACGGTTATGTTCTCCAGCTTTACGTCGTGGGCGCCAAACAACGGGCGCTCGCCGCCGAATGAAAGGTCGTGTATTCTGTCCATGGATGAATCGTGTTTTTTGTCGTTGTTGGTTGTGAAATATGTTTTTTGTCGTACAAACATTGTGCCAACGTGCCCCTTTTCTACGGCTGCCTTTCATGTTTGGTGATAAAAAAAACGCATCCGCGCACAGCGCGGAGGCGTGTCTGTAAAGTCTTGCCCGGTTGAGGCTTATAGACCCTTGTTGTTGTATCTGCGAAATCCGCGTGCCAAACCTTTTGTTCGGCCAGGCTTTTTATCTGCACATGCTGTCTTTTTGCTTCTTTAAGCAGTGACAGGCGTTGGCCTATGCTTGATACGTAGATTTCCAAGAAAAAGTTTGGTGTTTCCGATAAAAAAGCGTATTTTTGCAGCAACAAATCCCACCACGCCTCTCAACGATGCGTACCACGGTGGGACTTCGCTTTTTATATAGGTATATGAACTACGACAAACAACCGATAAACATAGATGAACAATTAGCCTTGCTCCAAAACAGAGGACTAATGATAGAGGATGTTGCAACAGCCAAATTACAGCTTCGCAATATCAGCTATTTCCGTATAGCTAGTTATCTACGATATATAGAGCAAGACCGACAGCATCATCTTTACAAGTCAGGCAGTACATTCGAGCAAGCCATCAACCTTTATCTCTTTGATAAAGAACTCCGCCAACTTATATTCAAAGCTATCCAAGATATTGAGATTTCTCTCCGAACTAAGATGATTCAAGTGTTCTCAATGGAACACGGGGCATTTTGGTTTATGGATTCATCATTGTTCAAGAATGCAGAGTTTTATGAAGGTTGCCTTGATAATATAAAGAAAGAAGTGTCTCGCTCAAATGAAGATTTTATCAAGGAACATTCCGAGAAATATACTTATCCTGCTCTTCCTCCTGTGTGGAAAACCTTGGAGGTTGTTTCTTTTGGTACGCTTTCCAAGTTGTTTTGCCTGTTTAAGGACAATCGATTAAAGAAGCAAGTGGCAAGAGAGTTTGGACTTCCTCAATACACTTATTTGGAAAGTTGGATAAGGTGCATTACCGTACTTCGCAATTGCTGTGCCCATCATGCACGTATATGGAACAGGCGTTTTGCCTTGAAGCCTCAATTGCCGAATCGGCTTCCTCTTCATTGGATTACTTCAAGTCAAAAACCGATTAAGCTGTACCATCAACTATGCACCTTATTATATTTGGAGCAAACAATCACACCTTGCATGGATTTGAAAAGTTCTCTGTTCAAATTATTTGCAGAATACCCCAATGTAGATTTACATGCCATGGGATTTCCTCAAGGTTGGGAAAACGAACCTTTATGGAGATTGTAGACAGGGATTCGGACATCTGGAGCAAGCAAGTCAGATACAACAACGATTATTGAAATAATTTGTTTCTTTCATAAACATGTCTGAACATATCTATTTCACGATTACTTATACTAAACCTTTTTAGATGCACGTTCACGATGTTTGAGTGAGAGGTCTTGAAGAGCTCGTCCCATCTCGTCTTTCTGTGCCAAGAGTAATATATCATCTTCCAGTTGCAAAGCATAGAGCACACGAAGATAGATGCCGATAGCTACAGTTGGTGAGCCTTTCTCCACTCTATTGATGGTTACGGGAGAACATGTTGCACGTTCTGCAACCTGAGCTATACTCATGTTACGACGCAAACGGGCAAGCCTTATTTGTTCGCCTACCGTCTGCATTTTCATTTCCAATTTGCGGGGGAGCTTTGTCCCCATAGTTGTTTTAACCATTAACACCAACATTTAATTAAGTATGCAAAGATACCAATTATTATTCATTTTATGATAGGTTGTGAAGTGTAAAACAACCACAACATTATACTGGGGCAAATCCCCAATCCACCAAACCCTTGCCCATATCATCCAGTTCGATAGCAAGTCCTATCACTTGGCGCTTGCTGCTTTTGAAGGGTTCAAGATATTGGTTGTTTATGATTTGCTCAATGCCAGCCTTCTTGCCACCATTCTTTGAGAGTTTCAGTTCTATTACGTATATGGTGGTTTGTGTTTCGGCTACTATGTCGATTCTGCCGGTTGAGAGCATGCGCTCCACCTTTACACGCAAACCGATGGCGTTGAGAATCGTGCTGATTATAAGTCGGTCACGGTTATGTTCTCCAGCTTTACGTCGTGGGCGCCAAACAACGGGCGCTCGCCGCCGAATGAAAGGTCGTGTATTCTGTCCATGGATGAATCGTGTTTTTTGTCGTTATTGGTTATGAAATATGTTTTTTGTCGTACAAACATTGTGCCAACGTGCCCCTTTTTGTCAATTCGTAAACATTGGAAGCCAAGCCGTGCGCATTGCCCGCCAATTTATTCGGAAGAAAATAGTTTACAAATGGTCGCCGGAGAATCGATTTTTTTCAACCAAGCGGTCTCTTGGTCGCAAATGACGCGATTATGGGCTGTTTTGATAAAATGCTGATTATCAATGTATTGCGATTTCTACGGTTTCTCGGCGTTGCCAATTCGCTAAAAAGGCGTCGCCGTTACAGTGTAATCGCGATGCCGTTACGGTGCAATCGCGATGCCGTTACGGTGTAACGGCGACGCGATTGCACCGTAACGGCAACGCGATAAGGCAGTAACGGCAAGAGTTTTTGGCTGAAAACCGATTCGCGGTGCTGCGAAAGGGCACCGCGAAGCCATTTCCCCGCTCTAAATGGAGTGGTTTCCAAGTGTTAAATTTCGGCAATAATATTTTACAATTTCGCGTGCGCGCCAGTGTGGTTTTTTCTAAAAGTATGGAGCACATCTGCATTGCATAATTATCGTTTCATATATAGGGTCTATATGCCACCTGTTGATTGTGGCATATAGACCCTTGTTGTATCTGCGAAATCCGCGTGCCAAACCTTTTCTTATTGAGGGCTTTTTTATTTATCTGAGTAGCGGTCGAATACCGGTCGTATCACAAGACCATGATCACGAGGTATTGATGAAAGCCATGGCTTATTGATACTTCCGCTTGATGTCTCTTCAGCAAAGTAAGGCCATGTCAGCGCTACTGCACGTTTGTATTTATTGTTATCTGACAGTTTCTCAGCCGGATATAGATTAGCTGTAGTATAGTAGGTGTCATAGTTAGGACTGACATTCAATCCATCAGCTCTGGAACCAACGGTCGCCGGTAAGATGATAGATTTTCCGTTAGGTCCTGTCACTTTCCATCGTGCAATGATTTTATTATTTTTTGTCGTGGTAGTAACGGCCTCCCATTTACAATTGTCAAGCAGCTCTTGCCAGTCTTCTTGTGTAGGAATGCGATAGCCTACACCTAAAATAGCTCTTGCAGCATCGTCTTCGGGATCAAGCACCGTCTTCCAGTCTTTCTCACTGTACTTTAATATCTCCAATATCTTCGATATAGTTGTTTTATAATACTTGTAGGTCAAAATATAATATTTCTTCTTGGTAGAAGTCTCTCCCCAGGCATAGTAATCGCCAATTTCTGTAGGAACAGTTGTACCCATATTGCTCTTAGCCCACAGCAGTCCGCTTGGCAAACCGAGATCAACACAATTCTTTGGTATCGGCTTTGGCTTAGAGCCTCCGGCACCCTTCAGAGCCTCAATCTTCTTGGCGATTTCAGCCAAAGCGTCAGCTTCGCTCTTGTTTCCGTCTTCCACTGCCTTTACGAGTTTGGCAATTTCGTCCTTGATGTTGTTGATGGCAGCGTTGTGGTCAGGCATAGCCTTGATAGCATTCTCAATGGCGTCGAGCTTGTTGCTGTAGTCTGGAATAGCGTTCATGATGCCCTCAAGCGCAGCAATCTGATCGTCGAGCTTGCTGTTCTGGTCCGTAATGAGCGCGTTGAGAGCCTTGAGCTGTGCCTCATAATTAGGCAGTGCCTTGATGGCAGCCTCGATGGCAGCGAGCTTTGAGGTGTAGTCAGGCATAGCCTCAACTGCACTACTGATAGCTTCGAGCTTGTTTGCCAATGTCAAAGTCTGAGTCTCCAATGTAGAATTGAGCAAGGCGAGCTTGTCCTTGAGTTCCAATGTCTGATTCTTCATGGCTGTTTCAAGAGCACCGAGTCTGAGGTCTAAAGCCTTTGTCTGGTCATTAATCACACCCTTGAGAATATCCATCTTCTCCTTCATGGCGATGGTCTGGTCTTCCAGAGCAGCCTGGATGAATCCGAGCTTTTCCGCGAGCGCAAGAGTCTGCGATGTGAGCGCCTTCTCTATAGCCTCAAGCTTAGATGTGTAATCAGGCAGCGCGCTGATAGCCTTCTCGATAGCCTGGAGCTTTTCGGTGTAGTCTGGCAGCGCCTTGATGGCAGCCACGATAGCATCGCATTTCTTTTCGAGCGTGAGGGTCTGCGCCTTCATGGCGTCCTCGATAAGAGCCAGCTTGCCTTCCAAAGAGAGGGTCTGAGCCTTCATGGCAGCCTCGATGACAGCGAGCTTGGCGTCGATAGTAGCATTGACAGAGTTGAGCACGTCCTTAATGGCTTGCAACTTGGTCTGCTGGTCGGCATTCATCTTGTCGATGGCAGCCGTAAGCTGGGCAATGGCCTGCTCGTTCTTAAGCGTACCATTGTTGATGGCATCCACCACCTTGCTGAAGTCGTTGACCACAGTAACACTCATTGTATAGTCGATCTGTGGAGCGTCTTCCTGACAAGAACTGAAGAACGCTGGTATAGCCAGCAGCATTGCGCCAGCTAACAAGATTGATTTTAATGTTCTCATAATCGTATGTTTTTTAAGTTATTACTTTTTTACCTTGATAGTTACTCTTCTGCCTTCAAACGTCTTTTTGCCGTTCTTGGCTCCGATGGCAGTCTGTGGTTGGAGGTCCTCAGGAGCGAAGCCTTCCTTCAACAGTACCTTTACTACCCGCTTCAGGCGGCGCTCAGAGAGGGTCTGGTTGTACTCTTGGAGGCCCGGAGTGCTTGCTTCGGCAAGGATAGACAGTTTCTCACCCTTTACGCTGCGTGCAAACGTGCGCAGGCGGTCCATTTCCTCACGGCTCATGTACGAGCTGTTGTGGTCAAACTGTACGAAGTGCTCCTGTGTAGCCGCTACAGCCTTCTTGCTCTTCTGGCAGTCATCGAGCTGTCGCTGAAGGTCGCTGTTCTGCTGTTCAGCCTTCTGTCGGAGTGCGGCTTCACGGTCGGCACGGGTCTTTTCGGCATCAGCCTCCTGGCGCAGGTTGTTGGTTCGGTCGTTGAGCGCAGCCAGCTCGCCGTCGTAATAGTTGCGCAGCTTGCGTGAACGACTCTGTACGAAGTTGTAGCGAACGGTTGCCATAGCGTAGATGAGATGCTTCGGAGCCACCTCCTTGCGGTTGAGCAGCCAGTCCATCTCGCCTTTAACGCCTACGGTGAAGCGGCGGCTCACGTCAGCCTCGATGTGCAGCGTGGCAGGGATGAAAAGCTTGTCGAAGTTCTCGTGGCGGTTGCGTGTGCTCACGTTGCCCGTAATGGTGACGGTACCGTCATTATTGATATTGGTATTGCTGCCTATCGGCTTGTTGGTACCGTTCTCGGTAATGGTGTTGTTAATCCACATGCCGTATTCATTGCCACGGGCGAATATTCCGCCTATGCCTGTGCCTATCCAGATGTTGAACCACTGTGCCTTACGTGCAGGCCAGAACTCCATGAAGTTGAACTGTGCGCCAAGTTTCACGCTGTGGGTATTCATCACATAGTTGCCATAGGTCTTTACAGGCATCACCTCGGTATTGATAGTCGAGAAGCGTTGCTCACGGCGATAGCGCGACCAGATGTAGTCGGCACCAATGCGAACCCACGGGCGAATGGTGAAGTCGATGCCGCCGCCTACTGCCGGCGACAGCTTATAGCTCTTCTTGGCGTCTACGTTCTGGTACCACACGCCGTTAGCCCACGACAATCCTCCCTGAGCGTAAATGCTCCAAGTATTAGTGCGCAGTTCCTTATTGGTATCACGTGGCAGATCAGCTATGCCCTCACCCTCGGTCTGCGCCTGAGCGCCTACCGTGAAGAGCGATGTAAGCAATACACTGAGCCCTACTCTTGCCCATCTGCTATTTGATAGCGCAATGAGCGGTTTGGTTCGTTTTGTGTTCATAATTTATTGATTTAATGTCTGTTTGTTTACTTGGTTATAACATTTAAACACGAGAAAGTTTAGAAACGGAGGTTGTTTTGTTATTTGTATCCGCTTTTGGGCTCTCTCAATCACAATCTATTTCTTGATATACACTGGGCGTACGGGGTAACCATAATAACGATATTTTCCATAAATAGAAGGTTTCTTATCAGTCAAGTACCAAGATAAAGTATTGGCAGTGGTTTGCTCTGCAGACGTAGCTGAAAGATAGTATGTATATATATCATATTTTCCACTTCCATTATAGTAACCTGTAGAAGGCAAGATGATGAAATTGCCATTCGGTCCAACCACTTTCCAGTAATCAATAACTGTCTCGTTATTTTTATTTGTTTTCGTTGCGACCTCCCAAGTACATTCAGCCAACAGTTCTTCCCATTCTTTCACGGTAGGTGTGCGGTAATTGTTGCCGAGATTGGCGGTAGCGGCATCATCTTCAGGTTGGAGCACTGTCAGCTTATCTGTTTTGTTGTACTTTGTATATGTATACAATGTGATCAGACCTATTGTGTTCGGTTCACAATATTTGTAATTCTCCGATTTGTATTCTTGCTTTGGCGAAGTCTCAGCCCATGCATAGTAGTTGCCAGCTTCATACTCGCTTTTTGCACCTACGTTGTATTTTCTCCACATCAGTCCGCTTGGCAAGCCGAGGTCTACATAATCCTTTATCTCTGTAGTAGTGCCTCCGGCAGCCTTCAGTTCCTCCAGTTTCTTAGCGATTTCAGCCAAAGCATCAGCTTTGCTCTTGTTTCCGTCTTCCACTGCCTTTACGAGTTTGGCAATTTCGTCCTTGATGTTGTTGATGGCAGCGTTGTGGTCAGGCATAGCCTTGATAGCATTCTCAATGGCGTCGAGCTTGTTGCTGTAGTCTGGAATAGCGTTCATGATGCCCTCAAGCGCAGCAATCTGATCGTCGAGCTTGCTGTTCTGGTCCGTAATGAGCGCGTTGAGAGCCTTGAGCTGTGCCTCATAATTAGGCAGTGCCTTGATGGCAGCCTCGATGGCAGCGAGCTTTGAGGTGTAGTCAGGCATAGCCTCAACTGCACTACTGATAGCTTCGAGCTTGTTTGCCAATGTCAAAGTCTGAGTCTCCAATGTAGAATTGAGCAAGGCGAGCTTGTCCTTGAGTTCCAATGTCTGATTCTTCATGGCTGTTTCAAGAGCACCGAGTCTGAGGTCTAAAGCCTTTGTCTGGTCATTAATCACACCCTTGAGAATATCCATCTTCTCCTTCATGGCGATGGTCTGGTCTTCCAGAGCAGCCTGGATGAATCCGAGCTTTTCCGCGAGCGCAAGAGTCTGCGATGTGAGCGCCTTCTCTATAGCCTCAAGCTTAGATGTGTAATCAGGCAGCGCGCTGATAGCCTTCTCGATAGCCTGGAGCTTTTCGGTGTAGTCTGGCAGCGCCTTGATGGCAGCCACGATAGCATCGCATTTCTTTTCGAGCGTGAGGGTCTGCGCCTTCATGGCGTCCTCGATAAGAGCCAGCTTGCCTTCCAAAGAGAGGGTCTGAGCCTTCATGGCAGCCTCGATGACAGCGAGCTTGGCGTCGATAGTAGCATTGACAGAGTTGAGCACATCCTTGATGGCTTGCAACTTGGTCTGCTGGTCGCCATTCATCTTGTCGATGGCAGCCGTAAGCTTTGCTATCGCCTGCTCGTTCTTGAGCGTACCATTGTTGATGGCTTCCACCACCTTGCTGAAGTCGTTGGTCACCGTTACTTCTACCTTATACTTGAGCTGTGTTCCGTCCTCTTGACAAGAACTGAAGAACGCAGGTATAGCCAGCAGCATTGCACCAGCTAACAAGATTGATTTTAATGTTCTCATAAACGTATATTTTTTTAAGTTATTAATTTTTAGTCTTAGTCTTGGTGCCGCGAATTTAGGCATAAATTCAGCTAAGTATCTTATGAAAATCGGACAAGAATATGTGATAATCCGACTTTTTAACATGAACAGGATTGTTCTAATCGGACATAAAAACAGCGTAAGTTGCTGATTTTCAGCAAAACATCAAGAACACAAAAAACGTGGAATCGTTGTGATGTCTGTGGTGTGTCAGAGTGATAAGTTTTGGGTTTAGAAAACAATTTGCATCAATTAATTTTAAAAAAAATTGGTCTATATCAGTAAAAATCACCGATATTCCATTTAATTCGTTATCTTTGCACAAAAACCCAATAATACTCGCCTATATGTACAACCTAAGACATGGCACAGCCACTCTTGTGTGGTACCTTATTATATATGTAATGCTGGTTTCCTGTGGACAGAAACCAGCGAAGATATCCCTTGCCGAGCGCAAAGCCATGGACAGTATCGTCTCCTCTTCTCACGATATTGACACACTCTCCATGATACAGAAACGCATGGAGCGTGAGGGAAATATGTTAGGTAGCATCGTTGCCTACAGAGCGATGGGAAAAGAGCTGCGCAACGACAGTAGATTTGACGAGGCACTGAAGGTACACAGCGAGGGACTGAAGCAGGCGGAGACCTTAGGCGATACATTAGAGATCGTGCAGGCTCTGAACAATATCGGCACCGTCTATCGGAGAATGGGATTGCTCGACATGGCTCAAGATTACCATTACCGCGCTTTCGCTATCTGCAAAGAGTCTGCCGACACATCTTTTACTGCCAAGAAAAACCGCGTGGTATCGCTCAATGGACTGGGCAACATCTATCTCACCCTGGGCAACTACGCACGTGCCGACAGTGCGCTGCGACTGGCATTAGCAGGCGAACGAGAATTGAACAGTGCCTTAGGACAAGCCATCAACTATGCCAACATCGGTTATATATTCAGCCACCGTGAACAGTTGGACTCGGCATGGAGGTACTATCGCCAGTCCATGGGACTGAATCTGCAGGCTGGCAACACACTCGGTGTGGCACTATGCCACATTTATTTCGGTGAGCTACACGAGAAAGAGCACGACTATGAAAAAGCCATTTCGGAGTATGACAAGGCTTATCAGCAGTTGCAGTCGTCACAAGACGAGTGGCACGCAATGAATCCGCTCATTGCCCTGGCTGGTATATACACCCAAATGGGCAACGACACCAAGGCACAGGAATATCTGAACAAGGCGCTGCACACTGCACGCGCCATCAATTCGCACGAACATTTAGCTGAGGTTTATAACTTATATTATAAACTATACAAACGCAAGGGCAACTACAGTGCGGCGCTGACGGCGCACGAGAAGGCTGCAGCCATGGAAGACAGCGTCGTAGACATGGAGAAACTGAACCGCATACAGAACGCAGGACTGCTCATAGAACGCAACATTCAGGCTCGGGCGATGAACGAGGTCAATACAAACCTGAAGAACGAGCAGTCGGCACGATTCACCAACACCATCGTCTTCATAATCATTATAATAATACTGATTGGTACACTGGTAGTGTCCTACTTCGTGCAGCGCATACAGCGTCGCAACCACCTGGCCCTGAAAAGCCTTGCCGAAATGCGCGAGAGTTTCTTTACAAACATCATCCATGAGTTTCGCACGCCACTCACTGTGATTCTCGGTTTGAGCCGCGAACTGCCTAATAAATCCCCAGACGAACTGAAACAGGACGCCTATGCCATCGAGCAACAGGGAAACAACCTGCTGACGCTCATCAACCAGTTGCTTGATATTTCGAAAATTAAGTCGAAGATGGGCAACCCCGACTGGCGCAACGGCAACATCACCACCTACGTTTCGATGCTGGTGGACACCTATCGCAACTATGCATGCAGCAAGAACATCGATCTGCAGCTACTTGTGAAGGAACCCGTGACGATGGACTTCGTTCCCGACTATATCAACAAGGTATTCAACAACCTCCTGTCCAATGCCTTTAAATTCACGCCCGAATATGGCAAAATCATCGTTGCCATGTGGCGCGAAGGCAGCAACCTCCTTATAGAGGTAAGCGATACGGGAGAGGGTATGGACAAAGAGACTGCCAACAATGCGTTCAATCCATTCTATCAGGGAGCAACCGACTCTATGAATATTGGTACAGGCATTGGACTGGCACTCGTAAAGCAGGTGATTGACTCATTGAACGGCAAGATCAATGTCAGGAGTAGGGTGGGCTATGGAACGACGTTTCACATCGAAATTCCTATAACAAACGAGTGCGACGTGAAACTCAACGAACAGCCTATGGACAACACGCCTGTTCTGCCTACAGAGGAAAAAATACTAACAGATACCGATGCAGAGGACAACCAGTACACGATGCTTGTGATAGAGGACAATCGCGACATTGCGACGTACATCGGTGAAGTGCTAAGCGAACGCTACGCTGTGGCTTACGCTACTAATGGAGAGGACGGATGGCAGAAGGCCATCAACCTCGTACCCGACCTGATTATAACCGACTTGATGATGCCGGGCATGGACGGTTTGGAACTGTGCCGACGCATACGCTCCAACGATGTGGTGAATCACATACCTATCGTCATCGTCACGGCAAAGATTTCAGACCAAGATCGCATCAAGGGCTTCGAGGCTGGTGCAGATGCCTATTTAGCCAAACCGTTCAACGTGGACGAGTTGCGCACTGTAGTGGAGCGTCTGCTCGACCGCCAGCGCTCGCTGCGCAGCAAGTTTAGCGACAATGCTACTCATACGAAGGAACAGCAGGATGAGGTACAGCTGACGGACACTGAGCGCCGCTTCCTCGCCAAGACGGTGGATCATATCTATCTGCTTATGGACAAACAGCAGCTTAACGTGAATACGCTCGCAGAAAAGCTGTGCATGAGTCCACGGCAGTTCCATCGCAAGATAGTTACGCTCACGGGCAGTTCGCCAGCCTCGTTCATTCTGAATATCAAGATGAAGCGTGCTCGCCATCTGCTCGAGACCGACCCAAAAATGAGCTTAGACGATATAGCCTTCAGCTGCGGCTTTGAACATACTTCAAGCTTCTATCACGCCTTCCGCAAAAAGTATGGAGTTACGCCAAGGGATGTGAGAAGAGGAATAGAGTAAAACATCTACTTCTCCGCAAATAAATTGGAGATAGCATAAAGAGGAATGATGTCTATCTTCTTGCCATCAGGACTCGCGAATGTACCAAAATTTTCGAGAGAACAGCGAATACCCATTTCTATATGCTTCTGCGGATTGCGCATCAGCGAATACATACTGCTCATAGAACCCTTCACGCCCGATTTTACTTCTAAAAGATAGAGTTATAAATGGATGTTTCGTGATAAAAGATAGAGTTATGAAGGGGTGTTTTATGACAAAAGATAGAGTTATGAAGAGGTGTTTTATGACAAAAGATAGAGTTATAAAGAGGCGTTTTATGACAAAAGATAGAGTTATAAATGGATGTTTCGTGATAAAAGATAGAGTTATAAAGAGGCGTTTTATGACAAAAGATAGAGTTATGAAGAGGTGTTTTATGACAAAAGATAGAGTTATAAAGAGGCGTTTTATGACAAAAGATAGAGTTATAAATGGATGTTTCGTGATAAAAGATAGAGTTATAAAGAGGCGTTTTATGACAAAAGATAGAGTTATGAAGAGGTGTTTTATGACAAAAGATAGAGTTATAAAGAGGCGTTTTATGACAAAAGATAGAGTTAT
>ERZ1023658.272-NODE-272-length-16208-cov-17.457934_pt1 | contig 16208 bp, 5 predicted proteins | sample MGYA00380339_ERZ1023658 | MGnify/ENA primary metagenome ERZ1023658 (study PRJEB33179, sample SAMN07448981) | human gut metagenome | biome: Human-gut; feature: Human associated habitat; material: Faeces | host: Homo sapiens | place: India: Bhopal | collected... | reverse complement strand
CACGTTTGAGTAAGTCTTGCGCTATATCCTCATGAATAGTTCTGCCTTTTTGTACAGCATCAAGCGAGATGCAATCCCAAAGTGAAAGGGTGTCATTGGTCTTCAACAAATCAGTGTATCGTTTGTTGATTTCATTGCCATAAATGCGGACAACGACTTTTTTCTTGATTTGGTCAATCTCATAGTCTGGCATAGGAAAATGTCTGCGCCATTGCTCATTAAACATCTTTTTGATACCACGACTTACGGTATCAATCATATTGAAGTCAACCATAGCCCGACACAAACATTCATTGCGAAAATGCGTCTGAGGTTCTTCATTCCTCAAAGCATTCTCCAAGGTACCAGGGATGAACGTGCCAGCATTAGAATAATACAAATATCCTGGATTCTCCACGAAATTGATGCGTTGTTGGAGAGTGTAGTCTTGATGGCCAATACAATTATGAAGGGCCTCACGGATGGTATAGTCGTCATACTGCTTCATCGTGTCGGGGAAAAGCGTACCTCCAGGCATTTCACGCAATGTCAGATTCTCTATCTTTGAGAGGATTTCGTCCACCGTTAATATAAAAGGTACTGTGAAGTGTTCGTAGTCAACCACATCTTGATTATTGTCTCTGCGTGTCCATGTAACCTGTGCAACGGCAGGACGAAGTTTGAAAGCGGATTCGTATTTGCCCAACAAAATGATAGCAGCACGAGTAATGCCTCCGTTTCTCGTCAATCCACACTTGCTTAGGAACGTTTGAACATTCCAAGCATTCACTTCTTCTGCAGGAATACGGCTATGGACTTTTTTGAACATCATTCGAGCCTTGGCAATAGCAACCTCATCCAAATCATCTATTGTCGCATCTGGTACAATCTCGGCAGACCAATCCTTTGCTGTATAGATAGGCTCTTCGAGGATGACACTCATCCTTTCGTTAGTTATTTCAACCAAAGAATCTTCTATCCGCTGCCATGCCTTCTTGTGGGCAAGGACAGGACGACGAGGCAGATGCTTCGGAATATGAATTATCCATACTCGCTTATTTGTATCATCGGTTATAAACTCCTCAATGCTTAGACCTTCAGATGAAAGATAAGTGCATTGTTCTGTGAGTTTGAACGTTGCCGACTGAGTGTTTGCTGGTTGCCCATTATAAGTAAGTCTCGAAATATCTGTCCCGACTATTTCAAGCGTCTTATCCTTTACACCAATCACAAGATGTCCACCCTCCATGTTGGCAATAACTGAGACGTAGGATATGACATCATCCTTCTCGTCCCCCACAGAACGAGTTCTTCAAATTTTTAAATTCCTTCCATTCACAGCGAGCATTCTCTTGTGGGTACTCAAGGAGGAGGTATTGTTGTAGTTCGAGTTCGAGCATATCACATATTTACTTTTATGATTATTCGTGCATTTTCTTCTCTATTCTAGTAGGAAAAATCATATTTATTCTTTTTTTTCATATAATCTTTCAGGAACACTTTTTAGGGGTTCTTGTAATTTGCCATCATACAGAATATACAAGTTTCTATATGTTCTGGTCATTGCCACGTAAAGTGCCTTCTTTTCGTCTGTATTTCGTGCACCATTGTAAAATGGTATAATTACAGTCTCAAACTGGAGGCCTTTAGCACTATGATAAGTCATGAGTTTTGGATGTTCGGTTTTAAAGTTCAGTGTGTCCTTATTTCTTGAGTCATTATAACCAGCATTGTATTTAAATTCGCATGCAAATTTTGAAGAAGTAAATGAATTCATTATTTCAATAACCATTTCATTATCAGCTACTAAGATTCCAACATTTCGATATTTGTTCTTTTTTGTTATAGAAATAATCTTGTTAATTTGCTCTTGTTTTGATTCGCAACTCATGATTACAGGTAATGCATTTTCTTTGCTTAAATAAAGGCTTTCAGAGAAATCTCTAACTTTATCGTTTTTTTCGTCCAAACCAAGATAATCCTGCGTAATTTTAGCAACTGGTTTAGGAAGACGATAATTATTGTAGAGTCGTGATACAGCTACTCCTGTCATCTGAGATATTTGATCTATTGTCATTGTCATTTTTCCAAATGCTTTATATATAGATTGAGCTGTATCTCCGAAAAAATAGAAGCATATTTTGGCAGCATGTATAAACTGCAATATTTCTTTTTTATCAAAATCCTGTATCTCATCAACGATTATATAATCTGCTGATGGCATACCTTGGTCAATCCATTGCCAATGATAAAAGAACTTCTTATCAAGTGTATTTGCTTTTCCTTGACTCATATATCTATTTAATGATTTGGTGAAGGCGATTAATATTACATCACCTCCAGCTTCTAGAATTTGCTGAGCTTTGTACATAGCAATAACAGATTTTCCACTTCCTGCACATCCTGCTACAATCATGGATTTTCCAATATTATCTCCAATTAGGTCTAATTGATCATCGTCCATAGATTCTGTATCGACATTGAATGCTTTTAATATTTTTTGCTTCAAGCCGAATCGTTTCTTAGGCTTTGAAGTTTGTTCTATTATAATATTATTAGGTTGATTAACAATATTATCAACTTCATTTTCAACAGTTTTAATGTCCTCAATTAATTGAGTTGCATCTTCTTTAATCACAGATAATTGCTCTGCAGAAGTGTCTACATGATTATTAGCTTCTTCCAATCGTTCTGCTTTAATCTGAAGCAACTCAGCCTGTTGTTGTTGGATAATTATATCCTTTTCTTCTGCCATTTTCTGCATTTTAGCCATCATAGTCTGAAGTAAATCTACAGCCTCATGTATTGTTTCTTTGTTCTTGGCATTATCCTCTTTTTCTTTTGCGAGAAGGACGTTAGGGGAGAAATCATCTCCGTTATGAGCAAACTCTTCGTGGAATAAATCTCCCGGCATCACGTTTGTATCGCTATATTTTGTGATTATATAACGCTCATCTAGTCCCTTGCTTCTGATAAAATCAAATATATCACCATCGGTCAAAATAATTGATTTATTCGAACGTGTCCTTGCTTTAATTGTATCTAACTCTTCGCAAATATGCTCTACATCAGATACATTCACCCACGCATTTGCTCCCCATTTAAATTCTTCATCCAATTTTAAGGATGAAATTGAAGAAAACACAACAAGTGCTTGTATATTATTACATGCATCTTCATTCTTGATATATCTCGATAACCCATCTCGTAAAGCTCGACGGTTGATTTTAAGTTGCTCAAATACAGTTTTACTGGAACCATCTTTCTTCTTGGCTCCTCCATTTATTCTTTCGCTGCCATGAAACCAATCACCGTTCGCCTGAGCTTTAATCTCACCAGCATAGTTCTTAAATTCAACTAATACAATGGCATCTTCTTTGATTATTAGCCCATCAATATCAACTCCGTTAATATTCAGTTTGCCACTTAAATATAGTACAACTTCGTTCTTTCCCTGATAATGTTTTTGCATGATTGGCAATGTGGAACGAAATTGACTAATTTCTCCAGCATTATCAGCTCTATTAAATTCATATGTTATTAAACTCATAAAAATCAAATTTAATTTCCATAACCGGCAATGTTAACAATAAAGATATAACCTTGTTTCCGAGCTTCACTGCACCATTTTGAGGCATACAATTCTGGCTGTTTATAGTAAAACTTACTTGGATTACTTTGAAATTCTGACATTCGTCGCTTGTCGGAATTGACAGTATCTTGATATGTCCAATAGAAAACGTCGCTGACAAAAAAACCAGTCAATAGTTCTATATCATCTGCTTCCATATGGTGGGCTATACTGCTTCTTCTGGATAATTGGCCAACAATGCTTCCATTATGAATAATATTATATGTAGTGAATTGCTGGCCATTTCTGTTCATACCTCTGTAACGTCTAATTTCTACTGGATCATTCTTACGCACATTATATGCGATAGCTTTGTTTCCATTAAAATTATATCCAGCATTAAACCCTATATTATAATTATCGAGTCCAACTTTTCTTTCTCTTATTCCCCATTGGTCTTCAAGGCTGGTAAAGCGACGCATGTTTTCAACCGCCTTCTCCCTATTTCCTTTGTATACGAATAGGTATTTTCTTGCACGAGTATATGCAACATATAGTAGTCTTTTCTCTTCTTCTATTTGTTCAATGTCATTAGAGGAGAGTGGGGTAGACTCATCAATATCTTCAGTTGGGTTAAAAGGAAGAGACGTTACCGATGGTGTTATAATGACAGCATCGAACTCCAACCCCTTCACTTTATGCATAGTGGTAAGCACTACATTAAGTTGTTGGTCTAATAATATGCGTCTATTTTGGAACCGCTTGTCATCATATAGCTTATATAATTGAGGATTATCTTCTTTTAAGGTTTCTCTGATACCATCGGCCATATCGCCATAAGTGTGCGATTCCTCATCTGTCGATGCGAAATCAAGATAATCAAGTATTAGTACAAATGCAAAATCCATATAGAAAGAATCCCAGTTTGGAAATTTGTTTATCCATGAAGATATTGTTTCCTTCAATGCAAATTCTGTCTGGTTACCCTCTAATTTCAGTCTCTTGTTGCGGTTGCTATCCAACAATTTCAGAACTGCATAGATTTCTCGCATTCTATATAACTCACATACAGAAACTCCTTGTATTCTGATTCTAATACCTGGTAAATTTAGGGCTTTTATGAGTGAGTAACCGTGATAGACTTCGTTATTCGTTCTGAAGAACACGGCCAAATCTGTCACACCCAGCTCTTTTAAGTGTTGAACATATCTTTCAAAATCGTTTGACCACTTTCTGCTGTCCTGATAAATAATCACATACTCTGATTGTGGTTCGTTTTCTATATTCTTCTTGCATGGAACTGGTACATGAGAAGTTGCTGGTAGATAGCGACTGGCTTCTTTGAGAATCTTTGGATATGAACGATAATTAGTGCTCATTGTCATTTTCTTAGGACTTAAAGTCTTATAAAGCTGTTCATAATAATAATTTGGATCCATAGACTCTTCTTTCTCAAATCCATATATACTTTGATCTTTATCTCCAATTGTAAAGAACGTGAGGTCATTATAGATTTCTTTCAACCCAAACATTGCATTAAGTCTTGTTTGAGTAATATCTTGGAACTCGTCAATAAATACATATTGAAGATCTGGCATTGCTGCTCGAACGTCATTTGGCTTGTTTTTTATCGTTCTAAGTAGTATTCTTTCCCACTCATTCATTTCATGTCCGGAGAGCGCAGTATCTCCGCACACTCTTTTTGCAAGACTGTGGAAAGTGTATACATGTAATTGACTTGCAGAACGACTCAATCCAAGTGACGCGAATAGTTTAGCCAAACGACTTTTTAGCTCAACAACTACAGCCCTGTTATAAGCCAACACTAAGATGCTCTTAGGGTTTACATGTTGATGGTATATTAGTTTTGCACATTTTAATGTCAGGACATGTGTTTTTCCTGATCCAGGGCCTGCTTCTACGTTAACATTTTCATTTGAGTTCTCATTGTAGATGGCCCATTGTTCCGGATTGTCTTGTAATTGTTTTTCCGCTTTTTTTATTGCCGTGGCACGAAGAGCATCCCAGATAGGATCAGATTCTTCATAGTAGTTACTTAATAATGTTTTAAAGTCTTCGGAGTTTTTTAATGAAAAATATGATCCGATCAATTCCTGGAATTCCTGTTTTGAGTGAATCTTCGTTGTAAGAACGTCCATAACGCATAAACGAAGATTTCTGATTTCTATAGCTTCATCAAATGCGACTTTGTCTTGATAATCTTTCGAATCTGGCTCAACGTTCTCTAAAATCACTTCTTCAGAATTGTCAGTTGTATATATCTCAATGCCAGTAGGAAGCAATGCATCCGTGGAGATGTATGCCATTCCATTTAGATATCGTAAAAGGCTCTCGAAATATACGAATCCTTTATTTTCAAATCCCAACTCAACAATAGCATCAGACCAGCGGATTATAGTGCTTTGGCATTTATTGATATATTCCAAGGTTTTCAAACAGTCTGCCTGAAAATCATTTAAAAATTCTTTCCATGTGTCTTTCTCTACTATTACAGATTGAAGAACACATTTTTTCTTTGTATCTATGTATGATTGTACTTTAACATCAGGAATAATCTCCAATAATGATATGACTTGTCTCAGGCGTTTCTTGTATAAATCGTCATGGTATGATTGGGCAATAGACAAGCCTTTATTTTTTTGTTTATCATTCTCATTATACCAAGTCATGTATTTTTCTATAGACTGATTGCCGTCTTCATCGGTCTTATTGACCTTCTTTATAATATCTTCTAGGGTATCTGATTTCTTAATGAATCGACGAATATCGGAAAGAGTATAATTCTTCTCGAGTTTTAATCCATTATTCTGCAATAGTGATTTAGTAGCATTCAGAATTATATGAAATGCCACCTCGTGTGAATTCCTGCCGAGCATGTATGATACTTCACTCAATCTAGTGAATGCAATGTGGCATCGAGTTTCTTGTTCTATTCGGATAATTTTATATTTCTCGCACCAAACCAAACAATCAAGCAGTTTTGTTGAAGGCATTGACAGATTTGCTGCAAGTTCCTGAATGGAGACTTGAATATTTGAGTTTTGCTGTTTTTTTTGAATTAATCTCAACTCAGCTAAAATAGCTGAAGCATGAAATGCATTTCGGGATGCAGAAAGCCTTTTGATTCTTTCTTCTAACGTCTCTTCATTTGAATCTGCTGAATTATTATCAAGAATTGTAATATTAATATGTGCAGGACTCAAATATCCCATCTTGATTCTCCCCATTCGCTCAAGCCAATACTGACCAATTTTGAAGTCTGTAAAGTCATGATCGAACTGTCCATTAGCCCATAGTGTATTTGGAATTACTACAGGATATTCTTTAGTTTTATCAATTGGCTGTATATTTGTAATATAAGAATTAATAGCTGTTCTAATCTCCTCAAGATTCTTCCAGCTTAGAGTGCTTTGGAGGAGCTGCTCTTTAGCTTTCTTAATATCATCCTTTGAACACAGACACAAGGCCGGTATTGGATTTAATTCACTAAATCCCGCATCTATATACATTTTTTTATTTCGTCCTGCTCTACCAACTTCTTGAAGATAATCTTCCATTACACTTGGTGGCATCAAATGGACGATATAGTGAATGTTAGGTATATCCATACCCATACCAAATGCTTTTGTTGCACAAAGTATATATAATGGATCATTGTCATCTTTAAATCTAGCATATGTCTCTTCTCTATCATCTCCATCCATACCAGCATGGAAATAGCCTATTGCTTGTGTTGACAATTCTTTACTTAAGATTCCTGCTTTATGCAATTCATCCGCCAGAAGCAAAGACATTTCTTCACATTGATTTCTTGTTTTACAGAAAACGAGCATTCGGCTCTCTTGAGCTTTGATGTTATGTTCTTTGATATAGTCAACGATTTCTTTCAAACGATGAGGAATATCACGAAACACCTCCTTGAAGTCCATCTTGATGTGACTCCTGATAGGATTGTAAATCTTCTTGTCATTTTCTTGCCCCAATCGCTTTACGGGAATTACATCATTTATTTGATCGTATATCATGTCGGTTACTGTTGCTGAGAACATTGATATACACATGTCATCGCCATAGGCATCCTTGAACTCCTTACATTTTTTTATAACATTTAGAAACTCAGGACGAAACTCCATGCCCCATTGTGAAATACAATGAGCTTCATCAAATACCATGTACTCAAGTCCATGATCATTTGCCATTCTTGTGGATAAAGCATTTAAGAATGCTCTTGAACGGAAACGTTCTGGAGTCACATAAAGAATCGCAATTTCACCACCATTAATTTTTCTATATATACTCTTTACTTCTTGGTATGATCTGTCTCCGTTTAAGTAATCAACATTGGATATAAAGCCTTTTTCTCCAAGTTCTTTTACCTGATCTTGCATCAACGCCTTCAAAGGAGTTACTACAATTGACAGTTTATTTGTATATGCAGAATTGTAGAGCGCAGGTCCTTGGAACAAAACAGATTTGCCACCACCTGTAGGAAGTGAGACAAGATAGTTCCCTTGTCTTTTAAGAATATGAGGGATAATTTCCTCTTGAATAGGACTCCATTTCTTTTCAGGATCATGTTCAGGATTTACTAATATTGAGAATATAAGATCTTTTGCCTTTTCAATATCGGAATCATTTTCACAAATAGATGAACCATCCGAAAAGAATTTCTTGCTATTGTTTAGTGAATTATTAAAATCGTCCTCTTTATTCCACAATTGTTTTACCCTATAAGAAGATACGCCCCATTCTGTTGAAAGAGAGTGATATTCCTCTAGGAAAGAGTCAAGTACATACATCGTAGATTCAACGCTGTTAGCTTTTATAAAACGATAATAATATTCATACACTGGCCAAATAGACAATAAAATAGACTGATATGTGTCTTTTACCGAACCTATTGCAGTAGATGCTCCTTTTTCTTCTATATCATCATGCAAGAATAATTTATTACGTTCATTCGTAACACCATTCCACATCATCATGTGCTTCTCAACGGCCATATTATCCCACACATAACAATAGGGCGTGTCTTTTCTCCAATCAACGATGTCAAAGAAATTATTTTTGCTTGTTACAAGCATTCCATTATCATGGTGTTCTATCAGTTCAAGTTTCCTGACCAAAGAACCGTGATCAGGAATATAGAAACCTAAATTTCTTGCATAAGACACAACTTCTTCTATTTCCAAAGAATCATCTAATAAAAGAATTATAGGTCGATGATCCTTATTGAGATGAACGTCTTTAAGTAAAGCCATTTGATAAGTCCAGTATGTGGCTCTATACCTTGATGTTGAACTGACGCGTTTTTGTAAGGCATCAAATCCCCTTCTGTGTTCACTATACACCAAATATATTGATTTGTTATCACCTTTGTCCGTCGTCCATGGAATTTCTTCTATTTTAGAGTTGTCTGGGGCGTTTTTCAGTGACTCTATAATATGGTAAAAATCATAATTGTAGCTAACAACATACTTACCTTTTCTAGTTCTTTCAATCCATACGTTAGCAGCTTCTGCTGGTATATCATCGAAAATATTAAGTTCTCGCTCTTCTTCATCAACAGCAATGTAACTAGACGCACCTAATCGCATAGGAATACTACTTTTGTTCTCCCAAAAATCAGAAGGAGAATAAAGGGTTGGCAATGAATATTGATTTACTCGATTTTCAATTTCACAACCAATAAACCAAATATGCTCGTAGCTTTTCAGGTTACTATTATCCCTTAGAAACTCCATGTCTGCACAGTCTACATTCCCAGAACTTTCAATAACGTACTCTTCAAGCAGATTGTCAGAAAAATAATTGAGTCTAATATATTGAGCAAGATTCGCTACGACTGGAGTTTTTGAGATAGTAATAAATCTATTCAAAATTGCATTAAGGAAAGTATCTTTAAGAGGCTTTTCATCAAGCATCTTTTTGCTAATAGACATGTAATCAATACCTTCTTGCTTCTGAATAAATTTCATATCCACGTATTCCGCAATTCTTGGCCATAGACGTTTAGGAGCAATGATTAACCTTCTTGAATCAATATCGTTTATTGCTTTTATACTAGATACAACTTGTTCGTCTGTATCAGCAAGAACCTGATAAAAGTTGTCTTCTTCAGAATCCTTACTAAAGAAATCAGAAAATTCTGGTTGTCTCAAAGCGTCTAAAATCTCATTAATTTTAGCAGGAAGTAAGTCTTTAAGTTCGTCACACAAAGACATATTCTTTGAGAGTCTATAAAGCTGATTCCAGAATAATCTATCTACCAGTTCTGTATCTTCCTGGGCGGTATGTCCAGTGTGAAGTGCATATGAATATCTGCAAGGGTTTAATAGAATCTCTATTTCTAAAGTGTCCCAAACAAATGCATTTGACTCAAAGCCTTTCTTGCTTAATACACAACCCAAATCCCACGCTTTGATTCTGTGTCCAACAATAATCTCAGTACGTTTTAATGCACGTAGAAGTGTACTAAGCTGCTCTTCCCCTTGGTACACCTTTGTATTTTCGTCTTTTCTAAAAGCAAATTCCTTAATAGTATCCCCATCTGATTCTAAATCGAAAGACACATATGGAATTTGTGATTTTAATTTCTTCCATTGCTCACCAATAAACAGATCAAAGAGTTTTGTTGAAGCAAAATACTGAACAACTATGTCTTTTGCATAAGTCTCAGGACATAACTGCAGAATCTTATACTGGTCATCTTCAGATAACTCAATTATAGAATCTCTAAATTTTTCACTATTTATAGATGTAAGGGTTTCAGCAATAGCTTCTTTATCTTCATCATCAACAAAAGATTTCTGACAACTTAGGAGAAATTGACTTACAAATGAAGGCTCTTGCTCATTTATCCAAAGAGGTATAGAATCAAAATCTTCTATTTCATTTAGATTATCTGGATTAGCAGTTAATGCAAATAGTTCAACATACAATTCATCCTTCACTGAGGCAGTGATGGAAATAATATCTGCAGGTTGGTTGTTATTATTAATGCACAAATTGAAAAACGAACGTACCTCTGGTTCTTTGTCTGCTATCAGAGTATTCAGATGTTCTCCTATTTGTGGGTATATATGTCGTACATCTACTCCGTTTAGTATATAATTGTTAATGATATCGAAATCATTTTGTATAAATCTTCCAGCCAACAGTTTTAGGACTTCTAAATGATGTTGTGGATTATCTAATAATTTAGTAACCAGTTTTTTTGACGTCTCATAGTCAAGCTCATCTATTAAATTTGCTTGTTCTATGAACGCTTTGTCTTTATCTGAAAAATAACAAATCAAGAAAGAAAATGCTTCAGAATCAGATTTTTCCTTGAGAAATTTGTATGCTTCGTTCCAGGGCTTACCAGCGTCATTGTAGATAGAATTATTTTGCGTAATAAGAGAAATTACATAAAGCAGATTCATCGAAAGGCTTGTCGGATTTGCCAATAAAGCATTTAATATGGAAGTATGTGCCGAAATCCAATGTCTAACTTCTGTTAAGTGCTCTTCTGATGATTTTTCAAGGGATTCAATGATCTCTGTAAGACATGAAGAAAAATCGAAATCATCAGGTAGTGCCTGTAAAATACTTATATCTTTTTGGGTGAAAATACTATTTTCTACGGTAGCTGTTATTGATTTTATAGCATTACAATAAGTATCATTATCTGATGTGTATGACTTTAACTCTGGCAACAATGCAATTAGTTGTTTAAGCAAATTGCTATCCTGCAGAAATTCTTCAATTATTTGAGGACATTCCGCATTGCTATAATTCGATAGATACTCTGCGAAAGTTTCTATTACTATTTCTTTTCCTCCAGGCTTTCTTAGAATCTTGCCTACGACATGGCAGATTACGTCATGATCATGATACGATCCTTTTGAATCTTGCCCTTCTATTTTAGCGAAAATTCCTCTATAAGGAAGAGTTAATAATAGTCCATTTTTGTCATATGTCAATCTATCACCATTTGTAGCTTCACGTCTTCCCTTAAAAGTTGATGGATTCATTGTAATCCAGTCATATTCCTCAGGAGGAAGGGATGGATTCCAATTTCGCTCATTGAGATTGAGAGAGTATAATGTACCGGAAGTGTCTTCGTTATTTATGCCAAGAGCGTTAGTTAAAACTCTTCCGAATTTATTAACGCGATTATCGTAGAATTGAACAACAGCAATATTTTTATCAAGTCTATTCTGCTTTTTCTTCTTCGGCGGTTTTGACTCTTGGATCGTTTTGGGCGCAAGTTGACTTGTGATGTCAATTTCTACTAGATGATTACTGATGTCAATATTTGTAATATTACCAGAAATTGAGTTTCCGATTGGATAAGTGTATCCGTTCGGAATGGGAGCTTCAATAATGGCACCATCCTGAATTTCAATATATGCACGGTTTTTAGATATCTTTCTAACAACACCCCGAATTTCATCTCCAATTGAGAACTGGTCGATTTGCAATAGTAAAGGATCGTCCAATAATTGTTTCCTTCCAATTCTCAGCTTTTTCTTTTCTTCTTCATAACCAATAATGACGACCTCGATTTCCATGCCTTCATACAAGAAATTATTTATGTCATCAATATAGCCCCATGTAATATCTTTAGGATATAAGAAAGCGGAAAGATTATCAATGGTTACATATGCACCATGAGGCATTACTCGTTGAACTTTTCCTGTAAATCGCTCGTTTTGATGTGTATTGCCAAATTCTCTTAACTGTGCAATCGTTTCTTCGGAAAGAAGATTTTTGGGGTTCTGTTCTTTCTTTGTCCTATGCTTAGGTCTAGTACTTTGGTTTAATGAACTTAAATCTATTTTACCAAGAACCCTAGGCTCCTTATTAATTTGATTTTCTTTCTTTAACGTGAATATCTTCGGTGCAGATTCGTTTGAATCAATATTACTTTTAGGTATTATCTGTTTATATTTATATTGATGGGCGAATATTGGATCAATTTGTCTAAGTTGCGAATCATCTAATACATACTCTGGGGCTTCAGGTAGTATTACTCCTTTTTCCTTAGCATTTTGAACTATGTCATAGACCATTAGGCCTTTGATATCTGCATATTCTTGTATTGTAATTCTCTGTGCCATATTGGACTTGTTATTTTACTTGTTTATAAACTGTTAATGTATTGTCAATTCTATTTTAAGGTCGCAAGCTAAAAAAAACTATAACCTTCGAAATCTTTTGTAAAAGAAATCACAATTGTTGAGACTCGGAAGTTTTTGTCTTATCTGTTATACACATACTGACGATTTTATGTTCTTTATACATTTCCATCACCTCCTTCGGTACATACGCCGTAGCCACCAAGCATCCATCAAAAAGTTCTACCACCACTCTCTGTTGTCCAGCAATCCTTGTCACTCTACCATGTATATCCTTAAACTCACCCTCTGTAATCACTACTTCATCTCCTAACTTATATTTGATATTATCCGAAGTAACAGGGATGATGTGAGGATTATGTATAGAGGTTAAATGGATAAAATTGTCCATATCAGCATCAGAGATGATAAGGGGTGGATTCTTGGTTGGTGCATTTTCACAATGTGAGGTGTGGTCGTAATAGTAACTCAACAAAGCTCTATTTTCAAAAGCCTTGATGTTCTTATCTTGCAAAAGAGAGTCAACTTGCTCTGCTGATGCATGAACAAAGAGAAATGAGGGGAGAAGAGGCTCTGTTATGATTCGCTTCTTACCTTGCTTTCTTACCTCTTTATATCGCAAAGGTACATAACATTCCAATCCTTTAGCTTCTACCAATGCTTTTGCCTTGATAATACGCCCATACGAAACACGCAGAACAAACCATTGCCTGTTTGCGTCAGGCACATTCTCTACCGACACCCCATTCCTGACATCATCAGAAGTGGAGGGCGTACAAGAGGTAAGTCTTGTACTTGGACACGATGAGCCTGTGTCGGTAGGTTGCCCATTATACAATGAAGCGTCAGCCGTTAAAGGCTGTTTGGTGTTATCTTCCAATGTTGTTGCTCAGAGGTTAGATTAAACCAATGGACTTTCTTTTGATAGAATTGTCTATTATTGACCACAAAAGTAGGAAATCTTATTCAAATGAAAGAATAAATAATTGGAAATCTTTATTTGGAGCATCACATTTCTGTAATTTTAGGCAATTTGTGGTAACGCTACAAATCGCCTCTCATTGTCATTATCTGGATAAACCTTGGGTTTCTTTTTTGGGTGATGCTCCTAACCCCAACTTCTGTGTCCCGTCCCAGTTCGTAAGTTGGTCGGCGCAGCCATTGGAGCTACCGAGTGAAACGTATGTGTCTGCGCTGCATGACATGTGGTCAACGAAAGCGAGGAAGTTGTCAATGGCGTTGTCTGTGAATTGAACTTCATTCGTGACGAATAGTTTTGTCCATCTGGTGACACATTTCTGTTTGAAGTCTTTTCCGGCATTGTGGCTAATCTTACTATAGTATGGAACATAGCCGACTGCATGAATGTGCCCTTATTGCAAGACCGACTCGACCGCGAGATTAATGAGCGAAGTCTTCGGCCTCCTACAGCGTGAACTTATACCCCGCCGTAATATACACGGCATGGTTGCGTGCCGAAGGTGAGTCGACCGTGGTGGTCCAAGGGTCGTTTGACTTTATGTTTATGGCTTTTCTGAACTCGAAGCAATAAGAGGCGTCGAGGGTGATGTGTCGCCACTCATAGCTTAGGCCAAAGGGAATGCCAGCCACAATGTTGCGGAAGATGCTTTTCACACTCTCCGACTTCTTCTCCTTGTACGTCTCCCATAGATACATTGATGATGTGCCGTCGCCAAGATCCATGGTGCGTATGCTTTGTATGGTCATCTTGTCCTTTGCTGAGACGAGCAAGCCAGCCTGCACACCGATATGGGCTGCCAGTCCCTTCACGCCCGGGAAGTAAGCCTTTACTTGCAGAGGCACGGATATGTAAGTCACGTCAAGCTTTTCATTTGCAGATGCGTATTTCTCTTTCTGCTCCTTGAATCCGGTGCCTATAAGACTGAAGTCGGCTCCCGTCGTCAGCGAGTAATACTGCGACAGTGGTATCTCCACGCTTGCTCCAAACGTGTATCCTGCTTTCCATTCCTTTGATGCCGTAAGTGCAGAGCCGTCCATTTTGGATATGGTTAGGCCAGCATGTGGAGTGATTGACATGCGGCGACCTTCGTTCTGAGCCGATGCCCACATAGGCAGCAGCGACATGACAACGGCTGATATGATATTTTTCATAGTGTTCATTTTCTATTGTAAGTATATATTTCTGTTGTGTTACCCTGCTTGCGGGTGAGCTTCATGCTGTCTTCAGTCTTGTCGCTGATGGTCCAGGTTTCTGTATAACCGTATCCAGGTATAATGAGTGCATTGAAGTCTCCGGATTTAGTTATGTTTTCACCGTCCATTGTGAACCATTGGTCAAAAACAACAGTTCCAAATCTGTCCCATTTATACGTTTTATGGTTTTCCATGAAAGCGAGAGTGTGGTAAAACTGCGAGTTCCAGCTGTCGTCATTCTGGATGTCAATATCAGTGATGCTGTTGCCATCCACAATGTAAACATAGTGTGTGGTTACCCACTTGCCCAAGATGTATTCGGGCACGTGCGTCTTCATTATCTCGTCAGCCCTCAGCATCTCTTCGGGCACGTCTTTCTTCACAAAGTGTTCCACGCTATTATTGTTGTCGCCATTGGCAAAGGCAAGCAATGAATTGTTACCCACGGCATACACATTCCAATTGGTTCCTAATGAGAGAATTGTGCAGTTGTTGTTGTCCAGTTCCACCTTAGCCGAATGATACTGCACGGTATGATGATAAGTCTCACTCCATATCTGTGTTATGTCGGAGATATTGCCTTCTTTGTCGACGTAGAATCCGCAGCCAGTCTCGTTGTCATGTTCCCAATAGCCCGTGAAGTCGGTCATGTTGAATCCCGACATCTTCATTCCTTCAAGTTCGCTTATCATCTTATCGCCATCGCCAGGCAGCGACGTGAGTCTGTAGAAAGGCACCACAGATGTCTTGCCGTTATAGGCGAGATACATCTTTTGGTCGTCGTTTCCTGCCACGGTCACGTTGTAGTATTTGCCGTAGTCTTTTAGTAGTTGCATCTCATAGTGGTTGCCGTTCACACTCCACTTGCCCGTCTTGTATCCCAATTTATAAGGATTGTCTGTGACGTTGGTGTACATCCATTCTGTCACAGTCTTGTCATTGTGCACCACGATGCCTTGAATGGCACCGTCGCCATTGATGTCCTCACCGGCTATTTGCCAATAGCCAGTGATGGGCAGATTGATGTCGGGCGACACATTAGGTGCTTTGTATGCTGGGTCGTCGCTGCATGATGTCTGCATAACGACGGTGAGCAGGCATAATGAAAGGGTTGTGAAACAAACGTGTTTCATGATTTTGTGTATTTAGTTGTTATTATACCTTAATTCCGCAACACTATTATAAATTATTCAGTAAACACTATTTAAATCTTTTCTCCGCAAAAATACTACTTTATCATTTAACCCACAAGAATTTATGGTAAAAATCAAAAATCATGAAATCTTTTTGGGTCTTACGGGATTTGGAGTGATGGCATACCCAATCGTAGCGCTTTGCAG